>ENA-ORCU01000060-ORCU01000060.1-marine-metagenome-genome-assembly--contig:-NODE-60-length-157907-cov-17.213793_pt1 | contig 157907 bp, 143 predicted proteins | sample MGYA00248631_ERZ508512 | MGnify/ENA primary metagenome ERZ508512 (study PRJEB26183, sample SAMN06268844) | marine metagenome | isolation source: Tt an P1 anaerobic enrichment on pine from sediment...
CCGTACTCGTCATTCACGTTTTTGAAGTGGTCCAGGTCGCACATGATAATGGCGAAGGGCGCACCTGAACGCTGCGCTCGGCTGAACTCAATGTCACAACATTCGTCGAATGCCCGCCTGTTGTAGAGCCCCGTTAATGGATCAATCCTGGCGATTTCGGAGAGTTCATCCTGCAACTCATCGGACGCCATCCATATCGTGCAGAAGGATGACAGAATAACCAGTAGTTCTCCGGCAATGATCGTCAGGGCGCTGAGCAGCCCAGCCCTCATGAAATCTTGAGGCGGTATGGCGTAGAACGACCAGAAAAAGCGGAAAATAAACAAGCTACTCATCAGCAAAAACATGGCGATGAGCATTTTGGCGACCATGCGGTTGCGGATGTCACGGTGTTTCAGCAGTCCGCTGGCACCGATCAGGCAGATCGCTGCACAGACCATAGAGAAGGTCTGTATACGGATATTTATATCTGGAATATGAAAGGTGTAGAAATACAGTAAAGCAGCAAGCAGGACCACCAGTGTGGTGCTCAGCCAACGCTCATGGCGCAGCGTGATACCCAGGAAATGAAACAGTCCCCGGTATATCAGCACTACGCCCATAATGATTGCGATATTGGCAATCACGATGGACAGGAAATCGTAGATTACATGGCGCAGGCCAAGCAGCACACAGCCACCGCCGATCAGAAAATAGCCTGCGCCCATGGTACGGATTCCGGAGAACTTGGTATGTTCTCTGGAATAAGCAAACATACCAAGACCGAACACCAGGCTGAACAGCATTAATGTCAGGCTCAGGGTGCGAAAATCAAGCTGAATAGCCATGGGCTTTCCTGTAAAAATGGCAGCAGCGCCTGCGCTCCACTGAGGTCCATTGTAGCTGCTAAGCCTGCGCCATGCAGCCAGTTGGTGGTGCCTTTGCCGAAGCTTTGCATGCACGCGAACACCGGTTGTTACCTTGAATACTGAAGGGAGGAAATGCGATGACGGATTATGTTGGCTCTTGCCTGTGTGGCGCCGTGAGCTTCGAGGTGCACGGAGACTTCGACAGCTTTTACCTGTGTCATTGCCGGTATTGCCAGAAGGACACCGGGTCTGCCCATGCGGCAAACCTGTTCTCCCAGTCGGCCCGGCTGGTCTGGCTGGCGGGCGAGGAGGCGGTGGCCTCCTTTACGCTCCCGGGCACCCGGCACCAGAAGTGTTTTTGCCGGACCTGCGGTTCGGCAGTGCCCAACACCCATATTCCGGGTTTGCTGGTCGTGCCCGCCGGGTGTCTGGACTCGGAGCTCTCCCGGGTGCCTACCGCGCATCTTTTCACGTCGAGCCGGGCAGCCTGGGATCGCGCGCTGGGCGATGTGCCGGAGTTCCCGGGTTTACCGAAGGCGACTTGACGCAGGCTATAGTGCTGAAGGACGGCGGATGATGATGACGGTTTTGCTGAAGGGACTGGTGGTCTGGGGCGGTATTCTGGTGCTGGCCATCGCCAATGGCGTGCTGCGGGAAGCGGTTTTGGAACCTGCATTCGGTAGGTCGGTTGCGCTGGTGCTGAGCGGTATTCTGCTTTCACTGCTGATTATTGGTATGGCCTACGTTGCCTTGCCCTGGCTGAATGTCCGTCACCTGGCGGGGCTCTTTGGCCTGGGGGCGGCCTGGCTGGTGCTTACGTTGGTGTTCGAGTTCTCCTTCGGGCTCTGGCAGGGGAAATCCTGGGCAGAGTTGCTGGAGGCCTACACGTTCAGGGGCGGTAACCTCTGGCCCATGGTTCTCGCGGTTACGGTGTTCGCCCCCTACCTCGCGGCCCGGCTCAGGCACTGGATCTGACGCGGAATGATTCAGGCCCCTGAGGGCCATGAGCGGGAAGTCGCCTATAATCCTTATGAGGGTCTGCCCCGACAGCGCCGCGGCCGGTTGCTGTCCGGGGTGTGGAGTGCAGGTTTCCTTACGGGCGCAGGGTGATGATGCGAACAGGGTGGCTGTGGGCGGTGTTACTGGTTGCCGGTTGCGCGGTCTCGACCGGCCCGGATGAGGCGCCTGAGTTGATTGCACAACCTGATTTGGCCGCCTTTTCCGGTTGTTTCCGGAATTGTGAGGTGTCCGCCGATGGGCCTGCGGTGCTCTGTCTCAGTTCCATGCTCTGGCCGGAACACTTTACCCCGGAGACCCGGCCAGAGGCGGTGTGGATCGAGCAAGGTGAGGGCGAAAGCCTCGTGGTCTCTGCCATCTCAAACCGCTCTGTGGTCAAGCGCAGCCGGTTTGAGGCGGGAAAACACTTTGAGTTTCGGGACGGGTTCGTCGAGCTGAAACGCGATTACCTGGCCTCCGGAGCGGGCGAACCGGGCAACCCGTTCATCGGCGTGGCCACCAGCAAGACGGTTCTCGGCCTGGGAAGTCAGGGTCAGGGTTTGGCCCAGCAATCGTCGGCGTTTGTCGGCACGGGGTTTTTGGTGATCCCCATCGCCGGGCAGGTGTCTGACACCCACACCTTCGAACGGGACGAGTCACTCTGCCCGCGGTAATAGCCCCGGTGCCTGAGCCCATGCTGTCAGCGGTGTGAACGTCGATAGGCATCCGGGGTCACCCCGAACCATCGCTTGAACGCGCGCCGGAAATTGGCGCTGTCGTGGTAGTTCATCAATTCCGCAATGGCCTCTACCGCCAACGGGCTGTCACGCAGGTAGCCTGCCGCCTGCTGTGCAAGCACCTGATCCCTCAGTGCCCGAAAACTCGTTCCTTCTGCGTTCAGCCTCCGTGCCAGTGTTCGTTTGCTGATGAACAACTGCGCGGCGACCTCGTCTTCACACAGGGCCCCGGGCGGGGTCGACAACATCGCTTTCTGTACCTGGGCACGGTATCCGCTGTCGCTGGCCTTCAGCTGATCCAGCATGGCCTGACATTGTTTCAGCGCCAGCTGGTAGTTCTCATGATTGGCCGAGGCATTCGGCACTTTGCACACCGGGAGGGGCAGCTCCAGAGCAATCACGGGTGACCGGAACTGCACGGTGCAGGGCAGATAACGGCCGTAGAGTTCGCTGTAAGCGGGCTCAGCGTGGCCAAAGGCCAGCACGGCCTCATGCAGGGGGCGGCCGATGATGAACTCGGCGGTGTCGAAGAAAATCACGGCGAACGCTTCACTGAGCAGACGTTGCAGGGAAGCGGTCAACGCCAGGTTGAAGGAACAGGTCACCGTCAAACGCTGATTGCGAATGCTCAGGTCCAGTTTTGCCAGGTTCAGTCGGGTGGGCAGAAAGGTCTGGAAGGCCTTGAGGGCGGTGAGCAGATCCGGGCTGCTGTTCACCAGAAACCCCATCGCTCCGTGGCTGGGCGAGGTCATTCGCTGGCCCAGCCGCAGCCCCAGGGCCTCGTCGCCGGCCAGGGTGAGGCTGTTCTGCAGTACCTGGACCTGCTGAATCGGGGTCAGCAGGGTGTCTTCCTGTAGCAACTGATTCACCGTCAGGCCGGTGCCATGCAGCAGTTTGCGCAACTCCCGAGGCTGAAGGCCCAGTTCCCGCGCAATCAACCGGCTGTAATTGGAGGGAATACACGCCCTGTCCGGGTTGGTGGTCAGCATGGCGTTAACGGCCTCCGTCTGGGCTCAGGAAGGAGAGGTCGCGGCGCGGGGTCGCGACAATCAGAGTGTCTTGAAATGACTCCCCTGTGTCAATTGATGACCTGCTGCACCTGTCTGTTCGGCCGTATTCTGGCCTCATTGTCCGATATCAATAACAACAGAGGGTGAGTGATGGGCCGTATTACGTTCATTGAACACGATGGCACCGAGCATGTGGTCGACATTGAGGCGGGAAAGTCGCTGATGGAAGCCGCCACCGAGAATGGGGTGCCGGGTATTGATGCTGACTGTGGCGGTGCCTGCGCCTGTGGTACCTGTCATGTGATGGTGGAGGCCAACTGGTTGCCGGCCACCGGCGACATGCTGGCCAGTGAGGCGGGCATGCTGTCGATGACGCCGGAGAAAACCGACACTTCAAGGCTGGCGTGTCAGGTGACCGTGTCGGAGGCCATGGACGGCATGGTGGTGCGTTTGCCGGAATTCCAGATGTAGTCAAACCCTGCCAATTACCCGCAAGGAGTCACGTTATGCGCCCGCTTTTATCCCAGCTTGAAGCCGCTGTTCAGCCCTTGGTCGCGAAAGCCAGTTCCCGCGTTCCCCTGCATTGGCAGATCCGGGGCTCGCACGCACTGCAGGTGGCCCGGCAACGGGCTGGCCTCAGCCGGCCGGTGCCGGAGTTCCGGGAAACCCCGTTGCCGCCGGTGTCTGAGCTGGCGCTGGAACAGATCGATGTCAGCAATCCCTTCCTGTATCGGCAGGGGCGGTGGGAGTCCTATTTCAAACGGTTAAGGGATGAGTGCCCGGTGCACTACCAGGCCAGCAGTCCGTTTGGTCCGTTCTGGTCGATTACCCGTTACGAGGACATTCTTTTCGTCGACAAACACCACGAACTGTTCTCCGCCGAGCCCATTATTTCCATCGGCCCGCAGCCAGAGGGGCTGGAGATCGAGACTTTTATCGCCATGGACCCGCCCCGGCACGATGTCCAGCGCCAGGCGGTGCAGGGGGTGGTGGCACCGAAAAACCTGGCGCAGATGGAGTCGCTGATTCGCCAGCGTACTGCCGGGGTGCTGGATCAGCTGCCGGTGGATGAGCCTTTTGACTGGGTGCAGCGGGTGTCGATCGACCTGACTTCCCGGATGCTGGCCACGCTGTTTGATTTTCCGTTCCACCAGCGGCACAAGCTCGCCTACTGGTCTGACCTGGCCACCGCCGCGCCAGAGACCACCGGTGGCCAGGTTGATCGCGATGAGGGCTTCCGGGCGGCTGCGGATATGGCGCGACATATGTCGTTGCTCTGGCGCGAGAAAGAGGCCCGTAAAGCCGCCGGCAAACCGATGGGGTTTGATCTGATCAGTCTGTTACTGGAGAACGAACACACCCGGGATATGATCAACCGGCCCATGGAGTTCATTGGCAACATGGTGCTGTTGATTGTGGGCGGCAACGACACGACCCGCAATTCCATGACCGGTGGGGTGCTGGCCCTGAACCGGTTCCCTCAGGAATTCGATCGTCTGAAGCAGGACCCCTCGCTGATCCCGTCCATGGTGTCGGAAATTATCCGCTGGCAAACCCCGTTGGCCTACATGCGCCGGGTTGCGACCCAGGACGTGGAACTCCGGGGCCAGACCATCCGCAAGGGCGACAAAGTGGTGATGTGGTACGCCTCCGGCAACCGGGATGAGCGGGCCATCGAAGACCCGGACCAGTTCCGGATTGACCGGAAAGATGCCCGCAAGCATCTGGCCTTCGGCTTCGGGGTGCACCGCTGCATGGGCAACCGGCTGGCGGAGATGCAGCTGCGGATTCTCTGGGAGGAACTGCTCGCCCGGTTTGACCGGATTGAGGTGGTGGATGAGCCGGAATACGTGCAGTCCAATTTTGTGCGCGGCTATACCCGTATGAACGTCCGGCTGGGTAAGCGGGACGCGGCTGGTTAATCCGACCAGCTCGCGTTGCGACTTTCTTCAGGCTGCCGTTGTTTTTCCAGCCAGTCGACGGTGTCTGTCAGCGATTGCGGGCGGCACAGGCAGAAGCCCTGCAACAGGTCTGCGCCCATGGCTTTCAGGCGGGCGGCGTCCTGGCCGCTCTCCACGCCTTCGGCCACTACCTGATAGCCCAGGGTGTGGCCCATGGTGATGGCGGTCTCGACAATCACCCGGGCGCTGTCACTGGCCTGGATGTCGTGTACCAGGGTGCGGTCGAGCTTGAGTTCCGAGGCGGGGATCTGCTTCAGGTACGACAATGACGAATAGCCGGCCCCGAAATCGTCGATGGAGATACGCAGGCCCAGGGCAGACAGTCTGCCCAGTGCTTCCAGCCCCTTCTCAGGGTCGTCCATGGCGGCCGTCTCGGTGAGTTCCACGGTGACATGGCCGGCCTCCAGTTGATGCCGAGCCAGGCTCTGGGCGAATTGTTCTTCCAGCCCCGCCGAGAGCAGATCCCGCGCCGAGACATTGATGGCCATCCCCAGGCCTGGCTGCATCTTCTGCAGGGTACGGAGATCGCTCAGGGCCTGGTCGATGACCCAGTGAGTGAGCTGGGTGATCACCCCTGTTTTCTCTGCCAGCGGAATGAAATCAATCGGAGGTACCCAGCCACGCTCCGGATGTTGCCAGCGGATAAGGGCTTCAAAGCCGATGATCTGTCCGCTGCGGAGATCCATTTTGGGTTGATAGTGAAGTTCGGTGGTGCCGCTGGTCAGGGCTTCCTTGAGGTCCGACATCAGGGTAAGCCGGCGCTCATCGTAGATATCGTTGCTGCGTGAGTAAAAGCCGGTTTCAAAGGGGCCGTGGGGCGCCATTTCCATACCGACATGGGCGTTGCGGATCAGTTCACTGGCTTTGCGGCCGTGCTCGGGATAACTGGCGGCCCCAAATCGTGGGTGCGGTTCAATGGCCAGGTGGTCCAGCAGTACCGGCTCGGCCAGTTGTTTGAGGGCCTGGTCCAGGGGCTGAAAATTGTCGCCCGCCCGTTCCACGTCGACCAACAGGCCAAAGCTGTCGCCGGAGAGCTGGTATACCCGTTCCACACGGCCCTGTTGGTCGACACTGGTATGCAGCAGGGGGAGCTGCTCGGCCAGTGCGGACATATGCTCGGCGATGGACCGTAACAACCGCTCACTGCGCTCCAGGCCCAGGGTGCGGTTGATGTCTTTCAGGCGGGTAATACGGGCGACGCCGACCATGTAGCGGCGCTCCGGGTGGGCCCGAAGCTCTTCATCGATCATCCATTCAAACCGGTTCCGGTTGGGCAGGCCGGTAACCGGATCGTGGCTCATGACGTCGTTCAGGCGGTCCTGGGCTTCGCTGTGGGCTTTTTCCTGTCGCAGGCTGTCGGCCTGGGCCCGGATTTTCTGTTCCCGCTCCCGGTACAGTCGGTCGGCCAGGGCCAGCGTGAGAATGAACGCTTCCAGCCCGGAGCCAATCTGCATGGCGTATTCGGTAAAAAAGGTTTCCGGAAACAGGCCCAGCGCGCGCCCGGAGGTGGCGAGCACACCGATGGTTAATGGGGTCCAGGCGAGGGTAAAGAATATGCCGGCGCGTACGCCGGCGGCCCAGGCAATCGGGCCGGCGACCAGCAGCAGGGAAAAGAACACCAGCGCAGACACCGAGGCGAGCTGGATCCCGGTGTTGTAACTCATGAAAGGAACCGACACAAAATAGCTGATTTCAAACACCAGCATGGCAATGAGCGCCTTCCGTAACCGGGGGCTGTGCTGTCGCACCTTCAGGAATTCCATGCAGAACAGAATGGAAAACATGGCCAGGAATGGCATGGACAACATCAGTACATGGGCATGCAGGTCGGGCGCGTTGGGATAGAGGTGCTGGAATGAAAACCCGCGGATGGACGCAAAAAACGCCAGGTAGCCGAAAATGGCGAGCGCATAGAACAGGTAGAGCTTTTCCCGGAGCGTCAGGAAGACCGCCAGGTTGATCAGAATGATGACGGACAGGCAGCCGTAGTAGAAAAAATGCAGCTTCTGTTCATCAGCGACCGACTCGAAAAACTCGTGTTCGCGCCAGATGGTCAGGGGCAGCACCATGGTCCCCTGGGTGGCCACCCGAATCATCAGCGTGGTGGTCTCTCCGGGTTCCAGTGCAAACCGCAACAGGTTGTTGGGGTGGTTTACATCCCTGGGGTAAAAGGGCCGGGTATCCCCGGTTTCCAGTGTCCGTGTGACGGTGCGGCCATCCAGCAGATAAAACCGGACATCGTCCAGCTGGGAGTAGCCGAGTTCTGCCACCAGGTTGAGCCGGGTGTCGGCCGCATTTTCGACAGGGATCCGGAGCCAGTATGCGGAGGAGGTAATGCCCAGGGTGGCTTTGCCATCCGGCTGGCGGCTCCAGCGGGCGTCTGGCAGTGCCAGCACGGCCTGGAGGGAGGCGGACGCATCAGGATCTTCCCAGTACTGGAACTGGCTGGCAATGGGTTGTTCGGCGCTGATGACAACGGTTGGCGAATTGGCATAGGCGGCTTGGCTGCACAGAACGAGCAGTACAACCAGGACCGTGCGACATGCGTGTTGCAGGTTCACCAAAAGCCGACCTCGCTAGCCAACTCTGACATTGTTTATTGTTATGTCTACCCCGTCAGTCTAGCAATGCTGGGCCGCGAGGGAAGCGCCACGTGCGGTTTTTAATGTAGCAAAATGTGTCATATTGCTAAGTAATTGATGCGTCTTACGGTTTTACTACTTCTTCCGGCTGAGCGCCTCCATCATGCGGTTGACGGCTTCCAGGTGTTCCGGTTCGTTGTGGCTCATGCCCTGGAAACAGGCGCAGATATCCAGGAAATCCCGCAGTTCCGTGCGCTGGGCCATTTTCATCAGGCGCTTGGTCAGCCGGGTGGCCTTGGCGGGCTGCTGGGCGATACTTCCGGCGAGTGTCATGGCCGCGTCCATTAGCTGATCGGCAGGCACCACGTCCATCACGATACCAAGCTGTCTGGCTTCGTTGGCGTCGATCACGCGGCCGGTCAGGGTCAGCTCAAACGCTTTCTGGTAGCCGATCAGGCGTTGCAGGAACCAGGCCCCGCCGTCACCGGGAATAATGCCCAGATTCAGGAAGGTTTCGCCAAACTTCGCGTTGTCTGCGGCCAGGCGAAGATCCGCCATGTTGGCCAGATCAAATCCTGCGCCGATGGCGGGGCCGTTCACCGCCGCAATCACTGGCACTTCCACGGCGTCCAGTGCCAGGGGAATACGCTGGATGCCCTTTCGGTAGCGCTCGGCGCATTCCGCCGGGTCGCCGGCGAAGTCCCCGCCCCGTTCGGCCATATCGCGAATATTACCCCCGGCACTGAAGGCCGAGCCTGCACCGGTGATCACCAGCACGGATACCTCCTCGCACCGGTTCACCCACTCGGCCGTGGCAACTATATCGTCGATCAGATGGGAGCCGGTAAGCGCGTTGCGCAGGTCGTGGCGGTTCATGGTGAGCGTGGCCACTCGGTTTTCCAGAGTCAGCAGGGCATCGGTGAGTTGGGGCAGGGTACTCATAGTGGCTCCTTGTTGTTCGCGGTTGCCCCGATTGTGTCCTGACTGGCCGGCGGTTGCCAGCAACCTTTGGTGGAAGACGCATCCAGTGTAATGAGGGGGTGTGGTGGTTTTCTGATCAAATTTGAAATCCCTGTCACGTTTCTGTAGCCTTTAATTTAATTGAACGTTCAATTAATAAAGATTGGATGGAAAGCCCATGCCGAAAGTCGGAATGAAAGACACCCGCCGCCAGCAACTGATCGACGCCACCATGGAGTCCATCGCTGAACTGGGGATGCAGAACACCACGATCGTGAGCATCAGCAAGCGGGCGGGAATGTCGTCCGGCATCATCAGCCACTATTTCGGGGGCAAGCAGGGGCTGATTGAGGCCGCCTTGCGCTACCTGCTGGACCAGTTAGGCAAGGAGCTGCGGGAGCGCATGGCGAAAACTGATCGCTCCCCGGCTCAGCGGCTGGACTGCATCATCGAGTCCAACTTTTCCGAGTTCCAGCGTTCGGCGCTGGCGGCGAAAACCTGGCTCAGCTTCTGGGCCCGCTCGATGCACGAGCCGGGGCTGAAGCGTTTGCAGCAGATCAACAACGCCCGGCTGTACAGCAACCTGCGTTATTCCTTCGCGCAAGTGCTGCCGCAGGCCGAGGCGACAGCGGCGGCCCGGCAAACGGCGGCGATGATCGACGGGTTCTGGTTGCGCAGCGCCCTGAGCCTGGACCCGGCCGAGAGCTTTGAAGCCGGCGAGCGGCTGTGCAAGCAGTTTGTCCACGAGACACTGGCCCGGGCTGGCGCCTGAGCCAATTTGAATTCCACGGCCCACAAGGCCTGAAGACACCGAACAGAGGTTACCAACGCGCTATGTCTGCATCTCTTCCTGTGGTTCAGAACTTTGTCCACGGCCGGTTTCTGGCCAACAGCACCGGCGAGACCTTCCCGGTGGTGAATCCGGCCACGGGCCAGGTGATCTATGAAGTGGAAGTGGCGGATGAGTCTGTGCAACAGGCCGCCATCGAGAGCGCCCGCGCCGGTTTTGCCCAGTGGGCCGCCACACCCGCCATTGAGCGCAGCCGTATTCTGCTGAAAGCGGTGGCCTTGCTCCGCGAGCGCAACGACGAGCTGGCGGCAGTGGAAGTGCGTGACACCGGTAAACCCTGGCAGGAAGCGGAAGCTGTGGATGTGGTGACCGGCGCCGATGCCATTGAGTTCTTTGCCGGCCTGGCGCCATCCATCGAAGGTAACCAGCAGGATCTGGGGGGCGATTTCTATTACACCCGCCGGGAGCCGCTGGGCATCTGTGCGGGCATTGGTGCCTGGAACTATCCGATCCAGATCGCCTGCTGGAAGTCGGCCCCGGCCCTGGCCTGCGGCAACGCCATGATCTTCAAGCCATCCGAAGAAACGCCCATGGGCGCAGTGAAGCTGGCGGAAATCTTTATCGAAGCCGGTGTGCCGGCGGGCGTGTTCAACGTGGTGCAGGGCGCTGCCGAAGTGGGCCAGTGGCTGACTCATCACCCGGAGATTGCCAAGGTGTCGTTCACCGGTGAGGTGGGCACCGGCAAGAAGGTGATGGCCGCCGCCGCGTCGTCGCTGAAAGACGTGACCATGGAACTGGGTGGCAAGTCGCCGCTGATCATTTTCGACGACGCGGACCTGGAGAACGCCATCTCCGCCGCCATGGTGGGTAACTTCTACACCCAGGGCGAGATCTGCACCAACGGTACCCGGGTGTTTGTGCACGAGGATCTCTACCCGCGCTTTATCGAGCGCCTGCTGGAGCGCACCCGCAAGAACATCAAGGCCGGTGACCCGATGAACCCGGACACCAACTTCGGCGCGCTGATCTCCAAAAAGCATCAGGAACTGGTGTTGGGTTACATCAGCAAAGGGCTGGCCGAAGGCGCCACGCTCAGCCACGGCGGTCGGGCCTTTGAGCCGGAGGATTCTCAGGGCGGCTATTTCGTGGAACCGACCATTTTCACCGACTGCACCGACGACATGACCATCGTGAAGGAAGAGATCTTCGGGCCGGTGATGTCTGTGCTCACCTTCCGCGACGAAGACGAGGTGATTGCCCGTGCCAACAATACCGATACCGGACTTGCCGCGGGTGTGTTCACCAATGATATCCGCCGGGCACACCGGGTGATTCACCAGATCCAGGCCGGCATCTGCTGGATCAACAGCTACGGTGCCTCCCCGGCGGAAATGCCGGTGGGTGGCTACAAACTCTCCGGTATCGGCCGTGAGAACGGGCGCGAGACCATTGCGCACTACACCCAGATCAAGTCGGTGTATGTGGGCATGGAAGACATCGACGCCCCGTTTTAACCCCGCAGGCCACAGAGGAGAACGCGTATGAAAGAAAACCAATACGACTACATCATTGTGGGTGCGGGCTCAGCCGGTTGTGTGCTGGCTAACCGTCTGACCGAGGACAGTGAAAACCGGGTGCTGCTGCTGGAAACCGGTGGCAGTGACAAGAGCATCTTCATCCAGATGCCCACCGCGCTATCCATTCCCATGAACACCAAAAAGTACGCCTGGCAGTTCGAGACCGAGCCGGAGCCGTACCTGGACAATCGCCGTATGCATTGCCCCCGGGGCAAGGTGCTGGGTGGTTCGTCATCCATCAATGGCATGGTGTATGTCCGTGGCCATGCCCGGGATTTCGACGAGTGGCAGTCTGAAGGTGCCGACGGCTGGAACTACCGTAACGTGCTGCCCTATTTCAAGAAGGCGGAAACCTGGGCCTTCGGCGGCGATGCCTACCGGGGGAATTCCGGCCCCCTGGGTGTGAACAACGGCAATAACATGCGCAACCCGCTGTATACAGCGTTCATCCGGGCCGGCGTCGATGCCGGTTATCTGGAGACCGATGATTACAACGGTGCCCGCCAGGAAGGTTTTGGCGCCATGCACATGACCGTGAAGAACGGTCGCCGCTGGTCCACCGCCAACGCCTACCTTCGCCCGGCCATGGCGCGGCCGAATCTGACGGTGGTCACCCATGCCCTGGTGCATAAGGTCCTTCTGGAGGGCAAAACCGCCACCGGCGTGCGCTATGAGCAGGGCGGCCAGGTGCATGAGGCCAAAGCCGCCAAGGAAGTGATTCTGTCGGCCGGTTCTATTGGCTCGCCACATTTGTTGCAGCTTTCGGGTATTGGCAAGCGCGAAGTGCTGGAGCAGGCCGGTATTGAGGTGAAGCATGAGCTGCCGGGCGTGGGTGAGAACCTGCAGGATCACCTGGAGTTCTACTTCCAGTTCCGCTGCCAGAAGCCGGTCTCCCTGAATGGCAAACTGGACTGGTGGAACAAGCTCAAGATCGGGGTGCGCTGGATTCTGCGCAAGGATGGCCTGGGGGCCACCAATCATTTCGAGTCCTGTGGTTTTATCCGCTCCAAGGCCGGCGTTGAATGGCCGGACCTGCAATACCATTTCCTGCCGGCGGCCATGCGCTACGACGGCCGCGAAGCCTTTGATGGCGACGGTTTCCAGCTCCACATTGGTCATAACAAGCCGAAGAGCCGGGGTTTTGTGCATGTGCAGTCTGCCGACCCCAAACAGGCCCCGCGCATTCGTTTCAACTACCTGGAACACGAGGCCGACCGCGAAGGCTTCCGCGACTGCGTGCGCCTGACCCGGGAGATCATCAACCAGCCGGCCATGGACGAGTACCGCGGTGCAGAAATCCAGCCCGGTGTGGATGTGCAGAGCGATGAGCAGATCGATGCCTTCGTGCGCCAGGCGGTGGAGAGCGCTTATCACCCGTCCTGTTCCTGCAAGATGGGCACTGATGCGCTGGCGGTGGTAGACCCGGAAACCCGCGTGCGCGGTATCCAGAATCTGCGGGTGGTGGATTCGTCCATCTTCCCGACCATACCCAATGGCAACCTGAACGCGCCCACCATCATGGTGGCCGAGCGGGCAGCCGACCTTATCCGGGGCAGGGAGCCCCTGCAACCTTCGGACGCGCCGGTCTTCATGGATGACCAATGGCAGGCGCGCCAACGTCCGGGACAAGCGAAACGGTCGCTGGCCTAGCGACCGCAGTCCCGGCCCGGGTACGCAAGGTGCCCGGGTAGCAAGCCCTCAGGATTTCCCTATCAGCGCGACGGCATCCCGCCGTTTTCGGGCGACTGATAGGCAAGTCCTGGGTTTGTGTCCGATTCGAAAGAAGCAGCGCTTACAAAGTAGAGGAGGAACACCCATGCTGTGCACTACAATGACAAGGAACAACCGGAGGGAGATCATATGACACTCTGGTTATCCACAGGCCTGATCTTTACCTTCGCCGCCATCGCCCTGATTCTGTATCGGTGGTGGGACATGCAGTGCATCGGCGTTACGCCGGTTCGCACGCTGACCTTCATTGCCATCCTGTTCACCTCCGGTCTGGATGTCGGGCTGATCATGTTCCCGCTCACCGAGTTCGGTGGTTACGGCAATGTCTCTGAAAACCCGGAATACGCCTTTGCCAACCCGTTGGCCATTGAGTTCGGGTTCTGGGCCTTTCTGATCTGGGGCTTCTATTTCCTGACCTGCTTTTACTTCGCCATCATTGAGCCGCGGGTGAAGTTCTTCGAGATCCCGATGGTGAAGCTGGTCAACAACGTGGTGATTATCGGCACCTGCGCGTTCACCGCTTACCTGCTGCTGGTGAATCTGCCCTGGTATCTGCCGCAACTGGGTGATGGTGAATCGGTGGTGCCGGCGTTCTACATCATCGTGTTCCTGTCCATTGCGCTGGCGGTGTATTCCAGCTCCAAGGTCAAATACATCCGCATTCTGAGTGTTGGTTCCAGTGTGCTGTTCATTACCCTGATTGCGGGTATGTGGTTCCGGGCATTTGTTCTGGGTAAAGGCTCGCCGGCAGATTTCTTTGGCACCGCCGGCATGCTCGGTGAGTACTTTGCCAACATCCATCACTTTGTTCTGCCCATCAACGACTACCACGAGTTCTACCTGTTCTGGTGGTTTGCCTGGAGCATCATGATTGGTCAGTTCACCGCGCGTTTCGTGAGTGGGATCAAAACCTGGCAGTTGCTGATTGCCATGCTGGTTGTGCCGTCCGTTGCCATTGGCGTGTGGTTCAGCGTGCTCTATTACTATCACGCGGAGGGGCTGAAGATTGCCGCCTTCACCAACATCGCCATGATCTCGGTGGGCGTGTTGATGGTCATCAACTCACTGGATTCCCTGATCCGGCTCTACACCGATAACCTGAACCTGACGGCGCAACGCCTGGGGCGGGTGAATTATGTGCTCTTCAACCTGGTGGCCATGGTCGGGCTGACCATGTTGTTCAAGCTGGATTTCCTGCGGATTCAGTGGGTGGGTGCGCTGGTCATTGCACTCTACTTTGGCTGCTTTGGTTATATCCTGCTCAGGAAACGTTCAGAGGTGGCTGCCATCCAAACGTCACCAAAAGAAAATATTCTGGACTTCCGCAAGATTGAACTTGCAGGTTAAGGCCCCATATCAATGGCAGGCGGCTGAAGGCCCGGAAGGCTTTTGGCCGCCATGTTTAGCCGAAGTTGATGGCCGTATATAGGCTATGCCTATGCTGAGATTGGAAATAATCAATTTTCACTCAGATGGTCAAACCCGTATCTTGAGCATCGTTTCCAAACCATCAGTTAAATGAACCGACAGGAGTTATTCTGAGATGGGTATCGTTAACAGCGAAATCAAACCGTTCAACGCCACCGCATTCAAGCAGGGCGAGTTCGTAGAAATTTCTGAAGCGGACGTTAAAGGCAAGTGGGCCATCTTCTTCTTCTACCCGGCCGACTTCACCTTCGTGTGCCCGACCGAGCTGGGCGACGTGGCTGACAAGTACGAAGAGCTGCAGAAGCTGGGTGTAGAAGTGTTCTCTGTATCTACTGATACTCACTTCACCCACAAAGCATGGCACGACACTTCCGAGACCATCGGTAAGATCAACTACTACATGGTTGGCGACCAGACTGGCATCATCACCAACAACTTCGGTGTTATGCGTGAAGGCCAGGGCCTGGCAGACCGCGCTACCTTCCTGATCGATCCGGACGGTATCATCCAGGCTGTTGAAATCACTGCCGAAGGCATCGGCCGTGACGCCGACGACCTGCTGCGCAAGGTTAAAGCCGCCCAGTACGTTCGCAACCATCCTGGCGAAGTTTGCCCGGCCAAGTGGAAAGAAGGCGAAGAAACTCTGGCTCCGTCTCTGGACCTGGTTGGCAAGATCTAAGTTTCCCCGATTCGGTGAAACTTACAGAAAGGCCCGCACTGCGGGCCTTTTTTGTATCTATCAATCGTTACGACTGAATTTTATAGGTATGGCCTATCAGAAGGTTTGGGTCAATCAATTTGAGCAACGAACCGTCTGGCCGTATCTTAATCATAACTTCAGATAACGATTCATTATTGAATTCAGAAACTTAGTTTCACGACATAAAGGGGAATACCAAACATGTTGGATGCCAACATCAAAGGACAGTTGAAGGCCTATATGGAAAAGCTGCAGCAGCCGATTGAGCTGGTGGCAGCCTATGACGACAGCAAGAAGTCCGAGGAGCTCAAGCAGCTGCTGGAAGAAATCGAGCCGATGTCCGAGAAGATCAGCCTGCGGACCGAGGAATCGACCGAGGTGCGTCGTCCGTCCTTCGCCATCAACCGTGTTGGTACCGACATTGGCGTTCGCTTTGCCGGTATTCCCATGGGCCACGAATTTACTTCGCTGGTGCTGGCCCTGCTGCAGGTGGGTGGCCATCCATCCAAGGCGTCTCAGGAAGTGATCCAGCAGGTTCAGGAGCTGGAAGGTGAGTTCGAGTTTGAAACCTACTTCTCGCTGTCCTGCCAGAATTGCCCGGACGTGGTTCAGGCCCTGAACCTGATGAGCGTGCTCAACCCGAACATCAAGCACACCTCCATTGACGGTGCCCTGTTCCAGGACGAAGTTGAGCAGCGTGAAGTGATGGCGGTACCCAGTGTTTACCTGAATGGCCAGCCCTGGGGCCAGGGCCGGATGACGCTGGAAGAGATTGCGGCCAGGCTGGACACCAACTCGGCGGAAAAAGAAGCTCGTAAAATCAACCAGAAAGATGCGTTTGACGTTCTGGTGATCGGTGGTGGCCCGGCAGGCTCTGCTGCTGCTATCTATGCCGCACGAAAGGGCATTTCGACCGGTATCGCGGCTGAGCGTTTTGGTGGACAGGTGGCTGACACCATGGGCATCGAAAACCTGATTTCCGTGCCTTACACCGAAGGCCCGAAACTGGTGGCGGCCATGGAGCAGCACGTCAACGAATACGAAGTCGACATCATGAACATGCAGCGTGCCGAGAAGCTGATTCCGGCCGAGCAGACCGGAGGCCTGCACGAGGTACGCCTGGCCAACGGCGGCTCTCTGAAAGCTCGCACGGTGATTCTGTCCACCGGCGCCCGCTGGCGCCAGATGGGTGTGCCGGGTGAGGAAGAGTATCGCAACAAGGGCGTGGCCTACTGCCCGCATTGCGACGGCCCACTGTTCAAAGGCAAGCGCGTAGCGGTGATTGGCGGTGGTAACTCCGGCGTAGAAGCGGCCATCGACCTGGCAGGTATTGTCGGCCACGTGACGCTGATCGAGTTTGGCGAGCAGATGCGTGCTGATGAAGTGCTGCAGAAGAAACTGCGTAGCCTGAACAACGTGAAGATCATTACTTCTGGCCAGACCACGGAAGTGGTGGGTACTGATGGTAAGGTCAGCGGCCTGAACTACACCGACCGTACCACCGGTGAGTCGCATCACGTTGAGCTGGAAGGCGTGTTTGTTCAGATCGGCCTGGTGCCGAACACCGAGTGGCTGAAAGGCGACATCGAACTGAGCCAGCACGGCGAGATCATCGTAAATGACCGTAACGAGACCTCGATCCCGGGTGTGTTCGCGGCAGGCGATGCCACCACCGTGCCCTACAAGCAGATCGTGATCTCTATGGGTGAAGGTTCCAAGGCTGCCCTGAGCGCCTTCGACTTCCTGATCCGTAACTCTGCTGAGTAAGCTGTTCACACAAGCCTGAATTCAGGCTGACCCCTGAAACCGGCGCCCACGGGAAGTGGGCTGCCGGTTTTTTTATGGCTTCAGGAACGGTCCGAGATGTCCTGTTCCAGGCTGCCCGTCATGGTTTGGGGCTGGCCATCCGCTTCAAACAGGTGGCCATAGGCCCGGCGAACGCCGTCAACGATGAAATCGAAGGGCACATCGTCGAACACGCCGTGATCATTGATGTATTCCATATGCGCCTGGCCGTCTTCCGTGAATTCCTGGAAGACCGAGTCGTTCACCCCATCAAACGGCAGGGGCTCTACCTTCATCAGCTCGCATAACTGTCGGTTGAAGGCCGGTGTGGCCTTCACCCAGCGACCATTGAGATACAGCTCGATAAAGCCGTGCATGCGGAAAATGTCGGAACGCAGCCACTCAATCAGCTTCGGGCTCGACAGATGGTTACGTACATCCGCCAGGCCCAGCCGGCTGGGAATGCCGATGGAGCGGGCTGCAGCACCCAGCAGCACGGCTTTGGGAATGCAGTAGGTTTCGCCCGATTCCAGCGCGTAACTGGCCGAGAGCGTGCGTGGCTCGGTTCTGAACACGTAGGGGTTGTACTGGATGCTGTCGCGCACCGCCAGATACAGCGCCTTGATCTGTGCCACCGGCTCGTCCGATACGCCGGCCAGGTGCTGCTGGACCCAGGCCTCGACGGCGGGATGGTCGTAGTCGAAGAAGGGGGTGGCTCTCAGGTAGTTTTCCATTCCGGGCATCCAGAGTTTGCGCATGGTTGGCTGATGATCTCCCGATTAGCAAGCTACAGGCAATGACATTTTCCACCAATCCGGGTGACCAGAGGCACCGGGTTCGATCATCTGGGCAGAGGTCGATGCGGATACCGTATTGTTCGTTATACTGACCGGCAAGATTTGCCGACGGCTAAGGAGCTGCATGGTTTTACGTGTTGTACTGATGATCAGCCTGTTTCTGGGCACCGTTGGTCGGGTGGCGGATGCGGATACGCTCCCAAACCCGAGTGCGTCGGACACGCTCCCGAATGTCGTGTTCCTGTCACCGGATACCTCCCGTTTCTGGCACATGGTTGCAGGATTCATGGAGCAGGTGGCTGCGGACCTGGAGGTTGAGTTTGACGTCCTGTTCGATGAGGAGCGGCATCGGCTCAGTTATCTGAAGCTGGTCCAGCAAGTTCTCAGTCGGGAGGAGAAACCCGATTACCTGATCATCATGTGGAAGGAGCAGGTAACTGCTCAGATCCTGGATTATACGCGCCGGCAAAGCGTTAAGGTGTTCTCGTTTAACACTGCGGTGCCAGAGGCCGCGCGAGAGAAGGTGGGTTCCGCGCCCAGAGAAAAACTGGAGAACTGGATTGGCCATCTGGGGGTCGATAATGTCTCCGGTGGTCAAATACTGGCCAGGATGCTCGACCAGCGCGCACGGGCGCTCAACCTGGTCAGGTCTGATGAGCCGGTGCCTGTTGTTGCACTGACTGGCACCCTGGATTCCTCTGCGGCTCGTGATCGCAGTCTCGGGCTGCTTGAAGCGACGGATGGTGCTGGCTCTGAACTGTTGCAGTCCGTTCGTGCCGACTGGAGCGAGCAGGAGGCGAGAGACAAAACATCGGTGCTGTTGCGGCGGTATCCGAATACGGCTGCAATCTGGAGCGCCAGCGACGGCATGGCGTTCGGGGCCATGGATGCTGCCCGGCGCGCGGGCTTACGCCCTGGCAATGACTTGGTAGTGGGTGGCATTGACTGGGAGCCGGAAGCGCTTGCGGCGATTCGCGCGGGCGATCTGTATGTCAGTCTTGGCCGGCATTTCATGGGTGGAGGGCTGGCGTTGTTGCTGGTGCACGACTATCACCGGGGATACGATTTTGCAGATAGCGGACAATCGGCCTCGATGCACTACCAGTTTCAGGCAGCGACTGCCGACAACGTGGACGACATCGCCCACATGCTTGCGCCGGAAAACTGGAAAGCTGTGGATTTCCGGGCGTTCAGTCGGGTGTTCAATTCGCAGCTCCGCGAGGTGCCTGTAAGTGCCGAGCGATTAATGGACGGCTTTTCGGCGGCGTTGATGCAGCAGGGGGGCCGGTAGCGCGCCGGAGGAAGGGGCTCCCTCCGGTCGCCAGTATTACTCAGGATTTTCCCTCAAAGCCCTGCATGACATTGACCGCATTCACGCCAATGGCGTCCACATCGTAGCCGCCTTCCATGGTAAACACGGTGGGCAAACCCAGCTGCGCCAGGCGCTGCCCCAGGCTGAGGTAGTCTTCCGAGGCCAGCTTGAAGAACGAGATGGGGTCGTGCTCGAAGGTGTCCACGCCCAGCGCCACCACCAGGGCATCGGGCTTGAACACTTCAATGCGCTCGCAAGCGGTTTCCAGGCCCTGGCTCCAGGTGCTGTAGGGTGTGCCAGGCGGATAGACGATGTTCAGGTTATAGCCTTCGCCGGTACCTTCCCCCAGCTCGTCTTCAAACCCGAGGAAGTGCGGGAACACCAGATCCGGGTCGCCGTGCAGGCTGATAGTGAGGACATCGGCCCGGTCATAGAAAATGGCCTGGGTGCCATTGCCGTGATGGAAATCCACATCCAGGATAGCAACCTTGCCGTAGCCCTGGTCCCGGAACGCCTGAGCCACGATAGCTGCGTTGTTGAAGAAGCAGTAGCCGCCGAACAGGTCGGCGTGGGCGTGGTGCCCGGGTGGTCGGCACAGGGCAAAGGCAGCGCGCTCACCATCGGCCACCAGTTTCTGGGCGGTCAGGGCCACGTTGGCGGAAGCGCGGGCGGCTTCCCAGGTGCCCTCCGAGATCGAGGTTTCGGCGGCAAAGCTGTAATAGCCCAGGCGGCCATCAATGTCCTTGGGAATCCGGTGGCGCATGCCCCGGCCAGCCCATACTGCGGGAATGGCTTCCCCGGGCTTGCCCGCAGCCAGCCAGTCCTGCCAGCAGGTCTCCAGAAAGGCCACGTAATCCGGTGTGTGCACGCGCTGGATCGGCGCCAGCCCGAATTCTTCCGGCTCCAGAATCTCGCCCAGGGCCTGGTCTTTCACCCTGGCCAGGATGGTCTCGGCCCTTGAGGGTTTTTCATGGGGTTCGATCAGCAGGCCGCCATCAAGTTCGGTGCGCACATGGCGCCGGCTGTGCAACGGGGAGAAGACGGTTTTCATAGGGCGCGAATCCTTGATATCAACGTGGAAGCACTCTGGCACAGGTTTGTGCATGGCTCAAACCCGGTAAGTGTGGCAGGCTGGGGCGCAGCATCGGGAGAGGGGATTACCGCTATGACAGAACTGGTTGCCGGACTTACGCTCAGCCAGGGGTTGGGGCAGCTGTGTGGGTTGGTGGCCCTGGGGTTCTGTATTGCCGGTTTTGCCAACAAGAACGACGACCGCCTGCTGGTCCTGCTGATTTCGGCCAATGTGGCTTTCGCCCTGATGTTCGCGTTCTTTCAGAGCTGGACGGCGGCGGCCCTGACGGTACTGGTGATCCTGCGCATTGCCCTGGCACGCCGGTACCAGGGCAACGGGTTGATCATGGCGGCCATGCTGGTGGTCAATCTGCTGGTGGCCTGGGCAACCTGGACGTCTGCTACCGATGTGTTCCCCCTCACCGCCGCCGTTCTCGGCACAGTGGGCATGTTCATGCTCCGGGGTATTCCCCTTCGTATTGTTCTGGGGCTGGCGGCGCTGGCCTGGATGCTCAATAACCTGGTGATCGGATCCGTCGGCGGTACCCTGGCTGAGGGTATGGTGCTGGTTACCAACATCATTACCATCATCCGGCTGTACCGGTTGCAGAAACAATATCCCGGGCTTGATCTGCAGGCGCCACGGTCGCGAGAAGAGCGCGGGTAAGTTTGTCGTCGTCGCTGGCTTTGGCTATGGTCTAAGGGTGCCAACGGGCACCTCGTAACCGCCAATCAGGAGTGATGCATGGCAAACGACAGTTATCATGAGCCGGTGGGTGAACTGACAGACGACACCCGTGATATGCACCGGGCCGTCAGTTCGCTGATGGAAGAGTTTGAAGCCGTTGACTGGTACAACCAGCGGGTGGATGCCTGCAAGGATCCGGAACTCAAAGCGATTCTTGAACACAATCGCGACGAGGAGAAAGAACACGCGGCCATGGTGCTTGAGTGGATTCGGCGGAAGGACCCGACCATGGACAAGTACCTTCGGGAATTCCTGTTCAAAGAGGGGCCAATCGGTCACCACGACTGACTCAAACAGCCATATCCTGAGCGCAGATTGGCCAATTCCCGGAGCTGTCGGCCTGCGCTATCGTGATTCTCTACACGTGATTACAAGAAACGGATCGGATTCCGAGAGGGCAGGATATGGCTAAACAGCATTATGATGTATTGATCATTGGCGCCGGAGTATCCGGCATTGGCATGGCCTGTCACCTGAAACGGGAATGCCCCGGCAAGCGTTTCGCCATACTGGAGCGCCGTCAGTCCCTTGGTGGCACCTGGGATCTGTTCCGTTACCCGGGTATCCGCTCGGATTCCGACATGTTCACCTTTGGTTATAACTTCCGGCCCTGGACCGGCGGCAAGGTGCTGGCCGATGGCGCGTCGATCAAAAACTACGTGGCGGAAACCGCGAAAGAGAACGATGTCGAGCGCCACATTCGTTACGGCGTGGCCGTGAAGACTGCGGACTGGTCCAGCACCGACAAATGCTGGACCCTGACCGCTGAGAACGAGCAGACCGGCGATCAGGAAACCTACACCGCCAGCTTTTTGGTGGGCTGCACCGGTTACTACAATTATGACCAGGGCTACAAACCGGATTTCCCGGGCGAAGCGGACTTCAAGGGGCAGATCGTCCATCCCCAGCACTGGCCGGAGAATCTGGATTACTCGGGCAAGAAGGTGGTGGTGATTGGCAGCGGTGCCACGGCAATTACCCTGGTGCCCACTATGGCAGAGAAGGCCGCACACGTTACCATGCTGCAGCGTTCGCCTACCTATCTGATGCCGTTGCCGTCAACCGATAAAGTCACCCTGGCGCTGCAGAAAGTGCTGCCGGAAAAGACGGCCTACCGGTTAACCCGTGCCCGCAACATTTCGATTTCCCGGCTGCTCTATGAGCGTTCGCGCAAGAGCCCGAAAGCCATGCGCCGGCTCTTTCTGTCGGTGATCAAACGGCAGCTCAAAGGCAAGGCCGACATGCGTCACTTCAGCCCGGACTACAACCCCTGGGACCAGCGCCTGTGCGTGGTGAAAGATGGCGACCTGTTTGAGGCCATTAAAGCCGGCACCGCCTCCATCAAGACCGATCATATCGAACGCTTCACCAAAACCGGCATTCGCCTGAAGTCCGGTGAAGAGCTGGAAGCCGACATCATCATTCCGGCTACCGGCCTGGACATCCAGATGCTGGGCGGCATCACGCCCCGGGTGGATGGCCAGGAGGTGGCGCTCAAGGACAAGGTGATCTACAAGAATGTGATGGTGGAAGGCGTACCCAACGCGGGCATGATCTTTGGCTACACCAACATTTCCTGGACCCTGAAAGCCGATATTGCCAGTGAGTACCTGTGCCGGCTGATCAACCACATGGATCGTAACGGCCATCAGGTGGCCGTGGCACGAGATACCGAGAACAGTAAGGGAGACGATACCATTCTCGGTTCCCTCGACGCGGGTTACATCAAGCGGGCAGAAGACCGGTTGCCGCGTCAGGGCACCCACGGCCCGTGGAAAGCCTCCCAGAACTATCTGCAGGATGTGAAGATCCTGCGTTTCGATCCCATTGAAGACGGCTATCTTGAATTTGATGGCCAACCCAGTCGCGCGAGCGAAGGCCGTTCATCCGGTTTCCTTCGCCCGCTTCGCTCGGCGCTGTTCGGGGCCTGAGTCAGGCCCCGATCGTTACTGCTCCTCCGCCGACACCGAGACGTTGGCAGTAGTGTCGGCAGCTTGCCTCCAGGTACTGAGCGAATGGCGGTAATTGCACGTTCTGCTGCGCCAGAAACTGCTCTGTGCGGGAGGTGTCGAAACGGCAGGTCTGAATAAACGCCAGGGACTCCGGGGCCACCTTCAGCAGCCCGGGCAAGCCAGGTATGGCCAGCAGAGCTTTCATCACGCCGATAGGAAGATGCCTGCGGGGACTAGGCTTGCCCAGGAGTTGCGCCGCGGCCTGTAACAGCCCCGCCAGATTGGGCGTGTTCTGGTCCAGCGCCAACAGCGTATCGGGCACCCGATTCGCCGCGCAGGCCGCTGCAATTAGTTGCGCCAGGCTATCCACCGGAATCAATGGCAACCAGTGCTCTGGCGACCCCGGAATCATGGCCAGTCGCCCGTGGTAGAGGTTGTCGAGCAAGCTGTACAGCGGTTGGGCCGGGTCCAGGTCCCCCGTTGATCCGTGGCCCGCCACCGTCGCCGGCTGCACGTCGACCGCATTCAGCCCGTGCCTTGCCACGAATTCCCGCAAGCGGAATGCGGATTCCAGTTTGCTGGCCTCATAGCCACCGGCTTGCCGGTACACCTGGCTCCAGTCGGTCTGCTCCGGGTGACTCAGTTGAATGCCCTGGCGTGACAGGTGTGCCTCGTTGGCGAGCATGAACCCTGTGATAAACACCAGCCGGCAGTCCAGGTGGCGGGCCAGTTCCGCCACCCGAAGACTGCCGGTAACGTTGGTGTGACGGGCCTCGTGCTCGGGCAGGTTCCAGGCGAACCGGGCGGCCAGATGCACGATGCATTCGATGCCGTTCGGTAAGGTGACCAGCCCCAGATCCGGCTTTTCCAGATCGCCTTCCAGGGCGGAAAACCGCTCCATGGCGACGCCCTGCTGTTCGAGAAAGCCGGTGAGCTGGGTCAGGCTGGACTTGGAGCGGGTCAGTGCCTTCACGTCATGCCCCTGCTGCAACAGGGTGAGGCAAAGATATTTACCAATAAAACCGGTGGCGCCGGTGATCAGGATGGTCATGGTGCGTTCCTTGTTCATTGAGTCGAACGCAGCCTAAAGTATGGAGTATGCTCGAAGGTCAACAGGGAGAGTGCTTGGCATGAGGATATCGGAACTGGAACGGCGCACCGGGATAACCCGGGATACCCTGCGCTACTACGAAAAACAGGGGCTGATCCGGGAGGTGGGCCGCAGCGGAAACAACTATCGGGACTACCCGGAGCAGGCCGTCGCGCGTGTGGCGATGGTGCGGCAACTCAAAAGCCTGGGTTTTTCGCTGAACGAAATCCGTGAGTTGCTGGATGCGGTTCGCTCGGACCGGATTGATTGCCTGCAGGGTGCGGCGGTGATGGCCCGCAAGAGGGCCCTGGTGGATGCCCGGATTCGCGAACTGAAGGCCGTCAGCGCGTTATTGAAACAGGAGCAGGCCCGCCTGGAAGCCAGTGCCAGGGAGCACGGACTGGTTTGATGGCCATCCTCATAATTGCTGATGGCGCGGTAAAAGTAGCTTCCTTAACATAGGTGGTCTATTCAGGTTCCTTTGATCTGTCCGGGAAACGGTCTTGCTGCCACTTCGCTCCGCGTTAGCCTACGTTGCCTTACTCTCTGCCATTCTGGCGAGCCTGCCGGGTATGACCTATCTGGGGGCTGCCGCCGCGGGTGCGACCGTCTTGCTGGGCTGGCAGGACATGCGCAATGTGCCCCGGGCGGTGTTTGTCGTGGCGCTGGTCATGCTGGTTTTCGCCCTGGGCTATGACCCGGAGCTGATTGAGACCGCTTCCGGTAACATGACCCGGCTGGCTGGCCTGATGCTGGCGGTGATGCTGCTGTCGAATGTGCTGGCCCGCACCGAGGACCTGCAACAGATTTCCGTCAGTCTGTTTGGTGGTAAGCCGCTGGCCCGATACCTCAGCCTCGCGTTCGGCACCTCGCTGGTGTCTGTTCCCCTGAACTTTGGTTCGGTGGCGGTGGTGGGCAGCCTGGTGGGCGAGCGTATCCGTCGCAATGGCGATTCCGAATCTACCCGCAATGCCACCCGGGCTGTTTTGCGAGGGTTTGGTGTCGCCCCCATGTTTTCGCCCCTGTCCATTTCGGTGGTGCTGACCCTGACGCTGTTGCCGCAGGTGAGTCTGCTTTCGCTGTTGTTGCTGGCGGTACCGTTTTCCGTGCTGATGGTGCTGGCGGGGCTGCACTGGCGAGAACCGGAACCGTTGCAAAGCACAGAACGGAGCGTTAACCGTGCTGGCGCGGGTAGCTGGTTGCGGTTTGGTGGGTTGATTCTGGCGATCTGCGTGGGTGTACTCTGGCTCAGCCACCGGTTCGGGTTGAGTTATGCCCATGCGGTGGCCTTGAGCTGTCTGGCAGCGGTGCTCTTGTACCGGATTCTGGGTTGGTTAAAGCGGGAAAATCCGCCCCTGGCCAGCATGGCCAATGTCAGCAATGAGCTGGCCATTGTTGGTGGCTCGGCGTTTATCGGGGCGGTGCTCAGTGGCGTGGTACTGGGCCAGATCAGCGGTCAGCCGGAATTGCCTGTGTTGCTCTGGGCGCTGCTGGCGGCCGGTGTACCCTGGGTGTTTTTTGCTGCCGGACTGGCGGGTATGAACCCGATTATTATTGCTACCCTCATTGGCGGTATTCTGGGTTCGCTGTGGCCAGGCGCAGCTCAGCTTGGCCTGGCCATCGCCATGGTTACTGGCTGGGGGATTACCGCCTTCGGCACGCCCTTTGCGGCTAATGCTTTGATTATGGAACGGCTGACCGGATACCGGACACGGGATGCTTCGTTTCGCTGGAGCCTGGCGTTGTCGCTGTCGGGGCTTTGCGCAGCCAGTCTTCTGGGCTTCAGTCTGACCCTGTGGCTGGCCTGAGGTAAGCCGGGTCGAAGCGCTCGAGGCTTCGGGCCAGGCTGGCGCGGGACAGTTCGCCCATATGGGTATCCACGAGGTGGCCCTCGGCGTTGTAGAACAGGGTGGTGGGCAAGCCGTGGCTGCCAACTACCCGGCCAAACCGGTTCTGCCTGTCGCTCAGTACGTGGCTCAGGTTCAGGTTCTGTGCCATCAGGAACTTGCGGATGGTTTCCGGATGTTCGCCCTGATTGGCGAACACAAAGTTCACGTTCGGGTAGCGTTGCTGGGCGTCTTCCAGCACCGGCATCTCGCGGATACATGGTGGGCACCAGGTGGCCCAGAGATTGACCACCGTGGGCTTGTCACCGGCCAGGCTGGCCAGGTCTACCGGGCGTTCGTTCAGATCGGTCAGGGCCACTTCCGGCAGGCCCCGGGTTTGCTGGTTGATCAGCGCAATAATGCCAGACATACCGCCCCAGATGATGAGGCCAGCCGCGACCGCCGAGCCCAGCGCCCGGCGTATGGCCGCCCGTTTCCACATCAGGTAACCGGTGAAGGCCAACGCAGCAATCAGGCCGGCCACCAGGTCGAACCCGCCGTCGCGGATGTCGATCATGCCCAGCCAGTCGCCCTGATACTCGCTGAAGTAGCGCACCACAAAACCGATGCGGGCACTGACCATGGCCACCAGAAAGATATCGGCCAGGGTACCGGCCACCGGCGTTTTCTCTTTCCGGCCGATCAGGGCGCCAACCACCAGGGCAACCACGAAGGCCAGAACGAGAAGCAGGTGTCCGATGGACAGGCTGAGGGGGCCGATGCCTACGCTGAGCATGGAATCTCCGGAAATCGGTGAGTTTTTAGTAGCATACGGCGGCTAATGACCGCCGGGCCCTGTCAGAGTTCCATTTATCACCCTGAAAATGAAGGCCGGCCAATAAAACCACCTATAGCTATTTGCCGGGTGCTCTGTTACCGTGCCTGCATCCTGCCTCTAGGGATTCCGCAGTTTCCGGCTTAAAGCCGCCTTGCGAACCATTTCATACGACCTGTCAGAGGACGTCACCCCGAACCCGGCGCGTGACCGTAGTCGTCTTTTATTCCATGACTTTCATGGCATCTGCCCGCATTCGCCGACGACGGTGTTCGTGGAGGCAGAATCAATCAAGAGTACATCGTATATGAGTTTTTCTTCTCTCGGTTTGTCCGAGCAGCTGGTCCGTGCCACCGCCGATCAGGGTTATGAAACCCCGTCTCCCATCCAGCAGCAGGCGATTCCCGCGGTGCTGTCTGGCAAAGACGTAATGGCCGCGGCCCAGACCGGCACGGGTAAAACCGCTGGTTTTACCCTGCCTTTGTTGCAGCGCCTGGCGGAAAACCCCCGCACTGGCAAAGGCCCCCGCGCCCTGATTCTCACTCCCACCCGTGAGCTGGCCGCCCAGGTACACGATAGCGTGAACCTTTACAGCAAATACGTACCCACCAAGGCCGCTGTGGTTTTTGGTGGTGTAAAGATCAACCCGCAGATGATGAAGCTGCGCAAGGGTCTGGACGTACTGGTGGCCACACCGGGCCGTTTGATGGACCTGTACCAGCAGAACGCGGTGCGCTTCAACGAAGTGGAAATTCTGGTGTTGGACGAAGCCGACCGCATGCTCGACATGGGCTTTATCCGCGACATTCGCAAGATCCTGGCGTTGCTGCCGGCCAAGCGCCAGAACCTGCTGTTCTCCGCCACCTTCTCCAACGAAATCCGCACCCTGGCCCAGGGCCTGCTGGATAACCCGGTGCAGGTGGAAGTGGCGGCCCGTAACACCACCGCCGAGAAAGTGAAGCAGTCCGTCTACCCGGTTGACCAGAGCCAGAAGACAGCCTTGCTGAGCAAGCTGGTGCGTGACAACGACTGGGATCAGGTACTGGTTTTCACCCGTACCAAGCACGGCGCCAACCGCCTGACCCAGAAGCTGGAGAAAGACGGTATCACGGCTGCCGCCATTCACGGCAATAAGTCCCAGGGTGCCCGTACCCGTGCCCTGGCGGATTTCAAAGCCGGTGAAGTGCGCGTACTGGTCGCCACCGACATTGCTGCCCGTGGCCTGGATATCAAACAGCTGCCGCAAGTGGTGAACTTTGAACTGCCGAACGTGCCGGAAGATTACGTGCACCGCATTGGTCGTACCGGCCGTGCCGGTGAAAGTGGCCATGCCCTGTCACTGGTCAGTGCTGACGAAGGCAAGCTGCTGGCGGGTATCGAGAAGCTGATCAAGAAGCAGCTTCCGCGCAAGGAAGTGGAAGGCTTCGAGCCGAAAAACAACCTGCCGCTGAAGCCCAAGGCCAAAGCAGACCCGAGCAAGGCGCGGAATCGTCGCCCTCAGGGTGGCAATGGTAAGAGCTTTGGCCCGAAGCCGACTGGTCGTAGCGGCGGTCGTGGCCGTGGTGGTCAGGGCGAAGGACAGGGCCGTGGCCAGGGGCAGGGTAGAAGTGGTCGCCCGGCTCAACGCCAGAGCGCCTGAAAACCGTTTCTCCTGACATAAAAAAGGCGGGGCCGAAGCCCCGCGCAGGAGAACGCACCATCCGGTAGCCGACAGACCGTGGGAGCTACCGGGAGTGCGGATCAGAACTTGTAGGTGAAACCTACCATGTAGACCATGGGGTCGATTTCGACTTCGAATTCATCGGTTTCTGCCAGTTTGGTTCCGTTGGCATCAAACACATCGACTCTGGCGTCGGTGTTGATGTCGGCCCACCAGATCGCGGCGTTCAGACCGAAGTTCTCGCTCAGCATGTAATCCATGCCTACTTCAACGGCGACGCCAACGCTGTCGTCCAGTTCCAGTTCGCTGGATGCCACACCCAACGCGTTATCCAGATTGCTGCTGGTTTTCTCTTCGAAGAACACGGTGTAGTTCACACCCACGCCTGCGTACGGCTGGAAAGCGGAAGAGCTCGCCATCGGGAAATACTGCAGCGTGAGGGTAGGTGGCAGATGCTTGGTCTCACCAAGCTTGAGGTCGCCGGGCAGGTCGCCGCCACCGTTAATGTTGTGTTTGAACGGGGTTGCACCCAGTACGCCCAGGCCCAGGTGATTGGTCACCATGTATGTTGCACGCAGGCCCAGCTGGGTGTTGGTGTCAACGCTGACCTTGGAATCCACGCCAGCTCCCAGCAGCGGTGCGCCGCCTACGGTGATGGAATCACTGGAGTCATCCGGCGCGACATGAACCGCACCCGCACGCAGAACAAAATCACCCGCTTCAAAAGCCTGAGCTGCAGGAGCCACTGCCATTACGGCCGCAGCCAGAACACTGAGTTTAAAACCACGAGACATAGCCATCTCCTTATCCATGAAAGATCGATGGCTTAAATGTAATGACATCCGGACAGGCAATCTTGATTTAGCGCAAGAAATGGCGGAAGGCAGCGCGACTGGCCAATAAGTCTTGATTCAACTCAAGAAAAGGTGGGAATGCGGCTATTGCGGATGGTCAGCCCTGGGCTTCGTCGAGGGGATTGTCTTCATCGCTGGGCACAAATACGTCCCGAATGGACAGGGGCTGACCCTGGGTATTCTGCACGGTGACTGGCTGTATTGGCTGGCCGCTATCGCGGTCCCGTAGGTCCAGGGGCTGGCCGTCCGGAGACGGGTTCCACTTGTCGCCCCACTGGCGCAGAGCCACCACCACCGGGAACAGGTCGCGGCCTTTCTCAGTGAGCCGGTACTCAAAGCGTGAGCCGTGCTCGCCAACATCCACTTTGCGCAAGACCTCGTTGTCGACCAGTTTGGCCAGTCGGTCGCACAGAATGTTCTTGGCAATCCCCAGTTGCTGCTGAAAATCCACAAACCGGCGGGTGCCGTACATAGCGTGCAGCACAATCAGCAGCGACCACCAGTCCCCCACTTCATTCAGGGCGCGGGCGACGGAGCAGTTGGAGTCATCAAAACGTTTTCTGGCCATGTAGGGGAGTGTACCGAATAGGGTTGCATTTTGAAACCGGATTTAATAGGGTTGCTTTACGAAACCAAATTGATGAGGTTGCACATCACATGAGTATGAATCTTGGTCCTTTGTTCGAGCCGTTTGAACTTCATAACCTCAAGCTGCGCAACCGCGTAGCCATGGCGCCGATGACCCGCAATTTCTCGCCTAAGGGTGTACCCGGTCAGGATGTGGTGGACTACTATCGCCGCCGCGCCGAGGCCGGTGTTGGCCTGATCATTACCGAAGGCACTGTTGTGAACCACGCGGCTGCCAACGGTTACCCGAACGTTCCGGCCTTCTATGGCGACGAAGCCCTGGCGGGCTGGAAGAAAGTGGTGGATGCCGTGCACGAAGCCGGCGGCGCCATTTTCCCGCAACTGTGGCACGTGGGCGCGGTACGCAAGGAAGGTATCGAGCCGGATCCCTCTGTTCCCGGTTACAGCCCTTCAGGCCTGTTTGCGCCTGGCAAGCCCAACGGCAAGGCAATGACCAGGGAAGACATCCAGGACGTGATCAAAGCCTTCGGTGATGCCGCCCAGGATGCCAAGGCTCTGGGCTTCGACGGTGTGGAAATCCACGGCGCCCACGGCTATCTGCTGGATCAATTCCTGTGGGAAGGCACCAACCAGCGCGACGATGAGTACGGCGGCAGCCTGGAAAACCGCCTGCGCTTTGTGGTGGAAATCGTCGAGGAAGTGCGCCACCGCGTGGGCCCGGATTACCCGATCATGCTGCGCTTCTCTCAGTGGAAGCAGCAGGACTACGAAGCAAAACTGGTGAATAGCCCCGAGGAACTGGAGCGCTTCCTGAAGCCTCTGGCGGAGGCCGGTGTCGACATCTTCCACGCTTCCACCCGCCGCTTCTGGGAACCGGAGTTCGAAGGTTCCAATCTGAACCTGGCCGGCTGGACCCAGAAGATCACTGGTAAACCGACCATGTCGGTTGGCAGTGTGGGCCTGACCGAAGACTTCATCAGCGGCACCTTCGCCAGCAAGAAAGAGTCGGTCGAGCAGTCTGGCATCGATGAGCTGGTTGAGCGCATGAACAACGGTGAATTCGATCTGATCGCCGTTGGCCGTGCCCTGCTGCAAGACCCTGAGTGGCTGGTGAAAGTGAAAGAAGGCCGCCTGAACGAAGTGGAAGCCTTCGCCAGGAAGTCTCTGGCCAAACTCTACTGATCGAACTTACCCCTTCGATCGTGCCTGCCGCGCGCCCTCGGGCCCGCGGCTTTTTTGGGTCTGAAATCTGTCCGGTTCGTAATCGCAGCAATCGCCAGAAACGCTATGCTGTAGGCAGATTGTTGCTATTCACCAGACAAGGAGTTGGATATGGCTTTGATGCGTCATCTTAAACTGGCTGGGCTGGCTGCGGTATTGGTCACCCTGGTGGGTTGCGCCAGCGTTGGCCGGGATTTTGCGACTCATAATGTCGACCAGATAACGATCGGTGAGACGACCCGCGCCGAGATACAGGAGATGTTCGGTGAGCCCTGGCGCACCGGTATTGAAGACGGCAAGCGCACCTGGACTTACGGCAAGTATCGCTGGTCCGCGTTTGGTGACGACGAAACCACGGATCTGGTGGTCCGTTTCAATAACGACGGCACGGTATCCTCTTACGTATACAACACTACTGAATAAAAGCTCCCGGGCGCCGGCCTGACCTCAGTCAGCGGCCGGCGCCTGTTTCAGCGCCAGAATCTGCCCGGAATCCAGTTCCTCAATTAATGCCCCCCGGAACTGCCGGTTTATGAACCGCTCCGTTTCCACCTGAATCCGCTCCCGCTGCCCGGGCTTCTCGATATAGTCCATGGCCCGGAACAGGATGTAGCGGATGGTCATGTTGGAAATCTCCTGTACCACCACCTCATCGACACCGGGCACCAGCCCGCGTTCCAGAATATCCTCGGCCATTTCCCGGGCGCTGGCGTCCAGCTGTGCTTCGAGAGCCCGGCGTAATACGGGCGACGGGCCGTGCAGTTCCCTGACAGCCACCGTGGTTGCCGCGGGGTTGGCCAGAAAGTAGTGGTACACAAAGGTGACGGTGTCGTGGGAGGCCTGTTCCGAGGAATCCGCCATCTGCCGCAACTGCCGCACGCCGGCTTTCATGTCCTCGGCGATATACCCCAGCACTTGCAAACCGAATTCGTCCAGATTGCGGAAGTGCCGGTAAAAGGTGTTCGGGTTTAACCCGGCCTCCCGGGCCAGTTCGCGCAGGCCCAGAGAGGTCAGGCTGCGGCTTTGGGTAATCAGCCTTAGAGCGGCCTGGACCAGTTTCAGTTTTCCGCCGGCAAGTCGTTGCATCGAGTCGTGTTTCCTTTGGGCGTTGGGCCAACAACCTGTCACTCAGGGCCATTCCTGTGCGAGTGGGTATACAGGTGTCTACTTTGACCGGTATACATGTGTCTACTGGTCATGATGACCACACCGACAACAACAGGCAAGGCCCTTCAGGCCACACAGGAGTGCAGCAATGAAACAAACCGCCAAGATCGCCATTATCGGCACCGGATTTTCCGGCCTGGGCATGGCCATCAAGTTGAAAGAGGCCGGCTTTGACGACTTCGTGATTCTGGAGCAGAGCGACAATGTCGGGGGCACCTGGCACGATAACCACTACCCGGGTTGCGCCTGCGATGTTCAATCTGCGCTGTATTCCTTCTCTTTTGAGCAGAATCCGAACTGGACCCGCATGTTTGCTCCCCAGCCGGAGATTCAGGCGTACCTGCGGCATTGCGCCGAGAAATACGGCCTGATGGATCACATTCGTTTCAATACCCACGTGGCGGGTGCCCGTTGGGATGAGGCCACCTCGGGCTGGGTTGTGGAAACCTGCAACAGTGCAAAACTCTGGGACTACATGGAAAAGAAAGGTTTGAAGCCCGGGGATGAACTGGATCGCAGCGACAAGGCCCTGCCGCCAATCCGCAAGCTGCGAAGTGGGATTCTGGTGTCCGGCATGGGCGGCCTGAGCACCCCCGCGTATCCGGAGATCAAGGGCATAGACACGTTCACAGGGGCCAGTTTCCATTCCCAGAACTGGGACCATGACTACGATTTTCGTGGCAAGCGGGTGGCGGTTATCGGCACCGGTGCCTCGGCCATCCAGTTCGTGCCGGAAATTGCCAAAGACGCCGCCCATCTGGACCTTTACCAGCGTACGCCGCCCTGGATCATGCCCAAGCCTGACCGGGAAATCCGGCCACTGGAGCGGGCCATGTTCCGCAGGTTCCCGCAAACTCTGAATGCGTTCCGCCAGAGCATTTACTGGATGCTGGAAGCCCGGGTGCTTGGCTTCGTGGGTAATCCGCGCATTCTGAAAGTCGGTGAGTTGCAGGCCCGTCGACACATCCGCAACCAGATCAAGGACAAGGAACTGCGCAAGAAAGTGACGCCGGATTTCCACTTCGGCTGCAAGCGGGTGCTGATCTCCAACAACTACTACCCGGCCCTGGACCAGGAACACGTGGACGTACTGACAGACGGCGTTCGCGAAGTGAAAGGTAACACCATCATCGACAACAATGGCACCGAGCGCCCGGTGGATTGCATTGTCTATGGCACCGGCTTCAAGGCCCAGGAACCCATCCCCCGGGGCATGATCTTCGGCCGTGGTGGCCAGGATCTGCTCGACGCCTGGCGCGAGGGTGCGGAAGCCTACAAAGGCACCACCGTGGCCGGCTTTCCAAACTTCTTCATGCTGATGGGTCCCAACACCGGGCTGGGCCACAGCTCCATGGTGTACATGATCGAGTCCCAGGTGCAGTACGTGCTGGATGCCATCAAGAAGATGGACCACCGAGGCTGGAAGAGCGTGGAAGTGATAGAGGATGCCTACAGCCAATACAACGCCTCTATACACGCCAAACTCGGCGACTCCGTGTGGCAGACCGGTTGCAAGAGCTGGTATGTGAACGAGAACGGCAAGAACACCACCTTGTGGCCGGGCTTCACCTGGCAGTTCCGACAGCAGACCCGGCGGTTTGATGCCGAGCAGTATGTGTGTGAATCGGCGGAGGTGATGGAGCAGGGTGGGGAGCCGGCATTGGCTGGTTAAAACGGTAGATAATGATGCGCCCGAGTCAGGATGCTTCGGGCGCTATAAAGCTGAATTGAGACAGAATACCTTGTTCAGCGAAATCCAATGACTTAATTTTGTACAGCGTCGTGAGCCAGGGATTGCGCTCACTTTTTATCAGGTAGCGCTAACCGCTATCGCCCAGGACAAGGACGGTCATGTTTCTCAAGTATCACTATGATCTCCAACCGCAGGAGCTGTTGCGATTGGAGAGTCCATTCTTTGCCGCAGAAAAAGTCCGGGAGTTGTTCCGCAGGGGCACCCCTATTCCAGCATCCCTCTTTTTTCATTACTCCCCCCCTTTTACGCATAGCCGATCTGATCTCCATTATCAGGAACTGGTCTCGAAGGTTGAGGCCGGCGAGCTATGCCTTGTCTATTCCGACATTGAAAATGGGTCGGTTTCCGCTCCAGTGGTCGCCTGGAGGCCAGATAACGAGGCGGAATCGGGCCTCTGGAACTGCGCCGGAACCTTTGGTCGGGGAATTCCTGGATTAGAGGAGCTCGTCGCTGAAATGAATCGACGCCGGATTACTCCGCAGACACTTCAGAAAATGTCCGCCACCGGGGCATCCAGTCTCAACGAGATTGAACAGTGGAACCAGTTCGCAGAATCCAACGGCGGAGACCAACCTCGTCAGGGTGAACGTCGCTTGTCTCTTCCGATAGGGGGCTCCGCCAACATTGCGCCTCTGCCTATGAGTGAGCAGCACAATTCCACGCATCAGGAACGAGGTGTGCACCTCGTAATGGGGCTGTTCACCGATGGGACATTGAACAATATCGATAATATCGAACACTTTCGGGAGCAGGTAAGACAATGCGAAGTTCTCGAACAATCGGATCCAGAGGCGGCCAAAGCGTGCGCTGATCGGATTGCTTTGGAATTAGGTGATAGCTACGCCAATGCGCCGACCAATGTGGTTAAGTTGTTTGATCTATACCGGGAGGGCGAGACACAAGATGGCGAGATGACACGTCTGATGATGAAGACGTATAGCCATGGAGTCGGTACTGAAAATGGGGGGGAAGACTCCATACTCGATTCGGCAACAGGGTTGGGTAAAACGGGTGTAATCTCACAGGTTAACCGTTTATTCGACTCCACAGCAGAGGTAGCGAATCTACGACTGCGTGGTAGACCCGTGACCAAACTCTCTATTGATCTCTTTGGCTTCAGCAGAGGTGCGGCGGCGGCTCGCCATGCGGCAAATTCGATTCTTCGAGGTCGTTTGGGAAAGTTTGGTAGGGCACTCTCTAAACAAGGGATCGGCTGGCCTGAGCAGGTTGAGGTTCGCTTTCTAGGGCTATTTGACACTGTTGCTGGAATCGTAAATCTCAGAGCTGGCGATTTCTCAGCTTCGGACGGAGAAAACGATCCTGTTGAGCTCAAGCTGGATTCGTCCAAGATTGGGAAGGTAGTTCACTTTGTCGCACGCGATGAAATCAGAGCTAATTTTGCCCTGAATAGCGTTGGAGATTCTGATGGCCGACTACCCGAAAACTTTCGTGAGATAAGCTTGCCCGGCGCTCATTCTGATGTGGGGGGAGGGTACCATTCGCTTCAGGATGAGGCGTTGCTTGTTGCACCCGTTATGGAGATCAGAGGCTCCGACACTCAACGACCAGAACAAACCATGAAATGGGATAACCTTGAGGCTCTCATGGTCGAGATCCAGTCCGAGGGCTGGATTGGGGATTACAGTCTGCCAATGAGTGATGGCACCGCTCCCTCCCTCGAAATAACACAGAAACGCAGTGAGCACCCAGCGCCCGATGGCCGGGTTGATCTTGCTTTGAAGATGAGGAGAGGAGTCAGTGGTGAATACTCCAATCTTTGTTTGAACTTGATGTATGAAATGGCCAAGGAAGCCGGACTACTATTTGATGCGATCCCGGATGAGGATTCTTGGAGCTATGCGGAAGAGCTTGCAGCTATCCGTGATAGCCTCAAATCGCAGATAGTGAACGGAGTAGACGCTCCCCAACTGGTCCCAAAACAACTAATGCTGCTAAAGCAGCGCTATACCCACTGCTCAAGCCACTATAACCCTATCAGGTTTATGCTTGGTGAACAGGAGGTTTCGATGGAGTTTCCTTTCCAGCCTTGGGGGCATCCATTGCGACCAACCCCAACGAGAAAGAGAACGGTCCATTACCAACAGGGAATCGGAAAAGCATGAGCCGGAACAACTTTCTTAAGCTCCTATTTATATTGGCTATTTATTCCGTAGCCGGATGCAGTAATAAGCCAATCGCGGAGAACGACATCTCCTGGTATTTCTCACTCGCCACACCGAAACACTACGATGTCTGGGTTGAGCATCTCCAGTTCGAGCGATCAGGTGAACGTAGTTGGTATCACCCAGCTGGCTCAATGAGCTGCTGCTGGAAAGGACCGTCCGGCCCAGCCGGAATAGCCGGTCGAATGGATCTGTTTCCTGATTATGTAGCCATCCAGTGGTTTTCATTTGCAGAGCAAAAGTTCTATCAGCGAATCATTAAGGTTCCCCGAGCCTGGCAGGACAGAATGCGGGAGCCTGCACTATTACAAACCGAGCTGCACGGTGGCGTAATGAAGCCAAGAAATTTCATTGTGTTTGGCCTCGCTCCCGGCGGTGAAGTGGTGGTTTGGATGATGAACCAGATCGGCAATGAAGTAGAGTTGGGCCGATTCCAGGCGAACGAGTTGGATCGGGACCCCGACATCTACCGTGTAAACACCGAAGAGTATCTGGAACAACATGGGGATTTCCTGGATCAACACGGAATCCCAACGAGTGGTTGGTAGTTTTCGCGTTCCTGAAATACCATAAGCACCCCGATCCACTGGAACGCGGATCATGAACTGGCGCCCTTGGTTATTCGGCGCTTGTTGCTAAGCCTGAAATTTCAGCAGGGAACGCATGAATACGGAACAGGATACCGATTACCAGTACCGCGAGCGGGTGGTAGTGCCCCGCCCGGACAAAGAACTTCGCTTTCGGAACGGACGAATCCCCGGGTATTTTTCGATATTTCTCGGTGGCTTGAGCCTGGCGGCGGTGCTCGCCTACCTGTTCCCTTCCTATCTGACCACCACTGATCTTCGTGCCGCGTATGATGCCGAGGTGCTTCAGGATGTCCTGAAGTACGGTATGTGGTTCTCCCTGTTTTTCGGCATTACCACCTTCATTCTTGATCGGCGCAAACGGCTTGGCGCTGCAGGTATTGCCATGACGCTGATCGCGTTTGCCCTGGGTGGCTACAACGTCCCGGTCGGGCCGGTGGAGCCGAAACCATTGTCGCTCGGCGTGGACTGGCTGATTCTGGCCTTTCTGGGTTCCACCATTGTCTTTACCAGCCTGGAGAAGCTCTTTCCGAAGTATCGGGAGCAGGTCATCTTGCGGGATCAGTGGGGGCTGGATTTCTTTTACTTCTGCCTGAATCACCTGCTGATCTCAGCGGTTCTGCTGTTTGGTAACTTCCTGGTAACGCGCTTTGAATGGGTGGCCAGCGACAGTCTTCAGGCGGCTATCCAGAGCACGCCGCTATGGCTGCAGGTGGTTCTGCTGATTCTGGTGGCCGACTTCGTGCTGTATTGGGAGCATCGGGTATTCCATGAAGTCCGGCGGTTGTGGCTGTTCCATGCCGTCCACCATTCGGTGGAAACCATGGACTGGCTGGCCGGTTCCCGTGCGCATGTGGTTCAGATATTTATTGAGCGTGGGTTGGTTATGCTGGCCCTGTATCTGCTCGGCGCCAGCAAGGAAGCGCTGGATATCTACGTCACGTTTGCCGCGTTGCAGGCCATCATCATTCACAGCAATCTCAATGTGCCCTGGGGGCCGCTCAAGTACCTGTTGGTAACGCCGCAGTTCCACCACTGGCACCACAGCTCAGAGAAGCCGGCCATCGATACCAATTATTCAGCACACACGGTGCTCTTTGACCGACTGTTCGGCACCTATCATTTCCCGAAAGCGCACTGGCCAGCGGAGTATGGCACAACCCAGAAACTGCCGGGTTCCTATCTGGGGCAGCTGTTCTACCCGTTCCGCAGGCGGTGACCGGCAGTTGCCGTCACGGTGATGCAATGGGATGATGCGCGGGTTGTGTGCTGCCCGGCACGCATTCACCCATCATCTGAAACCGGCAGGATGTCATGGCCAACCGAACTTCAACCCGACTGAACAAATACATCAGCGAGAGCGGTATGTGCTCCCGTCGGGATGCCGACCGGTTCATCGAGCAGGGCAACGTGCACATCAACGGTCGCCGGGCCCAGGTGGGCGATCAGGTGTTGCCCGGAGATGTGGTGAAGGTCAATGGCCAGGTGGTGGAGCCGAGAGACGAAGAAGATCTGGTGTTCATTGCCCTGAATAAACCGGTGGGTATTGTCAGCACCACCGACAGCGCGGAGAAAGACAACATCCAGCGTTTTGTCGGCCACAGTGAACGGATTTTTCCCATTGGCCGGCTCGACAAGGATTCCCAGGGGCTGATTTTCCTGACCAGCAATGGCGATCTGGTGAACAAGATCCTGCGCGCCGGCAATAATCACGAGAAGGAATACCTGGTCACGGTCGACAAGCCGGTCACCCGGGAATTCGTAGAGGGAATGAGTAACGGTGTGCCGATTCTGGGGACCATGACCAAGCGCTGCAAGGTCGAAAAGGTGTCCCGGTTTGTGTTCCGCATTACCCTGGTTCAGGGCCTGAATCGCCAGATTCGCCGTATGGCGGAGTACTTTGGCTACGAGGTGGCCAGGCTGGAGCGGGTGCGCATCATGAACGTCAGTCTGCAGGGGTTGCCGGTGGGTGCCTGGCGGGATCTGACGGAGAAGGAACTGGCGGTACTGTTCGATGCCATCCGGGATTCCTCGTCCGAGGCCACGGAGCCTGCTGGCAGCAAGCCCCGGAAGAAGCCGGCGGGTGCGAGGGGCGCTCGCCCGGGGCCCGGAGGCAAACCGGCGCGGGCTGGCGCAAAAGCTGGCGGGAAGTCACCGGCTGGTAAAGGGCGAAAAGGCCCCGGTTCCGGGCCCGGTAAACGGCCCTCTGGTAAACCCGGTGGCGGCCCAAAGCCGGGTGGTCGTGGTCCGGGGTCCAAGGGTAAGCCATCGAAACCGGGCAAGCCCCGCAAGCCGTCCATCAAGAAACGTTGAGTACCCATAGGTTCTCTTCCTTACGGCAAAAAAGCCTTTCGGACGCTATGCTTACCGGCTTTAACCCTGTGCCGGATTTGCCCGAATGTTTGAAACGTTTTTCTCTACCTATCTCAGCAGCACCATCCGATTCCTGTTCCTGCTGGCGCCATTTTTCGTGGTCACCATGTTCCTGGCCCTCACTCGGGGGCTCTCGATGGCGGAGAAAACCTCCATCATTCGTCGGGCCTGTGTCTCGGCCTTTATTCTGGGTGTGATCCTGTTCTTCGCCGGCCCGCTGTTGTTCAACGCCATTGGCATCACCCTGAACTCCTTCCGCATCGGTGCCGGCAGCCTGCTGTTCCTCACCGCCATCAGTCTGGTGAACAGTGGCACCCGTAACCACGCCACCGGGTTGCCCGAAGAGGATCGGGATGACATCGCGGTGGTGCCCCTGGCCATTCCTGTCATGATTGGCCCGGCGACCATTGGTGCCATCATGGTTTACGGCGCCGAGCTTAAAGCGGTGCCAGAAGTGGCCGGTGGTCTGCTGGGCCTGGTGTCGGGCTTGATGATTCTGGCGGGATTGCTTCGCTTGTCCGGTTATCTGGAGAAAGCGTTGGGCAAGACCGGCCTGAACATTATGTCGAAGATCAGCGGCCTGATTCTTTCCGCGATGGCGGCAGAAATCGTGCTGACCGGTATTGCCGGCTTCATTGCCAGTACCTCGGGCGCCTGAGACAATCCGGTCGTTATTTCTGGATGGGATGAGTCATGCCCGCGAACACCATTGAGCATAATCGCAGCCGGTTCAATTTTGATGGCATCGAGGCCATCTGGCTCTTCGGCTATGGCTCGCTGATCTACAAAGTGGATTTCCCGTTCCTGGAGCAGCGCCCGGCAGCCATTCGCGGTTGGGCTCGTCGGTTCTGGCAGGGTTCTCATGATCACCGTGGCACCCCCGAAGCGCCCGGGCGGGTGGTCACGCTGATTGAGCAGCCCGATGCCGTATGCAAGGGCGTAGCCTATCGGGTGTCACCCAACGTCTTCGAGTATCTGGATGTGCGGGAAAAGAACGGCTATCTGCGCTTCAGTACCACCATGACCTTTGACGATGGCAGTCATGCCGAGGGGCTGGTGTACATCGCTACGGAAGACAATGAGGCCTTTCTGGGCGAGGCACCGGAAGCGGACATTGCGCGGCAGATTGCCCTCGCCACGGGGCCTAGCGGCCCCAATTCGGAGTATTTGCTCAGGCTGGCCGATTCGCTGCGTCAGCTGGGTGATGATTGTTCACACACCTTTGCCATCGAGGCCTGTCTTCGGGCGGAAGAACGGCTACCCCGTTGATTTGTCTCCCCGGCGGTCTCCCGCTCCGCCGGGTTGAATCCCCGGGCGGGTGACCGCTTCCGGTGCCGCAGGCCAATCAGTACCAGCGGCACGACAATCATCAGGCTGCCCGCCAGGAACCACAGGTCGGGTACCTCACCAAACCAGATCCAGCCAATGGCGACCGCCCAGATCAGCCCGGTGTATTCGGCGCTGGTGACCTGGTTGGCATCTACCTGCCGGTAGGCCAGCAACACGGTGATGTTGTAGCCCAGGATGAACAGGGCGGAACCGGCGGCGCTGATCAGGATTTGCGGGTTCCAGGCCGCGCCTTCCCAGAGTGCCAGGGCGGCGGCCGCCGGGACGATCAGCAGGTAGTTCAGAAACAGTTTGTGGACGGTGGTTTGTTCCTTGGGCAACTGGCGCACCATGACGGCGTTGATGGCCAGGGCGAAGGCAGAGCCGAGGGCGGCGATGACGGCCCAGTTGAAGTCCACCGGTCGCAGGATGACGATGATGCCGGCAAAGCCGCTGAACACAGCAGTCACACTGAGCGGAGTCAGTTTTTCGCTGAAGAATACGGCGGACAGTACCATCACCAGGATGGGCGCGGCGTAGAACAGGGCGTTGGCGGTGGCCAGTGGCAGGTTGGTCAGTGCCACCACCATGCAGACGATACCGACCAGATGGATGTGGGCGCGGATGGCGTGGATTTTCAGGCCGCCGAAGAGGTTGTTGCGGTCGAGTTTGCGGGCGAGCGGGAGCAGGAACGCCAGGGTGAGGACGCAGCGCAGGAAGGCGAACAGGAAGACGGGGGCGCCGGGGTCCAGGAGTTTGATGAAGACGTCTGAGAGTATGGCCATGGCGTTGCCGATGACCAGCAGCAGAATGGCGCTGTTGACGGTTTTGCCTGACATTTTACCTCCCCGATTCCCGACCTATGGTGCTTGAGGCGCTCGGCCGGGTTGCTTCCGAAAACCGCTGTGAATACATCCCTGTACGCTTGCTCTCCGCCTTCCCTGGCTCCGAGCATTTTCGGAAGCAACCCGGCCGATCACCTCTCTGAACTGTCAGGGGGAGTCTATCTATGCTTAACTATCCGATAAAATGATCAATATTCCCCATTCATTAGAAGATTAGATAACAGGCAGCGATGAGACTCCCACCTCTAAAAGCTCTCCCAGTATTTGAAGCCGCCGCCCGGCTGAACAGTTTTTCAGCGGCCTCGGAAGAATTGGCCATCACCCAGAGCGCGGTCAGCCACCAGATCAAACAGCTGGAAACCTATCTGGGCGAGCGGTTGTTCTGGCGCTCCGGTCGTCGGGTAACGTTGACCGATGAGGGGCGGCAGTATTTCGATGCCATTGGTTCGGCTCTGCTTCAGATTGAGCGGGCCAGTGAGCAGTTGCTGGGGCATGAGGAGAGTCGGTTGCGGTTGTCGGTGTTCAGTTCGTTCGCCGTGCGCTGGCTGGTGCCCCGGTTGCCGGATTTGCAGCGGCTGCATCCGCAGATTGATCTGGCGCTGGAGATGAGTAGCGAGAACCCGGTGTTGTCGGATCGGGTGGCGGATTGTTTCATCACCATTCACCGGGATTCCCGGGCCTACAGTTACGATTTGCTGTATGAGGAGCGACTGTTTCCGGTCTGTAGTCAGGATTACTGGCAGCGTATGCGCCGGGAGCTGGGCCGGGATGTGGAGCCGGAGCGGCGGGATGAGCAACCGGTGTCGCCGGGTGAGATGGCGGGGTTTCCGCTGTTATCCACTCACAGCATTTTCGACCGGCCGGCCGGAGACTGGGAGGCCTGGTACAGCGCGGCAGGAGAATTGATGCCCACGGGCACTCGCGTTCAGCACTTCAGCCATATGCTGTTGGCGCTTGAGGCGGCGCGGTTTCATCAGGGCATTGCCCTGACCAATGACTACATGCTGAGTACCCGGAAGGATTCCGAAGATTTCGTGCGGTTGCCGACGCATTCGGTGGTAACCGGCGACAAATTTTACTTTGCCTGGAAGACCAGCCGCCGGCGGGAGCGCGGGATTCAGACGCTGCGCCGGTGGTTGGTGGATGAGGCGATTCGGGGTGGCTTGAGGGGCGAGTGACCGCCCCTCAACGGGAGGGTGGCGAAGCTCAGCCTTTGGATGGCCGCTCCACCACCTTGCGCTTGCCTTTGGCGCTTTTGGCGAGGGATTTCAATCCGTCGGCATCAAAGGCGTCTACGCGGATGACGTCATAGAGTGCCGTCAGGGCTTCTTCCAGTTTCGGGCACTCCTCTGCTTTGACAATGCCCTGGGCACAGGCCCAGTCCACCAGTTCCTTGCGTTGGTGGCCCATCAGCAGGGCGATGCCATCCACTTCGTCTTCGTCCCGGCTGCGGATCGCTTCGTGCAGTTTGTGACGGGATTCCTCGGTTTCGTTTGCCAGTCGATAGGCGTTGAGTACACGTCCGAGCGGGTCGCTGGGATCGGCATTGATGAAGGTTCCCCGGCTGATGCGCTGGCGCACAGGCGTGTCTTTCACGATGGTAGCCGCCACTTTTGCACCGAGCTTGTCATCCGGGCTGTTCAGGCCGGTGGCGCCGAGCGGGAAGACCATCAGCCGCAGCGGCCAGCGCAGGGCGGGTACCGGGAAGTTGATGATGGCTTCACGCATGGAGTCCTGCAGGTCGTGCAGGCAGGTTTGCAGGCACCATTCCACCAGGTCCCGTTGGTCGTCCGGATAGCCTTCCTCATGCCATTGCTTGATCACGGCGGTGGCGTAGTAAAGCTGTACCAGGCAGTCGGCCATGCGGCCAGACAGCCGCTGGCGGGCTTTCAGGCCGCCGCCGACGGTGAGCAGGGTCACGTCGGTCATCAGGGCAAAGGCCGCCGAGAAACGGCCCAGCTGGCGGTAGTATTTCTGGATGTCACCCTGGCGGGGTGCGCTTTCCAGCCAGCCTTTACTCAGGCCCAGAACGAATGCACGCAGGGCATTGCGGGTGGTGTGGGCCAGGTGGCGGTAGAAGATGCCGTCGAACTTCTTCGCGGCTTGATCCTGGTCTTCCATGCCCGCCGCTTCGATTTCCTCAACAATAAAGGGGTGGCAGCGGATGGCGCCCTGGCCGAAGACCATCAGGCTGCGGGTCAGGATGTTGGCGCCTTCCACGGTAATGCCGATAGGCACGGCCTGGTAGGCCCGTGCCAGGAAGTTGCGGGGGCCGGTGATAACGCCCCGGCCGGCGACCACGTCCATGGCGTGGTTGATCACTTCCCGCATCAGGTCTGTGTTGCGGTATTTCAGCACCGCTGAAGGTACCGACGGGCGAACGCCCCGGTCCAGCATACCGGCGGTCAGCAGGCGGGCTGCGTCCATCATGTAGGTGTAGCCGGCAATGGGTTCCAGGGCTTCCTGTACGCCTTCAAACTGGCTGATGGAGCGGCCGAACTGCTCCCGGGTGTAGGCGTAGGAACCGGTCGCCAGGCTGGCCAGTTTGCCGGCGCCGGTGCCCAGAGCGGGCAGGGAGATGGAGCGGCCGATGGACAGGCATTCCAGCAACATTTTCCAGCCCTTGCCGAGCATGTCCTGGCCGCCAATTACCTGTTCCATGGGGATGAAAACTTCAGTGCCCCAGGTGGGGCCGTTCATGAAGACCGTGTTCATGGGCAGGTGGCGGGCACCGGCATTCACGCCGTCGGTATCCCGCGGCACCATCACACAGGTGACACCGATCTCGTCCTGCTCGCCAAGCAGGTGCTCGGGGTCGTAAACCTTGATGGCGAGGCCAATCAGCGTAGCGACCGGCGCCAGGGTGATGTAGCGCTTGTTCCAGGTCACTTTCAGGCCCAGCACTTCCTTGCCGTTCCATTCGCCCTTGCAGACGATGCCTTTGTCCGGAATCGCGCCAGCATCGGAGCCGGCGACCGGAGAGGTCAGGGCAAAGCAGGGGATTTCTTCACCCCCGGCCAGGCGAGGCAGGTAGTGCTGTTTCTGCTCGTCGGTACCATAGTGCATCAGCAGCTCGCCGGGACCGAGGGAGTTGGGCACCATCACGGTGACCGCCGCAGACACGCTGCGGGTGGAGATCTTCATGACGATTTCGGAATGGGCGGTGTTGGAAAAACCCAGGCCGCCGTCTTCTTTGGGAATCACCAGTCCAAAGAAGCCCTTGCTGCGAATGAACTTCCACACTTTGTCCGGCAGATCGTAGTGTTCGTGGGTGATCTGCCAGTCGTCCAGCATCTTGCACAGTTCTTCCACCGGGCCATCAAGAAACGCCTGTTCTTCACTGGTCAGGTGAGCGGGCGCGGCATCCAGCAGCTTGTTCCACTCAGGTTGGCCGGAAAACAGTTCGCCGTCCCAGTCAACGGAGCCGGAGTTGAGGGCTTCCTGTTCGGTGGGAGACAGTTTTGGTAAGCGACTGCGAACCCAGCCCAGCAGTGGCCGGCTGAGTTTATCCAGGCGCAGGTCGCCAGGGAGGGTTACGAGCAGTGCCAAAGCCAGCAGGATGCCGCCGATCAGAAAACTCAGAATGTGCCAGTCGTCCTGAGCGACACCAATCAGGGTAGCGACGGACATGATGAGGGCGGCAGTTTTGCCACCGATACTGAAGTAAATCAGTACCAGGGCACTGAGAACGAGGAGCAGAACGCTCATGGGCAGACCTCCATATCATGAATGAAATCAGACAGATTTGATTCTTACCATCGGTCAAAGTTCAGTCAGTTGCAAGCGGTTAGCGTGGTTAAGGCCAGAGCGAGCACGGTTTGTGGATCTGGTCGGGTTGCGGAAAACAGGGAACGGAGATTGTTAATTTACAAAATCTTTCAATTCCTTTTGAGCTATTCCTAATACCTATCGTAAATCACTCCACGTTTTCTTTCACTCTGGAGTGTTTTATGACTGGCCAACTTACCGTTGCCAAACGCCTGGCCCTGGGATTCGGGCTGATCGTGTCTCTGATGATTGCGATCACGGTGATCGGCAACCAGCGGGTCGGGTTCATGGACAAGACCCTCACCTCGGTTAACGAAGGCGCGGCGTTGAAGCAGCGCTATGCCATCAATTTTCGGGGCAGCGTACATGATCGGGCGATTGCCATCCGCGATGCGGTGCTGGTAAACCGGGATTCCGAGTTGCAGCGGCATCTGCAGGACATCGACCGGCTGGCCGCGATGTATCGGGAGAACGCCAGTGATATGGCCCGGATGTTCCGGGAGCAGGGCGCCCAGGCACAGGAACGGGAGCTGCTGGATGCGATCGAAAACATCGAGACAACCACCCTTGCCCTGACGGCCAGAGTGATTGAGCTTCGCAGCAATGGTCAGAACGAAGCGGCCCGGCAACTGCTGCTGCAGGAAGCCTCGCCGGCGTACAGCGAGTGGCTCGACCGGGTTAACGCCTTTATTGATTACCAGGAAGATGAAATTGCAGGGGATGTGAATGCCGTGCGTCAGGCGGCCAGTGGCTTCAATCTGCTGATCATTTCGGTAACAGCGGTCGCGGTGTTGCTGAGTGTCGTCATTGCGACGGTGATCATTCGTGGACTGAAGCGGATTCTGGGGGCCGAGCCGGAAACCGTCGCAGAGGCCATTCGGCAATTGGCTGACGGCAATCTGAACCAGCAACTCGACACGCGATACCCCAACAGTGTGATGGGGGCGCTGGTGGATACCATCGAACGCCTGACCGGGATTATTCAGGACGTGCGTTCGGCAGCGGATGAGTTGTCCAACTCCTCCAGGGAGCTTGAAGGGACGTCTGATAATAACAGTCGCCAGATCCGAATGCAGGCGACGGAGGCGGAACAGATGGCCACCGCCGTGAACCAGATGGCCGCCACGGTCAATGAAGTGGCCGGCTTTGCGGCCAGTGCCGCCAGCGCTACCCAGAAAGCCGACACCGAAGTGGAAACCGGCAATCAGGTGGTACAGGAAACCGCTGCCGCCATTACCGGTCTGGCCGACAAGCTGGAGCAGGCGGCGGCTTCGGTGAACCGGGTGTCCGAAGACAGCGGTAACATCGAACAGATTATTGAAGTGATCAACGCCATCGCCGAACAGACAAATCTGCTGGCCTTGAACGCCGCGATCGAGGCGGCCCGTGCCGGTGAGCATGGTCGTGGCTTTGCTGTGGTGGCGGATGAAGTCCGTTCCCTGGCGTCCCGCACCCAGGAATCTACTCGTGAGATTCAGGACATGATTGGCCGGCTACAGACCGGAGCCGGCCAGGCAGCGGGCGAGATGGAAGAGAGCCGGAAGCTGGCGGGCGTTACCGTCGAAAAAACGACGGAAGCCGAGCGCTCTCTGGCGCGAATCCGGGAAGAAATGGCGTCAATCAATGATATGAACGCCCAGATCGCCAGCGCGGCGGAAGAACAGAGCTCGGTGGCCGAGGAAGTGAACCGGAACATCGCCCGGATTCACGATGCCACCATCGAAACCTCCGCAGGTTCAGATCAGGTGGCGGGTGCCAGCCGCAACCTGGCCGTGCTGGCGGGGCAGCTGCAGTCCCGGGTCAGCCGGTTCAGGCTCAAAGGCTGAGCCCGGTTACCAGCAGCGCCAGTGTGGACAGCAGTACCGCCACGTTGGCGCCCAGCACGCGGTTGAGCTGGTCTGGCATCGCCAGTACCCAAGGTAGTCGAAGGCTGATCCAGACAGCTGCGGGTAAGGGTGCCAGGGCGATAAGGCTGGTCATTGCCAGATAGCCACTGACCACACCGGCAACGATGACACCATAGCTGGCAAGCAACAGGCCAGCCACCAGGTGGGCGGCTTTTTCGGGGCCAAGGGTAATCACCAGATGGCGCCGGCCAATCGCTCGATCGGCCTCTGCATCCGGTATCTGGTTGATCAGCAACAGCTCACTGACCATCAACAGGGCTACCAGAGACGCCAGCAGGGCAGTGGTATCGATGCCACCACCCAGCGCGATAACGGTGCCGAGGACCATGATCGGACCAAAGCCCATGCCCGGTGCCAGCAGGCACAGCAGCGGCGAACGGGTAATCCAGCGGGTGTAGGTAAGCACCAGTACCACACCGGCCGCCCCGAGCACCAGCAGCGGCAGACCCCGCAGCCAGAGAAAATACAGACCGATGGCCACCACCAGCGCCAGTGTGCCCAGACCTGCCCAGAGCACGCGCCGGGCAGCAGTCGGCACCTCGGGCAGGGCGCCGCTGCCACCGGAGAACGGGGTGCGCTCGGTGATCATGTCGAGGCCGGAGCGAAAATCGTCGTATTCGTTCAGCAGATTCACCGCCGCATGGGCAAGTACGGCGCCAAGGAAAACCAGAAAGGTGTGTAAAAGTTCGGACGCCTGGCCCTGTTGCCAGGCGACGGCCAGGCCCAGGCCGGCACACAACGGGGCGAGCAGTAAAAAATTCGGGCGGGACGCGCGGACCACCGCAAGGGTTTCTGACATTGATCAAATCTCCGGATTGCGGAGAAGCTTACACGTAGCCCGCCGCGAATACCAAGCCCAGTACAATGGGCATAACCACCAGACTGCCCAGGTTGCTCAGCAGCACCAGGGAGGCCACAGCGTGGGGTTCCTGTTGATACTGTTCGGCCACCATGTAATTCAGTACCGCCGGTGGCAGGGCGGCAAAGACCCAAAGGCTGGCAACCTGAAGCCCCGGCAGATCCAGCAGGGCGATCATCGGCCAGGCCAGGATCAGCCCCGAGAGTGGGCAGGCGATGGCGCCGATCAGCCCCAGTTTCCAGTCGCTGAAATCGACATCCAGCATGCGGACGCCCAAGGCAAACAGCATCAGTGGAATGCACACACCGCCAAGCATGTTCAGGGTTTCCAGCAGCCAACCCGGCAGCGGGATACCACTGAAGTTCACCGCCAGGCCGGCGATGCTGGCGAATACGATGGGCAACCGCAGCCGGCGGATAATGGAGGTGTGGGGGTCCAGCATGTACAGGCCTACCGAGAAGTGCAGCAGCATTTCCACGATGAACAGCACAATGGCCGCAGGCAGCGCTGCATCCCCGAATGCCAGCACCAGAATCGGAATCCCCATGTTGCCGGAGTTGTTGAACATCATCGGTGGCAGGAAGGTTTTCAGGTTCAGCTTCAGCAGCCTGGCCACCGGATACAGAATCACACCGGACCCCAGAACCACCACCGTGGCGGCCAGCGCCAGCCAACCGTATTCCTGCAAGGGCGCCTGCTGGTCTGCCAGTACCGCAAACACCAGCATGGGCACGAACAGTTCCATGTTGAGCACGTTCAGGCCCTGAATATCCGGTGTCCGGTAACGCCCGTACAAGGCGCCGCAGCCGGCAATCAGGAATACCGGCAGCATGGTGGAAAGAATCTGGCCAATCATGGAAGGGCTCCGATTATTGTTTTTGGTCAACGCAGGTGACTAATCCGTTAGGTTCGCAAGCATCGGGTGGATTGGGCAAGCGAAATTCATGGCTCTTCGACCAAAGCCGGAGCCAAAGCGTCGGTTGCGACGGCGGCACCGGGCCACCACAATAGCGTTTTCACGGAGACAGCAAGCGGAGCCCCCATGAATGGCAGCGTTTTCGATCAGCCCATCGCCAGAGAGCACACCTGTTCGGTAAAGTTTGATGCCCGCAAGGCGGTATTCGGCCGTGACGATGTGATACCTGCGTGGGTCGCCGATATGGACTTCCCGGCCCCGGAAGCGGTCACCCGTGCGCTGACCGAGCGGGCGCAGCATCCGGTATATGGCTATACGCTGTTCCCGGACAGCCTTTATGAGGCCATGATCCAGTGGTTTGAAAGCCGTCATGGCTGGAGCATCCAGCGAGACTGGATTGTCATGGCGCCCGGGGTGGTGCCGTCCCTCAACGCGGCCTGCCTGGCCTTTGCCAAACCCGGAGAGGGCGTGATTATCCAGCCGCCGGTGTACCCGCCGTTTTTCAGCTCGGTCAGGGATACCGGCCGGACCGTGATTGAAAATCCTTTGATGGCAGACGAAACCGGTGACTACCGCATGGATCTGGAGCATTTGGAGCAATGCGCCGCCCGGCCGGACGCCAAGGTATTGCTGCTGTGTTCACCCCATAATCCGGTGGGACGGGTCTGGCGCGAGGCGGAACTGGTTCAGGTGCTGGACATCGCGCGCCGTCATGGCCTGGTGGTGCTGTCGGACGAAATTCACTGCGATCTTACCTATCCAGACAAGCCCGCTCATCGGGTGTTGGCGACCCTGGCCGAAGGGGATGATGCGCTGATAACCGCGGTTGCGCCGAGCAAGACCTTCAATATGCCGGGGCTGGGCCTGTCGGCCCTGGTGATTCCGGATCCGGAGCGCCGCAAGGCCATGAAAACGGTGTTCGAACGGCTGCACCTGCCGCAGTGTAACCCGTTCAGCATCGCCGGGTTCGAGGCAGGCTATCGCCATGGTGGTCCCTGGCGGGATGATCTGATGGCCTATCTGAAGGGCAATCGCGATTTCGTGGTGCAGGAGGTTGACCGCCGACTCACGGGCATCCGCACCTCCGCGCCGGAAGGCACCTACCTGATCTGGCTCGATTGCCGGGGCCTGAAGCTGGACGACACCGCCCTGAAACGCTTTTTCGTGCAACAGGCGGGGGTTGGCCTCAATCCGGGACTCAGTTTCGGCAGCCAGGGCAGCGGTTTCATGCGGCTGAACATCGGCTGCCCGAGAGCGGTACTGGCGCAGATTCTCGACCGTATTGAGGCAGCCCTTCAGGGCAGCTGATTTTCCAGGGAGCAGTGATCTTCAACCAATTGCCAGCGCGGCGGCGTATTCATCCCGGGCATATCGCCGCTGGTCGGGCGGATCGCCTTCCAGATCTTGCCACCATGGCTGGCTTCGCTGCCCACGGTGTAGCGCTCTGAGAACAGCCACTGGTCGGGCTGCTCGCACAGTTCGTTGTCACTGGACGATTCCGAGGCTGGTGAATCCGGGCTGCCAGTGACTGTGCCTGTCTGCGCTGTTTGCCCGGTTTCTACATCGGACTTGTCGATCGGGGCCGGGGGCGCTGCCTCGCCGGAGCATTCGGGTGCAGAATCGAGCTGTTTCCAGTCGAAGGTAATGCCCGGTTCCAGGCCCTGGTGTAGCTCCCGGGACTGGTACCACTTGCCGTCATGGTGCACCACCGCTCCGGCCGGGTAGTAGCGGGATGGCGCCCATTTGGACTCATCCGGGTCGCAGGGGGCTGCCGCGACGTTCAGGGAAAGAGCGGCCAGCATCAGGGTAATGATGGCCGGCCAGGAATATGAAGAGGCGGTTTGCCTAGTCATTCGGCTCTCCTTTATCCAGTGCAGTGACAGGCGGGCGGGACAGACGCCGGCCGGTTCGGGTCGCCAGTATCAGGCCTCCGAGTATCAGCAGTCCACCCACCAGATGAAACAGGCTGAGGTTTTCCCCGAGAAAAACCACCGCCAGCACAGAGGCATAAACCGGCGTAAGGTACATGAAAATGGCAGCCCGGGCAGGGCCAATGCTGTGTACGCCATGATTCCAGAAGGCGTAGGCGAGAATGCCCGGAAAAATCGCAAAATAGATCAGAGGAAGGGCGGTACTTTGTGACAGGGCAAAGCCGCCGCTGAAGAACAGAAAGTCGACCAGGTAGACCGGCGCGAGAATCAGGGTGCCCAGCAGGATCTGCGTGGTGAGGAAGGTCAGTGCCGGCAGTGGCACCGCCTGCCGGCGCAGCAGCACCGAGAACAGGCCCCAGCTGAACACTGCAGCCACCATCACCAGATCGCCGGGCTGGGCCTGCAGGCCGGTCAGCACCGACACATCGCCGCGGGCAATCACGCACAGAATGCCGGCCAGGGCCATGGCAATGCCCAGTATCTGAATCGGACGGGTCCGGTCACCCAACAACAGCCAGGCCAGCAGTGCGACAAAAATCGGGATAGTGGCGTTGATCAGCGCGATGTTGGTGGCTGTCGTGGTCATGGCCGCGACATAAAGCAGGGAATTGAAGGCGGCAACGCTGAAGGTGGCCAGTGCAATCATGGATCCGAGGCGCTGACGAATCACCTGCCGGTGGCGCCAGATACCGGGTAAGCCGAACGGCAGGATAATGGCCAGGGCCAGTACCCAGCGCCAGAACGACATGGACAATGGCGGAATGTGCTCGACCGTGCCGCGGGCCACCACGGCGTTGCCGGCCCAGAACAGCGGTGTCAGCACCAGACCGATGTAGGCCAGGGTTTGCCCGGAGTTTTGCGTTGTGGCGTTCAGGTCAGACACTCCGTCTCCTGCTGGTTCCGTGCCCATGGAAAACGCCTAGCATACTACTCTCCGGGTACTTGTGCCTCCGTACCTATGTGGTAGGCGGCAAACCCTGCCATCACCACCTGATCCACCGCCATGCCGATGACCCGGCCGTCCGAGGAGGCGCGAATCGGATGCTGTTCGTTGGTGATTGGATCGGCGACATAACCCAGTACCTCGCCCTCGGATACCGTCGCTCCCAGCTTGATTTCGCTGAACAGGATGCCGCCATGCTGGGCCCGGATCCAGGTGGAGTCGTAATACACCGGCTCCGGATCGCCCCAGACAAACATGCGGGAAATCATGCCGTGCTTTTCCATCAGACTATTGAGGCTGTTTACGCCCGCTTCGATCTGGTGTTCCTGGATGCGCAGGGATTCCCCGGCCTCCAGTGTCACGGTGCGGATTCCTGCTTCGGTAGCCGCGGTACGCAACATGCCGGGTGAACCGGAACTGTGAACCACGGCCATCCGGTCAAAGCCCCGGGTGAATTCGGCGACATCCGGATTGTTCATGTCGGCCCGCAGTTGCGGCAGGTTGGTGCGCTTGAGTGACCCGGTGTGAATATCCACCAGCATGTCGCAGTGCCGGATAACGTTGTTAAACAGGGAATGGGCAACGCGGTCGGCCAGTGTGCCGTCCGGGGTGCCGGGGAAATGCCGGTTCAGGTCGCGACGATCCGGCAGATAGCGGCTGCCCTGCTGAAAGCCGGTGAGGTTCACGATGGGCACGCCGATAACTCTGCCACTGAGTTTTTCCGGGTTCAGGTCGTACATGCTGCGACGGACAATTTCGATGCCGTTGAGCTCGTCACCATGAACCGCGCCGGTCAGGCACAGGGTCGGGCCTTGGTTAACGCCATTGACCACCAGTACCGGGGTAATCTGGGACAACCCGGCAATCTGAATACCTGGCGACCAGGCCAGTCGTGTCGCAGTGCCGGGTAGAATTTCCTTGCCCAGCAGTGTGAAACTCTCTGCGGGCACGGGTGCTGCAGGCTCCGGTTCCTTCTCGGCAACATCGTCCGGGGACGCCGGGGTGTTGCTCCCGGCCGCGTCGGCTGTCCCGGATTGTATTTCGGCCTGAGGTTCCGGCTGCACGGCAGAATCCCCGGAATCGCTTGCCTCAGGCTCCGGCTCCGGTAGCGGGGCCACTTCTTTCAGGTCGATATTGGGTGCGATTTCACGGGGCTTGTTGGCTGCCTCCGGTGCCTCCACCGGGGGGGCCTGCGGGCTGCTCTGTTCGCTGGTTGTCTCAGCCTGGGCGCGTGCCTGCGCAGAGCCCCGGCGGGGTTCCGAGTGCTCAACATCCTCAACGTTTTCATCTTCCGCCAGATCGGCCACCAACAGGGCAGTGGCGTCTGCCTTGGAACTCATTGCCTCAGCCAGCACGGCGGGCGTCGCCAAAACCAGGAGTGATGATGTGAGTGCGCTAGTGATGGAATATCTGAGCCTTGCTCGCAGCATAAGTCCTCAATTACCTGACGATGTGGCCCCAAGGATAGGGATGAGCCTCAATCATGAATACGGCTGTGACAGAGGTTTAATGCCACTTTCATGAAACCGGGCCGAATTTACCCGGTTCAATATGGTGAAATGTCATACCACTGCTATCTTGCAGTGATATGACTGTTTTACGCCCGTCAAGGAGAGAACTGAATGGATCTTTTGCGAATTCTGGTAGCAATTCTGTTACCGCCGTTAGGCGTCTTTTTACAGGTTGGTATCGGCAAGCATTTCTGGATCAACATCCTGCTGACCATCCTGGGTTACATTCCGGGCATCGTGCACGCGGTATGGGTGATCGCCAAGAAGTAGGCTCAGTCTGGCGCGACCACGTGCCAGAGCCCGTCGTCGGCGAACGCCCTGTGTTCGGCTTCCAGCTTCAGCAGGTGCGCCAGCGCTGAGCGGGCGGCCAGGCCGTGAATGGCGGCCGGGACATCGTCATAGGCCCTGGCGGTCAGGCCTTTCAGACTGACCGGTGCCAGCGCCTCCAGAGCCCGCCACACTTTGTGTTCCCGGGACAGCCGGTGGGTGATCAGGTAATCCATCACCGCCGCAGGCTGGCCCATCAGAAAACCATGGGCCGGTGCAATGAAGCGCACAGGCTCGGCCAGCAGATCGTACATGGAATCAATGTAGGCCTTCATATCACCGTCCGTTGGGTTAATCACCACCGTTGATCCCTGCATGATGTGATCCCCGGAAAACAGTAATTCCTGATCCAGCAACAGATAACACAGGTGGTTCGAAGCATGGCCCGGGGTATGCAAAACCTTCAGGATGCCCGCTTCGGTCACAATCAGATCGCCGTGCCCGGGTTGATCATCCGGTGTGAAGCTCGAATCCTGCCCCGCGCCCTCCGGCGCTGGCCAGCCAAATACCCGGCAACCGGTACGGGCCTTGAGTTGGGCCACCGCCGGGGAGTGGTCCATGTGGGTATGGGTAACCACCACCTGATCCACCACACCACCGGTAAGCTCCAGAATCCGCTCGATATGCGCCTCGTTCGCCGGGCCGGGGTCCAGCACCGTAAAACGTTCATGGCCAAGGATATAGGTGTTGGTGCCCGGGCCGGTCATCATCCCGGGGTTCGGCGCGGTCAGCCGGATAACCCCGGCGGCTACCTCCACTGGTTCCCCGGGAACAATCTCCGCACGGGTTGACCCCTCACCTTCCGGATCCAGCTTGACGGCCTCGTCATAGGCCGGAGCGTTGGGTTCCAGCATCACCGGCTTGCCCTTGCGCACTGCCGGCCAGGGCTGATCCGGAAACGCCTCCGGGGGATTGGCGTGGGCATAACGCATCAGCTCGCCGGTCGTGCCGAACTCACTCAGTACCCGCAAGGTCCGGATCGTCGGTAACCCCAGCAACCGGGCACCGGCCCGATGTTCTTCAAGCGCCTGAGCCGGCGCAATCCAGACGTGATCAATGGTTTCGGTACCATCATGGCTCGCCACCTGGCCTTCCGGCGCCACCGCTACAAAAAACCGGGTATCAAAACGGCGCGGCGGCCCCGGTGGCGTCACCCAGTGGCTCAGATACGCCAACCGGTCCAGCGGCACCGTCAAACCATGCTTCGCACACAACTGCGCCAGCGAAATCTCCTCCTGAAACAACGCCATTCGCTCACTGTGAACCCCGTGATCGGCGCCAATCAACTGACCGGACGCATCTTGAGCCAGCAAAATCCCCGCCTCTTCAAAACACTCCCGAACCGCCGCCAGCATGTAATCCGCCCCGCCTTCATCCAGACTCATGGTCTGACTGATGTCGGCATCCTCCACACCCACCACATGAGCCCGCCCCTCCGGCTCCTGCGCATTCACCGCACCCCCCGGGAACACGTAATAACCCGGCAGAAACACCGCATCCCAGGTGCGTTGCAGAAGCAGGACTTCAATACCGTTATCGGTATCACGGGTCAGAACCAGGGTGGCGGCGGGACGGATGTTCATAGGCTTCTCAGCGTCTTGTTAGTGTTTTTGGTGCGCGCAGAACGTCAGCGTGGGGATTGGGGATGAGCTTTCCAAAAATTTGCGTAGCCAGGGATGGCGGAGCAGAAGCGCCACATGGATGTGCCGAAGGAGCGGTTTTTGGAAAGCTCATCCCCAAGCGCCACAAACGCCAGCTTAAATGCGCATAGTTGTTAGCAAGATACCCGAACAACCCACAGGATGAGAAGCGACAAAGGTCGGAGTATGATGCACCCCCATTACTCAATCGCACCAAGCGCACCCCAGGGGACCCCCAAGTGGCCAGAATCAAACTCGACTTTCCCGACACCGCCTTCACCTTCGAAACCCGCCTGCCGGTGCGCATTACCGACATCAACGGCGCCAACCACCTGGGCAACGACGCGCTGATCTCCATGCTGTCTGAAGCGCGCGCCCAATTCCTGGTGGAGCACGGCATTGAAGAGGCGGGCCACGATGGTGTGGGCATCATCGTCACGGATCTCGCGACCATGTACCAGGGTGAGTCCTTCTATCCGGACCTGCTGCGCTTTGAAGTGGGGCTGATGGATTTCAACAAATACGGCGGTGATTTCGTGTTCCGGGTCACCAAGGCCGACAGCGGGCAACCAGTGGCGCTGGCCAAGTACGGTTTCGTGTTCTTTAACTACCAGAGCCGGGAAGTAACCCCCATGCCCGAGAGCTTCCGCGCCCGGTTTGCCTGAGTATTACCCCTGCTGGCGCAACCGGCTCATACCCTGGCGATACAGGCTATAGGCCATGGTGCCGGCCAGCAGGTTGCCCACCAGAGCGCCGGACATCAGCCCGGTCAGCCCGGCCAGTTGCCCGCCAATCCAGAGCAGGGGCAGATAGCAGGCGAATAGCCGCAGGGTGGAAATCAACAGTGCGCGCATGGGCATGCCCAGCGCGTTGTTGACTGACACCATCAGAATACACACGCCAAGCCCGCTGTAGCTCAGTGGCACTCGCAGCAGATAGCTCACCAGAATGTCCTGTACTCCGGCATCGCGGCTGAACAGGCCAGAGACGAAGCCGGAGGCGGCCAGCCAGATCAGCCCGATGGCCAGCTGCCAGATCACGATAAAGCGCACCGCAATGCGAACCAGCTTGCGGATCTTCTCGATTTCCCCGGCCCCCAGCATGCGGCCGATCATCGGCGGCATGGACATGGTCAGGGCCAGCACTACCACAATGGAGAAGAACTCCAGGCGGGTGCCCAGGCCCCAGGCGGCCACCGCAGCAGAGCCGAACCCTGCCACCAGTGCCGTGGCCAGCATGGCTGAGATAGGTGGCATCAGCTGGCTGACCATGGCCGGCGCCATGATGCCGCCGAGCTGGCGTACAGCCTGAGCCAGTTGCAGCTGGAGCAGGTCGAATCTTAGCCACTGGCGTTTGAGCAGGGTCGGGTAGACGATCAGCGCGCCAATGCCGAAGGCCGTGATGGTGGCCCAGGCGGCGCCGGGCAGACCCCAGCCGAACACGAAGATGTACAGCGGGTCCAGGGCGATGTTGAGCAGGCTGGTGATGATCATCATGTAGCCCGGCAGGCGGGTGTCGCCATTGGCGCGGCACACAGCGTAGCTGAAGTAGACCATGGCGCCGGTCCAGGCGGATAGCAGCCAGGGTGCCCAGTATTCCCTGATGACTGGCCGCAGGGCCTGTTCGGCGCCGAGCAGGTCCAGGATCAGGCTTTGCAGGAGCCAGACCGACAGGCATAGAAGGAAAGCCAGGCCGGCCCCAATGGCGACCACCAGGCCGCCCAGGCGTTGGGCGCGCATGTCGTCGCCCTGGCCCAGTGTGCGGGAGATGATGGCGGTGGTGGCAATGCCCAGTCCTACGTACATGCCGCTGACCAGTTGTTGCATGGGCACGGTAAAGCCCAGCGCTGCCAGCGGGTCGCGGCCTAGTTGGCCGACGAAGGCGCTGTCGGTGAGCTGGAAGGTCATCAGCGAGAGCACGCCGAAGAGCATGGGCCAGGTCATGTGGTAGAGCTGGCGGCCCAGGGAGGCGTTTTGCAGGTGGTTTTGCACGTTAGCTTGAGGGCCTTGGTATTGAGTGTGGCGGGGATTCTAGCAGTTCTTGTGTCGGGTGCATGCACTCGGCTCAGATGCAAGCGACCGAGCGGGGTGGGCTTTCCAAAAAACGCTCCTTCGGCACATCCATGTGGCGCTTCTGCTCCGCCATCCCTGGCTCCGCAAATTTTTGGAAAGCCCACCCCACCCGGTCACCCGGACGGCGGTGCAATACCCTGTACTCTATCGATCAACAGGGGTTTGGAGGTTCAATGAATATCAGAGCACACTCAAAGCCGCATCGTAATCCGGCTCGTTCTTGATCTCGTTGACCAGTTCGCTGTGGATTACCTTGTTGTTCTCGTCCAGCACCACCACCGCGCGAGCGCAGAGGCCGGCTAGGGGGCCGTTCTGGATGGCCACGCCATAGTCCTGCTGGAAGCTGTAGTTACGGAAGGTGGACAGGGTTTCCACGTTTTTCAGGCCTTCGGCGCCACAGAAACGGGAAGCGGCGAAGGGCAGGTCGGCGGAGATAACCAGTACTACGGTGTTGTCGAGGCTGCCGGCCTTTTCGTTGAACTTGCGGGTGCTGGCAGCGCATACACCGGTGTCGATGCTGGGGATGATGTTGAGGATTTTGCGTTTACCGGCCCAGTTGTCGAGCTTGACTTCTTCCAGTCCGCTGCTGGTCAGGGTGAAGGGCGGTACGTTGTCGCCCGGCTGGGGGAATTTTCCGCTCAGTTCAATGGGGTTGCCGTCGAGGGTGACGTTACTCATATGCTGCTCCTGAGTTTGTTGAGAGTTCCTTGGTTTTACGTTCTGCAACTTACTCTGTGTAGCTTACTTTGGATGACTTTTCATCCCCGACTTTAGCTAGATCATGCTCGTGCGAGCCTTTCAGGCGCTGGCTTTTCCGGTTTCGAAGGCTTTCGCCGGGTAGCGTTGTACCAGCAGCAGGTAGCCGATCATGGCCAGGCCGGCGCAGGTGGCGATGACGGTGGCCATCACCAGAGGGGTGCCATTGTGCAGGGCTCCGACGATGGCGCCGGCGATGGCGGCGGCGCTCATCTGGATAAAGCCAAAAAGCGCGGAGGCGGAGCCGGCCATGGTGGGGAAGTTGGCCAGGGCGCCGGCCATGCACTGGGGCAGTACCAGGCCGGTACCGGCCATGAAGATGGCCTGGGGAATCATCACCGCCCACGGGCTGTAAACCTGTTGGTAGGCCAGGAGCGCCATGATGGCGCCGCCGGCCAGAGCGGTGATCAGACCGTAGAACAGGATCTGATCCGGCCCCAGGTAACGCGCCAGTCGGATGGAGCCCAGATTACCAGCGATGTAGCCCACGACGATGGCGGCGAAGTAGAAGCCGAAGTGCTCCGGCTGAACCCCCAGTACGTCAATCAGCACGAAGGACGCGCCAGACAGGAAGGCAAACAGCCCGCCGTAGATGGCGGCGTTGGTCAGGGTGTAGCCAATGAAGCTGGCGTCGGTGCTGATGCGCCGGTAGTTGGCGAACAGGTGGCACAGGCGCAGGGGCTGGCGATACTCCGGTTTCAGTGGCTCGGGGATGCCAAAAGCGGTGACCGCCGCCATGACGAGGGCGTAGCCGCCCATGGCGATGAAGATCCAGTGCCAACTGAGACCGCCGACCATCAGGCCGCCCAGTGTAGGAGCCACCGCCGGTGCCAGGGCCATGATGCTGGCCAGCAGGGCGAGGATTTTGGCGGCTTCCCGGGGGGTATAGATGTCGCGGATGATGGCGCGACCCAACACAGGGCCAGCGGAGCCGCCCAGGGCTTGCAGGAACCGGAACAGCTGCAGGGTTTCGATGTTGTTGGCCAGGGCGCAGCCGATGCTCGCAACAGTAAAGAGCAGGAAGCCACCGATCATGATGGGTTTGCGGCCAAAGCGGTCGGCCAGCGGCCCGCAGATGAGTTGTGCTATGGCGAAGCCGGCCAGGTAGACGCTCAGGGTCAGCTGGACCTGATCGGTGCCGGCATGGAAGTCGGCGCCGATCTGGGGCAATGCTGGCAGGTACATGTCCACGGCCAGTGGCCCGAGGGCGACGGCGGCGGCCAGCAGTATGGTTGTCCAGATGCTTGTGAGTGCTAACACTATTTGTCCTGACTTTAGAGTTGCGCTAGGTCGACGATTGACGTGAAGTCTAGGGTTTATGGTGCGTTTGGATAACGGCTTGTAGCCTCATGCAATACATGAACAAAACTGATTGATTAATCGTTCAGCCCGTTCATGGTCGCTGCAACCGAATTCACCTGGTTGCGTACCCAGCGGTGGGCCGGGTCATTCTGGTGCCGTCGGTGCCATAGCATCAGCAGGGTAAAGGGCTTGTAGTCGAAGGGAAGTGGAACCCAGGCGAAGTCCCGCATGAGTTGTGCGCTCATGCGTTCCGGGGCGGTGGCCAGCATGTCGGTGCCGCGGAGGAATTCGGGCAGGCCGGAGAAGTTGGAGACGGTGACCACGTTGCGGCGGTCCAGGCCCTTGGCGTGCAGGGTGTTTTCAAAGCCGGGCCGTTCGCCGGTGGCGAACATCAGGGCGATGTGATCGGCTTTCAGGTATTCGGCCAGATCTGTGGGCGCGTTGCGTTGGTTTGGGTCGTAGAACACCACCATGCGGTCCGCCATCAGGCCCCGTTGCATGATGTCGGTGGTTTCCGGTGCGTGCGGGCTGATGATCAGGTCGCAGGCTTCTTTGCGCAGCATGTCAGCGTTGGGGATGCCGGAGGGAATCACCTGCAGCCGGATGCCCGGGGCCTGCTGCCGCAGGATTCGGAGCAGCCCGGGCAGAAGCAGATCCCGCTGGTAGTCGTTGGCGGCAATGGTGAAGGTGAATTCCGCCGACGCCGGTTCGAAGGGAGGCCCGGAGGGCAGGGTGCGCAGATCGTCCAGCAGCTGGCGGATGTGGGGGCCGGTGCGCAGGGCGTAGTCGGTGGGTACAATGCCGCGCCCTGATTTCACAAACAGGGGGTCGCCGAAGGCCTGTCTCAGGCGCTCGAGGGTGTGGCTCACGGCCGATTGGGTAACGCCCAGACGAACCGCCGCCCGGGACACGCTGCCCTCATCCAGAACCGCCACAAACGTTGCCAGGGATCGCAGATCCAGGCTCAACATATCAACAGGTTTCATGGGTGGCAGTTTAAAGCAGGGAAGACGGAAAGTCAGCGGTGGAAAGCGCTCCCTGCCACCTGCCGCTTGTGAAAGTAGTATCAGTCAGACCTTGCAGCCAACCAGTTGGCCAGCTCAAGCCAGGACGCCCGGGGCGCTTTGCTTCCGGCCAGTATCCCCATGTGCCCGCCGGGGGCCACCCGGAAGGTCTTATCCGTGGAGCTGACGTGGTCCATCACTCGCTTGGCGGCACCGGGTGTAGCCAGGGTGTCCTCCTGGCCGGCGATGGCCAGTAAGTTGGCGTTTACATTCTCCAGTCGCGCGAAGTCGTCGCCAATCTGGATCTGGCCTTTGGCCAACTGGTTATCAATCCAGACCCGGACCACGGTGTCCTGAATGACGCCACCGGGGTAGGCCACCATCCGGTCCAGAAAGGCCGAGGTGGTGGCATGGTTGGTGACGAATTCGCGGTCGCCCAGGCGCACGATCAACTCCCAGTAGCCCATCACACTGCCAACCGGGTTGGTCAACTTGAAGCCGATGGTGTTGGCCCAGCCCGGCGTGTGGAACCAGTGCGGTTTCATGTCGTGGAGCCGGAAGCCGGTTCGCTTGCGCACTAGTTCTGCAACGTCTGCAATTCGTTGATACATCCAGCCAATCAGGCCGGAAGCATGGCTGTCGATGGGCAGGCCCAGGACGATGGCGTTGCGGATGTGCTGGTCCTTGCTGAGGGCAGAGTAGAACAGCGTGAACATGCCGCCCATGCTCCAGCCATGCAGTGACAGTTCCTGTTCCCCACTGTGTTCCCGGACTCGATTCAGATACTCAGGCAGGAATTCGGCAACATAGGTATGCATGTTGTAGTGGGTGTGTTCCCGGCCCGGCATACCCCAGTCGATCAGATAGACCTCAAATCCTCTGGCTCGAAGGAAACGCACCAGACTTCGCTGGGGAAACAGATCATAGATCAGCATATTCACGGCCAGAGGAGGAATGATGACGATCGGCGTGCGGTGGGTCTTGCGTTCTACCGGGATCACCATGCCATCCAGTTCGATGAAATCCTCCTCCAGCGGCGGATAGTATCGCAGGCTCACCAGCCCATTGCTGTGCAGGGTTTCGAACGGGGTCTGGCCTGCCTGTACCAGGCTGGCCGCCCGGAAAATCCGGTCGAAGGCATTGCCAGCGTAGAGTGCGCTCTGGCGGGCGAGGCCGGAGGAGGTCTTGATGGCGGATTTCAGGGGGTTGCGCATAGGGTATCCGGTGTAGCTGCGGTGCGTGTGGAGTCAGATAATAGAGTGGATTCATTCCCCCAGCCATGGCAAGACTGTCATATCCGGTCGGCGTTTTGGTCACTTCGGGCCACTGCCCAAGCGGCTGCCAGGTTGCTATGATTGCGGGCTTCGGAAACAACAACCACAACAGGATGCCCATGCTCAGTTTCCTGCCTGCCCCCGTTATTGGCGTGCTTAATTCGCTGCTACTAGGCCTGAACACCGTGTTCTGGTGCCTGCTGCTCTATATCCCCGCGGTGTTCAAGCTGGTGATTCCGCATAAGGGTTTCCGGGTGTTGTGCACCCGCGTGATCATCTGGATTTCGGAGTCGTGGGTGGCCTGTAATACAGGCTGGATGAAGCTCACCCACAATACCCGCTGGCACGTGGAAGGCGCCGACAAGCTCAAGCGCGAGAGCTGGTATCTGGTGCTCAGCAATCATCAGAGCTGGGTGGATATCCTCGCCATGCAGCGGGTGTTCAATCGCCAGGCGCCGTTTCTGAAGTTCTTCCTGAAACAACAGCTGATCTGGGTGCCGGTGATCGGCCTGGCCTGGTGGGGGCTGGATTTCCCGTTTATGAAACGCTACACCCGGGAGTATCTGATCAAGCACCCGGAAAAACGGGGCGATGACCTGAAGGCGACCCGCAAGGCCTGTGAGAAATTCCGCTACACGCCGGTGAGCGTGATGAACTTTGTGGAAGGCACCCGTTTTACCCCGGCCAAGCACGACCGGCAGAAGTCACCATACCAGCATTTGCTGGTGCCGAAGGCCGGTGGAGTGGCCTTTGTGCTGGATGCCATGGGAGATTCCATTGATACTTTGGTGGATGTCACGATTGCCTACCCTGATGGTGCACCCACGTTCTGGGATTTTATCTGTGGACGGGTGCCGGAGATCCGGATGACCATCGATACTCAGGCCATTCCGGAACACCTCAAGGGCAGGGATTACTCTGAGGACGCCGAGCACCGACGCAACGTCAAGGATTGGTTGGGCGATCTGTGGCGCGCCAAAGACGAGCGTCTAAACCGAATGCTGGCCCGACAGGACCATAACCGCGGCTGATACCTTCCCGGGTCAGTCGTCGTCTTCGACCTGATCCGGGTGCTCCTTCTTGAACCTTTCCCATTCTTCCCAGTCATGGGGAGTACCGGCATGGGGCCGTTTCAAATGCCTGGCATGCTCCATGGCATTGTGGCGCAGGCTGTGGTCGGGCTCTTCCTCTTCTTTGTCGAAGCCGTACTTTCGCAGAAATTCCTGAGGACTGATGGGCATAACACACCTCCTGAAAACAGAAGACCTCTGAACAGATACGGTGTGTCTGCCCGGCTGGTTTTCAACCCTTGTCGTTGGTTCCGGGATTAATGTCCTCGGCCTCGAGCAGTTTGAAGTTGATCTGCCGACGCTCTTCGTCCACACCGGAAAAGCTCACGGTTACCCGCTGGTCCAGCTGGAAGATCCGGCCGTTCTTGTTGTGCACCAGGCGCAGCGTAACCGGATCAAAGCTGAACTTGCCCTCCAGGTCCTTGCAACTGACAAAGCCTTCCAGGCCATTGCAATCCAGGCGCACGAAAAAACCCGATGGCATGGTGCGGGTAATGGTGCCTTCCATCGGATCTGCTGGCAGGCCTTTGGCGTAATCGCTCTTGAGCCAGGCCTCCAGGGTGTTGGCAGCCATGCGGGCGCGGAACTGGGTGGTCTGGAGACTCTCCAGCTGCTGCGGGTTCAGTGCCTTGATGGGTTGATCCCAGAGTGCGGCCTTGATCAGACGGTGCACGTAGAAGTCCGAGAACTTGCGCAGCGGTGAGGTAAAGGTGGTGTAGGCCGCCAGTCCCATACCCTGATGCGGAGCAGGCTCGAAGCCCAGTTCGGCCCGGGCCAGTTGGCGCGAGAGAATGGACTTGACCGGCACATCGGCCTGCAGGCCATCGGTGTGCTTCATCAACGCCTTGAAGCCTTCGGCACTGGTGGCATCCAGTTCGGCCAGATGCGGGGCGTAGCCCTCCAGCAGTTTACGGATATTGTCGGCGCGGTCGTCCCGCAGCCCCGGATGCTGAATGAACAGGCCTTGCCCCTGCTTTTCCAGGAAATCGGCCGCACAACGATTGGCCGCGACCATGCATTCTTCCACCAGACGGTGGGCTTCGTTCTGCACCGCCGGTTCTATCACCCGGATTCGCTTATTCTCGTCCAGACGCAACCGGAATTCGGGGCGATCATTGCTCAGTAACGCGTGCTCCGAGCGCCATTTGCGCAGGGCAGTGGCGGCCTGATGCAGCTGGTCCAGGCTGTTGGCGACTGCTTCGGGCAAGGCCTTGATGTCATCGTCTTCCCGACCTTCAATCAGGTGTGACACCAGCTCATAGCTCAGCTTGCCCTGGGAGCGGATGACGGCCTGGCGAAAGCTGTAGTCGCCCAGGCTGCCATCGTTGTTCACCTGCAGGTCGCACACCAGGGCCAACCGGGGTACCTCTGGCATCAGCGAGCACAGGCGGGTGCTGATGGCGTCCGGTAACATCGGCAGTGGCTCACCCGGGAAATAGATGGCGGTGGCGCGGTTAAAGGCTTCTTCTTCGGCCGGGCTGCCCGGCTCGATCATCGCGGTCGGGTCGGCGATGGCGATGGACAGGGTCCAGCCAGTGGCATTCGGGGTTGCCATCAGGGCATCGTCCATATCCTGGGTGCCCGGACTGTCGATGGTCACGTAGGGCTGTTCGGTACGGTCTTCCCGGCCCTCGCGGTGTGAGGTAACGGATTCCTCAGTAAGGGTGTCGGCCTGCTTCTGCACTTCTTCCGGCCAGGCATCGGCCAAATCAAAGTTGGCGAGGGTGAAGGCCCGTTCGATGCCCGGCTCACCGGCCTTGCCGATCACCCGCAGCACCTTCGCCTGGCCCTTGCCGTCCTTGATCGGATGGCGGTGAATCTGGCAGTAGATGAAATCATCGGGCTGGGCGCCCTTGCGTTCTTTCGGCGGAATAAAAATCCAGCGGTTGATGCCCGGGGTTTCCGGTGCCACAAAGTGGCCTTTGCCCTTGATCAGATAGCGGCCCACGAAGGTGGTCAGGTGCGATTCCAGCAGCTCGTCGACAACGCCCTGGGTTTTGCCTTTTTCCACTTCGTGTTCGGTGACATTGACCCGATCACCGGGCAGGACTTTCTGCATTTCCTCGGGAGGCAGAAACACATCCCGCCCTTCATCCAGGGCCACAAAGCCGAAACGACCGTTGGTGGACTTGACGGTACCGGGGAAGACCACCTTGTTCTGTTTGATGTCGGTTTTCAGCTGGCGCAACTGATTGAGAGCGTCGGCGTTGAGCATGAAGAGATAACCTGAATAAAAAAGTGTGTTGCAGCGGAGTATAACGGTTCTGCCAGTGCGAGTCAGATCTGTCAGGCCGGATGAATGGCCTCGCCGGTACCCGTGCGGATGCAGACCCGATTCCGGCCGTTTCGCTTGGCCTCGTACAGAGCCTGGTCGGCGTTGCGCAGCAGGACATCGAGATCTTCACCGGGCTGGCAAAAATAGCCGCCAACACTGATGGTTACCGGTGTTCCGGTGCGCTGGCTTTCCTGCTCGACGCTGGCGCGAATACGACAGGCGATCTGCTCCAGCGTGGCGGCATCGCAGGGTGATAGCAGGACTACAAACTCGTCGCCGCCCCAGCGACCGGGGTGGTCGTAGGGCCGAACCGCCGCTTTCAGCCAGAGCGCAACCCGGCACAGAATCTCGTCTCCGGCCTGATGGCCCTGGCTGTCGTTGATGGCTTTGAAGTGGTCTATGTCCAGCCACAGAAGCCCGAAGCCCTTCTGCTCCCTTTCCGCGCGCTGAATTTCCTCATTCATCACCTCGTCCAGGCCCCTCCGGTTCTTCAGGCCGGTCAGGGCATCGACCCGGGCCAGACGCTGCAGTTCTTCGGTGCGGTGGGCCACCTTCTGTTCCAGCTCGCGGGTGGTATCTTGCAGGGAGTGGGACATTTTTTCGAAATGATCCACCAGGCGGCCGATCTCGTTGTCCGGTTTTGGCAGGTAGGGAAGATCAAAGCGACCGTCCCGTAACCGGTGCACGGCTTCCTCGAGGCTGATGACCGGGCGCAGAATGCGGGACTGTATGATCTGGTGGAACAGCACCAGGGTGACCAGCAGGCTGACCAGAAACACCGCTACCAGAGGCCAGAGATAGCTCCGGGGGATCAGTGTGTTCAGGTCCAGCAGGGTAATCTCAAACCAGCCAATGGCGGGCAGAAAGGCCACGCCGGCCAGATGCTTGCGGCCATCCACCGACACAAACCCGCTTTCCACCGCGCCATCTTCGCCATTACGCTGTTTGAGCATCTGCAGCATGCCCAGAATCTGCTGTTTGTCCTGGGGATCGTCGAACAGTAGATCCACGGTGTTTTTCTGGCCTTCGGGTTTGATGATGGTGGCAAAATCGATGTAGTTGCGATCGCGATACAGCTGGATGGCGCCGTTATAGTCCACGAACAGGGTGGTAATGCCGTCCTGGCCGATGTCGACAATGTCCTGCAGAAAGTCGTCCAGATTCAGGCCGGTACCCACCATGCCGACGATGTTGTTGTCGGCATCGCGCATGAGCACGTCTATCCACAGCTTGGTAACGCCCAGTTCGGTATCGGGATTGACGTTCAGGTGAAAGTCGCGGCCTTCGTCAATGAGCTGGAAGAACCAGGCATCGTCGGGTTTGTCCGGGCTCAGCACATAGCGGAACTGTTCGCCGGCGTAATCGTTGGAGGCGTTGTTGTAGTAGTAATGACCATTGGAGCGGAGGGCCACAAAATAGCTGTTATCCCGGAAGTTGCTGCGGAAGCTCTCCATCTGGCGGATGGCCTGGTTTTCCAGCGCGGGGTCTTCCGGTGACTGGGCCCACTGAATCAGTGTGGAGGAGCGGGCCATTTGCCGGGCCAGCCCGATTTCCCGCTCCAGGGACTGCAACAGTCGGGCGCTGTCATAGCGTACCTGGATCTCGGCGACCTGCTGGCCCCAGCGTTCAATAATATCTTCCGATAATGCCCGATAGGCCAGCCAGGAAGCGGTTCCTGCCGCTATGATCAACAGCGCGGCCAGCCCGAGAATGCGGGTTTTGAGGCTCAAAATGTGTCCTTGCCAATCGTGTTCTGAATCTATACTCCATCATAGAACAGAGCGGGGCTATCGTGTAGAAAAAATAGGCAGAACCATCAGTTGTGTTGGTTGAACACCCGCGTCTGGCCCTGGTCGTTGAACAGAATAACCTTGTAGTGATCTTTCCGGTCGCCCATCTCCATACCCGGAGAGCCCGCCGGCATACCCGGTACGCTCAGGCCGGTGGCCTTGGGGGCTTCCGCCAGCAGGCGCTTGATGTCGTCTGCCGGCACATGGCCTTCAATCACATAACCGTCGACAAAGGCGGTATGGCAACTGCCCAGACCCGGAATCAGCCCGGCTTCGGCTTTGATCCTGCCCATGTCGTCGCTGTTGGTGGCGGTGACATCAAAACCATTTTCTTCCAGATGGTCGATCCAGTCGCCGCAGCAGCCGCACGTGGGGGATTTGTACACATGAATGCTTTGGGCCGCACCGCCGGCAAGGGCGGTGGTGCTGAATCCCAGGGCAGCCATCAGGCCGAGGGCAAGGGTGTGTTTTCTCATGGTGATTACCTCAGTGATGTTGATCGGAGTTGTCCGAGTTAGAGCCGGAGAGCCAGAACCACCAGACAATGGCAGCCATCAGGGCGAGACCACCGGCATTGACCAGAAATGTTGTCATCAGTTCCGCTCCTCTGCTGATACTTTGGTATGGCTGGCCTTGAACAGCCGTAGCCGGTTGGCGTTGGAAACCACCGTCACTGAAGACAGCGACATGGCGGCGCCGGCCAGGATCGGACTCATCAGGATGCCCCACACAGGGTAGAGCAGGCCGGCGGCCACCGGAATACCCAGGGAGTTATAGATAAAGGCTCCGAACAGGTTCTGGTGAATGTTCTTCACGGTCGCCCGGGAGATCTCGATGGCGTCCGGCACCCCGTGCAGGGAACCTCGCATCAGGGTGATGGACGCACTTTCAATGGCCACGTCGGTGCCGGTACCGATGGCAAAGCCCACGTCCGCAGCCGCCAGCGCCGGGGCATCGTTGATGCCATCCCCCACCATGGCCACCGTGTGGCCTTTACCTCGCATTTCGCTGACCACTTCGGCTTTGTCCTCCGGCAACACCTCGGCCCGGTAGTCATCGATGCCGGCCTTGGCCGCAATGGCCTTGGCGGTGGCATCGACATCGCCGGTGACCATCATCACCTTGATGCCAGCGTCGTGCAGGCGCCGGATGGCAGCCTCGGAATCCGGTTTGATCGAATCTGCCACGCCGATGACACCCAGCACTTGCTGGCCCACCGCCAGGAACAGCGGCGTGCCGGCCTCCCGGGTGATGGTTGCGGCGGCATCATCCAGAGCCTCGACAGACAGCCCTTCGGCTTCCAGCCAGCGCCGATTGCCCAGGCGTACCGGTTCGCTATCAAGCTTGCCTTGCACACCTTTGCCATTGAGCGCTTCGAAGCCGGAGACCGGTTCTGGCTCAATATCGTTCTCGCGGGCCCTGTCCAGAATGGCTTCTGCCAGCGGATGCTCGGAATGCTGCTCCAGCCCGGCGGCTAATGCCAGCAGGCGCGTCTCATCGCCGTTTGCCGCGTGCACCCGGGTTACCGCGGGATGGCCCTCGGTAATGGTGCCGGTTTTATCCAGAATCACCAGATCGATTTTTCCGGCAGTCTGCAAGGCATCGCCCTGGCGAATCAGCGCACCGTACTCTGCTGCCTTGCCGACACCCACCATCACCGACATGGGCGTGGCCAGCCCCAACGCGCAGGGGCAGGCAATGATCAGTACCGTGGTGGCGGCCACCATCATGTGCACTACCGCCGGCTCCGGCCCGACGTTGTACCACACCAGCGCCGACATCACGGCAATCAGCATCACCGTGGGCACGAACACCGAAGAGATCTTGTCTGCCAGCCGGCCAATGGCGGGTTTCGAGCCCTGGGCCTTCTTCACCAGCTTGATGATCTGGGCCAGCGCGGTCTCGCTGCCCACCCGGGTAGCTTCATAAATAATCGAGCCGTGGGTGTTCAGAGTACCGGCCGAGACCTCATCGCCTTCTCCCTTGCCCACCGGCATGGGCTCACCGGTCAGCATGCTTTCATCAATGCGGGTGGAGCCTTCGGTAATCACCCCGTCCACCGGCAGCTTCTCGCCCGGGCGCACCCGGATGCGGTCGCCTTTCTGAACCTCTTCAACGGGAATATCCTGTTCCTGGCCATCGCGGATCACCCGGGCCGTTTTCGCCCGCAAATCCAGCAGCCGGCGCACCGCTTCCGAGGTCTTGCCTTTGGCCCGCAACTCCAGGGCCTGGCCCAGATTGATCAGGCCAATGATCATCGCCGAGGCCTCGAAATACACATGGCGCGCCATCTCCGGCAGCGCCTCCGGCGCACTGGCCACCACGATCGAATATAGCCAGGCGGTGCCGGTACCCAGAGCAATCAGCGTGTCCATATTGGCGTTATGATGTTTGAACGCCTTCCAGGCCCCGGTGTAGAAATGCCCGCCGGTGGCAATCATCACCCCCAGAGTGAGAATGCCCAGATTGATCCAGGTAAGCTGATTGGCCTCGGTCACCATCATCGACCCGAAGCCCATGCCCCAGATCATCAACCCAAGGCCCAGCCCCAGACTGATGGCCATCTTCACCAGCAGTACCTTGTACTGCTTCTTGTCCTCTTCCTGCTTGCGGTCGTCGGCGGCATCCGCGTCTTCAATCACCCGGGCACCATAACCCGCACTCTCCACCGCCTGCACCAGCGCCTGCGGATCGGCATCACCGCTGGCGGTCGCGGTGCTGTCCGCCAGATTCATATGAGCGTGAGTGACACCGGGGACCGACATCAACGCCTTCTCAATGGTATTCACACAGGATGCACAGGTGGCCCCACTGACCGCGAGCGCGATCTGCCCGTCGCCGGCATCCGATGGCTCGACGTCGGTCGAGGCGGCCGGTGTATCTGAGTCCGGCGCCTTATCAGCGGCCGACTTGCCATTTTTGGATGCGCAGCAACTGCCGATGGGTTCGTTATGAACCAACGGCTCCGCCGGGTAGCCAGCCTCCGTTACTATCCGTGCCGCCTCGGCGCTATCCACATTCTCAGGCAGGGCCACGGTCTGGTCTTCGAGATTCACCTCCACCCGCTCGGTGCTCCCGGTCAGCGGTTCCAGAGCATGACGAATCTTCTTCGCACAACCCTGACAAGAGGCGCCGGAAATACTCAGTGCTGTTTTCAGAACCGATGCTTCACTCATTACTCAAGACTCCTCACAGCAGGATGATGACGAAGGATCATCCCAATGTTCGATTAACCGACAAATCGTATGTCCATCCGGCGTACCATCGGGCATGTCCTGCCAGGTGGACAATGCCGACACCATCCGCGCCCGCAACTTCTGCAACTCCGAAATCTCCCGCTCAACCTCCGCCAGCCGCTGCTGGAACACATCCCGAACCATCGGACAGGGCGAATGATGATCGTCCGCCTGCTCCAGAATCTGCCGTATCTCCGGCAGAGAAAACCCCAGCTGCCGTGCCTTGCGGGCAAACCGCAACCGGCGCAGATCCTCGGCATCGTATTGCTGATAGTTGTTGTCCGGATTCCGGGTAGGGCGCAACAAGCCCTCCCGGGTGTAAAACCGGACGGTATCCGGGTTAACCCCGGCGGCGGTGGCGATTTCTTTGACTTTCATAAGCAATGTCCAGCAAAAAACGAAGACCAGATACCGGGAAACCACGGATCAAGTCAGCGGAGTGCTGGTGCGGGGGTAGCCCTTCCGAAAATGTTCGGAGCCACGGGTGAAGAGCGAGAGCTCTTCACGGGCTGGCCATGGACGGCTAGCCCTGGGCCCTCAGCGCGCCGCAGGAGCAATAAGCGCTGAGGGGCGGAGACAAGCGTACAGGGATGTACTCGCAGCGGTTATCGGAAGGGCTACCCCCGTGCCGGCACGGCAAACTCACTACGTTGAAGATTAGACTAAAACCTGTGACCAACTCACAGGTCAAAGGTTTTCGGAAAATACTTGGGAAGAAACTAGCGGGGGGTGAACGTTTTAATCGTGCGCTCAACGGCCAGCGCAATCCGGCGGCGGGCACTGACGCCTAGTTCCTTGAGTCGCATCTGAGGCACTTCAACGTCCACAATGACATTGTCCGGAATCATCGACAGAACCTGCTGGATGGGAAACTCACCATCTCCGGGCAGCATCCGGTTCTTTACGGCTTCAGCGTAGAGATCCTCGGGGTTTAGATACAGCCCGTCGCACACCTGAACATAACCGAGTTCGTGCGGTTCAAGGCTTTGGATGGCGTTAAGGGTTCCTCCGTTGCGGAAAAAGTGGAGCAGATCCAGTGCCAGGCGTCCGTTCGTCCGGTTGGCGGCGCGAATAAGGGTCAGAGCTGTCTCAAGGGTGCGGACCGCTGAAAAACTGGTGAATTCCAGAGCGACATCCAGCCCATAGTCCGCGGCGATCCGGCAGAGTTCCGAAAACGCGGCGACGGAGCGAACCGGGTCGGCATCGTGCACATGAACGGTAATTTGCCGTGCCCCCAGCCGGTTCCCCATGGCCAGACCCTCTCTGAATTCATAAATCTCGGTGTCAGGCCGAATCTGAAACAATTCGAGGTTGTTCACGGAGATATCATGCGCGATCAGAGCTTCCCGGAATTGTTGTTCACTCTTGCCGGGTGAAAGGGTGGGGTAGCCTGCCGCTTTCACTCTGGGCAGATCGCAGAATACGCCAACATAGTCGCACCCTGCCTGAGCGGCGTAAGCCGGTAAGTCGATGGGGGCAACATCCAACGCGGTCAGATGATGCAGGGAAAGTGTTCGTTGATGTTTCATTCAGGGGTTCCCTCGGGTCTCGGCGTCGACCGGAAAGCGCTGCAATAGGCAGCCCCGTCAGGAGGCACAACGCCTGAGACCGGTTTGGACAAGTCAGGCCGGTGTTTGTGCGTCTTGGGCTTTCAACAGATCCAGCGCCACATCCACAATCATGTCTTCCTGCCCCCCCACCATGCGGCGTTTGCCCAGCTCTACCAGAATATCCACCGTTTTCAGGCCATACTTCTGCGCCGCCACTTCGGAGTGGCGCAGGAAGCTGGAATAGACCCCAGCATAACCCAGGGCCAGGGTTTCCCGGTCGACCCGTACCGGTCGGTCCTGCAGCGGCCGCACAATGTCATCCGCCGCATCCATCAGCCCGTACACATCGGTGCCGTGCTCCCAGCCCATCTTGTCAAAGGCGGCAATACACACTTCCAATGGGGCGTTACCGGCGCCGGCGCCCATGCCGGACAGCGATGCATCAATGCGGTCACAGCCTTCTTCCACCGCCACGATGGAGTTGGCCACCCCGAGGGCAAGGTTGTGGTGGGCATGGATGCCGGTCTGGGTGTCTGGCTTGAGCACATCCTTGAGGGCGCGGAAGCGGTCACGAATGTCGTTCATGTTCATGGCGCCGCCGGAATCGACCACATAGAGGCAGGTGGCGCCGTAGTCTTCCATCAGCTTGGCCTGCTGCGCTAACCCTTGCGGGGTCTGCATGTGGCTCATCATCAGGAAGCCCACGGTGTCCATGCCCAGTTTGCGGGCATGTTCGATGTGCTGTCGGGAGACATCGGCTTCGGTGCAGTGAGTCGCAACACGCACGACTCTTGCGCCGGCGTTGTAGGCGTTGTCCAGGTCATGGACGGTGCCGATACCGGGCAGCAGCAGTGTCGCGATTTTCGAATGGGTGACCACTTCGGCCACCGCTTCGATCCACTCCAGGTCGGTGTGGGCACCAAAGCCATAGTTGAAGCTGGAGCCCTGCAGGCCGTCGCCGTGGGCCACTTCAATGGAGTCCACCTTGGCCCGGTCGAGGGCACGAGCGATGTCCTGCACGTTCCTGATCGAGTACTGGTGACGCACCGCGTGGCTGCCATCACGCAGGGTTACGTCGGAGATGTAGAGTTTCTTGCCAGGGTTAAACGTCATGGTTCAATCTCCTCAGTTGACCAGCGACTCGGCGATACGTTCGGCAGTGCCGAGGGCCGCGGACGTCATGATGTCGAGGTTGCCGGCGTAGGCCGGGAGGTAATGGGCAGCGCCTTCCACTTCCAGGAAGATGGAGGTCTTGAGGCCACTGAACCGGCCCAGCCCCGGCACGTTCATGGGCTGGTCGTCCGGAATCACATCGAACTGGACCTTCTGTTTCAGGCGATAGCCCGGCACGTAGCTCTGCACCGCGGCTGCCATTTCTTCCACCGACGCTTCCACCTGGGCCTGGTCGGCGGCCTCGGACAGCACATAGACGGTGTCTCGCATCAGCAGGGGCGGCTCCGCCGGGTTGAGGACGATGATGGCCTTACCCTTCTTGGCACCGCCCACCACTTCAATGGCTTTGGAGGTGGTTTCGGTGAACTCATCGATGTTAGCGCGGGTGCCAGGACCGGCCGACTTGCTGGAGATTGAAGCGACAATTTCGGCGTAATGTACCTTGGCCACCCGGGACACCGCGGCCACCATTGGAATGGTGGCCTGGCCTCCGCAGGTCACCATGTTGACGTTACCCTCGGCCAGGTTCTGTTCCAGGTTCACCACCGGCACGCAGTAGGGGCCGATGGCCGCGGGGGTCAGATCGACGATTCTGATGTTTTCTTTGTGCCCCCGCAGAAACACTTCGTTGTGCATGTGGGCCTTGGCGGAGGTAGCATCAAAGACGATGTCGATGTCGGCAAATTCCGGCATTTTTACCAACCCGTCGACACCCTCGTGGGTGGTGGCCACGCCCATGCGCCGGGCGCGGGCCAGGCCGTCGGATTCCGGGTCGATCCCTACCATGACGCCCATTTCAATGTGCTGGCCGTTGCGCAGGATCTTGATCATCAGGTCGGTACCGATGTTGCCGGAGCCGATGATGGCGGCTTTCAGTGTCTTGTTCATAACGTGTTCCTCAAAAGTCCGGTGGGCCTCAGTCGGCGCTGAATGACACGCCAACCTGGCCAATGCCGTTGATGACCGCCTCAAACCGGTCGCCGGCTGCGACCGGGGACATGGGGCCCAAAGCACCGGTCAGAATAAGGTCTCCTTTACGCAGGGGTTCGCCCAGTTCAACCATTTTACGGGCCAGCCAGACGGCGGCATTCAGGGGGTTGCCCAGGCATTCGGAGCCGTCGCCGGTGGAGACTTCCTCGCCGTTTCGGGTCATGATCATGGTGGCCTTGCGCAGATCCACGCCTTCAATACGCCGGGCTGGCCCCCCAAGGACGAAGCAGCCGCTGGAGGCATTATCCGCCACAGTATCCACAAACCGGATGTTCCAGTTCGCGACACGACTGCCAACGATTTCCAGGGCTGGCATGACCCAGTCCACAGCTGCCACCAGCTCGGCCAGCCCGGTATCAGCCCGGGGTAAATCGTCGGCCAGCACCAGGGCAATTTCGGCTTCCACTTTCGGTTGCAGGACACGATGAAAGGGCACTTCTTCGTTGTCGCCGTAGGCCATGTCGGCATACAGAGTGCCGAAATCCGGCTGATTCACGCCTAGCTGCGCCTGAACTTTCGGGTTGGTCAGGCCAATCTTACGGCCGACAATGCGGGCACCGTTGGCGCTGGCGTGGGCAACATTCAAACGCTGGATCTGGTAAGCGGCTTCGGCATTTTCTTCACCGATCTGCTCACGCAGTGGCGCTACCGGCTCGCCAGAAGCTTCGGCCTGGCGTAATTGAGCCGCCAGCTCGTTCAGAACCTGTGGATTTATGATCATTTCGATGTCCTTCGAGCTATCCGGGTGCAATAATCAGTTAATGCCGTACTTCAGGAAGTCCAGCACCATGCGGTTGAACTTGTCGGCATATTCCCACTGCACCCAATGGCCACAACGATTGAATATGTGCAGCTCGGAACGGGGGATGCCGTTTAGCAGGCGCAACCCGATATCCATTGGGACAAAGCGGTCATCACGTCCCCAAACAATCAGGGTTTCGTTTGTGATTTCGCTTAGGCGGTGGCCGACGTCTGGAAACTGCCTGGGGTTGGCCGTGAGGCTTTTTACAAAGTTATCCAGGTGGTCCCGGCGTGCCAGCATGTTGTTAAGGCGGGTCTGGAACAGTGCTTCGGTCAGGTGACTTGTGTCGTACACGAAGATGTCCATCATGTCCCTGAGGTTGTCCATCGTCGGTTCACGGTACAGCTTGCCGATCCGCTTGATGCCCTCGGCCGGCATTGGGGTGAACAGGCTTCCGCCTCCGGTACCCCCTCCCATGAGAATGATTTTGTCCACGTGTTCCGGGTAGTCCAGGGTAAAGGCCACCGTACTGTGCCCCCCCATGGAGTTGCCGATAATGTGGACTTTCTCCAGGCCCAGCGCATCAATCAGCCCCTTCAGAACCCGGGCATTCAGGTGCGAGCGGGAACCGGTGTTCAGCACCGTGTCGCTTTTGCTCCAGCCCGGACAGTCCAGGAGAATGACCCGGTAGCCGGCGTCGGTCAGAGGCTGAATGTTACGGTTGAAATTGGCCCAGCCGCTGGCCCCGGGGCCGGAGCCATGCAACATCACAACAACCTCGGTGCCCACTTCTGTGTCGTTGTAGTGAATGTTCAGGTCCGAATCGCCTTCGCGAATGGAAACAAACTTACTGGTACCTGTTTCGGTCCATGGTTGTGTCATGTTCTTGTCCTTGTGCTTTCGAAACCTTGCGTTAGTGATTCCGGGTCAGGCCGGTACGGCTGTCAGTGCCCCGTAGCCGGCGATCCATTCAGGAATGGGCCGGTAGTAACGGCTTTCTTCCTGATATGGGCCAAAGGCGGCCATGGCTGCGGCGGCAGCCACCCAGTTCTTCACTTCGTGAGTGGATTTTCCGGCTTTTTCAGAGACGTCCTGATTGCTGACGTTGTCCAGAGACATCAGATCACCAGTGGCGATGCGTTCGAGAAACCACTGATCCCACTCGGGATTCAGGGGGTGCAGCGTGTTCTGGTTGTCCACGAACCGATGGGCGGCATCAATCACGCGTTGGGTCCGGGCCTGCCTTTCTTCGGTTGGCAGATTACGGCCACTGCCCAGAAGGCGTTCCTGAATGCGTGAATCTGCGGTTGCCAGTTCGGGAACCGGTGGCTGGTGGGAAAGCCCGCCGGACCCAATGATCAGAACGCGTTTGTTCAGCGTGGCCAGATACCTGCCCAGAGCGTCGCCCAGCAGCCGTGCACGCTGGAAGGACGGTAGCGGGACGGCGACAGAATTGATGAAGACTGGAATGACCGGTACCTGATCGAGGTGTCCGACCAGAAACTCCAATGGCTGTGCAAACCCGTGGTCGACCTGCATTTTGTGAGACAAGGCCACATCGACACCGGCATCCATAACGTATTGCACCGCGTCTTCTGACAGCTTCGCCGGAACCTTCAGGTGACCGGCCGCGGTCCCGAAATCACCGATAGCGTAGGCGCTGGTGCCGATGCAGAACGACGGCATGATGTCGTAGAAGAAGCCGTTGTAGTGGTCGGGCGAGAATAGAAGGATAAGTTCCGGGTCAAACGCATTGACGCGTTCTCTGGAATGCCGGATGACGCGGTTTACCTCATTGAGAACCGATGGCTCGGGATCTACATGCCCTACCAGCGGGCTGTGAGATAAACATTGAAGTAACGCTTTCATGTCAGGTAACCATTATGGATATATTTTCGGGCTCTTTTATATAAAGAGCGTGTTGAAAACACGGGGTGGTCGGGATCTTTTATTAGAGCTGTTTCTTTGACGATAGGACTTTTATTTCAGGATAAATATTTGTTTTGGGTTTTAATATTTAGTAGCCATCAAAATTATAGGGAGGCAATAAAAATCAGATCAACAGAAAGTCAGTCGGGTGTGCACAAAGTGCACAAAGTGCTGGTTGATTTTTGTTGTCGCAGGGTGACATCCAGGGGCGATGGCAAGATCAGGCGATCATTTCGGAGTGATGTTATTAGAAATTAAGATAATCTATTGTTATATAAGGATAAATTTTGTCCCTAGGAGGGGGGTATGCTCTGATTTGAGTTCGAAGGGTTCGTGCACTATGTGCACACTAACCCATCGGTTCTTGGACATGGGTGCAGTGCAGTTATAGATTTCATCCTCGAAAACAACACACAAAAAAGGGTAAACCCATGAATTTCAAATTCCTGGCTTTTGGCCTGGCTTTTACCATTTTTTCCTCTGCGGTATTTGCTGGCCCAAAGTCCACCACGCTTCGTTTCTCCAATATCGCAGGTCCGACTTCTTTTATGACAACGGACCTGTTTGGTAACTATTTTGAAGACATTGAAAAACGCACCGACGGTAAGCTGAAAATAAAGATGTTCTCAGGTGGGACGCTGGTCAGCGCCAAAGATACCTTTGACGCGGTGGAGCAGGGGCTCGTCGACATGGCGTGGGGGGTCACCAGTTACACGCCCGGGCGTTTCCGGGAGCTGGAAGTGGCCGAGGTTCCCCTTTATGCCTCAGACATCTATGAGGCGTCTGTTGGGTTATGGACGCTCTACGAAAACGGCCTGATAAAGGGATTCGACAATGTTCACGTTTTCGCCATTCTCTCCTCAGGGATCCAGAGGCTTCATTCCACCAAGCCGTTGACGTCGTTTACCGCGCTGGAAGGCGAACGCTATCGGGCCGCAGGTCCGCTGGCTGCAAAATCCCTGGAGGCTTTCGGTGCTGACCCCGTAGCGCTGGCGGTGCCCTCGATTGCGGAAAACCTCTCCAAAAACGTGCTCACCGGCAGCATCAATGACTGGAATGCCGTGTTCACCTGGGGCATTGCCGACTACGTGAAATGGCATCTGGATGTGCCATTTGGTTCAAGCCCGGTTTTCATCACCATCAACAAGCGAAAATACAACGCGTTACCAGAAGATGTGCGGCAGGTTCTGAATGAGATGGGTGGCCGGAATTTCATTCGCTACTGGTCTGACAGCCTGGGTGGAGAAAATGAGCGTTTGCGCGAGCAGGTTGCGATTTCGGATCAGGACGAAATCACAGTGCCTTCAGAGAAAGACATTGAGGCCTGGAAAGCCCGCCTGACGCCAGTAATCGAAGAGTGGTCGGAAAATGTGGCCAATGGACAGGAGGTCTGGGAGACCTACCTGGAGGCAGTAAACAACGCCCATCAGTAATAACCGACTCCGGACATGCCTTGCCAGTGCCGGGCATGTTGTACCCACATTCTGTAAATGATCGATTATGGAACAGTCAAACGCTTTACTCACGGAATCCTGTATAGATTCAAAACGTTTCGGCCTGGATAACAGCTTTACGATGCTTACCCGGCTGAGTCTGATTTTCCTGATTGTTCTGGCGTCGTTGGCGTGTGTGGATGTGGTTGCCAGAACGGTGTTCTCCTATTCGTTTGCCGGAACCTACGAGCTGAACGAGTTGCTGGTTTCCGTGGTGGTGGCAGGGCTGATTGCCTCGTCCTTTTTTGAGTCGCGAAATATCAAGGTTGAGCTACTGTCCCGGTTTGGTCCCGTCGGCAGCGGGTTGATGGCCCTGTTTGAGCGTGCGTTATGTCTGCTCGCCCTGGCGGTCATCAGTTGGTCGTTTATCTCCAAGGCTCTGCAAACGCATCAGTATGGTGAAACCACGTCGGTGTTGGGGCTTCAGACGTACCCGGTCTGGAGTCTCGCCGGCCTGGTTGCGTTGGTTCTTGCCCTGTTTGTGATTGCGGGTATGGCTCGCCCGGTTCGGGACTGCCTGCGAGCGTTGTCGGGGGAGAAACTGCTGGCGCCGGTTCTGATCGTGGGCGCGGTCCTTGCGGTTGGCGCGGCCTACTTTACCCTGGCGGGAAGCAGTGATGCGTCGGCGGTATTTCTGGTGGTGGGAGGGTTCCTGCTTGCCTATGCGCTGATTCTGTTGCAGATCCCGGTTGGTGTGGCGTTGCTGGTAGTAGGTGGACTCGGAATTGGTGGTTACCTGGGGTGGCCGCAGGCACTGGCAATCACGGGTAATGTGGTGGTGGGCACGGCCACCAGTCTGGACCTGATTGCCATCCCTCTATTCCTGCTGATGGGTAACTTTGCGACGGCTTCCGGAATGTCTGGCCAGATCTATCGGGCGGCCTCCTCTGCGCTTGGAAGCCGAAAGGGGGGGCTGGCAATTGCTTCCATCGTCGGTTGTGGAGGGTTTGGGGCAATCTGCGGTTCCTCCATTGCAACCACGGCAACTTTCGGCAAAGTCGCTTTTTCGGAGATGGTGGATCGTCGGTATGCCTCGGCCCTGGCCGCCGGTACGATTGCGGCTGGGGGCACTCTGGGGGCTCTGATTCCGCCATCAGTGGTTCTGATCATCTACGCCATCATTGCCGAAGTGTCTATTCAGGAGTCTTTCCAGGCCGCCCTGATTCCGGGGCTGCTCGCGCTTGTTCTGTATTGCCTTGCCATTGTCGTCACCATCCGGCTGAAACCTGAGCTGGCTCCGGAAACTCAGGCCTTTGACCGTAACACCGCCGTGCGAGACCTGATCAAGGCCTGGCGCCCTGTGGTTCTGTTCGGCCTGGTAGTCGGTGGCCTTTACGGTGGGATTTTTACCACTCAGGAGGCGGGCTCGGTTGGAGCCGTGCTGGCTCTGCTGTTCTTTTTCTTTTCCGGGAACTTCAGTTTCAGCGGTTTCTGGGACAGCCTGCAGGACACTGCACTCAATTCCGCAGCCATTTACGTCATTTACATCGGGGCCAGTGTGTTTGCGGCGCTGATGAGCTTCGCGGGCGCCGCCGACCTGATTCTGGAGTACGTCAAACCGGAAGAAACGTCCCACTTTGTCATCCTGGCGGTGCTCGTACTGATCTATCTGGCCATTGGTACCATTTTCGATACGGTTGCCGCGGTACTTGTGACGGCGCCGGTGGTGCTGCCGCTGATTGCGGGAATGGGGTACGACCTTGTCTGGTGGGGGGTGGTCACGCTCTCGCTGGTCGAAGTGGGCATGATTACACCGCCCTTGGGGCTCAATGTGTTTGTCATGAAATCGGTCGTGGGCAATCGTGCCCAGATGATGGAAATTTTCAGAGGCGTAACGCCTTTTCTCGTGGCCGATGCGGTCAGGATCGTGCTCCTGGTGAGTTTTCCTGCCATCGCTCTCTGGTTGCCTGGCGTGATTTGAGGAAAATCGGATGAAACATGATGTTGTGATTGTGTCCGGCGCGGCCGGAGGGATTGGCAGGGCGGTGGCCGAGCGCCTGGCGCGTAAACAGACCTGCCAGCTTGTGCTGTGTGATGTCGACAGCCAGGGGTTGGCCGGCGTCTTGGAAAGCCTGCCCGGAGCGGGGCATCAGAGCTTTGTTGTGGACGTTGGCTATGAGGACTCGGTCAGAGGCCTGTTTGATCGCCTGGAGAGCCAGGGGCTGCAGGCATCGGCGTTGACAAACTGTTTCGGTATTTCGCCGGTTGGTGAAAACGGTGACCGAATTGGCCTGGAGCAGACCTCAGTCGATCTGTGGAACCGGGTATTCCAGGTGAACAGCACGGGGGTTTTTCTGATGTGTCAGGCGTTCCTGAGTCAGAGAGCGATCCGGGACAACAACCTGCCGGCGCGTATCGTGAATGTGTCATCGGCGGCGGCTCAGTTGGGGGGATACCGATCATGCCCGGCTTACATTGCGAGCAAGGCCGCCGTGATTGCGTTAACCAAGTCGATTGCCCGGGACTATGCCGACTACGGGGTTCTTGCAAACAGTGTTTGCCCCGGGCTGATTGATACCCAGATGTTCCGTCAAGGCTGTCCATCCGACAATGTGGCGTCCCGTGTGCCGGTTGGTCGTCTGGGAGAAGCCGAGGACGTGGCGGGTGCCATCGAGTTTCTGTTGTCACCTGCCGCCTCCTACATAACTGGCGCTTCGATCGACGTGAACGGGGGCTATCGAATGGCCTGAGGGAGCCACCTCCGGTTCTGAAAAGACCGACACATCCACCGGCAATAGTCATTCAATCGGCAGTCTGGCGAGCGTTGTTTACAACAATGTTCTGCCTTTCTGCTGCCGAATGAAAAGTCATTCCGGATTTATACATTCTTTTTCATTGAGTCAGAGCGGAGTGATTTGTCGATTTTATTTTTTGAGGTTCGTTTTTTGGGGGGACTTTTATTTAAAGGAGGGAGGTTAAAAGAACTGTATCTCTGAATAGAAAAACAATATCTGAATTTACTGTGTTAAGGATAATCATGAATAATAAAATTAAAAAGATCGCTGCTGTTATTTCTGTTTCAACGCTCTTATCCGTGCCTGTCGCGAAAGCGGTCAGTTTTGATGTGGAAGGTACGCAGGTCAGCCTGAAAGGCTATGGCAAACTGGATTTTATTTACGACCTGGACGCCAAGCTTGGTAATGCGGCCTCCAACGCCGCTGTGCGGCTGGATGGTGACAAAGGCGCTGATGGTCACTTTGATGCCCACGCTTTCCAGACCCGACTTGGCATTGGCACCGAGACACCGACCAAATCCGGGGCGCTGACGACATACATTGAAGGCGACTTCTGGGGCGGTGGCGGTGGTACCCTTCGCCTGAGGCATGCCTATGGTTCCTGGAACGGTATCCTGGCGGGCCAAACCACCACCAACTTCACGAGTTTCCTCGGGTATACGCCTACTATCGATTTTACTGGCCAGGTGGGGCAGGCCAACATTGCCCGCCAGGCTCAGTTACGATACACCGTTCAGGGGCTCTCCATAGCGCTCGAAGACCCCTCGGGGCTGGGTGGAACAACCTACACGGGGGCGGCCAATGCGGAGGCCAAGAACAGCCTGCCGGATCTGACCCTCCGTTACGAACATTCTGGAGAGCGACTGTCCTATGCGTCTTCGTTGTTGTTGCGCCGATTGGAGGTCTACAACGAAGCCACGGATGATGAAGAGTCCGTCTTTGGTTACGGTGCATCGCTGGCTGCAAAAGTGCAGTTGGCGCCTACGGTGAGTGTTCAGGGATCGGTCATGTACGGTGAAGGCACTGGAGGTTACCTCTATCTCGGACCGGCTGCGCCTGCCTATGTGGAGCCTGGGAGTGGAGACGTTGAGGCCATCCCTGCGCTGGGTGTTGCGCTGGGTCTTACCGTAAAGGCGGGGCGTGGCAGTTATAATCTGGCCTACGGGCTTGGAAAAGCCGACTGGGATGATGCTCACCACGATGGTGTGGTTGAGGCCGGTCGGGACAACGAGTACCAGAGCCTTTATCTGAACTACATCTGGTCGCCGGTCAGCCGACTGGATTATGGGGTTGAAGTTTCTCACCACACGCGGGAAGTGGTTGATGGCCGTGACGGTTCTGCAACGCGGCTCCAGATGATGGCAAAGTATAGTTTCTGATACCTGATATCAGGCCCCCCGGCAGGGGGGCATTGATCTGGCGGGGTGCTTGTGTATAAAACAGTACAAGGGGTGGAACGGGGGCTCAAAATCCTGGAAACCATCAATGAAATTGGCTGTCGGGCGACATGCCATCAAATTTCGGTGATAACAGGCATTCACCGGACAACGGTCCGCCGTTATCTGGAAACGCTGGTCGCGCTCAACTATATCCAGCGTTCGGCAGACGATACGTTTTTTTACCTGTCACCGAACGTTCGCAAGCTGAGTGATGGTTATCGGCACGAAAGTGTGCACTCTCCAAAGACGCTGGAGCTGATGAACGAGCTTACGGCACATGTCATGTGGCCAGCAGATTTGTCCACCTTCAAACTGGATTCCATGCTGGTTATTGAGTCGACCCACCGTTCGAGCCGGCTTTCGCTGACAACGTCGATGATTGGCAAACGTTTGCCGATGTTGATGACGGCGAGTGGTAAAGCCTATCTGGCGAATTGTTCTGATAAGCAACGAAAGTACATTCTGGATATTCTGAAAAACGGCACGTCACTGGATGCCCGACTGGCCGTGGACGAAACCTACCTGAACAGGGTGCTGGCTGAGACACGACGTAAAGGTTATGGGCAGAATTCGGGTGAATGGGGCGAATACTCCAAGATTGCCTCTATTGCCGTGCCCGTATACGTTCAAGGAGAGCTCTTTGGCAGCCTCAACATTATCTTCCACAGGTCTTACATGAGCCCGGATGAAGCCGCCGAAAAGTTCTACGATTATATGTTGGGCAAAGCCAGGCTTATTGGCGAAAGCCTGAGAATCTAGGAGCGCTCGCTTTAGCTTATTTCTGGGGCTTGGTGGTTGCCCGAAGAAACACACCACAGGACTTGCACTGATCCGGCGCCATCAGCTTCGCCTGCCAGCCAATTTTCACGCCACAGGCAGGGCACCTCAGCCGCAACTGCAGAACCACAATCGGCGCCACCAGCAACGCCAGCAACACCCCCAGCGACCCCCAGTCATCGCCGGACGACAGCCCCAACTGACTGCTGAACACCAGCACCACAATCAACGCCACAAACGCAAACACAAAATAATTTCGGTTCCACCGCTCCCAGCGGCGAAGCTGTGCATCCTGCTCCGAAGTCAGATATCTGGCCGACATAATGCTCTCGTGACAAACCGTTGAAAGTGAAGTGTGGAGTTCTGGCCCGGTAATTACAAACCGGAACCGACGGGCAGGCCCGGAATCAGAATGCCTTCCGCAAGCGCCCGCTCAAGATCGGCCGCCGGAATCGGCCGACTGATCAGATAGCCCTGGGCCAGATTGCATCGGTGCGCTTTCAGGAAGTTCAGTTGCTCCTCCGTCTCGACGCCTTCAGCCACTACCTGAATGCCCAGGTTGTGGGCCAGATTGATCACCGCCCGGGTAATCACCGCATCATCGTGGCGCTCAGTGACGTCGGTAATGAACGACCGGTCAATCTTCAGCAGGTCGACCGGGAAATCTCTCAGATAGCCCAGCGACGAGTAACCAACCCCGAAGTCATCAATCGCCAGATGCACACCCAACTGGTGCAGCTGGGATAACTGATTGAGGTTGTGCTCGATGTTCTGGATAAAGATTTCCTCAGTCAGTTCCACCTCCAGCCGGGACGGATCCACCGCCTCCGATGCCAGGGTTGAACGGATATGGTCAATCAGGAAATCGTCATCCAGTTCGCGGCCAGACAGATTCACCGCGACTCTCAGGTGCTCACAGGGCGTACCTTTCCAGCGCGCCAGTTGACGGCAGGCGGCCAGTACCACCCAGCGGCCGATCTCGGTAATCCGGCCGCTTTCCTCAGCCAGCGGAATAAACTCCACCGGAGGCAGGAGCCCGCGAACCGGGTGTTGCCAGCGAATCAGCGCCTCGACACTGTTGATCTGGCCGGTGTCGAGATTGAGCTGGGGCTGGAAATAAAGCACAAATTCATCGTTGGCCAGCGCCTGGCTCAGGTCACGGTCCAGCTCAAGACGCAGCACTTCGCGGTCCTGCATGCCCTCGGTATAGAACTGGTACGTATTACGGCCCTGCTCCTTGGCCCGGTACAGGGCAATATCGGCATTGCGTAACAGCGTATCCGCGTCCAGACCACTCTGGGGGTAAACCGCCACACCCATGGTCGCGGTAATACTGTGAGCCTCGCCCTGCACCTCGAACGGCGCGGCGAAACACTGCTTGATCTGGCCCAGCAGGTGAATCACATCGTCAATGTCATCGACCTGCTGCTGACACACCATAAACTCGTCACCACCGGAGTAGGCGACCAGTACCCGCTCATTGCTCAATCCGTTCAGGCGTTCAGACACCTTGATCAGAAGCTCATCCCCGAACTGATGCCCGAGGGAATCGTTAAGCATCTGGAAGCGGTCAAGATCCAGCATCACCAGGGCGATCTGGCGCAGCTGTCGATCGGCAATGTTGATGGTATGCGCGAGGTCTTCCATGAAGAAGCGGCGATTGGCCAGACCCGTGAGGGTGTCGGTCGACTCCAGCCGTTCCAGGTCCACCTGCATGGCTACTCGCTGATCGATTTCCTGTTCCAGCTCTTTACGGGTTTTGAGCAGAGCCTGGTTGCGTTTCAGGATGAGTTGCACCAGCAGGGTAGTAAGGCTGGTGAGCAGGCCCATCAGCAGCAGGCTGGTAAAGGTCATGGTAGGCCAGCTGCTGCGCTGGCCTTCGACCCATTGTCTCGAAGGTGTGAGTGTCAGTGACCAGTCCAGGGACGGCAGGTTGATCGGTACGGTGTGGTTCAGCGAGTTATCAAGGTCGGACGAGGTGTTCAGCAGATAACTGGTCTGGTCACTCTGGGTGATGGTGACCTGGAACTGTTCAAGGACCCGCCGGGTCAACATTTGCTCTGCCAGCGTATTCATTCTGAAAACGCCAGCCATGAAACCGTTATTGGCATCACCCCGCCCGACAGGATGATAGATCACCAGACCCTCTCCGCCCTGTCGAAGGTCAATGATGCCGGAAATATCGTACTGTCCGGAGGCTGCAGCCCGCGATAGCGCCGCTCGCCGCTGTTCATTGAAGGCGACATTGAAACCGATGACATCGTTGTTGCCGCTCAGGGGTTCCAGCCAGCGGATGATGTAGTTGCGGTCAATCCATTCAATGGCCTGGTAAACCCCGAAGTCTCTCAGATAATTGCGCGCATCCTCACGCCAGAGCGCCTCGGTCTGCGATGGATTGGCCTGCATGCGCATGGCCATACGCCCGATGGCATCGAGGTGCACCATGAATTCGCGCTCAAGGTTGTTGGCGAGCGCTCTGGCTTCATTGCTGAGATTGGTCTGGATCTGGTGGGTATTCTGCTGGATCAGGCCAACCCGGAGCCCGGAGGCAATACCCAGAAACACCAGGAAGATCAGAACCGGGAAAACCGGGCTCATCAGCGCACGAATGACCAGTCTGATGGATGTCTCGGGTTTCTCCACATCATGCTCCGGAGTGAGTGGGTTCGGGATACCTGGGTTAACGGCAGGCTCGCGCTGATTATGAATGATTTGCAACGCTCTTTGCCATTAGCTGTTCGATCCGACCCCTAAGGGATATCCCGAAAGCGCCGTCAGGTAAAGCCCTGGCGATTTCCCGAGTGGTGTGCTCAAGCCCCATCTGCTCACCGAGATCCACGACTCGCGGCGTGACCGGCTTTTTCGAGGGATCCAGCAGTATCTCAACCCTCGGTTTGAGTTTGCGTCCGGGGTGCGTACTTACTACCAACGCGACTTCTCCTGTGCTCAGTTCGACCAGGCTGCCCGGGGGATAGATACCCATCATTTTGATAAAGGCTTCGACCATATCGGCGTCGAATTGCTGCCCCCGGTTCTTGAACAGAATCCTTACGGCGTCGGCCGGTGACATGCCGTCGCGGTAACACCGGTCGCTGGTCATGGCATCGTAGGCGTCGACGATGGCAATCAGGCGGGCAAACCGGCTGATCTGCCACTCCGGCAACTGTTGTGGATAGCCCCGGCCGTCGATGCGTTCATGGTGATGCAGGGTCACATCGCTGATGATCGGGTCCAGGCTTGGGTCCTGCTTCAGGAGCTCATGGCCCAGGGTGGTGTGTTTCCGCATGAACTCATATTCCCGGGGGGACAAAGGCCCGGGTTTGTTGAGGATCTCGTCCGGTACCCGTAACTTGCCGATATCGTGCAGCAGCCCGCACATGCCGGCCACTTCCAGATCGTCTTCCGGCAGACCGAGGAAACGGGCGAAGGCTACGGTAAAAATGGCGACGCGCAGGCAATGTTCGGCGGTGTAGGCATCGCGGTTCTTGATTCGTGCCATCCAGAACATGGCACTGGTGTTGGCTCTGATACTGTCCACGCAGGAGCGGATCAGCGGTCGGGCAGACGCCAGTTCCAGATCGTTATGCTGTTCGATGTCGCGAATCACCTTTTCCACGAACTGCTGGGTTCGGCCCCAGGCATCGGCAGCCCTGGGCAGTTCCTGTTCGAGGGTACGGGTTTCCTCTAGGGGCTCGGTGGTGCGTTGCTTCAGGTGGGGGATCTGATCCAGAACCGGAGCCAGTCTCTCGGCCTCGTCCTCGACCACGACCCAGGCGCAATACTGGCGCAGTATTCGGGCTTCGACGTCGGATTGCAGAGTGAATCCCTGGAACAGAACCGGGACCTCGGTCCAGGGCCGGTCAAGCTTGACCACTTTCATGCCGGGCTGAAGCAGGTCCACGGGCAGACGCACCCGTTCCAGTACAACGTCTGTAGACGCTTTGGGAGTGCTCTGAACATCGCGGCCTTTAGCGGCGGCTCTGGATTTGCCTGGTTTACTTCGGAACCACATGGTCCTGCCAGTCTTCGAATTATTGTTCAGAGAGTATGTCAGACTGTCGCAATTGGTAACAGTTACGATCTGAAACTGTGATCTGGCTCTTGATCCAGCTCAGCTTCGGCAGCCGGTTTTCATGCCGGCTACCGATATCAGTCATGCACCAGGGACAGTAAGACAGGTCAGCGTTTGGCCGGGGTGCGTAGGCCGTGCCGCGGTATTTCCTGCTTGGGGCAGCGATCCATCACCACCGTCAGGCCGGCGGCTTCGGCACGCTGGGCGCCGGTTTCATTGATCACACCAATCTGCAGCCAGAGCACCGGAACCTTCTGCTCAATGGCCTGATCGATCACGGCATCGGTACGCTCAGGAGCCAGGAAAAGTTCCACCATATCCACTGGCTCTGGAAGTGTGGCGAGATCTGCGTAGACGGTTTCGCCCAGAACCTGCTGACCGGCCAGGCGCGGGTTAACCGGAATCACCCGATAGCCCTGGTGCTGCAGGTATTCCATCACTTCATGGGAAGGCCGGTTGGTCTTCTCGCTGGCACCCACCAGGGCGATGGTATTAACCGATTCCAGAATCTCCCGGATCTGTTCGGGGCTGTTGCTGGGCATAATGCAGATTCTCCTAGTCGCGACTGGCTTCCAGAGTCACGGAAACCGATTCTGCATAACGTAGCGCATGGGGCTTGTCGATTTCTACCTCGGCCCAACGCACGGCGCCATGTTCCATGACGATGGTCAAAACTTCGTGGGTCAGGCGCTCCAGCAAGGCGAACCGCTGGCCGTCCACATGGGCGATAATCTGCTTGGTAATGGTCCGGTAGTTGAGCGCAGCAGAGATTTCATTGCGCTCGATAGCCTCCGAGGCATCGTAGGTCAGGCAAACGTTAATCACCACATCCTGCTGGTTGTTGATCTCTTCTTCCTTGATGCCGATATAGGCACGCAGCAGAAGATTCTTGATCTGGACACGGGCCAGTGGTTTCTGGGCGTTTGCCATAACAACTCCCTGGAGTCAGTCGGATATCAGCGGTTACTGGAAATCAGGTTCAGGAACTCGGTCCGGGTTGCCTGGGATTTGCGGAACTGCCCGAGCATCATGGAGGTTTTCATGCGCGAGTTCTGCTTCTCCACGCCGCGCATCATCATGCACATGTGCTGGGCTTCAATGACCACCGCGACGCCCTTGGCCTGGGTAACGCTCTCGATGGCTTCGGCGATCTGACGGGTGAGGTTTTCCTGAATCTGTAACCGGCGGGCATACATGTCGACGATGCGGGCAAACTTGGACAAGCCCAGCACCTTGCCCTGGGGCAAATAGGCGATGTGGCACTTGCCGATGAAGGGCAGCATATGATGCTCACACATGCTGTACAGTTCGATGTCCTGAATCACCACCATTTCGTCCATGGCGGATTCAAACACGGCGTTATTAACCAGCTCTTCGAGGTCCTGCTGGTAGCCGCGTGTGAGGAACTGCATGGCCTTGGCGGCACGCATGGGCGTGTTCTGGAGGCCTTCTCGATCCGGGTCTTCGCCCAGGCCCTGGATAATAGTGCGGTAGTGATCGGCCAGATCATCAAGGGGTAGAGACATAATCGATTCCGGTTTGGGGTGTCTGAAAAAGGCCAAAGCTTAAGGCAATTCGCCGGGTATCTCCATGGTTTACGTCTGTGGCGTAGAAAAGGACCACCGCACAGGCCGCCGAAGGCGATATGGCCCCGGCCGCAGCTTTGCACTAAAGTATGAGGAGTTTCGGGTACGGTCATGGATTGCACATGGAACAGGTGATACCGGGTTCAGAAGTGGCGGCATCTGGTCGCCAGGAGACATTTACTCTGGAAGCCTGGCAACAGGCTGGCAAATGGTTCTGTTACGAGGGGCATGCCATCTTCAGCCGCATGGGAGGGCAGGGTGAGCCGCTCGTTCTGCTGCATGGCTTCCCAACCGCGAGCTGGGACTGGAGCCGGATCTGGCCCATGCTGGTGCGCGAGCATAACCTGCTGACCTTGGACATGCTCGGTTTCGGTTTTTCCGATAAACCTTTGCATTATTCCTACAGCATCGAAGATCAGGCGGATTTGATTCAGGGCTGGATTGAGGGGCTGGGTCTGGAGCGGGTCCACCTGTTCGGCCATGACTACGGCACCACCGTCGTCCAGGAACTGCTGGCCCGCGAGCAGGAGGGCGAGCTGTCGTTTGCCATCAGCAGTGTCTGCCTGCTAAACGGTGGTCTGTTTCCGGAAGTTCACCATCCCCTGTTTATCCAGAAGATTCTGCGCAGCCCCCTGGGTGGCCTCATTGGCCGGGGGCTCAGCCGATCGCTCTTCGAACGCAACTTTCGACGTCTGTTCGGGTCACGTAATCCGCCGGGCAGGCAGGACATGGATGACTTCTGGCATTTGCTGAACTACAACAACGGCCGGGGCGTGTTGCACCGCCTGATCCAGTTCATGGAGGAGCGTCGTTGTCACCGCAACCGCTGGGTCGGAGCGTTGCAAAAGGCGGAGCAGCCCATGCGACTGATTTCCGGCGGTGCCGACCCGGTGTCCGGCGCCGCCATGGCCCGGCGCTATCGGGAGCTGATCCCTCAGGCCGATGTGGTGATGTTGCGCAATGTCGGGCATTACCCCCACTTTGAGCAACCCTGGGATGTCTACAGCGCCTACAGGGAGTTTCGCAAGGCGCGCTAGCCAGCTCAGGCCGGTGTGGTGCCGCCGGTGGCCGGGTCTGCCATTGGCGCCCGATCCAGGATGTCCTCCTGGCTCGCGAGCCTGGGAGCGTTCACCACCTGATTCCGGCCACGGGATTTCGCTTCGTACAGAGCCTGGTCTGCCCGGTTGAGCCATACTGACCAGGTCTCGCCCTGGGTGACTTCCGCCACGCTGGCACTCGCGGTAACCCGGATGTCATCCAGAAACGGCCGGGCGCTGATGCTGGTCAGCAACTGATGCGCCAGGGTGTCGGCGTCTTTCTGCCGGGTTTCCGGGAGCACGACCATGAATTCTTCGCCGCCGATACGGAACAGCTGATCGCTCTCCCGCAACCGCTTGCGTACCCGCAGCGCCATTTCCTTGAGCACCTTGTCTCCGGCCAGGTGGCCCCAGCGGTCATTGATGGTCTTGAAATAATCCAGATCAATCAGTACCAGGCTGGACACCCGTTCATAGCGTTCCCGCATCTGAATCTGGCTGTTCAGGATGTCGGCCAGCTGCGAGCGATTCAGGCAGCCGGTCAGTGGATCGGTTGTCGCCAAGCGGGTAAGCTCGGCCTGCAGGCGCCCCACCAGCCAGGCAAAGATCATGGCAAACAGGCAACTGAGACCGAGTGAAAAGGTAATGCGCCAGAAGTCTGCCTCTGGAAATTTGAGGAAAGACACCACCGCCATGACCGAGACAAACACGACATTGCAGAAAATGGCTTCACGCAGGGGAAGCAGAAAAAACAGGGCAATGGCCGCAGGATACGCCCAGTAGAGCCCGGCGTGGCCATTGATGAGAGTGGAATAGGCGGCGCACACCACGGCCAGAATGGGGAACAGGCGGCCTTTGAAGAAATAGGTGCTTCGAAAACGCAGGAATGCGATCACGAGGGCCGCGTTGGCGCAGAACAGAATCAACAGGGATGACAGCAGCACGTTGCCATGCTGCCACTGCACCATGACCAGGGGGGCGACCGCAATAAAGGCCCAGATGTGCAGATGGTAGACCAGCTGCCGCTTGAACCCGAGAACAGCCAGGGTCGGGTTGGTTGCCAGGGTATTTGGCGAGGCAAAAAGATTCACAGCCTACTCCCGCTGTTCATAACCGGCATGTTTCCGTTTGTAATCGATGGCTCCAGTCTAGCACGGAGTGTGATGGGCGAAAGCAAAAACCACGGATCGACGTAATTCGTAAAAACTATGCCGGAGGCACCTGTTATTCAGAATATACATAGCCGTCATGAATTCTGTTCAGTTGGCCGTCTCCAGCCGGTCGGATACACTCGCCGGACACTTCAGGGGAGAAAGGAATGACTGCCATTCACAGCCGGATGCCGGCACTGACCATCCGAGCGGGACGCCGGGCTTTGCAGCGCCTGCAGCAAAAACCGCTGGGGCCCGAAGATGTTCACGTGATTCCGGGGGCAGCCGGTGGCCCGAAGGCGCTGGGAATCAGTGGCCTGGACAAGGCCATTTTTGGTGACTGGTTGCCGCAGGCTCCCCAGGAAAGGGCCCTGATCGGATCTTCCATCGGCAGCTGGCGGTTTGCCGCCATTGCCTCTTCAGATGATCCCAAGGCCCAGTTGGCCCGCCTGGCCGAGCTGTACACCAGTCAGCGATTTGCCAAAGGCGTCAGCGCTGCGGAAATCTCCCGCAAAAGCATACTGTTTCTGGAGGAGCTGCTGGGGGGCCGGGAAGACTTTCTGCTCAGCCATCCCTGGTACCGGTTGAGCATTGTAGTAGTGCGCAGTCTTGGCCTGTTGCAACACGATACCCGTGGCAGGCTGAGCCTCGGGTTGATGCGGGCTATCAGCGCCAACATGGTCAGCCGCCGGCACCTGGGTCGTTTTATGGAACGTGGCATTGTGCACGATGCCCGGGGCCGCGCGCCGGTCTCAAGCCTGGTGGATTTCCCCAGTCATGAAGTGCCCCTGAGCCGGGATAACCTGTTGCCGGCCCTGCTGGCGTCCGCTTCCATTCCTCTGGTGATGTCCGGAGTCCGCAATATTCCGGGCGCGCCAGAGGGTGTATACCGGGATGGCGGACTGCTCGATTATCACCTCGACCTGCCTTACCAGCAGCCTGGCATTATCCTCTATCCGCATTTTACGGATCGTGTGGTTCCCGGCTGGTTCGATAAAACCTTGCCCTGGCGTCGGGGCGATGCCAGTCGACTGCAGGATGTCGTGCTGGTATCGCCGTCACCGGATTACCTGGCAACCCTGCCGGATCGCAAACTGCCGGATCGAAAGGACTTCGAGAAGTACGTCGGCGATGATGCCGGTCGCGAACGAGCCTGGCGTCGAGCGATCTTGGAGAGTGACAGGTTGGGTGATGAGTTTCTTGAGCTGGTTGAGAGTGGGCGGCTGCTGGACCGGATTCAGCCCTTGTGAGTCGCTGGTAGATCGCGCTGGCCGTCTATGCGGGCCCTAGTCCGGGGTAGCACTGAGCCGAAAGCCGGTAATGCCGTGGACGGGATCCTTGATGGTTTTCAGGCGCAGACAGACCCGCACTGGCCGGGCGTCCTCGGCCCCGATCAATGCCAGGTCGGTTCGGGTCAGGTCTTCCTCGCTGCGGGCCCTGTCCAGGCTCTCCCGGAACCGGCTGCGGTCTTGTTCGGATACCAGTTGTTCAAATGGCTGATCGGTCAGGTCGGAGGGCGCGCGACCGAGCATGTCGGCAATCTGGGCGGACACAAACCCGATGCGCCCCTGGTGATCCAGTTCGGCGATTACCGCTCCCCCCAGCCGAACCAGATCCCGGCTTCTTGCTTCGCTGTCGTTCAGCGCATGCCGGAGCACAGACTTCTCCACCTGCAGATTGGTAATCTGTTGTTGATCGCGATCGAGTTGTGCCTGTTGCTGCCGGATTCTGGCATTGCGGATGGCCAGTCGACGGCAGGCGACCAGCATCAGTAAGGCTGTGAGTACCGAGATACCGGCGCCTGCAGTAAGAATCTGCCAACGCGCCTGGTTCGAGGCCCGGTCTATCCATCCGGCATTTGGGGTGGTGGTGACCATCCAGTGCCTGCCGGGCAGTGTCAGCTCGGTACGCAGGGCCTCGGAATCCCGGGGCTCATCTACGATGCCGAGCTCCAGCACAGCCTGTTTGGTGTGTCTGGCGAGAGTATCGATTCGAAGCTGCAGGCCCTCGGGCAGATCTGTCGCCAAAGCTGAGGTCAGCGATGCGGGCAGATGGTGCCCCGGCGTTTGTTGTAGTCGGGCTGCGATCGTCGCAACCAGAGCCTGATGCCTGGCATGGTAGGCCTCAAGACCAAGGTCAGCGATAGTTCGCGCCAGGGTGTTGGCCAGTGCCACTGACACCAGTATGCCGATGCCCAGGATAACCCCAGGCATCCAGAGACCCGGCCAGAGCCGGAATCGGGTGCCGGGTGTGTTACGAAGGTCGCTGTCCATGCTGGTGTGCTCCCGCGAGGCCTTTGCTGCTCGGATACCGCCTAACTTTAGACCAGCAATACCGGCCCGGCAATTCAGGCGCCGCCCTGTGCTGACTGGTGGCGCGGACGGTCAGTGCCGGCTCTGGCGGGCACCTGCATACACCATCAGGAACACCAGAAATGCAGTGACCACCACCGATGGTCCGGCCGGCGTGTCCAGGTACCAGGACAGGGTCAGTCCGCCGGACACCGCCACCACCCCGAAGACCACTGCCAGGGCGGTCATGTGTTCGGGATTGTGGGCCAGTCGGCGTGCGGTTGCGGCCGGAATAATCAGCAGGGCGGTAATCAGCAGGACGCCGACAATCTTCATGGCCACCGCAATCACCAGCGAAAACATCAGCATCAACGCCAGCCGCAGGCGTTCCACCGAAATCCCTTCTACCCGTGCCAGTTCCTCATGAATGGTGCTCATCAGCAGGCCGCGCCAGAGCAGCGCCAGCAAAGACAGGACAAAGGCGGCGCCACCGTAGATCCAGACCAGATCCTGTCGGGTCATGGCCAGCAGATCGCCAAACAGCAGGCCGGTCAGGTCCACCCTGACATCCGGCATGAAGCTCAGGGTTACCAGGCCAATGGCCAGCGCGCTGTGCGCCAGGATGCCGAGCAGGGTATCGGTAGCCAGGGTGCGGGTCCGGGACAGCAGCACCAGGGCCAGCGCAATGAGCACACAGGTAATCACCACACCCAGATTCAAAGGCACGCTGATCAGAAAACTAAGCGCGATGCCCAGCAGGGCCGAATGGGCCAGCGTATCTCCAAAATAGGCCATGCGACGCCAGACTACGAAGCAGCCAAGGGGACCGGCCACCAAAGCCACGCCCAGGCCGCCGAGCAGCGCCCGCCAGAAGAAGTCGCCCAGCACCGCATCAATGATGGTCATGGCTGCAACCTTCGTGGGCGTCCGCGGTAGAGACCACATCGCCATGGAGGTTATGGCGATGGTTGTGATGGTGGTGGTAGACCGCCAGAGACTCGGCAACCTGATGACCGAAGGTTTCCACAAAAGCCGGGTCCTGGGAAATATCCTCCGGATATCCGCTGCAACATACGTGCTGATTAAGGCAGATAACCCGGTCTGTGGCCGCCATCACCAGATGCAGATCATGGGAGATCATGATGATACCGCAGTGCAGCTCATCCCGAAGCTGGCGAATCAGATCGTAGAGTGTGGCCTGGCCATTGATATCGACCCCCTGGGCGGGTTCGTCCAGCACCAGCAGATCGGGTTTCCGGGCCAGTGCCCGGGCGAGCAGCAGTCGTTGTTTTTCGCCGCCGGACAGGTGGTGGACGGACGCATCCAGTAGATGCGCGACCCCGGTCCTTTCCAGCGCTGCCTTGCAGTCTGACAGTGCACGTCCGCTGAGCAGCATGAAGCGCCGGACACTCAGTGGCAGAGTGGGCTCCAGAGTCAGGTGTTGGGGTACGTAACCGATCACCAGGCCGGGCGCCACCGATAATTGACCGCTGGTCGCCCGCTGAATCCCCAGAACGGTTTTGATCAGCGTGGTTTTGCCGGCACCGTTCGGGCCGATGATGGTGACGATATCGCCCCGGCTCACGGTCAGGTTGACCCGATCAACCACCGGCCGGTGGTCAAATGCCACCGTAACCTGTTCTAGCCGGACCAGGGGGTCAGTCATTCGTTTGCTCCCCCTGACAGCGAGGGCAGAGACCAGCCACTTCGAGGGTAACGTCGTCAGGAAGGAAGGCTTCCGCGCGCGCCGCGGATTCGATGGCCTGATTGAGTTCCGGCATGGCCAGTTCCAGCACCGTGCCGCACTGTCGGCAGATCAGAAAAGTACCGCGATGATGTTCACCGGCATGGGCACAGCCGACGAAGGCGTTGAGCGAGGCAATCCGGTGAACCAGTCCATGTTGAAGCAGAAAGTCCAGGGCCCGGTAGACCGTGGGGGGGGCTGCGTTATGTCCATCCGAGGACAGTTTGGCCAGAATATCGTAGGCGCCCAGCGGCTTGTGGGATTGCCAGATCAACTCCAGTACCCGTTCACGGATCGGAGTCAGGCGGGCGTTTTCATCGCGGCAGATGGCATGGGCATCGGACAACGCCTGGGCGACACAGGCCTGATGGTTATGGGGACGGTAGGGAAGTGCGCGTTCCGGCATGGCGTGGATCCTGCAAAATTTGCAACATTATAACATTTGCAGGCGGCCACGCCATGCCGACCGGAGGCTCAGTGATGTGCGTCGACGGCCAGGGATTCCAGGTATTCCAGATTCGGGATCCAGGCTGGCTCGCCGTCTACTTCCACCTGCATCAGGTCCGCAGGGCCGGGGTCGCCGTCCAGTTGTCGGATCTGGTCTTCCATCAGGCGCGCCTGGCTGGGAATGCCCTGGGTGACCAGGGCCATGAACGGGGTGCTCTGGTGATTCGGGCCGATGGTATTGAGGATAATGATGCGGCCACGGTTGTCACCAGGGATGGTGAGCTTGTTGCCGTTGGCGGCATCGTAGGAAATGACCGGCAGTGTGAGCCCGCGCCAGTCCAGGAATCCGGCCAGCCAGTCCGGTGTATTGGCGCCGGCATCGTTGCTGGTGAAATCCACCACCTCGGCAATGGAGACGTTGGGCAGCAGGAGCTGGCGGTCCGAGACCGGTATCATGACGCAGGACAGGGATTGGCTGTTTTCACTCATTGCTTGTTACCTCAGGCGGAATCCCGTTTTTGCCGGCCCTTGAGCAGGCAGTTGTTCTCAATGACTTTTACCAGTTCCCTGGCCAGTTGCTCCGGAGTGCCACAGAAACTGGCGCAGCCGGTGGCGGCCACCGAATCGGGCATGGAGCTGTTACCACAACTGGTGCTTTCCTGAACCCAGATGCGGCTGCCATAGGCCTTCAGCATGGGTGCAGCGATAGCGCCGTCGTTGCCCATGCCGGAAAACAGGATGGCATGGCAGTGTTTGCCATAGTGATCCGCCACGTTCAGCAACACCTGATCTATCGATGGGCCATAAGGGCCCGGCCAGGGATGATTCTGTTCCGTCAGCTGGCCCTGGCGATCAAAGCACCACTCTCTTTCTACCGGCATCAGCACCACATCGCCATTGCGTACCCGATAGCCCTCCTCGGCCCGCTTCAGCGAATAGTGGGCGTGCCGGCCCAGAACCCGGGTGAGGACTTCGGTAAAATTGCCATCAATATGTTGGGCATAGATAAACCCGACCGGTAGCCTTGGCGGCAGGTGATCGAGAAAGGTCTTCACCGCTGCAGGACCGCCCAGCGAGGCTCCGAGAATCCAGACTTCCTCAGCCACCGAACCCGGCGCCGCCGGAGTTATCCAGTGTGGCAGCGTAGGCGCGTCCACCGCATCTGGCGTGGTCTCGGCCAGCTCTTCAATGTCGTTGGCGGTATCCAGCTGCTCCAGATGCCCGAGCTGTTTTTCCAGCTTGTCGAGCAGCCGGCGTTCCCAGCGGAAGTATTCCGTGGTGCCGGGCTTGGGAGCCTGGTCCAGGCCGAATAAGACCGGTGCTTCTGTATTTTCCAGCAGATGCTCGAACAGTGCCGGATGATCCGCTTCGTCTTCCAGGGTCACCAGCCAGAGCGCCGCGTCCGGAAACGCCGGGTAGTCCATCAGCCGTTCGGGATCTCCCGAGAAGCTGACGTCCAGGCCAAATTTTCCGGTCGCCGCCTGCAGCCGATGCCGTTGCAGCACCACATCGGACACAATCCCGACGCCAGGCCGGCCGTTAGGGCCGGCCATCACCGGTTCCCGGTCAGCCGCTTGATGGTGTCAAGCAGCTCGGTTTCCTGGAACGGCTTGCCAAGGTACTCGTTGACCCCGATGGCCAGAGCACGTTCCCGGTGCTTCTCGCCCGTCCGCGAGGTGATCATGCAGATCGGCGTATCTTTCAGGTTGTCGTCGTGGCGCACAAAGCTGGCCACTTCGAAACCATCCATACGGGGCATTTCGATATCGAGCAGGATGATGTCCGGCCGGTGGTCCTGAAGCTGGGCAACGGCGTCGAGACCATCTTTGGCGGTCACCACTTCCATGCCATTGCGCTCCAGCAGACGGGAGGTCACCTTGCGCACCGTAACGGAGTCGTCCACCACCATAACCGTCGTGGCCTTTTCCTCGTAGCGGGCGCTGTCCCGTGCCTTTTCCAGATTCGCCAGGCGCTGGCGTTCGGACAGGATGTCGGAGCGGATCATCGCCGGCAAGTCGAGGATTACAACCACGTTGCCGTCACCGAGAATGGTGGCACCGGAAACGCCCCGGACGGAACTGAACTGCGGTCCGAGGGATTTAACCACGATTTCCCGGCTACCCATCAGCTGGTCCACCTGCAGAGCCATGGGCTGCTCCGCGCCGCGCACCAGAATGACCGGCAGTGGCAGAGCCTGGCCCTGAAGCTTGGGCTGGTGGTCACTGTTGAGCAGGCTGCCCAGGTACTGCAGGCGATACTGCTGGCCGGCATACTCGTACATGGGGGCGTCTGGCTTGTAGTACTCTTCCAGCTCGTAGGTGCTGACCCGGACAATACCTTCGATGGTGTTGAGCGGGATGGCGTAGAAATCTTCCCCGGTGGACACCATCAATGCCCGGTTGACCGACACGGTGAACGGCAGGCGTACGGTGAAGGTGGTGCCACGGCCCAGGGCGGAATCGATGTCGAGGCTGCCGCCGAGCTGTTTGATTTCGCTGGCAACCACGTCCATGCCCACGCCACGACCGGAAATCTGGGTAACCTGCTGGGCGGTGGAGAAGCCCGGCTGCAGAATGAACTGCAGGATTTCCCTTTCCGAGAGGTCTTCGTCGGCGCGCATCAGGCCCTGGCGAACGGCCTTGTCGCGGATAACGTCGGACGGAATGCCTTTACCGTCGTCCATCATCCTCAACACCACATCACCGCCTTCCCGGGTCAGGGACAGAACCACTTCACCTGTGGCCGGTTTGCCTGCCTTGGTGCGGTCTTCCGGCGTTTCGATGCCGTGGTCCAGCGCGTTGCGGAGCATGTGCTCAAGCGGCGCGACCATCCGCTCCAGAATGTTCCGGTCCATTTCCCCTTCAGCATTGCGTACGTCGAAATCGACTTTCTTGCCGAGTTCGCCACTGATCTGGCGCACGATGCGGCGCAGACGGGGCACCATGGAGGAGAACGGAATCATCCGGGTCTTCATCAGACCTTCCTGGAGTTCCGTATTGATTCGTGATTGCTGAACCAGCAGGGTTTCGGTGTCCCGAACCCGCTCGGACAGGGTTTCACGCAAATCAGCAAGGTCCGAAGTGGATTCGCTCAGGGCCCGTGACAGCTGCTGGATGGAGGAGTAGCGGTCCATTTCCAGCGGATCGAAATCGTCGCCGTAGTCCGGCCCGTGCTCCTGCTCGGCCCGGAACAGGATCTGCGCTTCGGTTTCGATATCCATGCGCCGCAGCTGTTCCCGCAGACGTTCGATGGTGGCGGCCATTTCGTCCAGGGTGTAACTGAAATCACTGCTCTGTTGCTCCAGGCGACCCCGGGTAATACTGGTTTCACCGGCCAGGTTAACCAGCTCATCCAGCAGCGGTGCCGATACCCGAATGGTTTCCTGGGCGGCTCTCTGTGCATCGGCGGCTTTCTTGCGCGCCTGGGCCGCGGATTTCTCCGGTTTCGCAGGTGCCGGAACCGGTTTGGTCGGGGCTGGCTCCGCAGTGGAGGCCTTTGGCACCGGCGCGGGTTCTTCGCGAACCGGTTCGGGTGCTTTCTCCGGCTGCGGGGCAGGTGCCGGTGCGCCGGATTCAAAGCGTTTGCGGATATCCGCCACCAGCGCGATGATGGCATCGTGATCGCCGGTGATGGCCTGCCATTGCTCCTCGGTTGGCGCGTTACCGCCCAGATCGATCAGGCGGGTCTCGAAAGCATGAGCCTTGTCGCCAAGCTCGGAGAGCTGGGACAGACGGGCACCGCCTTTGAGGGTATGCAATGCCCGTTGTGCTTCCCGGTTGAAGTGCTCATTGGCCGGCTCACGACGCCAGTCATCGAGTAGCTGCTCCAGCTGGTCCATGATTTCGCCAGCTTCTTCCAGGAAGATTTCGAGCACTTCCGGATCCACGGAGTCCGCTTCAGCCGTTTCTGGCTGTGGCGATTCTGTTCCGGATGTGTCCTCCGCTGGTGCGGTAGTGCGCAACGCGTCGATCAGGGCCGTGTCGGCATCGGGCTTGCGACTGTCTTCCAGCGCATCAAGCATGGATTTCAGGCTGGCCGCGGCGCGGTCACTCAGGCCAAGCATGGCCGACTGGCCCCGGTCGCCGGCAATCAGCTGGTCCAGGGCGTCGGCCCAGGCTTCGGCCAGATCCGCAATCGGGTCGACATCCGACAGTCGCGCGCCGCCCTTCAGGGTGTGCAGTTCCTGCTGCAGGCGGGTAATGCCAGCCAGTTCCTCCGGCTCCTCACGCCACTGGTCGAGGCACTCGGTAATGGCCTCGTGGATTTCCAGGCCTTCGTCCAGGAAGATGCCAACCAGATCGTCGTCGGTGGCGTCTTCCAGGCTCTCGCTGAGGCTGGACGCGGATTCTTCGGATTCTGCCGCCGGCTGTTCACTGATTTCCAGTTCTTCCAGTTCGCTAACGTCGCGCTCACCCGGCTCTGACTGCGGCGGTGCCTCCGAAGGCAGGGATTCGCCGCGCAGAATGGCCTGAACCTGATGCACCAGTTCTTCGGCTGGCGGGCACGGCTTCTGGGTCGCCACCTGCTCTACCATCTGAGCCAGGCGGTCGTGGCAGGCAAACAGCAGGTCGGTCATCTGACCGCTGGCTTCAAGCTGGCCTTCGGCCACTTTTTCGAACAGATCCTCAAGCACGTGAGTGAGATCGCCGATGGCCTCGACTCCGGCCATGCGGGCGCCACCCTTGAGGGTATGCACATCACGCTGCAGTTCGGCGGCAACCTCCCGGTTCGAGGGGTCTTCGCTCCAGGTATGCAGGGCACTGCCGGTGGAGTTGATCAGGTCGTAGGCTTCTTCCAGGAAAATGCCCACCAGTTCCGGGTCCAGATGGGACAGATCGGTGGCCTGGAGCTCTTCCTCCTCTGCACCTTCAGTTTCTTCGGTGCTTTCCTCGAGCTCGGGCTCCGGCAGGGTCAGCTCTTCGTCTTCCGGCTCCGCAGAGTCATCGGTGTGTACATCGGTTACCGGGCGAGTGCCGCGGGCGCCATCGATGTAGGCATGAATCTCGGTGATCAGATCCGGCGCGGGCCTCGGCGCCTCACTGGCTTCAAGTGCCTCGACCATGCCGGCAAGCCGGTCATGGCAGCGGAACAACAGATCAGACAGAGTGTCATTGATCGAGAATTTCTGCTCGGTCAGTCCTTCAAACAGGTTTTCCAGTTCGTGGGACAGGTCACCCACGGCCGGAATGTCGGCCAGTCGGGCGCCACCCTTGAGGGTGTGCAGGTCACGCTGGAGCAACCGCAGGAGGTCCAGGTTTGAAGTGTCCTCGCTCCAGCTGTGCAGGGCTTCCGCGGTGCTGTCAATCAGGTCGCGGGCTTCCTCCAGGAAGATTGCTGCCAGCTCGTCGTCCATGGCCTGATCGTCTTCAGACGTTTCCGGCAGTGGCGGCGTTTCTGTCAGCTCAGGTTCTTCTGTTGCCTGCTCCAGTTCATCCATTTCCAGGCTGAGGTCGATCTCTTCCAGATCCTCGGTGAACTGCTGCTCGAACTCATCCGGTTCTGCGGGCTCGGCTGCGGTTGCCTGTGCCAGCGCCTCGAGTTCCTGAATCAGTTCCTGGCTGGGTTCAGTAGCCAGCCCGGCCGCCACCTGATCCATCATGTTAATCAACTGCTCATGGCCGGCGCGCAGGGTCTGGAATACATCATCGCCCGGCGGCAGGCCCTGCTCTGAAATCGCGGTGTAGGTGCGGGTCAAAGCGGCGGCCAGTTCGGCAACATCGGGCAGATTGGCGTCCGTCGCACCCTGGGTCAGTTGCTCCAGTTCGGCACGGAGGGTTGCCAGTGCCTCGTCCTGCTGCGGGTTTTCAGACCAGCGATCGAGAATGCTTTCGGCATCCAGAACGATATCCAGGCCTTCACCCAGGAACAGCTGTACCAGCTGTGACGACGATTTCCTGGCGGGTTGTTCGTCGTCTGCCTGGGCATGGCTGGTGAGTGTCTGCTCACACACCTGGTGCAGGCGCTCAAGGTACTCGTCGGTGCCTGCCAGCGGTGCCTGGGGATTCTCCCGAATCTGGGCAAGCCCTTGGGTCAGGAAGCCCGCCGCATCACTGATCAGCGCCAGTACGTCGCGGTCTGCCCGTTTGTTCTGAGCCCGGGATTCTTTAATAAAGCGCTCAAGCGGCGTAATGACTTCCGCAATCGGCGCGATACCGGCGGTGTTGGCACTGCCCTTCAGGGTATGCAACGCCCGAGAGAGATCGTCCGTGTAGGCGGCGGTAGCTTTGTCGCCCGCAGACTCCAGGTACTCCTTGATGGTCTGCAGATGGGTTTCGGTTTCGTTCTCGAAGATATCCAGCAGCACCGGATCCACTTCGTCTTCTCCGGGTAGGGCATCATACTCAATGCTGTCTTCCGGAGTGACGGTACCGGCCGTTGTTTCCTCTGCAGACTCTGTGTCGGTGTCCACCAGCGGCATGGCTGTGGCATCGGGAATTTCGCCATTGGCCAGGGCATTGGCCCGCGCCTCCATGGCAGAGGTGTTCAGGCTCGGCGCCTGGCGTTTCTCAAAATCGGTGACCAGCGCCGGCACCGAATCGGTGACATCCTGAAGCAGCTGGGCAATATCATCATTCATGAACACGCTGCCGTCGATCACCCGGTTCAGCATGTTCTCGACCGACCACGCCAGCTCCCCGATCACGGTAGCGCCAACCATCCGGCCACTGCCTTTCAGGGTATGAAAGGCCCGCCGAACTTCTGCCAGGGCACTGCGGTCATCGTGCTGACGTAGCAGCATGGGCAGGTATTCGCGAATGGTGTCGAGTACCTCGCCAGCTTCCTCAATAAAGATCTCGAGGATTTCGTCATCAATGAGATCGTCACTGTCGTCCGCTTCTTCAACTTCGCTCGTTGGCGCGGTAGCGGGCGTTTCGGGAATTTCGATTTCGTGCTCGGCGGCGCCCTCGTCTGCAGTTTCTGCTTCGCCTGTGGTCTCTTCGGCCGCCTGTCCGGTTTCTGCGCGTCGGGTCGTTGCCAGCGCTTCAGCCTGTTCAATCAGCTCGTTGACGTCGCCACTGGTCTCGCCGTTCCGGAAGTCCTCAATCAGGGAAGGAATACGGGCGTTGACCTGGTCCACCAGGGTGAACATGTCATCGGTCGGTTTGATGGTCTGGTCGATGACCCGATTGAGCAGATTTTCCACCGACCACGCCAGTTCGCCGATGCTGGTGGCGCCGACCAGGCGGCCACTGCCTTTGAGGGTATGGAAAGCCCGGCGAACTTCCGTCAGAGCTTCGCGATCGTCGTGATCCTGGCGCAACCTCGGATAGAACTCGTGGATGGTCTGCAGAACTTCTTCCGCTTCCTCAACAAAAATGCCGAGGATTTCATCATCCAGCAGCTCGGCATCAGAGGTTTTGGCCTCTGGTGCGGTGGTCTCTTCGGCGCTGGCCTCAGGTTCTTCAGCCACGGGTACTTCAGCCGGGGCCTCTTCGGTTTCTTCCGTCAGGCTCCAGGTGGGCTCCTGTCCGACCGGGAAGCCGAGACTGGCGAGGCTGTCTTCGGCCACGCGCAGGATAGCGTCGTTATCGCTGATGCCATCTGCCAGTCTCTCCAGGTAATACTCGATACTGGTGACGGCATCGGCCAGGGTGTCGAGCTGTTTCCAGTCCGGCACCTGTTTGTTGCTGAGCAATACGTCGGTGACATAACGCTCGGCTGAGGCGAGCATATCTGCAACGCGATCCAGTGGCACCAGGCTCAGACCGCCACGGATACTGTGCAGGAGTCCGGGTACGTGTTCGATTTCACGGGCATCCCACTGGGAGGCAATGAAATTGACGATGGCGGATTTAACCTGCTCCAGGGTATTCCGGGATTCGCGGATCAGCGCTTCGCTGGCCTCTCCGAGTTCACGGGAGCCCATGTTGATGGCGGAGGCTTCCTCGGCCGAGCCGGAAGACTGCTCCGGGCGTCGCTCACTGTCGAGACCAGCCAGACTGGCCTCCACGTAAAGCAGGGCACCGGCAATGTCCATCAGGGTGCCATCGTCGACCACTTCGGCCTGCTGGCAGAGTTTTTCTACCAGTTCAATCTGTTCGGTGACGACCTTCCGTGGAATGCCAAGACCAAGAACGGCCAGGGTGTTGGCAACCTGACGCAGGCCGGGCAGTAACTCGTCCAGTTCGCTGTTCTGACGAAATTCGGCCCGCACAAACAGGTCAAGCTGATCTTTCAGTCGAGCCAGTTCTTCGTTGAGGGCACTGACCACGGAGTGGATGGCGTCCCGGCCTGGACCGGATACCCGGTTGCGGGCGGCATCCACGTCGTCTTCCGAGGGCAGGGCGCTATCCAACTGATAGGCCTGACGCAGCGCCTGAACCTGAGGGCGATCGAGATCCCGGGCGCGGGCGACGTAATACAACAGGTGTTTGAACAGCGCTTCCGGAACCGGCTGCTGAAGGATATCCGCATGTTCGTCGGTGAGCCGGCGGATCTCGGAATCCAGCTCCCTGAGCAGGGATTTGACGGCGGTGTTCACCGGGTTGACCCGGGCTTGCAGAGTGTCGACAAAGGCACTGGCCGCTTTCCAGAGTTCGCCCCGGGGCGTTTTCTGGCACAGGCGCACCAACCGCTGGATTACCTTCTGCATGTAATCGAAATGGGCGTCGAGGTCCGCCTCGCGAACCACGCCAGCAAGGGCAAACTGGTACATCTGGCGCAGCTTGCGCAGGTGGCCCAGAACTTTTGGATCGTGCAGGCGTTCAGACACCTTACCGCTGACCCTCATCTGTGAAGCAGAGAGATCCGGCTTGAACAGGGAGGTGTCGGACAACAGGGATTCGCCCCGGGCGGCCCGGAGATCGTTGAGCAGCGGCAGCAGAACCATGGGAAAGTCATCGCTGCTACTGCCAATGTGCTCCAGATACTGTGGCAGCTGCAGAATGGCCTGCATCAGCACGTTGACGGCATCGTCAACGCTGGTCACGGTTTCGTTGAGAATGGCCTGGGTCAGTTTTTCCATCTCTTCGGTGAGCAATGCTGCACCGTAGAGTTCCACCATTTGCAGGGTACCGTGTACCTGGTGAAGGTAATTCAGGCAGAAGCGCAGGCGCGCAGTGTCGTCGCGATTCTCGACATACGCTTCAAGTGCATGCTGGCCCTGGGTCAGCGTGTCCTGTATCTCTCCCCGAACCCAGTCGAGGGCGATGCTGTCATGGTGATTGCCCATAACCACTCCGGTTATTCTTCGTCGGACTGGCGCTTGATCCACGCCAGTACATGTTCCGAGGGAACCCTCTGCAGGCCCGGTGGCTGCCAGTCGGTCAGTTCACCCTGGCCAAGCACCAGTAACCCCCCCGGTGCCAGACGCTCTGCGAGCCGTTTGACGATCTCCCGTCGGCGCCAGCGACGGAAGTAGATCAGCAGGTTCTGGCAGAAGATAATGTTCATCCCGTGCATGGGTGCTTTATCCAGATCCAGAACGTTGAGCCTGGTAAAGCACACCCGGTCACGGATGCTGTTCACAATTTCTACGGTATTCCGCTCCGAGGGGCGGAAATACCTGGCTTTCAGGTCTTCTTCCATTCCCAGCAACTTGCGGGCATTAAACCGGCCCTGGCGCGCTTTTTCGATGGCCGGCTGGCTGATGTCCGAGCCGGTTACGCCGAAGAGCGGTTGCACGCCCAACTGAGCCATGCCCTCGTTCAGGATCATCGCGAGCGTGTAAGGCTCCTCGCCGGTGGAGCAGCCAACACTCCAGGCCTCCAGGGCCCGCTTCCTGAACTGTTCCCGGGGACGTGTAAGCACATAATCCGCCACCAGCCGGAAGGCGTCCGGATCCCGGAAAAACCGGGTTTCCTGAACAGTGAGCCGGTCTACCAGTGTGGCCCACTCCCTGACAGCATCCGGGCCGGATACGATTTTCTCGTAATAGGCCTGGTAGCTGCTGCAACCGATTTCGCGCATCCGGATGCCAAGATTGGTTTCCAGAAATGAGCGCCGTTCGGTGGTCAGGGTTATGCCGGTGCGGTGCTCCAGCAAGGTCTGCCACTGGCTGAACTGCGCGTCGTCCATATCCGGAAGACGGCGCAGTGACCAGATGCCTTCGGCGGGTGACAGTTGGTTATGCGTATGCGCCATAGACCGTCATCTGCCCCGGGCCGGTGATCAGCTGACCACCGGTACGTCGCTGTTTTCCTCTTCTTCCTGATTGGCCATTTCCTCATCCGGCAGGGTGAAGCCGGCAACGGAGGACCGCAACTCGGAGGCCATTTCTGCCAGGTTACCGATAGACTTCGCGGTAGCGTTGGTACCGGAGGAAGTCTGGGAGGTGATTTCCTGGATAACGTTCATGGTGTTGGAAATGTGCGCCGCAGAGGACGACTGCTGACGGGCGGCGTTGGAGATGTTCTGGATCAACTCCGCCAGGGACATGGATACGTTCTCGATTTCCTCGAGGGCGATACCCGCGTCCTGGGCCAGTCGGGCACCACGGACCACCTCCGCGGTGGTGTGTTCCATGGAGATAACCGCTTCGTTGGTATCCGACTGGATCGTCTTAACCAGGGCTTCAATCTGCTTGGTTGCTGCAGAGGAACGTTCCGCCAGGCGCTGAACTTCGTCCGCAACCACCGCGAAGCCCCGACCCGCGTCACCGGCCATGGAGGCCTGGATTGCCGCGTTCAGGGACAGGATGTTGGTCTGGTCGGCAATGTCGTTGATCAGGGATACGATATCGCCGATTTCCTGGGAGGATTCACCCAGACGCTTGATCCGCTTGGACGTTTCCTGGATCTGCTCCCGGATGTTATCCATGCCGCGAATGGTGTTCTGTACCACTTCTGCGCCTTTCTTCGCGATCGCAACCGACCGCTCCGCAACCGCGGAGGATTCGGCGGCGTTCGAGGATACCTGGTCGATGGACACGGCCATCTCGTTAACCGCAGCGGAGGCGCCGGCAATTTCCTGGGCCTGGTGCTCGGATGCATCGGCGAGGTGCATGGCCGTGGCCTGAGTTTCCTGGGCGGCGGAAGCTACTCTTACCGCAGTACCACGAATGGCCTGTACCAGGCCGCGCATCTGGTCGATCGCGTAGTTGATGGAGTCGGCGATGGCACCGGTGAAGTCCTCGGTTACCGTGGCCTCTGTGGTCAGGTCACCATCGGCCAGATCGGCCAGTTCGTCCAGCAGTCGCAGGATCGCGTTCTGGTTCTGTTCGTTCTGCTCCTGGGTGGTGGCCAGACGCTCCTGGGCGTCGCGGTACAGGGCAAGACCGATAAAGACAACAATCGCAACCATGGCGGCCAGGATGGCGAAGGCCAGGGTCGGGCTGATCAGACGGGAACTGGACTGGGTAGCGAAGTTGTCGGCCAGAGTCGACAGTTCGGCCAGCAGGTTCTCGGAGTTCTGGAAGATGTCACTTGCGGCGGTACGAACCTTGAAGAGGTCGGGAGAGGCTTCAAGGATCGCGTCTACGTTCTGGGAAACGAACTGGAACAGCTCGTCAACCGCTTCCAGACCATAGATGGCGTCTTCGTCCGCTACGCGGGAGATGCCCATGGCGGGATTGCCGTTGAGCTGGCCGTCAAGAACCCGGCCGAACAGGCTGGCGTCCCGGCCGAAACGGTCGGCCGCGATAACGGCGTCTTCGTCACCGGACAGTACGTTGTTAACGGAGCGGACAATACGCTCTGCCAGCAGCGACTGACGCTGGGCCAGAGAGATCTGTTCGGCGGGGGCACCGTTATCCAGCAGAATCTGAACGATGTCGTCGTATTCCACCTGCAGCTGGGGAATGGTTTCGTTCAGGGTCCGGGCTACTTCGTGCAGGCCGAGTACTGCATCACGGGTGGAGAGGATGCTGTCGGCGTTTTCACGAACGGTGTTCCAGTGTTCCTGTACGCCACTTTGCTGGGCCAGTTCACTGGGCGGGAGGCCGGTTTCCGGGTTGCCCTCGGTCACGTTGGTCCAGAGCTGCTGGAACTCATCCCGCGAACGACGGAGTTGGTCGAAGGCTTCGGCGGTACCACCGGCGGCCTCGGTCGCGTTCTTCGCGATCTCCTGGGAGAGTACCCGCATTTCCGCGGTGTTGGCGATGTACTGCTGGTCGTGCTGACTGTCCTGGTTAATGATGAACAGTACCACAACGAGCAGGACGGTAAGTGCAATCAGCGCTGCGATCAGGCCGGCAACCAGTTTGTTGCCTCCCTGTCCCATACTGAGTCTTCCGGCTCTGTTTTTCATTTTCTGGCTCCCGGCCTCTTTCTTCTGGAAATGGCAAGTATGTGTAGCGGGTTTCAGACGGTCAGGGTGATGTTCCTGCCAGTACCATCACCCTTACCACTGTGCAACATCAAGAAAGCGTTCGTCTTCCACCAGATCGGTGGCTGAGAACACTTTCCAGACCTCCTCATTACGCTCGTAACCGCCGCTCACAAACGGACGAACGCTGTCGGGCACCCCGTCGGGGGTGGCCCTGAAACTGTCTTTGGCGAAGTACTGCATGCCCAGTACGCTGTCGACGACCAGGCCACTGAATACGTCGCCCTGCTCAACCACCAGAACCCGCCGTTCACGCAGGCTGCGGGAAGAGCGGGGCACATCGAAAAAGGTGGCGAGATCGACCAGGGGTAACAGGCGGCCGCGAACATTAGCCGCTCCCATCAGGAACGACCGAACCCCCGGAACATGGGTGAACCGGGGTACATGCAGGATTTCGGTAACTTCGCCCATGGGGGCAACGTAGCGTTCGCCCGAGAGAATAAAACCGATGCCGTTCCAGAGTTCAACGGCTTCCTGTTGTTCCGGCAGACCGGCGGCCATGGACCGGCTGCGCTGGGCGATATCCGTCAGAACGGCAAAAGGGGCGGCCTGGGCGGACATGCGTACTCCAAGGTTGGGGATCAGGCAATCAGGCTGTTGATTGTTTTGATCAGGTCGTCTTCGTTAACTGGCTTGACCAGATAACCCTTGGCACCCTGGCGGGTTCCCCACACCCGGTCAGTTTCCTGATCCTTGGTGGTTACGATCACAACCGGGATGGAAGCGGTTTCCGGCGCACGGGTCAGCTGGCGGGTCGCCTGAAAGCCGTTCAGGCCGGGCATGACAACATCCATCAGCACCAGATCCGGAGTTTCCGCGCGGGCCTTGGCCACACCATCGGCGCCATTATCTGCGGTCAGCACTTCGTGCTTGTGTTTTTCCAGAATGGTGGAAATCTTCTTAACTTCAGTTGGCGAGTCGTCAACAATCAGAATGCGGGCCATGGTTTCCTCGATGGTTCTGTGTGTCAGCAGGGGTTACTGTTCCGCCTGAGGCATGTATTGGCGGATGGTATTAAGCAGCTCATCCTTGCTGAACGGTTTGGTCAGATACTGGTCCGAGCCTACGATTCGGCCTTTTGCCTTGTCGAACAGGCCGTCCTTGCTCGAAAGCATGATAACCGGCGTCTTTTTAAAAGAGGAATTGTTCTTGATCAGTGCGCAGGTCTGGTAGCCGTCCAGGCGGGGCATCATGATATCGACAAAAATGATGTCCGGCTGGGAGTCGGCAATCTTGGCCAGAGCGTCAAAGCCGTCTGTGGCAGTGATAACCTCACAGCCAACCTTTTTAAGAAGGGTTTCCGCGGTGCGACGAATGGTCTTGCTGTCGTCAATCACCATGATCTTCAGGTTCTCGAAGTTGTCATCCATTGTCCAACTGCCTTGCGCTCTAGCGACTGTCGTTATTTTCGAACGGGGGTTTTAACACAAACGTTAAGGTTGTTCTATAAACCCCGCTCATTTATAGAGTATCCATGGCTGGATAAAAAGTATTAGTTTGTGACCAAATGTACTTCTGCCGCTGCCATCACGGATTTATCTGCGGATTTCTCCGGATGCATTCGCGGCTCGGGTACAATACCATCTGACCTCTCAGCATAGCACTTAATAACCGGTTCGCTCTGCTGACCGGTTCGTGTTTTCTTACCGACAGTTCCAGGAGACGCTATGACAATCCGGCTGGGGATCGTGATGGATCCCATTCAGGATATTCACTTCAAGAAAGACAGTTCTCTGGCCATGCTGCATGCCGCCCAGAAACGTGGCTGGGAAATCGAGTACATGGAACTGCCGGATCTCTATCTTGCGGGCGGCCAGGCCCGGGCTCACACCCGTGGGCTGACTGTGCACATGGATCCGGACAACTGGTACAGCTTCGGCGCCAGTCAGGATCGTGCGCTGGGTGACCTCGACGTGATTCTGATGCGGCAGGACCCACCGGTGGACCGGGAATTCCTGATGGCCACCTATATACTGGAATCGGCGGAGCAGCAGGGCGCTCTGGTGGTCAACCCGGCGGCCACCCTGCGGGACTGCAACGAAAAACTGTTTGCCACCCAGTTTGAAGATCTGACACCCCCGCTGATCGTGACCCGCTCTGCCCAGCGTTTCCGGGAATTCTATGCCGAACATGGTGACATCATCATGAAACCAGTGGACGGCATGGGTGGCCGCTCGATATTCCGGGTCAAGGAAAACGATGCCAATCTCGGGGTCATCATCGAAACCCTCACCAATTACGGCAGCCATCAGGCCATGGCCCAGAAATTCATCCCCGAAATCACCGAAGGTGACAAGCGTATTCTGCTGATTGAGGGCGAGCCGGTACCCTATGCCCTTGCACGCATTCCGTCACACGGTGAGAATCGCGGCAACCTGGCCGCCGGAGGTCGTGGTGAGGGCCGGGAGCTGACCGAGCGTGACCGTCAGATCTGTGCCCGGGTAGCGCCGGTGATCAAGGAAAAGGGTCTGATGTTCGTGGGGCTTGATGTCATTGGTGACTATCTCACGGAAATCAACGTCACCAGCCCCACCTGCATTCGTGAGCTGGATGCGGCGTTTGGCATCGACATTGCCGGCATGCTGATGGACGCCATCGAGCGACGTCTGGCCAGATACTGAAGACCGATCACAGCTTTTGAGCGCACAAGGAGACTCAGGAACCGTCATGGCAACCCAGGTTAGCGATTTCGATCGGTTTTCCTTCACCCTGTTTATGGCATTGGCCGTTCATGCCATGTTGGTGTTGGGGATTACCTTTGCCCCGGAATCGCCCCGGTCTTCGGCTCAGACCATGGAAATTACCCTGTCCCAGTTCGACGATGAGCAGGCGCCGGAGAAAGCCGATTTTCTGGCCCAGACCAGTCAACAGGGCAGTGGCTCGGAAGAGCAGGCCATGGAAATGACCTCGCCCAATCCCTCCGAGATCAGTCAGCCGGAGCTGGCCCAGGTGCAACCCGAGCCACAGACCACCACCCGGCCTCAGCCTCAACAGGAGCGGGCGGTCGTCCAGACCGAGACTCGCACCGAGCGCCAGGCGTCAAGGCCCGAGGAGCGAACCGAGCCCCAGGAAGAGCCCTTGCCCCAGAGCGAGAAAAAGAGCCTGATGGAGCGCAGCCTGGAGATTGCCAGCCTGGAGGCGCGGTTTGACGCACAGCAGCGGGCCTATGCCCGCAAACCCCGGGTAATGCGGGTAACGGCAGCCTCGACCCTGAAGTCCAGCAACGCCTGGTATGTGCAGAACTGGGTGAGCAAGGTGACCCGGGTGGGCAACATCAACTATCCCACCGAAGCCAGGCAGGCAGGCATCTACGGCACCCTGCGCATGCTGGTTTCGCTGAAGAAAGATGGCACAATCAAGGAAGTGGCAATCCTCCAGTCCTCCGGCAGCACGGTGCTGGATGATGCCGCAATCCGAATTGTGCGTATGGCCGCTCCGTTTGCGCCTTTCCCGGAGGAAATGCGTCAGGACGTGGACGAACTGGAAATCATACGCACCTGGTCATTTCAGAGACGGGGGCTTACATCAGGATGACGGCCGAACACGACACCACAGGCAGTCTCAGGCACCACTTCCTGGTGGCTTCGCCCTGGTTGGCTGATCCCCGCTTTCACGGTGGGGTGATCTACCTTTGCGAACACTCGGAGGAGGGCGCGCTGGGACTGATGATCAATCAGCCGCTGGATATCCACCTGGGTGAGATCCTCGAGCAGCTCGACATGCACGGCGGGGAACTGGGCTTGCCGGTATACACCGGCGGGCCGGTTCAGCCAGAGCGCGGCTTTGTTCTGCACTCGCCGGGCCGGCAGTGGCAGAATACCGCGCGAGTCACCGACGAAGTGCTGTTGACCACCTCCCGGGATATTCTGGAAAGCATTGGCCGGGATGAGGGGCCGGAGTCGTTTCTGGTGGCACTGGGTTACTCTGGCTGGGGCGAAGGTCAGCTGGAGGAAGAGCTGGGCAGCAATGCCTGGTTGACCTGCCCGGCCAGCACCGACATTCTGTTCCGTACGCCGGCAGACCAACGTTACCAGGCGGTACTCCGCCTGATGGGCATTGATCTGAACCAGCTCAGTGATTCGGTGGGTCATGCCTGATCCCGGTAACCGTCGACTACTGGCCTTTGATTTCGGCACCCGGCGTATCGGGGTGGCGTCAGGGCAGGAAATGCTCGGAACCGGCCAGCCCCTGGCCATGCTTCCGGCCAGGGACGGGATCCCCGACTGGCAGCAGATCGAGGCGCTGCTGGCGGACTGGCAGCCGGATATTGTCCTGGTCGGCCTGCCTCTGAATATGGATGACACCGAAAATGAGATGTGCGCGCGGGCCCGCAAGTTCGGCAAGCGTTTGCACGGCCGCTACCATGTCACGGTCGAAATGGTGGACGAACGACTCACCAGCTACGAAGCCAAGGGCGAGGTGATGGCCGGTGGTGGCAGCCGCGATTTCGGCCGCCACGGCGTCGATGACCGTGCCGCCGTGCTGATACTGGAAACCTGGTGCCGGGAGCAGGCCGGCTGATCTGATAAACGAGGCTGTAATGACCGCATTGCTTGATATAGACCAGCTGCTTGACACTTTGGAATCCGGCCTGCGTCAGATTCTCCAGGCGCGTGGCGTAGATGACCCGGTGCTGATCGGAATCCGGACCGGCGGTGTCTGGCTGGCGGATGTGTTGGGGAAGCGCCTGGGTATTGCCCAGCCTTTCGGCGAGCTGGACATCTCGTTCTACCGGGATGACTTCAGTCGCATTGGTCTGAACCCCCGGGTGATGCCGTCCAGTCTGCCGTTTGATACCGAAGGCCGGGACATCATCCTGATCGACGACGTGATCATGAGTGGCCGGACGATCCGGGCTGCCATGAACGAAATATTCGACTACGGCCGTCCGGCCAGTATCATACTGGCCACGCTGATCGATATGGGCGCCAGGGAACTACCAATCCAGCCGGATGTGGTGGGACGGGCCCTGACGCTGGAAGCCCATCAACGAGTGAAACTGCGTGGCCCCGAGCCACTGCGCATTGAAGTACAGGAATCCGGGCAGTAAACCTTCCCAACTGATAACAGGCGAGCCATGACCGCGAACGACCCTTCCCCGAACCACTTGCAGCTGACCCGGGATGGTCAGTTGCGGCATTTCCTGACGCTGGATGGCCTGGGCCAGCCACTGCTCACGGATATTCTCGACACCGCCGACTCCTTTATTGAGGTGGGAGAGAGAAGTATCAAGAAAGTGCCCCTTCTCAGAGGCCGCACCGTAGTCAACCTGTTCTTTGAATCCAGTACCCGGACCAGGAGTACGTTCGAACTCGCGGCCAAGCGCCTGTCTGCCGACGTCCTGAACCTGGATATTTCTACCTCAGCTACCTCCAAGGGTGAATCCCTGTCCGATACCCTGCTTAATCTGGAGGCCATGGCTTCGGATATGTTCGTAGTGCGTCATTCCCAGAGCGGCGCGCCGCATTTCATAGCCGAGAGTGTGACCCCGGGCGTTGCCATCATCAATGCCGGTGACGGCCGCCACGCCCATCCCACCCAGGCGATGCTGGACATGCTGACCATCCGTCAGCACAAGGGCCGATTCGAAGGCCTGAAAGTTGCCATTGTCGGGGATGTGCTGCACTCCCGAGTGGCGCGCTCGCAGATTCGTGCTTTGAATGTGCTGGGCGCGGAAGAGGTGCGGGTGATTGCTCCCGGCACGCTGCTGCCCAGAGATGTCGAGGATCTTGGCTGTACCGTGGAATACGATATGGCCCGGGGCATGAAAGACCTGGATGTGGTGATCATGCTGAGGCTTCAGAAGGAGCGCATGGAAGGTGCCCTGCTACCCAGTGAACGTGAGTTTTACCGTCTGTACGGGCTGAATCAGGAAAAGCTGGGGCTGGCAAAGCCCGATTGCATCGTTATGCATCCGGGCCCGATCAACCGCGGGGTCGAGATCGAGTCAGCGGTGGCCGATGGACCCCAGTCGGTCATTCTTAACCAGGTCACCAATGGTATTGCTATCCGGATGGCGGTGATGTCCATGGCCATGGGTGGTCAGATGGCGGAGCGTCAGCAAAGACAGCAGGAGGGCCGGGCATGACAGCGTCAGCGAACTGGAATGAGGGCGGCCTGAAACTGACCGGCGGGCAGTTGTTTGAGCCGGGCAAGGGGTTGATCAGTAACCCGGGCTTGTTGGTGCGCAATGGTCGCATAGAGGCGGTTGGAGAGCAGGCCCAGGCAGCCGAGAGCGCCGCAACACTGGACGCCGCCGGGCAGGTTATCGCGCCCGGTTTTATCGACTTGTGCTGTAATCTCCGGGAGCCGGGCAATGGCCAGAAGGGCAATATTGCCTCGGAAACACGGGCCGCCGCCCATGGTGGTTTCACCACGGTCTGTGCCTCGCCGGAAACCTCTCCGGTCAATGATTCCGGTGCCGTAACCAATCTGATTCTCGACAGCGTGGCCTCCCGAGGTGTGGTTCGGGTGCTGCCGATCGGTGCCATCACCCGTGGCCTTGATGGCGATATGCTCAGTGATATGGCAGGCCTGAAAGCAGCCGGTTGCGTGGCGGTCGGCAATGGTTCCCGGGGCGTGCGCAATGCCCGCATTCTGCGCCGGTGTATGGCCTATGCCCAGACCTTCGGACTGACCGTGATGTTCAGTCCGGAAAATACGGCACTGGCGGCCGATGGCTACGCCCATGATGGCCAGGTCACCACGCGTCTGGGGCTGCTGGGTATCCCCGAGGTGGCCGAAACGGCCGCCGTTATGGAAATGCTACTGCTGGCGGAAGAGACCGGGGTGCGCCTGCACCTGAGCCAGCTGTCCTGTGCCCGCAGCGTCGAGATGCTGGCCCAGGCCCGGGATCGCGGCGTGAAGGTTACCGCCGATGTTGCCATGCACCAGCTGGCATTCACCGAATCGGCCCTGGCCGGTTTCGACAGTCGTTTTCATGTCCGGCCGCCCCTGCGCGGGGAAGCCGACCGTCAGGCGTTGGTGGCCGGCGTGCGGGACGGCGTTATCGATGCAATTGTGAGTCAGCATCAGCCCCATGATTCCGCGGCCAAGCAGGCCCCGCTGCCCGCGACCGAGCCCGGGCTGTCGAGCATCGAAAGCGTGCTGTCCCTGGGTCTGGAGCTGGTACAGAATCATGAGTTGGAATTGCCGGATTTGCTGCGGGCACTGACCGCTGGCCCGGCGGCTGTCCTGGGCCGGGAAGTGGCTCTGACGGCCGGGGCTGCTGCTGATCTTTGTCTGTTTGACCCGGATGGCCACTGGCAGCCTTCCGCAGCAACGCTGCTGTCGGCTGGCCGGCACGCTCCGGTTCTGGAACGAGCCCTGCCAGGGGAGGTGAAACTCACCCTGGTGGCAGGTCGCACCGCCTGGCAGGCTCCCGGAACACCACTTTGAAAAATGAGGCAGAGGTGGCTCCGCCTCTGTCGACATCATCACAGAACTCGCCGGTTTTGCTGAAAAACCCTTGATGGCAGGCACCTGAGCCAACGTATTCTATGACCTGACCCTCTACGGTCAGGTCATAGAACATAGAATACGAGAGCCAGTCACCCGGATGTGACCGGCCCGACAATAAAAACTCAGGAGTCATCCCGTGAAATCAATCCGCTTTTCCCGCCGGCTCGCCATGGCGGCCGTCCTGTGTGCCAGCGTGGTGGCACCCTCCCTGGTTCAGGCCCAGGATGAAATCCTTGAGCGCAGTTTCTGTGTGTTTGACCCGGTTGGTGCCAATGGCCCGCTGTTTGCCATTACCAAGGAGTTCCAGCCGGTGGCCCTCAAGCGAGGCATCAAGCTGGAACTGCGTGCCTACACCGATGAAAAAGTAGCGGCCGAAGACTTCAAGGCCGGTCAGTGCGATGCCGTGTTGCTGACCGGCACCCGTGCCCGGGAATTCAACAAGTTTACCGGTAGCCTCGAAGCCATGGGGGCAGTGCCGGGTGAAGAAGAAATGCGCCTGTTGTACAACACCCTGAGCCAGCCCAAGGCCCGGCCGTTCCTGGTTGACGGGCCCTATGAGGTAGCCGGTGTCTTTCCTGCCGGGGCCATTTACCTGTATACCCGCGACCGGGCCATTGATTCGGTCGAGAAACTCCAGGGCAAACGCATTGCAACGCTGGATTACGACTCGGCCTCGGTGCGCATGGTCCGTCATGTCGGCGCATCGGTGGTTGGCTCCAACTCCGCCAACTTTGCCGGCAAGTTCAATAATGGCAGTGTCGACCTGGCCTATGCACCAGCCGTGGCCTATCAGCCTCTGGAACTCTATAAGGGCGTTAATTCCAAGGGTGGGGTGTTCAAGTATGCCCTGGCGTACATGAACTTCCAGGTCATTATTCATCGCGACCGTTTCCCGGAAGACGCCGGCCAGATGGTTCGGGATGAGTCCATCAAGCGGATTGATCAGGCCTACGAGATCATTGCGGAAGCGGAGTCCGGGATTCCTGCCGAGGTTTGGATGCACCCGCCCCGGGAAGATGTGGCCGAGTACGACAAGATGCTGCGCCAGGTTCGTCTTTCACTGTTGGAGGACGGGGTCTATGACGAGCGCGCCATCAAGTTGATGAAGGCGATTCGCTGTCGGGTGGATGGCTCCCGTTCGGAGTGCGCCTCCTGAGGCACTGAGCGGCCCGCATACAGAGCGGGCCGCAGGTGATCAGCGGATGGCGTCTTTCAGGGCCTTGCCGGCCTTGAAACCTACGGTCTTGCTGGCAGGGATCTGGATGCTTGCGCCGGTTTGCGGGTTGCGTCCGCTGCGGGCTTCCCGGCTGCGGATATTGAAGGTGCCGAAACCGATCAGTGTCACGTCCTCTCCCCGCGCGGCAGCCGCCGATACCTGGTCGGTAAACGCGTTGATTACCTCTCCGGCCTTTTCCCGGGTAAGCCCGGTTTTGTCGGCAATGGCAGCAGCAAGTTCAGGTTTGCGCATCGGATACTCCTGATTATTCGTTCTGATTGTTGTTGGTTATTGCCCCGGCCAGGCCGGAGGCTGAAGCAATCTATAGTGGCTTTGGGCTGAATCTGCAAACCTTCTTCGGTAACGATATGTTCCCGGAGGCGTCATTTGCGGGATCGGTCTCATAAACCCGGGGCGGAGTTCGTCATAATGAGCGCCGGTTACAGACTGTAACAAATGTGCAGTCCGCCCCCATCTTCTGGACAAAACACAAGAACAAAAGGTTGAAAGGTATGAAGGGTTTCCGGAGATCCCCGACAACATCATCTGGGCTTCGCGGCATGGTGGCGGCATTGACTGCCGGTCTCCTGCTGAGCGGCTGCGGGGCGGTCAATAACATGATCTACAAGACCACGGGGGATGTCATGAAGGGCTTCTCCCGCAACCATACCGTCCCCTACCTCATGGAGTCGGACGATCTGGCCATGGGCTGTTCCATGAGCGAGGCTACCGCGCCGCTGTTGATGTCGTTTGGTCGGGTAACCAGCGAGCCGGATCAACTGGCTGTGATGCTCTACCTGTCTTCGGGCAGTTGTGCGGAAGAGCAGGCCAGGGAGCATGAGCTGGCAGGGTTGGCCGCCATGCACTCCATGGACGCGACCGCGGCGGAAGACGCCTTTATTCGCCAGAAGCGTGCCCATACCCTGGCCGCTCGCCGCTATCTGAAAAGCTGGCAGCATCACAATAGCCACTATGGCAACCCGGATGAAACCGAGTGCCCGGATTTCGACGATGACATGGACGAGTTCATGTACATGGCCGGTTTGCTGTCCGGGCTGCAGGCGCTTAACGCCCAGATCCAGGCCACTTCCTCGGTGGGCGTTCCGTTCAATACCGGCTCCGTGGTGGGCCGTGCTACCCGGTGTCTGGATAACAAGAAATGGTGGGGCGCCCCCATGGGCCTGCGTGCCACGGTCTGGGCCATGATCCCGGGAACCCAGCCCCAGGGTGAAGATGCCTTCGAGCGCCTGGCCATTGCCGCGGAGCAGGGCGAGGAAGCTGGCGTCCGACTGGGCCATGTGTTCCAGGCCATTGCGGCCATGAACAAGAATGATGAAGCCCTGGTGAAGTCGGTTATCCGGGACCATGCTGAATCCCTTGAGGCCAATCCCGCCAACGAGGAATGGCGGTTTGTGGATGCCATGGCGACCAATATGCTGGTGGCGATTTCGGATCGGTTGTGGGTGGAAAACACCGGCCACCGCACCCCCATCGGGCAGTTCGGTGCCTTCTGGGATGACCAGCGTGAACCGGTCGAGACCATGGATCTGGACGACCTGTTGTAACCATCATCAAGCCGAGTAAGCCGTTATGCCCCAGGGTGGTTTTCGTCGTAGTGGTCTGGAGTGGTTTTCATCGCTGCCGGCCTGTCTGTTGTTGCTGGCTGTGGTTCTGTTCTCCACCAGCAGTGATATTCATAATCAGATGTTGCGCGCTGGTGAGCAGCTCTGGAGCGGTTATTACAAGCTGCGCATGGACCCGGTACAACCGGAGTGCGACCTCAACCGGGATATTGAGGCAGAGGTCGCCCGGGAGCTGGCTGAGCAAGCGCCGGCAGACGACCCGATGGCAGCACTGCTTGGCGCCCATGAAAAAGACCCCCGGGAAGTCCGTCTTGCCATAGAGCGCTCGGTGGCGGATTGCCGGGCCGCTCACGCCAGTTACGAAGACCTGCAGGACAAACTGACTCCCGGTGTGAAAGCCTATCGGGCGGTAGAGCTTTTTGTAGCCGACCTGATCGCGTTCGGGCTCACAGCCCAACGCTATGTTCTGGTGATTCTGGTGATGCTGTGTGCGGTGACCGCCACACTCACCCGCCATCACATTGCCATGCGAGCCATGGAGACCCGGCTGGACTACACCGTCTCCCACACTCTGCAAACCATTGCCAACGCCATGTTGCTGGGCTCGTCAGTGATCTTCCGGCAATCCAGCCTGGCCAGCAGCACCGCCGTATCCGGTGAGGAGCTGCTGCTGCACAATTTCTGGATTGTCGGCTTTGCCTGCCTGACGCTGGCGAGCCTCTATCGCCTGTTCCGCGTGCCCGACAATCTGGCGCCGGGGGGCAATCTGAATCAGGCGTTTCTGTCGGTTCCGCTCTATACCGTGATGTGTCTGATTTCAGGTACCTACTTCGCGCTGATCGGCCATTCCTCCGGTATCGGGATCTATCTGGGCAAGATGATGGAACTGGCCGACATGTTCCTGAATGTGGGGCTGTACGTGTGGGTGGGCATGATGCTGAAACAGACCCGCCTGGCGACTCTGGTTTTCAATATTTTCCGGCCCTGGCGTATGCCGCCGGAGATGCTGGCGGTGGTGGCCGTTCTGGTGGCGGCGGTACCTACCGCCTATACCGGTGCTTCCGGTATTTTTGTAATTGCTGCCGGTGCCGTTATCTACAGTGAGCTCCGAGCGGCGGGCGCGCGCCGACATCTGGCCCTGGCGGCCACGGCCATGTCGGGCTCCCTGGGTGTGGTATTGCGGCCGTGTCTGCTGGTGGTGGTGATTGCCTACCTGAACCGAGAGGTGACGACCGATGAGTTGTTTGGCTGGGGCATCTGGGTATTCGTACTGACCGCCACCATGTTTGCGATGGTGGCTCTCACGGTGAACCGGCAGAGCCAGTTTGACCTGGCCCCGGCGGCCGATGCCTTTCCGGCGTCCATCCAGGCTTTGCGGCCATTGATTCCCTATGTGATCGTGATCGCTGCCGTAGTGCTGTTCTACCGGCTTGCCCTGGATGTGAAGATGGACGAATTTTCGGCGCCCCGGTTGCTGCCGGTGATCATGCTGGCCATTCTGGTATATGAGCATATCAGCCTGAAAAATGGCCGGGGCCGGGCGTCCGGTGAGATCAATCACCAGGGGCTGGAGCGCAGCGTTCGTGGCGCGACCAACGATACCACCGCCGAGATTGGCGCCCTTTTGTTGCTGCTGGGGCTGTCGGTGAGCATTGGTGGTGTGATCGAGCGCTCCCACATCATGGAAACTTTCCCTCAGGCGTTCGACAGTCCCTGGTCTGCCATGCTGCTGATGGTAGTGATCCTGGTGATTCTGGGGATGATCATGGACGCCTTCGGGGCGGTGATTCTGGTAACCGCAACGGTGGCGACCATAGCCTACTCCAGCGGTATTCACCCGGTGCATTTCTGGATGGTGACGCTGGTAGCCTTCGAGCTTGGCTACCTGAGCCCGCCTGTGGCCCTGAACCATCTGCTCACCCGCCAGGTGGTGGGCGAGGCTGAGGTGCTGGCGGCCCAGCAGGAAGGTGGAACCTTCTACCAGCGCCACGAACGCATCATCATGCCACTGATTGCCATGGGTATTTCTCTGGTACTGGTGGCCTTTGTGCCGTTGCTGTTCTACGCCAACTGATTTCTCTGCCCGAGGCCGCCCCGGCGGCCTGTCTGGTCTGTGTTCTCAAACCAAAGGCACAAAAAAAGCGCCGAGCTTTCGCAAGGCGCTTTTTTTATGGCAGTGGGAAAGCGGCTTTAGCCGGCTTTCGGGCCCGCTTCAACAATGGCGTCGGCCACGTCGAATTTCTTGAAGTTTTCCACGAACTGGGCAATCAGTTCCTGAGCCTTGCCGTCGTAGTAGTCCGGGCTGACCCAGGTGGTGCGCGGGTTCAGCAGCTCGGTGTCTACGCCAGGAACATGCTTGGGCACGTCCAGGTTCAGGGCATCCAGGTGCTCGGTTTCCACGTCGTCCAGATCACCGTTCTGGATGGCGGCAATGATGGCGCGGGTGGTCGGAATGCTGAAACGCTTGCCTTCACCGTAGGGGCCACCGGTCCAGCCGGTGTTGACCAGAAATACCTTGCTGCCGAATTCGTCGATACGCTTCATCAGCAGCTCGGCATAGACGCCGGCCGGGCGCGGGAAGAACGGCGCACCAAAGCAGGTCGAGAAGGTGGACTTCAGCTTGGAGGATGAGCCCATTTCGGTGGAGCCCACCAGCGCGGTGTAGCCACTCAGGAAATGGTACGCAGCCGCTTCACGACTCAGGATGGATACCGGAGGCAGAACGCCGGTCATGTCGCAGGTCAGGAAGATGATGTGCGAGGGCTCACCGGCACGGTTCTCGATCACGCGCTTTTCGACGTGCTCGAGCGGATAGGCGCAGCGGGAGTTTTCGGTCAGTGAAACGTCGTTGTAATCCGGCTCGCGGGTCTCCGGATCAATCATCACGTTCTCAACGATGGCGCCGAAACGGATGGCGTCCCAGATGATCGGTTCGTTCTTCTGGCTCAGGTCGATGCACTTGGCGTAGCAACCGCCTTCAATATTGAATACGGTGCCCGGGCCCCAGCCGTGCTCATCGTCACCGATCAGGAACCGGTGCGGGTCTGCAGACAGGGTGGTTTTGCCGGTGCCGGACAGGCCGAAGAACAGGCAGGTCTCGCCGGTTTCACTGACGTTGGCTGAGCAGTGCATGGGCAGAACGTCTTTCTCGGGCAAAAGGAAGTTCTGAACCGAGAACATGGCTTTTTTCATCTCGCCGGCGTAGTGCATGCCGGCCAGCAACACCTTGCGCTTGGCGAAGTTGATGATGACGCAGCCGTCGGAGTTGGTGCCATCACGCTCCGGTACACACTCGAAATTAGCGGCGTTGAGAATCTGCCATTCCTGCTTGTCGGCCGGGTTGAAGCTATCCGGGCGAATGAACAGGTTGCGGCCGAACAGGTTCTGCCACGCGGTTTCCGTGGTCATTTTTACCGGCAGGTAGTGTTCCGGGTCGGAACCAACGTGAACGTGAGAGACGAAGCGGTCTTTTTCGGCGATGTAGGCTTCAACGCGATCCCACAGGGCATCGAACTTTTCAGCATCGAACGGGCGGTTGATCGGACCCCAGTGAATGTCGTCGGCGGTGCTGGGCTCCTCGACGATAAAGCGGTCCATAGGAGACCGGCCGGTACGCTCACCGGTGGTGACCACCAGAGAACCGTTGGATGCCAGCTGGCCTTCGTTCCTTGCTAATGCCAGCTCGACCAGTCGTGCTGTACTCAGATCATTATAAGTGTTGCTCACTTCGACCTCGCCCTCGGGATGTCTTCGTGATTGCCCAGGCCGTCCCCCCGAAAATTGACGGAAAACTGAACAATCGGGTCAATTCAGGCGCGCTATTATGCCAGAGACGCCCACAAAAAACGACTGCCCTGAAAGCCGCGCCAGAGGCGGCTTCCGGGCAAGTTCAGTGACTGCTTAGTGTAACGTATGGCCGGTGAAAAGGTGATCAATATCATTTCTATTGAAGCGATAGTTTGCGTGACAGAACTGGCAGTCCATGTTGATGCTGCCCTGTTCGTCGAGGATGCTGTAGCACTCGTCCTTGCCGATGGCTTCCAGCGCGGCCAGGGTGCGTTCGTGGGAACAGCTGCAGCGGAAGGCAACCGGATCCGGCTCGAACAGGCGCACCGTTTCCTCGTGGAACAGCCGGTGCAGCAGGGTTTCACTGTCCAGGCTCAGCAGTTCCTCCGCTTCCACTGTGCGGGCCAGGTGGTTCACCCGGTTCCACAGGTCATCGTCGTCATCGGTATGGCCGGGAAGGCGCTGGAGTAACAGGCCGGCAGCGGTATCCTCGTTGGCAAACAGGAACAGGCTGGTGGCGATCTGCTCGGAGCGCTCGAAGTACTCTTCCAGGCAGCCGGCCAGGGTTTCTGATTCCCTTGGTACCACGCCCTGATAGCGCTGGCCCTGTTCCGGGGTAATGGTGATGGCCATACGGCTTTTTCCGAGCAGCTCGTGCAGGGTTTCGCCGCTGACCGCATCGGCATCAAAGCGGGCCAGGCCACGGATATGGCGGTCATGGCTGCATTCGGCCATGAGTGTGCTGAGGGCACCTTCACCCGCTGCCTGCAGCGAGAGAGTGCCTTTGAATTTCAGGGTGCTGCTCATCAGTACGCTGGCTACCAGGGATTCTCCCAGCAGCTCGCGGACTGAATCCGGGTAGGGGGCCTGGCCGGTGATTTGCTTGAAACTCTCGCCCAGCTGTACCCAGGCACCCCGCACCTGGCTGTGTTCAAAGAGAAAACGTTGGAACTGGTCGCGGGATGCCATGGTGTCTCCTGGAGCTGATGTATCGATTTACTGGGAGTTACTGAAACGGGGTTGTATACGGGTTGTCAGATACGTGGGATTCAATGGTTACAGACCATTTTGCTCCCGGAAGCGCTGGATATCCCGGCGATCTTTCTTGCTCGGCCTTCGAGCCGGGGGCAGCTGTGCAGCCTGCATGGTCTTGCGTTGCCAGGCCAGGTCTTCCCGCCGTTTCACGCTGTCGTCGGTTTCGTGATAGAGCTTCTGGGCTTCCGGGGCGCCCCGGCGTCGGTCGCTGATGTCGTCGACGATCACGCTCTTTTCCTGCCAGCCCAGGCGCAGGGTCACTTTGGCGCCGGTCTCAACGATCTTGCCGGGCTTGGTGCGCTGGCTGTTGTAGTGCACCTTACCGCCTTCAATGGCCTCTTTGGCGAGCGAGCGGGTTTTATAGAATCGCGCTGCCCACAGCCATTTATCGAGCCGGACTTTCTGATCGTCTGCGTTCGCCGCCGTCATATCTCCTCACCTGTCGGGCACATGCCGCAATAACCCATTATAACCCCCTCATGGGGTGGATGGCACTGCTGTATGTGAGCGCAAGGCAGGCAGGACTTCATCGAAGTGATGAATGCCGGGAATGTCCGGGTGGTGGTCTTTGGATGGCTGCTGGCTGTCGGGCGCCAGAATCGCCAGGCACTGGCCAATACCGGCGGCCCGGGCACTCTCAAGCACCGGGAAACTGTCGTCGACCATCAGGGTCGATTGGTGGCGATAGGGGGAGCGGCTGGCAAGGTCCTGCCAGAATACCGGGTCCTCTTTGGGCTTGCCCAGTTCGTGGCTGGAGACGATGCCGTCAACATGCTGATCCAGTCCGGTCCGTTGAAGTTTCAGGGCCAGAGGATCCGGATGGCAGTTGGTGACGATGACCGAGCGCAGTCCGGCCTGGCGCAGTGCGGCCAGGAAGTCGGTTACATGGGGGCGGTAGCCAATGCGGTCGCCAACTTCCGCCTTAAGGCCGGTTATGTCCAGGGCAAGGCGTTCGCTCCAGTAATCGGTGCAGTACCAGTTCAGTGAGCCCCGCTCGGCCATAATCATCGGAATCAGGTAGTCCCGGGCCTCGGTTGGGTGCAGGTCAAAGTGTTCGGCATAGCGCCTTGGCAGGTGCTCCAGCCAGAAGTGGTTGTCGAAATGCAGATCCAGCAGTGTCCCGTCCATATCGAGGAACACGGTATCGAGGGTTGACCAGTCCACCATAAACAAAACAGCCTGAAGAATTTTCTTCAGGCTGCCTCAGATCCCGGCCAGTGGCAAGCCGGGATTTTACGGATCGGTAAGCCAAATCAGTTGTCGGACTGCTCCACCGTTTCTGACTTGCGACCGGTGCGGGTGCAGCCCAGGCAGCGCACGAAGGTGGCCTTGGCCGGGCCAACCACCAGCACTTCACCGGCTTCACCGGCATTGCCGCCAAGCGCCGAGAATGGCAGGGATACCAGATACACAGCACTGCCAATAATGGTTGTGGCCAGCAGCGCCGGGCGCAGCAACACCGCATCGGCGGTCATGGCCAGCGCAGACGGGCTTTCGTCCACGGCACGGGCATGGCCGAGCGATGAGAATGCCAGCAGGCAGGCTGCGACGGTGGCTACCAGGGTGCGGGAAATCTTGCGGGTCATGTCATTCTCTCCTGAACGTATCAGCCCGGTTGGTCAGGGCTCGCCTGTCTCTGTATTGCGAGCCAGCATGTTCGCGCTGCGTGCGGCGACCGGGTACTAGCACTCCATTAACTATGAATCATATTGCCTCAATTTCAAACGGTTTTTCGTTGAAAAGTGTGAGCCGTTGCGGAATCTCAGCGCTGGCATCGGGGGCAGTAAACCGTCGATCGGTTGTTCATGCGGATCTCTTTCAGCGGGGTGTTGCATTCGGTGCAGGGCGCTCCCGCCTTGCCATAAACCAGTAGCGACTGGGCGAAATACCCCGGTTTGCCGTCGCTGTTGACGAAGTCCCGCAGAGTGGTGCCGCCCATCAGTATGGCGGCGCTGAGGGTTTCCCGGATGGCCTCGGCCAGCTTGTGATAGCGGTCCAGGCTGATGCGGCCGGCTTTCCGTTTCGGGTGAATGCCGGCCTTGAACAGGGCTTCGTTGGCGTAGATATTGCCCACGCCCACCACCACATGATTGTCCATAATGAAGGATTTGACCGGCGTCTGTTTCTGCCGGGACAGGCGAAAAAGCCAGGCGCCGTTGAAATCTTCGGATAAGGGTTCCGGCCCGAGCGCGCTGATCAGTGGATGCCGGTTCCAGTCGGTAGTCCACAGCCAACAGCCGAAGCGTCGCGGGTCATTGAAGCGCAGGCGGCGATGATTGCCGAGGACAAGCTCGACGTGATCGTGAGTCATGGCGGGGCTGTCGTCGGTGATCACTCTGAGACTGCCCGACATGCCCAGATGGACAATCACGGAACCAGTCTCCAGGTGCAGGAACAGGTATTTCGCCCGGCGCTCCACGGCACGGATGGTCTTGCCCTCCAGGTGCTCGGCCAGATCCGCCGGCACCGGCCAGCGCAGGCTGGGGTTGCGGACAATTACCCGCTGGATGGTCTGGCCTTCGCAGTGAGGCGCAATGCCCTGACGGGTGGTTTCAACTTCAGGTAATTCCGGCACAGAGCCTCCACCAACAGACAGATTTTGAGACGAAACAGTGTAATCGGTAACAAAAAAGCCGCCAAACCTGGTTGTCCAGGCTTACACCTGTACGCTAGAGTGGCCCTAACGATCACCCCCTTCGAGTGCCAGCGACATCCCTCAGCAGTATCGCCTTTCGAAGTTAATCGAGTTTCGAGGATTATCTATGTGGTTTAACGGTCTTCTGGACCTTTCTGTGTGGCAGCTGATCGCGGTCACTCTGGTGATGACACACATCACCATCGTCAGCGTTACCCTTTATCTGCATCGTCATTCGGCCCATAACGCGCTGGATCTGCATCCCGTCCTCAAGCACTTTTTCCGCTTCTGGCTCTGGCTGACCACGGCCCAGAACACCAAAGAGTGGACGGCCATCCACCGTAAACACCATGCCAAGTGCGAAACCGAGGAAGATCCTCACAGCCCGGTGGTGCTGGGTATTCGCAAGGTGCTGTTTGAGGGCGCCGAGTTATACGCAGCTTCTGCCACCCCTGAAACCCTTGAGCGCTATGGCCAGCGCACGCCGGAAGACTGGGTCGAGCGCAACCTCTACAGCCGGTACAAGACCCTGGGTATTGCCTTGATGGCGGTAATCAACCTGGCGCTGTTCGGGGTGCACGGTATCTGGATCTGGGCCGTCCAGATGATGTGGATTCCGGTATGGGCTGCCGGCGTGGTCAATGGCATCGGCCATTACCTGGGCTATCGGAATTTCGAATGCGCCGATAACGCCCGCAACATCTCGCCGCTGGGTATCCTGATTGGTGGTGAGGAGCTGCACAATAATCACCACACCTATCCGAATTCGGCCAAGCTGTCACGTCGCTGGTACGAAGTGGACATCGGTTGGGGTTACATTCGTCTGTTCCAGCTGTTTGGTCTGGCGACGCCGAAAGGCTATCGGCCTATTGCTCATTATGTTCCGGGCAAGCAGGCGGTGGACGTGGAAACCGTTCAGGCTATCGCCAATAACCGCTTTGTGATCATGCGCCAGTATCGCAAGCGAGTAATGGAGCCGGTGCTGCGACAGCAGAAAGCGTTGATGGACGACGAAATTCGTCCCCGTTATCGCAAGCTCAAGCAATTGCTGTCTCGCGAAATCAGCCTGATCAAGCCTCGGGAAAAAGAACATCTCGACACGGTGCTGGAGCGCAACGAAGTGCTCAGGCTGATCTACGAGAAGAGTCATGAACTCCAGGCACTCTGGCGCCAGCGCGGGCTCAAGCCCCAGGACAAGCTGCAGGCGTTGATGGAGTGGTGTCGTGACGCCGAAGCTAGTGGTGTTCGTTACCTGGAAGAGTTTGCCGCGCACCTGCGAGCGTATTCCTTGCGCCCCGCTTCCTGAGACAGGCCTGCCTGTAGGATACGCCGGAAGCCCCCCGTTACTGGGCTTCCGGTTCCTCACCCCGTTCAACCCGGAAAAGACAGTAGCTGACCTGGCCTGCTGATTTCTGTCGGTGCAGATGCCAGCTGGCCGGTACCGCCGGCAAGGCTCTTTCACTCTCGTGTTCGACATAGATCCAGCCACCCGGCTTCACCCATTGCTGGGTGTCCAGCAGCGGTATCAACCGTTCAAGCCAGCCTTGCCGGAATGGCGGGTCCATAAACACGATGTCGTAGCCCCGGCCGTCACCCTTTGCCAGAAACTGTTCCACATCCTGGCAGGCGACATCCCCTTTGTTGGTTCCCAGCAGCCGGAGGTTGTCCCGGAGCGCTTTGGCCAGGGCGGGGGTGTGGTCCACCAGCGTTGCCTGCGCTGCTCCACGGGACAGTGCTTCCAGTCCCAGAGCCCCGGAACCGGCGAACAGATCCAGGCACCGGCTGCCTGCCAGGTGGAAGTTCAGCCAGTTGAACAGGGTTTCCCGGGTGCGGGCCGGGCTGGGCCGCACGCCGCCGGCGTCCGGAAAGCGCAGTTTCCGGCTGCGCCAGTCGCCGCCAATGATTCTCAGTTCGCCGGTTCCGGAGCCTTTGCCTGGTGAGACGACGGGTTTTTTGCGGGCTGGGGGACGTCGTGCCATAGGGGCGAGGCTCCGGGGAAATCATGGATGGCTGATGTTTGCGGCTATGGTACCGGAATCCACGAGACCGGTTAATCCTGCCCCATCACTTGTGCCGGCCAGTCTGTTAGAATGCTCCACTTATTTTGGCGAGCTGAGGTTCTTGTGTCCTCTTCGCGAACCTGCGGCCTGTGCCCGCCCTTTTTTCAGACAGATGGATAGATTATGACGGCAGAGTGGATTTCAGTCGGCCTGTTGGCCCTTCTTGTTCTGTTTTTTGTGCTGGATATCGCCGGCAATCGCAAGCGTGCGCCCCGGCCCAAGCCGGTACCTCAGCGTAAGCCGGAGGTGGCCAGGGGGCCGGCTCCTGTGCCAGCGGAACCGGAGGCCGAAACTGAAGTGCCGCCTGAACCCGCGGTAGAAGCCGCTGAGCCGGAAGCGGCTCAACCGGCTGTTGAGCCGGCTCCTGCGCCGGAACCCGTTCCGGCGGCGGAGCCTGAGGTTGAGCGCGAACCGGAAACCCGAGTCAGTGTCTTCGAACGCATCAAGCAGGGTCTGGGGAAAACCCGGGCCAGCCTGACCGGTGGTCTGGCCGACCTGTTCTCGGTGGGCAAGAAGATTGACGAAGATCTGCTGGAAGAAATCGAAACCACGTTGCTGATGGCCGATGTGGGTGTGACCGCCACCTCTGAGATCATCGACGCCCTGACCGAGAAACTCGAACGCAATCAGCTGAAAGATGGCGAGGCCCTGCGCAAGGCGCTACGGGATGAGTTGCATGGCCTTCTCAAGGACGTGACCCGGCCGCTGGAGATCGATGCTGGTAAACAGCCATACGTTATCCTGATGGTTGGCGTGAACGGTGTCGGCAAAACCACTACCATCGGCAAGCTCACCAAGAAATTCCAGAGCGAGGGTAAGTCGGTCATGCTGGCCGCTGGAGACACCTTCCGGGCGGCGGCGGTTGAGCAATTGCAGGTCTGGGGTGAGCGCAACAACGTTCCGGTGGTGGCCCAGCATACCGGCGCAGACAGTGCATCGGTAATTTTCGACGCCATCCAGTCGGCTCAATCCCGGGGTGTGGATGTGGTGATTGCAGACACCGCCGGTCGCCTGCAGAACAAGGACAACCTGATGAACGAGTTGTCCAAGGTCGTTCGGGTGATGAAGAAGCTGGATGAATCTGCGCCTCATGAGGTGATGTTGGTGCTGGATGCTGGCACCGGTCAGAATGCCCTGAGCCAGGCCCAGGTATTCCAGCAGGCAGTGGGTGTCTCCGGCATTACGCTCACGAAACTGGACGGCACGGCCAAAGGCGGTATTGTGTTTGCGATCGCCCGTCAGCTGCAGTTGCCAATCCGCTATATCGGGGTGGGAGAACAGGCCGAAGACCTGCGCAGCTTCGATGCCGAAACTTTTGTGGATGCGTTGTTCGAAGACTGACGCCGTAAAGACGGAGTAGCTGCCCCGATGATCGAGTTCCGCCAGGTAACCAAACGCTACGACAGTGATCACACCGCACTCAGGGCTGTGAACTTTCACCTGGATCGTGGTGAGCTGGCGTTTCTGACCGGTCATTCCGGCGCGGGCAAGAGTACCCTTCTGAAACTGATCATGGTGATGGAACGCCCGACAGCGGGTGAGGTGATCGTGGGCGGCCAGAAACTGAATAGCCTGCCCCGCCGCCAGATTCCTTACATCCGGCGTCATATCGGTGTGGTGTTCCAGAATCACCAGCTGTTGTTCGACCGCACGGTGTTCGACAACGTGGCCATGCCATTGGAGGTGATGGGGGCCTCGCCGGAAGATACCGGCCGGCGCGTGCGGGCGGCACTGGACAAGGTTGGTTTGCTGAAAAAGGAAAAGATGAACCCCATGCAGTTATCGGGGGGTGAGCAGCAGCGGGTCGGTATTGCCCGTGCGGTGGTAAACAAACCACCCGTACTGCTGGCGGACGAGCCGACCGGTAACCTGGATCCCGAATTGTCTGCAGACATCATGCGGTTGTTTACCCAGTTCAGTCAGGTTGGGGTAACGGTACTTGTGGCAACCCACGATATTGCTCTGATTAATGAAATGAATCGACGTACGCTGACTCTGAATCAGGGCCAGCTGGTTGCTGGCGGAGGTGTGAGTGGCCACTGACTCTCGCCAGAAGCCGGATAATCGCCGGGGCGCTAACCGTTCGCGATCACTGTTGAGTGATCAGGCCCGGAGTTATCTGGGCCACCACCGGAAAGTAGCCCGGGATTCTATCCAGAGAATGTGGAAAACCCCGGTAGCCAGCGCCATGACCTGGACAGTGATGGGGGTAGCTCTGGCCTTGCCGGTTGCCCTGCTGTTGCTGTTGACCAGCCTGCAGGGTGTGAGTGCAGGCTGGGAGAGCACGGCCAGGATTACCGCCTATCTGGCGATGGAACTGCCGGCGGAGGAAGCCCGGGGTATGGCCGCGGACATTGAAAGCGATGGGCGAGTGGTATCGGTTCAGCTGGTCGAGCGTGACCAGGCCCTGGCCGACTTTCGAGCCAGTTCCGGGCTGGACGAGGCGCTGGATTTTCTGGAAGAGAATCCTTTGCCGCACACGCTGCTGATTACACCCGAAGACAGCGCTCGCTCGGCAGAGGGCGTTCAGGCACTGGTGACGTTTGTCGAGAATATGAACGGTATCGATCAGGTCCAGGTCGACCTGGGCTGGCTGCAACGCCTGAACGCAATGACCGACATCCTTGCCCGCGCCGTCTGGGCGCTGGCTTTGTTGCTGGGGGCTGCGGTTATCCTGGTGATTGGTAACACGGTACGTCTGGCCATCGAGAACCGGCGGGATGAAATCCTCGTGGCAAAACTGGTGGGCGGAACCGATGCTTTCGTTCGTCGTCCGTTTCTTTACACCGGCGCCTGGTTCGGGCTCGGGGGTGGCCTGGTGGCGTGGTTACTGATTCAGGTGTCGCTCTGGTGGTTAAGCGGCCCGATCGAGCGTCTTGCCGGGCTGTATCGCAGTGAGTTTACCTTGCAGGGGCCGGGATTCGATGGCGCGTTGGCATTGATAATCGTAGCGATGCTGTTAGGCTGGCTGGGCGCCTGGGTTGCGGTGAGGCGTCATCTGGATGACATAGAGCCGGGCGATATTGCTGGAGGCTGATCCGGATCGCGGGAAAACCGTATTGAAAAAAGAGCCTTTTCTGACGTAGTTTGATTTGTAGAAAAGCAAAGGCGATCTTTCCAGATGTATGATTTTTAACGTTTTACTGGGAAGTTCGGGAACTAATTGAGTTCTTGGCGGTCTCATATTGAGTTGCTATATTTAAAGGCTGTCAGGTTCGGAGGTTAATGCATGGGTACGAGTTTACAGCTGGTTGACAGACTGGTTCCGGGTGCGAATCTCGAGTCGTATATCCAGGCGGCGAGTCGCATTCCTGTTCTCTCCGTTGATGAAGAGCGGGAACTGGCAGAACGGCTGCACTACCATGGCGATGTTGAGGCCGCGCGTCAGTTGGTGCTGTCGCACCTGCGCTTTGTGATTCACATTGCTCGCAGCTATTCCGGCTACGGCCTGGCCCAGGCCGACCTGATCCAGGAAGGCAACGTTGGCCTGATGAAGGCCGTCAAGCGGTTTAATCCTGAGTATGGCGTGCGTCTGGTGTCGTTTGCCGTGCACTGGATCAAGGCGGAGATTCACGAATTCATTCTGCGTAACTGGCGCATTGTGAAAGTGGCCACCACCAAGGCCCAGCGCAAGCTGTTCTTCAATCTGCGCAGCCAGAAGAAGAAGCTGGCATGGCTGAATCACGATGAGCTGAAAGCGGTCGCCAATGATCTGGGTGTCGAGCCGCACGTGGTGCGGGAAATGGAAGGTCGTCTGGCTTCCCAGGACACCGCCTTTGACGGCCCGATGGATGATGACGAAGACAACGCCTACCAGGCGCCGGCTTACTACCTGGAAGATCGCCGTAGCGATCCGGCGGTTCAGCTGGAAAACGCTGACTGGTCTGAGGACTCCAATGGCCGGCTGATGCAGGCGCTGGAGCAGTTGGACGAGCGCAGTCAGGATATTCTGCGTGAACGCTGGTTGTCGGAGAGCAAGTCGACGTTGCATGAGCTGGCCGACAAGTACGGGGTGTCCGCTGAGCGGATCCGCCAGCTTGAGAAAAACGCCATGAAGAAGATCCGGGTGCAGATGGCCGAGGTCGCCTGAGGCTTTATTGCAGCCCGGAAGCTGAAAACGCCACCACCGTTCGCGGTTGGTGGCGTTTTTGTTTGTATAATCCGCCTACTTATATTTATCTGAGCCTTGGGGGCGGAAGCGCTTGGGAGGGCCTTTCCAAAAAACGCTCCTTGCGGCACATCCCTGTGGCGCTTCTGCTCCGCCATCCGTGGCTCCGCAAATTTTTGGAAAGGCCCTCCCAAGCGCTTCGTCATTCCTCGTGCGTGTAGGAAGAACAAAGATGACTCATATGAACCTTCGAATTTCTTTTCTCGGCATCGGCCTGATGGGCACGCCGATGACCCGTAACCTGCTGGACGCCGGTTTTTCCATGACGCTCTGGAATCGCACCACCAGCAAATGCGAGCCCTTTGCCAGCGAAGCGACGATCGCCGGGACGCCCGCCGAGGCGGTGGCGGAGGCCGATATCGTGATCACCATGCTGGAAAATGGCCAGGTGGTGGACGATGTGCTGGTAAATCAGGGCGCTCTGGCTGCGGTGAAGGTGGGTGCGCTGGTGATTGATATGAGTTCGGTGCAGCCTTCGCTGGCGCGACAGCATGCCGAGCTGGCCGCAGAGCAGGGGGTGGGTTACGTGGATGCACCGGTGTCCGGTGGCACGGTGGGTGCGGCCGAGGCCCGGCTGAGTATCATGGCGGGCGGTTCTGAAGCCGATATCGAGCGGGCTTTGCCGGTGTTCAGCGCGCTGGGCAAATGCACCCGCATCGGGCCGGTGGGGGCCGGTCAGTTGGCGAAGCTGGCCAATCAGGCGATTGTGGGTATCACCATTGGTGCGGTGTCGGAGGCGTTGTTGCTGGCCGCCAAGGGTGGCGCGGATCCGGCCGCCGTGCGGGAAGCGCTGATGGGCGGGTTTGCCGGCAGCCGGATTCTGGAACTGCATGGCCAGCGGATGATTGACCGGGACTTCGCGCCGGGCGCTCCGGCCCGCATCCAGCTCAAGGATATGCGTATGATTCTGGATGAGGCCCGCTCGGAAAATCTGACCCTGCCTCTGGCCCAGCAGGTGCATAATGAATACCTTGCCCTGGTCGCCAATGGCCACAGCGATGTCGATCACAGCGGCTTGTTGCTGGAGCTGGAGCATCTGAACGGTACCCTGATGGGTTCCCTGGGCCGAGGCCCCAAGCACTGAATTAACCGGAGAAATCTGCCATGCCCCGTTTTGCTGCCAACCTGAGCATGCTGTTTACCGAAGTGCCGTTTCTGGAACGTTTCGCCCGGGCCCGAAGTGCCGGGTTCCATGGTGTGGAGTATCTGTTTCCCTATGAGTGGCCGGTGGAACAGCTGGCGGAGCGGCTTCAGAGCAACGGGCTGGAACAAGTGCTGTTCAATCTGCCACCCGGCGATTGGGCAGCGGGGGAGCGTGGCATTGCCTGTCTGCCGGATCGCATTGAGGAGTTTCGCGCCGGTGTCGAGCAGGGCATTCACTACGCCCGGATGCTGGGCTGCAAGCAACTGAACTGTCTGGCAGGTTTGAAGCCCGAATCCGTTGCCGAGGAAGAGGCCTGGCAGACCCTGGTGGCGAATGTGCAGTACGCAGCCGACCGCTTCGCCGAAGCAGGTTTGACCCTGTGCCTGGAAGCCATCAATTCGCGGGTGGATATGCCGGGCTTCATGCTTGATACCAGTGGCAAGGTGATGGCGCTGATTGAGGCGCTGGAGGTAGACAACGTGCGCCTGCAGTACGATCTCTATCACATGCAGATCATGGAAGGGGATCTGATTCGTGGCATCGAATGCCTGTTGCCCTGGATTGGCCACATTCAGTTCGCTGACAACCCGGGCCGGCATCAGCCGGGAACCGGGGAGATTAACTTTTCGAATGTTTTCTCGGCGATAGACAGACTGGGTTATGGCGGCTGGGTGAGCGCAGAGTACAGGCCTACCGGGGCGACAGAGCCGTCTCTGGGCTGGTTTTCTGAGGCAAACTGACCGTCGCCATAGGCGACACCCTCTTACAAGATCGTAACTGGCCGGTTCCCGGAGTTCTTCGTACCCTTGTTGTTAATGTTTTCCGCTATCAGGAGGAGCACCGGTGAAAGCGCTGGTAATCGAAGACGATCGGGATGTAGCAAATTATCTGCTAAAGGGACTGAGGGAATCCGACTTCGTGGTGGATCATGCGGCCGACGGCAAGGAAGGCATGATGATGGCGGCCAGTGAAGAATACGACATCATGATTGTCGACCGGATGTTGCCGGGTATGGATGGCCTTTCCATTATCAAGACGGTACGGGCCACGGGCAACCAGACGCCGGTGCTGATTCTCAGTGCTCTGGGCGATGTCGATGACCGTGTCGAAGGGCTGCGTGGCGGTGGCGATGACTACCTGACCAAGCCGTTTTCTTTCACCGAGCTGTTGGCGCGCATCGAGTCACTGATTCGGCGTAACCGTCAGGCGGCCGAGACCGAGACCGTACTGAAAGTGGCGGATCTGGAGATGGACCTGCTGGCTCGCACCGTAAAACGAGCCGGCCAGAATATTGATGTCCAGCCCCGGGAGTTCAGGCTGCTGGAATACCTGATGCGTAATGCCGGGCAGGTGGTTACCCGTACCATGCTGCTGGAGAAAGTGTGGGATTATCACTTTGACCCCCAGACCAACGTGATCGACGTGCATATCAGCCGTCTGCGCGCCAAGATCGACAAGGAATTCGATACACCCCTGCTGCAGACAGTGCGGGGGGCGGGATACATGTTACGTGAAACTGCTTAGTCAGCTCAGAACATCGTCTTTCCAGCTTGCCCTGCTGTATATGGTGGTGTTTGCCACCTCGGTGTTTCTGCTGTTGGCATTTATCTACTGGCGTACAGCCGGGTTCATGACTGCCCAGACCGACGAGACCATTGAAGCGGAAATCGCCGGCCTGGCGGAGCAGTATCGCAGTCGTGGTGTAAATGGTCTGATCACCATCATCCGGGAACGGGTGGCCAGGGATCCGAATGCCAAGTCCATTTACCTGTTGACCACAGACGACTTTCTGAAACTGGCTGGGAATATTGAAACCTGGCCAGAGGGCAGCCGCTCGTCTGACAGCGGCTGGATCAATTTTACCCTGAATCCCTCCGTTGGCTGGCAGGGCCCCGAGCGCCTGGCCCGGGCCCGGATCTTTGAGGTCCAGGGTGGTTTGCGCTTGCTGGTGGGGCGCGATGTGGATGACCTCACCAACCTCAAGCGGGTGATTGAAACTGCCATCAACTGGGGTATGGGAATCACCCTTGCCCTGGCGCTCCTGGGTGGCTTCCTGATGAGCCGAAGCACCACTCGCCGCATTGAAGTGATCAACAACACCTCTCGCCGGATCATGAATGGGCACCTGTCCCTCCGGATTCCGACCCGTGGGACCGACGACGATTTTGATCAACTGGCCGAAAACCTGAACCAGATGCTGGACCGGATCGTGTATCTGATGGAAGGCATACGCCATGTTTCCGACAGCATCGCCCATGATCTTCGCACTCCACTGACGCGACTGCGTAACCAGCTCGAAAACACGCTGATTACGGTCGACAATGACGAGGCGCGCGAGCATGTCGGGCAGGCTGTGGCGGAGGCTGACCAGCTGCTGGCCACCTTCAATGCCTTGCTGCGCATCGCCCGGCTGGAGACCCGGGGCAACTCGGCCGACATGAAAGTGGTGGCGCTGGATGAACTGGTCAGCGATGCCTGTGAACTCTACGAGGCCCTTTCCGAGGACAAGGATCAGAGTTTCTCTCAGGAACTTGAGCAAAATGTCCGGATTGAGGGAGACCGGGATCTCCTGTTCCAGATGATCAGTAACCTGATCGACAACGCCATCAAATATACGCCGGAGCATGGTGCCATCAAGGTGGTCGTTCGCCGGGACGGCGGCGGAGCGGTGTTTGAGGTTCAGGATTCCGGTATCGGTATTCCGGATGATGAGAAAGACCAGGTTTTCCAGCGCTTCTACCGGGTTGGCAAGAGCCGCTCGTTACCGGGCAATGGTCTGGGTCTCAGCCTGGTGTCGGCGGTGGCGGAGATTCATCAGGGCCAGATTCTGCTGAGTGATACCCATCCTGGTGAAGACATGCCGGGCCTGACCGTGACGGTCCGTATGCCAGCGTACACCGCCGTAAAAAAGCGGATCAAGGCCACACAGTCTGAGAATGGTGGTTCAACGGAGGAGGGTCGCTCCTCCGCAGAACCCGGCACGGCCTGAGATTACTGGCTGGCGCGAAAGCGGTTGATACGGCTCAGGACAGGGCCAAGTACCGCGTCGGCCCGCGACTCGACCTGCTGGCTGATATGATCAAACTGCGAGCGACGACGATCCACCTTGGCCTGAATACTGTCCCATTCGCCTTCCAGGTGCTTCTGTTCGGCCATCAGAAAGGCCGCAATATTGTGGCGATTGACGCGGCTGGTGATGCCCAGTTGGTCCAGCCGGAAACCCAGGCTATCCACCCCTTCAAGTGCCAGATTCATCAGTTTCTTGGTATCCATTAGCATATCTCCATGCAGAAAAGATCAGGTGTCATTGTCGGCCACGCTAATCCTTGGCGCTAGAGTGTTCAACCTAGATTGCGGAACGGATGCCTTGCCAAAAGGTAATCGCATGGCCACAGGCAGGTAATGGTCAATGTGCAGAATAGAGGGTGTAGATGCGGAAGCGGGCGGATGATCTGCTTGCTTCCCCCTCCAGCACAGCGCTAGCCTTATACCCCGTGATTCACGGGGTTTTTTTTGCCCTTCCGAAATGCATTGCTTCTTGAACCAGGACACCCATGGCCAACCAGACGCCTTCAGGCAACAACCGGCCGCGCTATATCACCCCCGAAGGTGAACAGGCGCTCCGGGATGAGCTGCAATTCCTATGGAAAGTGAAGCGACCAGAGGTTACCCAGGCAGTACGTGAAGCAGCTGCCCTGGGGGACCGGTCCGAGAACGCCGAGTACATCTATGGCAAAAAGCAGCTTCGGGAAATCGACCGTCGCGTGCGCTTCCTCAGCAAGCGGCTGGATGAGGTCTCGGTGGTGGATCGCCTGCCAGAGGACCGGAGCCGGGTATTCTTTGGTGCCTGGGTGACCATCGAGGATGAGGACGGCAGTGAGCAGGAGTATCGAATCGTGGGTGCCGATGAATTCGATCTCGAAAAAGGCTATCTCAGTATCAATTCTCCGCTGGCCCGCGCGCTCATTGGCAAGCATCTGGATGACGAGGTATCGGTGAGAACCCCTGAGGGCTGGAAGCAGGTGGTGATTACCGATATCCGCTACCAAATGGCCTCGAACGACAAGTGAGTGCTGTCACAAAACTGGCTTTTGCCTGGGCAAAGCGTCATTTTTGGCGATAGACTGATCAAATATTGTCACCCGTCAGGGCAAATGGATGATCGGCTAGGGTTGGGATGAACGCCATGAACGTCAGGAAACAGACAGAGGAAAAACGAGCCGGGGCAGCGTTGCTGGCGTTGCCGTTGATGCTGCTGACGGTCTTGCCTGCCTACGCCCAGAGTGACGATGACGCCGCGTTTGAGTACGAAGAGCGCTCCACTATCGACACCATTCCGTTTCGCTCGGTCGCGGAAGAGGAGTTGGCCAATACCGTAATTGAGGGCGGGCTGGCAGCGCCGGCGGCCGGGGTACCGGTGCAGCAGGCAACGGATGACGATTTCTATCTGGACCCGCTGGCCCTGCAGCCGAGAGACCCGCGAACCGATCTGGGTCGTTCCGAGATTCCCGTCGAGATCCGTTTCAGTAACCCCAAAGTGATACCGGGCCAGAGCCACGGCAACAATTACGTGATCCGGCCACCCGAGAACCGCACCTACGATACCCTGAATACCAATCTCACCGGCCGTTAATCATCGGCCCTGCTGCCCAGGCTCAGGCAGCGGCTGAATCTGAAGCAGCAGCGGGCCTGCCGAGCACATCTTCGTAGAAAAAGCTCAGAGCCTGACTGGCCTGATTCAGTCGGGCCCGGGATACCCGGATCTTTTCACTCAGATAGGTCAGGAACAGCTTCTGATCCTCTTCGGCCAGGTTGTCCGGATCCTTCAGATCATGAAACAGCACAAACCGGCTGATCCAGTGCAGATAGGTTTGCTCGGCGCGTTGATTCAGTTCGCGTTTGCGGATAGCGGCCTGTACCTGGCCAATCATGCCTGGGCGCGATTGCTCCAGGGCCTCAGTAATGTCCATGGTGTTTACTCGTTCAAAAGCTTGTTTTTGTTATGTTGCGCGCATCATATGACAAACGTTTGAACGGCGCAAAATTTTGGCGGGTGCGGTGCCCCGCAGCCGGCGTGGCGGCGGGGCAGAGGAATTACTTCAGGGATTCAAGTTTGTCGATGTACTGCTGCATGGCGTCATCGCTGGACATGCCCTTGAGTTTCTCCCAGGCGTCGTACTTGGCCCGGCCAACAAAATCCATCATGCCCGGGCGCTTGCCGCTGACATCCCCTTCGGTGGCCTGCTTGTATAGGGCATAGAATTCCAGTTTCATTTCGTTGGAAGGTTTGAAATCGCCTTCCGCAGTCTGGATGTAGTTTACCGCTTCTTCGAACTTCGCTTTCAGGTCACTCATGTTGTGTCTCCGTGGTGTTGGTGGTTTTTTTCCATTCAAGTATGCCGGCAGTATAGCGACGGGGCTGGTTGGCGTCATTGACCGAAATAGCGGTTTTCCGGTCGCCCTGGCAATCTGGCAAAAGTTTGCCCAAGCACACATTTTGAGCCATCGCTGGCCAATTTTTGCTTGAGAACCCTGGGTGACCTGTGTACAGTTTTACGCGTTGTCTGCCAGGAGGGCAGACACCAAGGATCGATACAATTGCAAATGACTTGCACAGGGAGCACGCCATGTCTGCCAAAGACGGTTCCGTTGCGCCGAAAGAGCGCATCAATATCAAGTATGTCCCCGCCACAGGCGATCAGCAGGCCGAAACCGAACTACCACTGAAGATGTTCGTGGTTGGTGATTTCAAGGGTCACGCTGAAGAAACCCCCATTGAAGACCGTAAGGCCATTTCCGTCGACAAGAACAACTTCCGTTCTGTCATGAAGGAAGCGGGTCTGACGCTTTCCACCAGTGTTTCCAACAAGCTCGAAGACGGTGCCGACGACCTCCCCGTGAATCTCGAATTCCAGGGGCTCGAAGACTTTTCTCCGGACAGCATTGCCCGCCAGGTCCCTGAGCTTAAGAAGCTGATTGAGCTGCGTGAAGCCCTGGTTGCCCTCAAGGGCCCGCTGGGCAACGTGCCTTCGTTCCGTTCCAAGCTGCAGGAGCTGCTGGACAACGACGACGCCCGGGAAAAGCTGCTGGCTGAACTTGAGCTGGCCACCGACGGCGGCGAGTAATCGCAACACCGGAACCCGGTAACCTACACCGATTATCAATCACGTACTGAAGGGATGTGGTATGTCTGATACTGCTGTGCAGCAATCTGCTGCCTCCGAATCCGTAGCAGAAGGCTCTCTGCTTGACCAGGTCATGGCCAACAGCCGTATGGCGCCGGCCGATGAAGGCTACGATGTTGCCCGTAAAGGGGTGGCTACGTTTATTGCCAACCTGCTGAAGAGCGATGAAAAAGGCCAGCCGGTCAACAAGGCGCTGGTCGACCAGATGGTGGTCGAGCTGGATCGCAAAATCAGCGCCCAGATGGATGAGATTCTGCACGCGCCCAAGCTGCAGGAACTGGAATCGTCCTGGCGTGGCCTGAAACTGATGGTGGATCGCACCGATTTCCGCGAGAACATCAAGGTGGATATCCTCCATGCCACCAAGACCGAACTGCTGGAAGATTTCGAATTTGCTCCGGACGTGACCCAGACCGGCTTCTACAAGCACATCTATGCGGCCGAGTATGGTCAGTTCGGTGGTGAGCCGGTGGGCGCGATTGTCGGCAACTACGCCTTCAGCCCATCAACGCCGGACATGAAGCTGCTGCAGTACGTGTCGTCGGTTGGCGCCATGTCCCACGCGCCGTTCCTGTCCTCGGTTGCACCGTCGTTCTTCGGCGTCGACAGCTACCAGGAACTGCCGGCTATCAAAGAGCTGAGCGCCGTTTTCGAAGGGCCGAAATACGCCAAGTGGCGTTCCCTGCGGGAATCTGAGGATGCCCGTTACCTGGGCCTGACCGCACCGCGCTTCCTGCTGCGGGTGCCTTACGATCCGACTGAAAACCCGGTGCGCAGCTTCAACTATAAGGAAGATGTCTCCGGTGACCACGAGCATTACCTGTGGGGCAATACCTCCTACCTGCTGGCCACACGCCTGACCGAGAGCTTTGCCAAGTACCGTTGGTGCCCGAACATCATTGGTCCACAGAGTGGCGGTGCGGTGGAAGATCTGCCGGTGCACACCTTCGAGTCCTTCGGTCAGCTGGAAGCCAAGATTCCGACTGAGGTACTGATTACCGACCGTCGCGAATACGAGCTGGCGGAAGAAGGTTTCATCGCCCTGACCATGCGTAAAGGCAGCGATAACGCCGCGTTCTTCTCCGCCAACTCAGTGCAGAAGCCCAAGCAGTTCCCGAACACCAAGGAAGGCAAGGAAGCGGAAACCAACTACAAGTTGGGTACCCAGTTGCCGTACATGATGATCGTGAACCGCCTGGCCCACTACATCAAGGTGCTGCAGCGAGAGCAGATCGGCTCCTGGAAAGAGCGTCAGGATCTGGAGCGGGAACTGAACACCTGGATTCGCCAGTACGTGGCCGACCAGGAAAACCCGCCCGCGGACGTCCGCAGCCGCCGTCCCTTGCGTGCCGCGAAAGTGGAAGTCTCCGATGTAGAAGGCGATCCGGGCTGGTACCAGGTCTCCCTGGCAGTGCGTCCGCACTTCAAATACATGGGCGCCAACTTCGAACTCTCGCTGGTTGGCCGACTGGACAAGGATTAATCCGTGTTCGGCGGCACCGGCACTGACGGCGTTCGCAACACCGGCAGCCTGTTTGAACGGCTTGAACAGGCTGCCGCTCCTGCGGGCCAGAGCATGGGGGAGTTCACCCATGTGGTGGAATCCATCAAGCGCCACCTGGTGCGACTGCTGAACGCCCACCCGGGCAACAGCAGCAGCGCACCGGATCTTGGCTTGCTGGATTTCAACGACGCCACGCTGGGCACTCATGACCTGAGCATCCAGATTCGCGGGGCCATCCGTCAGTGCATTGAGAAGTTTGAGCCGCGGGTTAAGCGGGTGGATGTGGTGGCTATGCCACCGGGCCCGGACCCGTTGCAGTTGAAGTTCCAGGTGACGGTCTACCTGAACGTTGCAGGAAGCGATGATCGGACGACGATAGACCTGGTTTTGGATGATAAGCGGTACTACCGGGTTGTTTAGACTTGGTGGCTGGAGGAGATGGGGACACTTTTCTTCTGGGAAAAAATAACTCGCTTTGCTCAGACATCTTTTTTCCCGCCAGAAAAGTGTCCCCATCCCCTCCGGCAAACCTGAGTGGAATGCGGCCGAAGTTTTTGAAGGCAGGTATGAGAGTCAGGGTGTGGGTAGTCTTTCCAAAAGTGTGCGGAGCCATGGATGGCGGAGCCCAAGCGTCCCATGGACGGGCTAGAAGCGTCTTTTGGAAAGACTACCCACATCCTGGCTCGGAGCCAGACCGAGCAGTCAAGGTGCAGTAAACATGAAGTTAAACAGGTTCTACAGGGATGAGTTGAGCTTTCTGCGGTTGCAAGGCAGGGAATTTGCCGAAGCCCACCCGCAGCTCACCCGCTTTCTATCCGAACAGAGCACCGACCCGGACGTAGAACGGCTGCTGGAAGGCTTCGCCTTCCTGACCGGCAAACTGCGGGAAAAAGTTGAGGACGAGTTTCCGGAGCTGACTCATTCGCTGCTGAACATGCTCTGGCCCAATTATCTGCGGCCAGTGCCCAGCTGCACCATCATGCGCTTTGATCCACAGCTGCATGCCATCAGTGAACGTCAGGTTGTGGATCGTTATACCGAGATCAAGAGCCGCCCCCTGGGCGACGCCAGCCGCCAGACCCAATGCCGGTTCCGCACCTGCCGGTCGGTGGATATTTTTCCGATCAGTGTGGCCGAGGCTAATGCCGAGCACTCACGGGAAGTATCCTCCGTGACCGTAGACCTGGCCCTGCATACGGACCAGCCACTGAATGGCATTGGCCTGGAAAATCTGCGTTTTTACCTGGGGGGTGACAACCACACGGCAGAGACCCTGTATCTGTGGCTGAACCATTACCTCAGCCGTATGGAACTGGTGGTGGGCGACCGTGTGGTCAGCCTGCCTTCATCCCTGTTGCAGCCGGTTGGCTTTGCGGCAGATGAGGCGATCCTGCCTTACCCCAAGAATGCTTATGCCGGCTACCGGATTATCCAGGAGTACCTGAGTTTCCCGGAGGCCTTCCGGTTTGTTGATATCACCGGCCTGAAATCCCGGTTGCCAGCGGTGCAGGCTGATGAGATCAGTCTGCGTTTCCACTTCAGCCGGATTCTGCCCCCGGACACCCGGGTAACCCGCGACTCCATGCAGTTGTACTGCACTCCAGCGGTTAATCTGTTCAGCCACGAAGGCGAGCCGGTAGACCTGAACGGTCGCCAGACTGAATACCGTATTTCACCCTCCAGCCGCTGCCCGGAACACTACGAGGTGTTCAGTATCGAGCAGGTTGAGGGCTGGCTGGAAGGTCGTTCCGGTAGAGGCGAGCCGCGCATCTACACGGCGTTTGAGAGTTTCCAGCATGAAGTGGAGCGGGATCGCGGCCGCACCGCCCTGTACTACCGGGTACGTACCCGGGAGAGCGTGCGTGGTGATGGTTTTGATCACTACATTTCCTTTGTTCGTGGTGATGAAACCGAATGTCTCAACCGTCAGGAAGCGGTCTCGCTCACGCTCACCTGCACCAATCGCCAGTTGCCACAACAACTGGCCGTCGGGGAAGTGTGCATGGCCACCGAGAGCACACCGGCCTTTGCCGCGTTCAGCAATATCACGCGCCCGACGGCGACCCTGCGGCCTACCCTGGATGGCAGCCTGTTGTGGACGCTGATCTCCAACCTGTCATTGAACTATCTGTCGATGCTGGATGTGGATGCCCTGCGCACTGTGCTGCGAGTGTATGACTTCCGGGCCCTCGTCGACCGACAGGCTGAGCGGGTGTCCCAGAAGCGGCTGGCCGGTATCACGGGCATCACCACCAAGCCGGTTGACCGCATGATTCGCGGGCTGCCGGTGCGCGGTATCCGCTCAGAGCTGCAGCTGGATCAGCATGGGTTTGCCAGTGAAGGTGACCTCTACCTGTTCGGCACGGTGTTGAGCCAGTTTTTTGCGCTTTACGCGAGTATCAATGCGTTTCACCAACTGGAAGTGGTGAATACAGACAATCAGGAACGGTACACATGGACGTTACAGCAAGGTCAGCAGCCGCTGATGTAGCCGGGCTGGAACCCGTTCTCGGCAACGCGCGGCGATACAGTTTTTTTCAGCTGGTGGATCTGATTCACCGGCACCATGGAGACGACCTGGAGCGTGGCGGTCACGATGAGCCCCGCCAGGAACGCATCCGGTTCTCGGCCTCGGCCGGCCTGGGGTTTCCTGGCAGTGATGTGGTGTCGGCGCTGTCGCCGGAGCATGAGCACGCCCCCTATCAGATGGAAGTCAGCTTCCTGGGGCTTCACGGCTCCCAGTCGCCACTGCCCGGTTATTACCTGGAAGATCTAGCCTGGGAAGCGGGGCAGAATCTCGGTGTTCGTCGGCATTTTCTGGATTTCTTTAATCACCGGCTGGTGACCCTGTTCCATCGGGCCTGGCGCAAATACCGGTACTACATCCGATTCCAGCCCGGGGCCAGCGACGGTTTTTCGGAACTGGTGTTTGCCCTGACCGGTTTGGGCGACAGTCGGTTGCGGGAAGCGACACCGGTGAACTGGTCCAAGATGCTGGCCTATGCCGGCTTGATGGCGGGCCGGAGCCGGTCACCGGAAGTGGTCAGCGGTATCATCGGCCACTGCTTTGACCTGGACGACGTCAGCATCGAACAGTGGGTACTGCGCAAAGTGGACATCGCCCGGGATCAGCAAACCTCGCTGGGCAGGGCCAACGCCACCCTGGGCGAAGACACGCTGGTGGGTTCGCGCATCCGGGATCGCAGCGGCAAGTTCATTCTCCGGCTGCGCAATCTGACTCGGCAGCGGTTTGCGGATTTTCTGCCTAATGGCCGGGATCACCAGCGCCTGGTCAAACTGGTGGAGTTCGCTACCCGGGAGCAGCTGGCCTATGACCTGGAGCTGCAAATGCGGCCCAAGGATATTCGCCCCATGCAACTGGGCGAGGATGTTCGCCTGGGCTGGAATTCCTTCGTAACACCGGATCGGGCCCGTGAGCGTCCGGCGGTGCGGATACAGATCAGACGTTAGGGCAGGGAGCCGGAGACGTGGCACAACAAGCAGCAGAACTGACATTAGTGATCACCAACCCGACGGAAACCGGTGGTGGCGCCAGCATTGAACATAGCTTCGGAACCCGTGGCGGTTCCATCGGCACCGCGGCCAGCGATAGCTGGCAGCTTTCGCCTCACCGTACCGGCGCTGTCGCCGGCCATGCCGAGGTGCGTTACCTGGACGGTGGCTTCTGCCTGATTGATCGCAGTGGCCGGACCTACATCAACAGCAGCAGTCAGCCTGTGGGGCGGGGCCGTCGTGCCCGACTGAGCCACGGCGACACCGTGACCATAGGCCGCTACCAGATACGGGCCGAACTCTCCGGCGTCCCGGCGGCTGTCGGTGAAACCGAACACGACGCACGCGAAGATCATGGTCTGGTGGATGCGCCCGAGAATGGTTTACGGCATGCCGCCAACGAACAGAGCCGGCCTGAAGGTCGCGAGCCTCTGGAGGGTTTGCAGCCGGCAGCCGGCGATCCGGTTAGTTGTGATCCGCTGGCGCCCTGGCAGCAAAAACCGGCGCGCCCGGACGGGGAGGCTCCCGAGCTGCTGGCCAGCGACCAAGCCTGGTTTGCCCGTTCGGCTGAGGTTAGCGATGAGTACCGGGAGAACCGGGATGTGGCCATGGGTCTGCCGGTCACCCCACAACGCGAGCATAAGGAACGACAGGGAATGTCCGAAACGACACGAAACATGCGGGAGGTCAGCCGCCAGCACATCAGTGGTGCACCACTGCTCCGGGGGCTGGATGCGGATATTGATTTTGCCGACAGCGACGAAATGCGGCTGTTTCTGGAGGAAGCCGGCCAGACCCTGAAGGCAACGGTGGAAGGATTGCTGGCGCTGCATCAGGGCGAAGACAGCCGTCACCAGGCGCTGCGCACCCGCTTGCAGCCCATCGAGGACAACCCGCTGCGGCTGGCCAACGACTATCCGGACACCATTCAGACCCTGTTTGCCGCCCAGCGCAGCCCGGTGCATCTGTCGGCCCCCGCCGCTGTCCGTGAGAGTCTGGAAAGCCTGAATCACCACCAGCAGGCCACCCGGGAAGCCATTCGCGAGGCGCTGGAAGCCATTCTGCACGCCTTCTCACCGGAAGCCTTGTTGCGCCGGTTTCACGGTTATCGCCGTGGTTTGCAGGACAACGAAGACGAGGGCCGCTGGGCCTGGGATATGTACCAACACTATTACCGTGAACTGAAATCCAGTCGTCAGCAGGGTTTCGAACGCCTGTTCCAGGAAGTGTTCGACCAGGCTTATGACCAACACTTGCGCCAATTACAGAGGGAGAAACTGTTGTGAAGTACTGCAAATGGAGCTTGCTGGTTGTTGCTTTGATTCTGGCGGGGTGTAGCACCCCTTACAACGCGGTGACCAAGACCGCCAAGGTGCTCTGGGATCCTGATATTCCTGTTGGCTACCCGGAAGATCTGCCCAGCCGGGTGGATCTCACCATGCTGGCGGAACCGAACGTGAACCCGAATGAATCCCTGGCACCCACCCCCATTGCGTTTCAGGTGATTGAATTGCGGGACAGCTCGCTGCTGATGGCGGGCGATTTCGACCAGCTGTTGAACGACCTGGAGGACTCTCTGGGCCAGAACTACGTGGACCATAGCGATTACAGCCTCGTGCCCGGCCAGTTCAAATTTGTCGAGCCCTTTGAGGTCAGCACCGACACCCGCTACATCGCCGTGATCGCCTTCTACGCCTACCCGAACCTGTCCCAGTGGAAAAAAGTGGTGAAGGTCGACCCGATTGGCGGACGGTATCACCTGCTGGTGAACCTGCGCGAACGTGAAGTGCAACTCAGACGGTCGGATGAAAGCTAATGGCAGTCACGAATCGAGTGGTCTGGAGTGATGGGCTGTTCATCAAACCCCAGCACTTCCAGCAACAGCAACGCTATCTGGAACACCAGATCAACGAACGGGCTCTGGCCGTCTCGGACTACCTGTTCGGGTTCAGTGATCTGGAGCTCAATGCCGAATACCTGAGTTTTGGCCGGGTCGGACTGGTGCGGGCCTCCGGACTGTTTCCGGACGGAACCCGGTTCAACCTGCCCCAGGACGACGTGATGCCGGAGCCGCTGGAGATCACCGATGCCTCGGTGGCCAACCAGGTGGTCTATCTGGCTTTACCTCTGGGCAGCGATAGCCTGGCCGAAGTCGAATGGCCGGAAGCGCCCGTGGCCGGCCGGTTCCAGGCGCAGCCGGTGGAAGTGCGGGATCTGCATTCCATTGACGGCGATGCTCACACCATCGATGTGGGGCGGGTGGCTCCGCGCCTGATGCTGGAGCGGGAAGACCGCAGTGCCTATGCAGCACTGGCCATTGGCCGGATTCTGGAAAAGCGCCCCGATGGCAGCCTGGTAATGGACCCGAACTTCCTGCCGACCATGCTCAGCGTGCGCTCGGCGCCAAGGCTTCAGCGCTTTGTCGGTGAGATGGCTGGTTTGATGCAGGAACGGGCCCGCAACATTGCCGAACGGGTGGGCGCGCCCGGGCAGGGTGGTGTCGCCGATGTCTCGGATTTCATGCTGCTGCAGATGCTGAACCGGGCGCACCCGCGTTTCATGCACCTGGCACGGCTGCGTCAGCTGCACCCGGAGCGTCTGTACGAAGCGCTTCTGGAGCTGTGTGGCGAACTGGTCACCTTTACCGATGAAAGCCGTTTGCCAAGGGAATTCACCCCTTACGACCATGATCTGCCGGAAGGCTGTTTCAGCCCGCTGATGCAGATTCTGCGGCAGGCCTTGAGCACGGTCCTGGAACCCCGGGCGCTGTCGATTGCCCTGCAGCAGCGCCAGTACGGACTCACCGTGGCACCGGTTCAGGATGGCCAGTTGATGAACGACGCCGAGTTCATTCTGGCGGTCAAAGCCGATATGCCACTGGACGACCTGCGCAAACAGTTTGTTCAACAGTGCAAGGTGGCCTCTGTGGAGAAGATTCGGGATCTCATCAGCCTCCAGCTGCCGGGCATCCCACTGTCGGCACTTCCGGTGGCCCCGCGTCAGTTGCCCTACCACGCCGGCTTTGTGTATTTCCGATTGGACGATCAAAGCCAGGCCTGGCAGATGCTGGACAACGCCAGTGGATTTGCCTTCCACGTGGCGGGCAGCTTCCCGGGGCTGGAGATGCAATTCTGGGCAATCAGGAGCTAAATCATGGCAGATGCACCGGTAATGGACAGACCAGACAACACCAGGGATTCGGGTGATCGTGCATTCAGCGACCTTTTGTTTGCCGATAGCGGCGCCGGCCAGTCGCCGGTTGAATCCGATGACAGCAGCTTCCAGCTTCGTGGCCTGGAAGATAACCGGCTGATTGACGCCGCCACCCCGCTGCTGGGACTGGTTATTCGGGTGCGGCGACTGGCGGATTTCCGCGAGGTGGAGACCCTGTACCGGCAGGTAGTGGACGAAGTCGCCGCCGTTGACCGGGAACTGGTGGAGCAGGGCTATGAGCGCCCCACGGTGGTGGCCTACCGCTACGTGCTTTGCGCCTTCATCGACGAGGCCGTGCTGGGTACTGACTGGGGCGCCCACAGCGTCTGGTCACAGCATTCGCTACTCAGCCGATTCCATAACGAAACCTGGGGTGGCGAAAAGGTGTTTGCCATCCTGGCCCGCATGGAAAAAGAGCCGACTCGTTACCGGGACATGCTCGAGTTCATCTATCTGTGCCTGTGTCTGGGTTTTGAGGGTCGCTACAAGGTCATGGAAAACGGTCGGGACGAATACGAACAGGTGGTTCGTGGCCTCTATGACCAGCTTCGCGAACTGCGTGGCGACCGCGACAGCCGGCCGCTGGCCGATGCCACGGAAAACCTGATGCCGGCCCGCAACCGCCTGCGCAGCGGCCTGCCCTTGTGGGGTATTGGTGGCCTGTTTGTGGCGGCCATGGCCGGGATCTATTCGCTCTATAACATGGCGCTGAACGAACGCATCAGGGATGTGCTCAGCGTTCTGGAACAACTACCGAAATAAGGACATCACTGTGATTCGGGTAGAACTGCCGGCGCTGATCGGGCGCCTTAACGACATTTCACGCCAGGCTCTGGAAGCCTCCGCGGCCCTGTGCATCAGCCGTCAGGGCGCCGAGATTACCCCGGCGCACCTGCTGTTCAAACTGCTGGAAACGCCGTTCTCGGATGTGCGCCAGATCCTCGAACACACCGGCATCAACCACCAGCAACTGCAACCCGTGGTGGGTGACAGCCTGAACGGCGAACCTCAGACCGCCGAACCGTATCCGTCGTTCTCGCCGCTGCTGGTAGAACTGATGCAGGACGCCTGGCTGCTGGCCTCGACCGAACTCGGCCATACCGAATTGCGTTCCGGCGCGGTGTTCCTGGCCCTGCTGATGAATGCCGATCGCTACTTGATGCCTCGGGTGGCGCAGGCGCTGGTGGACATCAACCGGGAACAGCTGCGCAAGCAGTTTGATCGGGTAACCAAGGGTTCTGTGGAGCGTCCGCAGCTGATGGAAAGCGGTGGTGCCAAGCGAGCGGTTGAAGCCGATATGGACCCGCTCAAACGTTACGCCACCGACTTCACCAAGCTGGCCCGGGAAGACAAACTGGACCCCGTGGTGTGTCGCGATGCCGAGATCGATCAGATGATCGATATCCTCTGCCGTCGCCGCAAGAACAACCCCATTGTGGTGGGCGACGCAGGCGTGGGCAAAAGCGCCGTGGTGGAGGGCCTGGCCCTGCGCATTGTTAACGGCGACGTGCCGGACCGCCTGAAGAACGTCGAACTCTGGACCCTGGACATGGGTGCCCTGCAGGCCGGCGCCTCGGTGAAGGGCGAGTTTGAAAAACGCCTGAAGGGCGTGATCGAAGCCGTGAAAGGTTCGGCGACCCCGATCATCCTGTTCATCGACGAAGCTCACACCCTGATCGGCGCGGGTAACAGCGAAGGTGGCTCCGATGCTGCCAACCTGCTGAAGCCAGCCCTGGCCCGTGGCGAACTGCGCACCATCGCTGCCACTACCTGGCGCGAGTACAAGAAATACTTCGAAAAAGACCCGGCTCTCAGCCGCCGGTTCCAACCGGTGGCACTGGACGAGCCAACGCCGGGCGAAGCAGTCCACATCCTCCGTGGCCTGCGCACGGTCTATGAAAAAGCCCATCAGGTACTGATCGCCGACAGCGCCCTTAAAGCCGCCGCAGAAATGTCCGCCCGTTATCTGGCCGGTCGCCAGCTGCCGGACAAGGCCATCGATGTTCTCGATACCGCCTGCGCCCGGGTCAGCCTGAACCTGAGTACACCGCCACGCCGTCTCAGCCATGTGCGCAGTGAACTGCACCAGCTGGCCATGGAACAGGAGCTCCTGAGCCGGGAACACACGCTTGGCCAGAACGTGGATGCCGAGCGCGAACAGGCCCTGGAACAGAAGATTGCCGACCTGACCGCCGAATCCAGCGCGCTGGAACAAAGCTGGAATGACCAGAGGGAGCTTGTTGCCCGGCTGGTCGAGATTCGTGAGCAGTTGTTGGCGGGGGATCTCGAGGGCGAAACCGCCGATGACGTTATTGAGTTGGCCGAGAGCGATCACGAAGAACGCCCGGACCTGAAAAGCGAAGCCGCCGCCATCGAACAGGAACTGGCTGAACTCCAGGCCGACGAACCGTTGGTACACGCCCGGGTGGATGCCCGCCAGGTGGCCGAAGTCATCGCCGACTGGACCGGCATCCCGGTCAACCGCATGACCACCGACGAGCTGGAAAAAATCACCCACCTGCCGGCGTACCTGCAGGCCCATATCAAAGGCCAGGACACGGCCATCGACTGCCTGCACCAGCACCTGCTCACCGCCCGCGCCGACTTGCGCCGGCCGGGTCGCCCGATGGGCGCCTTCCTGCTGGTGGGCCCCAGTGGTGTGGGTAAAACCGAAACCGTGGTGCAACTGGCTGAACTGCTCTACGGCGGCCGCCAGTTCCTTACCACCATCAACATGTCCGAATACCAGGAGAAACACACTGTTTCCCGCCTGATCGGCTCGCCCCCAGGCTACGTTGGATTCGGAGAAGGAGGCATCCTCACCGAAGCCATCCGCCAGAAGCCTTATTCCGTGGTGCTGCTCGACGAAGTCGAAAAAGCCCACCCGGAAGTGCTTAACCTGTTCTACCAGGCTTTCGACAAAGGCGAACTGGCCGACGGCGAAGGCCGGTTGATCGACTGCAAAAACGTGGTCTTTTTCCTGACCTCCAACCTCGGCTTCCAGACCATCGTCAACCACGCCGAAGAGCCGGAGAAAATCGAAGAAGCCCTGTACCCGGAACTGGCCAACTTCTTCAAGCCGGCATTGCTGGCGCGGATGGAAGTGGTGCCCTACCTGCCGCTGGGTGAAGACACTCTCAACCGCATCGTTGAGGATAAACTCCAGCGCCTGGCGGATCAGATTCAAGCTCGCTACCACACCGAGGTGGAACTGGAAGACGGCCTGGTCGAAGCCATCCGCAGCCGCGCCACCAGAAGTGAAAACGGCGCGCGGATGCTGGAGTCGATCATCGAAGGCGAACTGCTGCCACCGGTGTCGCTGGCGTTGCTGGAAAAATTGGCAGCCAGAGAGCCGGTGACGAAGGTGACGCTTGGGGTTACTGAAAACAAGTTCACGGGCACAGTCGCCTGACTTTCGGGCTAACTGAATCGTAGCGCACCGTGGGGGATAGCTTTCCAAAACCCTGCGGAGCCATGGGTGAAGGGCAAAAGCCCTTCACGGGTTGGCCAGGGATGGCCAAGACAGGACCCTCACTGCGACGCAGGAGCAGTAAGCAGTGAGGGGCGGAGCGGAGCTTACAGGGATGTATTCACAGCGTGTTTTGGAAAGCTATCCCCCACGGTGTGCGGGCGGCGATCTCCATGAAGAAGGAACGATATCAATGGGACGGATGCAGAAGGAACTGCACACCGGCATCGATCTGGCGGTGGCACTGATCAAACAGGACACATTGCCAGCGCTGTTGAACACCGCCACCCGCCAACTCGAAAGCGCCTTCGGGCTCAGCAAGTGCTGGGCGCTGGAACTCGACCTCAGCGGCCGGACCCTGCACTGCAGCAAACTGGACGAAGCGGGCGAGTTTGATTGTAACGACTTCAGCCACCCCTTTGCCCACGTGCTGCAGACAGGCCAGCCGCGGGAACTCACCCGTGCTGCCAGCTATCGCCTGGATCATGCCGGCTTCCAGACGCTCCTGGAACTCAGTGGCCGTCCAAGAAGCTTCTGGCTGGAGCCATTAAAGGGCGAAGATGGCCGCACCCTCGGCATGCTCGTGTTGTGCGGCGACCATCCTGACTGGCAGGGCATCGTTACGCAGCCACTGTACAGCGGCCTGAAGCAACTGCTGGTGCATCAATGGATCAGCCAGCTGCAAACCCGTGACCAGGTGTGGCAACGGCGGCTGCTCAAGCGCTCCCTGGACCACCTGCACGATGCCGAAAGCCTGCGCCAGCGCTGCAGCCAGTTGGCCTATACCCTGGTTGGCAATTCCGAAGCCATGACCCACCTCCGGGCCCAGGTGGTGCGAGCGGCTGGCAGCCAGCTGTCAGTGCTGATTCAGGGCGAAACCGGTTGTGGCAAAGATGTGGTGGCCCGGGGCATCCACGATATGTCCGACCGTGCCAGTGGGCCTCTGGTGGTGGTCAACTGTGCCGCCATCCCGGACACCTTGCTGGAGAGTGAACTGTTTGGTCACACCAAGGGTGCCTTCTCCGGTGCCGACCAGGCCAAAGAAGGTCTGCTGGCCCAGGCCAACGGCGGCACCCTGTTTCTGGATGAAATCGGCGATATGCCCATGGCACTGCAATCCAAATTGTTGCGGGTGCTGGAAAGCCGACAGTTCCGGCCATTGGGTGCCCGGGAAGAGCAACATTCGGATTTCCGCCTGGTGGCGGCCACCCATCAGCCGCTTCAGGAGGGCATTGAGGATGGCCGGTTCAGGCGGGACCTGTTCTACCGCCTCAGCCAGTTTCCCCTGCGCGTTCTGCCACTGCGGGAACGCAGTGAAGATCTGGAAGCGCTCAGCCGTCACTTCATCCGGCTCTACACCGAGCGCGAGGGCAGTGGCCCGCTGGGCATCAGCAGCCATGCCCTGAGCGCGCTGGCCGACTACAACTTCCCGGGCAATGTCCGGGAACTGCGCAACATCATCGAACTGGCCTGTCTGCAGACCCCGGCCGGTGACGACATTCAGCCGGAAGTCCTGCGCCTGGACGATCTGTTTGCAGACTCCCCGGAGTCGACCATGGCCTTCGTGGAAGCCAAAACCATCCCGGGCGTACCTCCGGCCGATGATATCCGAGACCTGAAAGCCGCCGCCCAGGCCTTTGAGGCCGCCATCATCCGCGAACGTCTGCGCCAGTATGGCGGCAATCGCGCCCAGGCTGCGGAAAGCCTGGGCCTGCCAAAACGCACACTGGCCCATAAATGTCTGAAGTATCAGGTAACCGACGTATGACCCTGAAAGACCTGCACAGATTGCCCTTGATGGTCCTGTTGCTGGTGAGTACCAGCAGTTGGGCCGATACCCGCCTGGCGGAAGCCCGGGCCTGCACTGAACAACCGAACCGGCTGGAACGTCTGGCCTGTTTTGATGAGGTGTTCGGTACGCCGTTGGCGCAGTACGAGGCCGGCCAGCATCCGGCATTGGTGAACCAGTCGGAGCGCTGGCGCCGGGTGTTTGCACAGGCCAGCGGGAACGATGCCGGCGGGGTGGTCTATCGCGACACCGGCAGCGCGGCGGGTCATCTGGTGACGGTGACCGCGCTCGGGGTAAAACCTCCACGCCCGGTGCTGTCGCTGCAGTGCCACAACAACATCACCGAGCTGGCCATCATGCTGCCGGAGCCACTGGATCGCGAGCGAGTGGACGTAACTCTGGGGCCCCATCGGGCACACTGGCGGGTTCGGGATGAAGGTTTGGTGGTCAGCGCCGGTCGCGGCCTGCCCGCTATCCGCACCGTACTGGATGTGGTCAACCAGCCGGATGTGCGCCTGCAGGCGGGGGTTCGGGAGCTTGATGGCCTGCTGTTTGACCTCAACGGCTTTGCTGAGGCGATCAAGCCTTTGCGCCAGGCCTGTGGCTGGTAAGGAGTGATGGCATGCAGGTGATTGAACAGCATCCTTACGTGGATCAGGTACTGAACCCGATCCCGGGTGACACCGGGGTAGGCGAAAGCCTGGCTGAAGACAGCACGCTGGAGTTTCTCGAAGACGAGATCATGAAAGTGGGCTCGCTGGCCCACAACGACATCGACTGGCACAAGGTTGAAAGCGAAGCACTGAAACTGCTGGCGGATCGCAGCAAGGACATCAAGGTTCTGGGTTTTGTCATGCTCAGCCTGCAACGTGGCGGCGATGGTGAACGGTTTGCCCTGTCGCTGTACCTGCTGCATCGGGTGCTGGACGACTGGTGGGAAAACGCGTGGCCCTATCCCGGTGCCAAGGGGCAGCGGGCTCGCAAGATGCTGTTTACGCAGATGCTGCAGCGGGCCCTTAAAGCGGTTGAGAGCCTGAACTTTGATGCCAGCGTAGGAGATGGTCGTCAGTTCTGTCTGGATCTGGTTGAGAAACTGGATACCCAGGCCAAAGACCGGGATTTACCTGACGACGCCCTGTTCGACCTGAAGCGGGCCGTGGAAAAGCTGCCCAAGCCGGACCAGGCCACCGCGCCCCGGACGGCGTCTGAAAACACCCCGACAAACAAACAGGAGAGCACGGCCAGCTCATCGCCCTCCAGCTCGGCCAGTTCCAACACTACGGCCGCGTCGCTGGGCAATCTGACACTGGACCCGAGTAACGAGCGTGCGACCCGGCAGAGTCTGCTCAAGGTCGCCGAGCTGCTGACCAGCAGCGAACCGGACAACGCCCTGGGCTACCGGATGCGTCGGTATGCCATCTGGCAGAGTATCACCAGCCTGCCGCCAACCCGGGATGGCAAGCGCACAGATCTGGCAGCCGTCAGCGCAGACCGGGTGGCCGAGTACAAGGAAGCTCTGGAGAAAACACCGGACCTGGAACTGTGGCAGCGCATTGAACAAAGCCTGTCGGTCAGCCCGTTCTGGCTCGATGGCCACTGGCTCAGCGCCCGGGCGGCCATGGCCCTTGGCAATACCGATTGCGCGGAGGCTATCCGGGAAGCCCTGAAAGCGTTTGTCGACCGCCTGCCGCAACTGGCCGAGCTCACCTTCAATGATGGCACACCGTTTCTCAGTGACGATGGTGCTGATTGGTTGCACACAGCCCCCGCGGCTGGCAAAGGAACGGGCGCAGGTGCCAACCCCTGGGAGCAGGCATTCGACGGTGCGCTTGAGCTGGTGAGGCAGAACAAACTGGCTCCGGCCATGGAATTGCTGGAGCAGGGTCTGGCCGATGCCCGGGAGCCGCGCGAGCGCTTCTACTGGCGCCTGGCCACGGCCCGGCTGCTCAGGGAAACCGGCCTGAAAGCCCTGGCCGCCGAACAGATTCAGGATCTGAAAAACCAGATCCAGGGGCGGGTTCTCGATGACTGGGAACCGGCTCTTATAAAACAACTGGAACGACTGGCGTAACGCCCGCAAGACGCAACGAACGCAGGAATGGAAACCATGTGGAGAAAAGCATTACTCATTGGTCGTTGGCTTCTGCCCTACATCCGCAGCGCCGCCCCCGTCACCCTGGCTCTGGGGGTGATCGCCCTGCTGGTAGCCACCTGGTGGCTGGGGCCACGCCTGGAAATCAACGGCGACTACCCGTTGATGGCCTGGCAGATGCGTGCTCTGGTCACCCTGGGGGTGGTCCTTATGGTGGTGATGGTCTGGGGCACCATGCTGGCCCGTCGCCTGGGCAAAGTGAATAAGGCCAAGGCCGAGGAGCAGCGGGAGCAGGAAGACCCGATTCTGCCCATGGAGCGTCGCCAACAGCGGCTGCTGGACCGCCAGCTGCAGGCGTTGAAAAGCAATCTGCCGGGTCGCAAGGGCCTGTACCGTTTGCCCTGGTATCTGGTGATGGGCCTGGAAGATGCCGGCAAGACCAGCCTGATTCAGCGTGCTGGGCAAACCTATACCCTGACCAACGTCACCCGTAACAACCGGGGCGACCGTAACCCGTTCAGTTTTGACTGGTGGATTGGCGACAACGGTGTCTTGATCGACCCGGATGGCGAACTGCTGAGCCAGAACCAGGGTGAGGGCGCCACCGGCGAAATCCAGAGCCGGCTGTGGAACCACTTTATCGCCTGGCTGGAACGCAGCCGGCCCCAGCGGCCGCTCAATGGCGTTATCCTGGCTGTGGATCTTGCGCGCCTGAGCGCCGCCAACGAACAACAGCGTGAAGCCCACGCCATCCTGCTGCGCACCCGCCTGCGGGAGCTGATGGAACAGCTTGGGTCCCGGCTGCCGGTGTATGTGACTTTCACCAAGATGGACCTGATGTACGGATTTGCGCCGTTTGTCCGTACTCTCAGCAAGGCGGAGAAGGACAAGGCCCTGGGATTCACCTTCAGGATAGACGGCCAGCAGGATCAGGACCAGTGGCTGGAACAGTTTGCCGAGCGTTACGCCGATATGGTGGATGAGCTCACCGAACGTCTGCCGGACGTGCTGGCTAACACCCGTGATAACGAAGAACGGGCGGCGGCTTATTCGTTCACCCGCCAGTTGGCGGGCCTGAAGCCGGCCATGGAGCAGTTCCTGACGGATTTGCTGTCAGCGGATGCCTTCTCCACGCCGGCACTGGTACGCGGCACCTACTTCACCTCGGTGTTGCAGGAAGGTGTGCCCGAGGACGCCTTTGTCTCCGCTGCTGCCCGGAACTACCAGATGTCGGACCCGATTCAGCCGGCCCAGCGTGGTGGCCAGTCTGCGAGCCTGTTCACCAAGGGCCTGTTCCCCGAAATCATCTATCCGGAGGCGGGCCTGGCCGGGGATAACCGGCGGGTGGTGCGCCAGCGACATCGTCGGGTGGCGGTAGCCGCCGTGGTGGCCCTGGCCGCCGGTGCGGGCATGACGGCGGGCTGGCAGCATTATTTTCTCCAGAATGCCGAAGCCGCCGCCCAGGTGGAAAACCGGGTGAAAAGCTATCTGAACGACTGGCAGCCGGTTGGCTATGAGCCGGACACCACCGGCCGTAATCTGCTGCAACCGCTGGATGAGCTGCGGGATGCCACTCTGGCCTTCGGCGATTACCGCAAGGAGTGGCCGCTGGTGACCGATATGGGGCTGTACCAGGGGCACAAGGTGGGCCCGGAAGTGGATAAGGCCTACCTGAACATGTTGGCCTATCAATACCTGCCTGCGCTGATGTTTGGCGTGATGGAGGAAATGGGCCAGGCCCCGGATAACAGCACTGAGCGGCTCGAACACCTGCGCGTGCTGCGGATGCTTTACGATGCCAGCGGCCGCCGTACCGACATCGTGTCCGGTTACATGCGTGAATACTGGCAGGCCCGTTTCCCCGGCCAGCGCGATGTGCAGAATCGCCTGTATGGGCACCTGCAATACGCCATGGCCCACACTGACCTGTCGGACCTGGCAGCCAACGGCGACCCAACCGCCACTATGGCTCTGGCGCCCTTCCGCAGCAGTGTTGAATGGGCACAGCACGAACTTGGTCGTATCAGCACCTCAGACCGCGTATACCGCGAGCTGGAGAACGAGGCCAGCCGTGATTTCCCGACCCCTCTGGAACTGGCCCGCAGCTCCGGCCCGGCGTTCTCGACCGTGTTCACTCGCCTGGACAGTTACGGCGAGCCGCTTGCCGAGGATGTGCCGTCTGCTGAGGATCCACTCTCGATCCCGGCGTTGTTGACCCGGGAGGGCCTTGAAAAATGGTTCCTGCGGGAATCCGGATCGGTCACTGAACTGGCCTTGATTGACGCCTGGGTGCTGGGCCGAAGGGATGATGTCGATTTCAGCAAGGCCGATGAAGCCGAACTGCTGGCCAGCCTGCAAACGCTGTACGCCGAGCACTATGCCGAGGCCTGGCGCACAGCGCTGAGCCGGCTGGATATCCATCGGTTTGAGGATCTCAACCACGGCGTTCGTATTCTCGACAGCCTGACCAGCGGCCATCAGCCACTGGCCCGATTGCTGGCGCAGGTGCGGGAAAACACTCGCCTGATTCCGGTAGGTGAAGGCGAAGCGGAAGCCGCACGCAAGTTGCTTGAGCAATCTCCCCATTACCGCATGCTGCAGGACATAGAGCGCCAGTTCAGCGATCTGAACCAGCTTACCCGCAAGCAGGGTGAGGAGCAGTCTGGGCTGGAGGAAGTCATGCTGGTGGTGGCGGAGCTGCATGAATACATGCGAAACATCCAGGAATCCCCGGATACCGGCAAAGCCGCCCTCAGTGCCGCTCGTGCCCGCATGGGCCTGCAGGGCGCCGACCCTATCTTCACCCTGCAGCGCATGGCCGGCCATCAGCCGGAACCCCTGAACCGGATACTGAACCGCCTGGCCACCGAAAGCTGGCGGGTGGTTCTGGACAGTGCGGTGGCCCAGTTGGAGCGTGACTGGTATCGCGAGGTTTACCAGCCATTCCAGCAGAACCTGGCCCGGCATTATCCGTTTACCCAGGGGGCAGGACGTGATGCCGCGCTGCAGGACTTCGAGCGCTTCTTCGCGCCGGACGGTATTCTGGAAACCTTCTACAACGACAACCTGAAGCTGTTCCTGGAAGACCATCCGGAACATGTGGGTGATGCCCGCCGGGCCAGCCTGGTGCGCCGGGACGTGGTTGCTGCGCTGGACCGTGCCCGGCAGATTCGCCAGGCGTTCTTTACCCGCAGCGGTACGCTGGATGTGGAGTTCGCGCTGGAACCCCTGAACCTCAGCAACAACAAACGTCGCTCGGTGGTGAATATCGATGGCCAGCTGGTGGAGTTCTCCCATGGCCCCAGCCAGAGCATTCCGCTGGTATGGCCGAACACCCTGCGGGACACCGTGGAGAGCCGGGTAACGCTGGTGCCGATTCAGGTAAACCGCTCGCCCCGGAGCATTTCCGAGAGCGGTCCCTGGGCACTGTTCCGGTTGTTGGGTAAGGCGGACATCACCGGTGTCAGCAGTAATGCGGTGGACGTGAAGTTCACGGTGGATGACGGGGAAATGCGTTATCGCCTGCACGCGGCCAGCAATACCAACCCGTTCACAGAGCAATTGCTCTCAGGGTACCGCATACCCCGCAGCTTGTATTAAACTGTGTTCCGTCGCCCGGGTATGTGTGCCCGGGTTGGCGGGAGCCGGCACCCGGATGGCGCAGGCTGAAAACGGATACATTCAATCTTCAGGGATCGAAGTCATGCCCCAGGCAAGCGGATTGCAGTTCACCGCCCGTGTAGGCGAATTCCCCTCGGAT
>ENA-ORCU01000063-ORCU01000063.1-marine-metagenome-genome-assembly--contig:-NODE-63-length-154738-cov-6.640724_pt1 | contig 154738 bp, 89 predicted proteins | sample MGYA00248631_ERZ508512 | MGnify/ENA primary metagenome ERZ508512 (study PRJEB26183, sample SAMN06268844) | marine metagenome | isolation source: Tt an P1 anaerobic enrichment on pine from sediment taken...
CACCGTACACCAAGTGTAACTACATCGGCAGTACCGGCAACGATACCGTTTGTCACTGAGTTTCCACGCCCAGTGATGCCCACAGTATGGACAAGATCGACGCATGATTTCTCGAATCTAAGCATTTCTCAGGTCTGTTTTGAGTACGTATTACCAAACATTGTTGTGCACAACGAAGGTCCCGCCTTTGTGTCCCGCCTGGATTCCGAACTTCGCCCCGTTGACAAAAACGTTGTTACGGATGGTGACGTCCCCTCCCTTCGGGTTCGTTCGCACGTACACGCATTGTTCGGTTACCGTCGCCTTGTCGCCCTTCGCCCGGTTCTTCTTCGGTGGAAGGAGCAGCATACCCGTTTCGACTCCCTCGGGACGGCCTTCCTCGTCATCGTAGGAATTCCGCTCCCCCATGTCAAAAACAAAACCGTCGATGACCAGCCCGTCAACGTTTTTCTCGCAAAGCAGGAACGCTTTGCGCTGACTTTTTTTGTTCAGAGGCTGAAACAGCGTGGCATGTGCGACGTTGTCCCGCGCGGAGAAATCGAGGGAATAGCCGCCATAAAGCTGTACTGGTTTGTCGCAGATGATGTATCCGCATCCACGTGTCCCGGCGTATACTCCTTCCGCCACCGCAATGACGTCACCGGGGGCGGCCTTCTTCACTGCCTTGTCGATGTTCTTCAGGGGTGTCGCCGGAGATGTTCCGTCATTCCTGTTATTTCCGTTCTGGATGGAAACGTACCAATCGATATGATCCGGGACCTGGGCATATCCCGCCTGGGGAAGGATGATGTACACCAGAAACGTGATGATGATAGTGGCAGTCCTCTGCAGTCGCATGGTCGCGCCTCCTGAAGGTTGCATGCAGTTTGATTATGGCGAGAGTAACGGCTCTGTATGTCCGATGATACGGAAAACGACGATTTCATCAAATAGCTGCTTCCACACCGTGTACGATCGGATCTGCGGGGGCCATGGACCGTGGAATCAGCGCTCAGTTCGTGGCCCTGTTTGACACACATTCCTAACTACTTGACCCTGATATCTGAAGTATGTACCTTTCCTCGTCTCTTGCATACAACATCCTCGCCGTCTGAGAATTCGGTCTACCGAATTGCGCACACTGCATCTGACGATACATTCGACCCCACAGTACGGATCTCTGTGATGGATACCTCCATCGCGGCGGATCCCGCTGCGGGATGCATACAGGCTCCGACACGACACACTTCCACCATTTGAATGGAGAGGAATCAGATGATGAGGACCGCATTATTTGCTAGTGCACTGTTGCTCATTTGCACCAGTCTCCAGGCGCAGGATGTGAAAACCGATCTCGCGAGCGCGACGGCCGCGACGGGATTTACTGTACACAGGAAAGGCGGGGATACCGTCTTCACCGTGCGCGGCAGCGGCATCGCCGGATTCCCCGGCATCCTTCCCTCTACGCGCCTGTTCGTCAACGGGGGACCATTACACGGTGTGACCGGCTACTCTTCCGCTGCAGGGGGAGCCGGACTCCTGGGACGGTCATTGGCTCCGAAGGGATATGCGGGCATCTTTCAGGGCCGCGTGCACGTCGACGGACGACTGGGCATCGGCACCAGCGCGCCCACGACGGATCTGCATGTCGACGGCCAGGTGCGTATCACCGGCGGGTCACCGGGTGCAGGGAAAGTGCTCACCTGCGATGCCACCGGTCTGGCGACATGGAGCACACCCTCTTCGACGGGAAACACGCTCGACAAAGCCTACGACGAAGGAGGACCGGGAAAAGGTCGCACGATCACCGCTAACGCCGGTGCCGTGACGATTGACGGCGTGGACGGTTTCTGCGTCACCGGTACATACAATAGCGGCAGCATCCCGGCCACAGGCACTGGCATACGCATGATGTGGTATCCGAAAAAAGGTGCTTTTCGTGCCGGCCGTGCAACCAGCACGAGCTGGGAGGATGCGAATATCGGATACTATTCCTGTGCCCTGGGGTACAATAACACAGCCAGCGGTGATTATTCATTCGTAACCGGGTATTCAAGCGAGGCGGAAGGAGAATACTCGGTCGCCATGGGAAGAGACGTCAGCACGACCGGGGATTACAGCACGGTTATCGGCAACGGTATCCTCTGTAACAGGGATGGTTGTTTCATGGTTGCCGATCACAGCACTGGTACGCTTACAGCCAGTAAAGACAGGCAGTTCAATGCGCGGTTTCAGGGCGGGTACCGCCTGTTCACCTCCAGCAATTGCAACGTAGGAGTAACCATCGGGGGAAACGGCAATTCCTGGAGTTCCATCTCCGACTCCACTCGGAAAGAACATTATCTGCCCGCTAACGGAGAATTCATCCTGCGCCGCTTCCGCGATCTGCGTCTCGGATCGTGGAATTACCTGGGACAATCCCCTTCCCGATATCGCCACTACGGTCCCATGGCCCAGGAATGGTTCGCCGCCTTCGGGCATGACGGCATCGGTGTCATCGGGAACGACACGACGCTCGCTTCTGCTGATGTTGACGGCGTGCTGTGCATCGCCGTGCAGGCGCTGGAAAAGCGCACGGCGGATTTGCATCAGGCGCAGACAGAACTGCTGAACACAAGAGATGAACTTCGCGTCACACAGCGGGACCTCGAGAGCCTCCGCAACGAGATGGACGCTCTGCGGACTGCACTTCACGCTGTACAGAAACAGCTGAACCTGCCTGACAGGAACGAAGCACGATTCACTTCCAACGATACAGAGTAGAGAAACACATGAAAATCGCAGCACTCTTCATTGCATTCGTCCTGTTCGGCGGCGTGATCCTGCAGGCGCAGGACGTGAAAACCGACCTCGCCAGCGCGACAGCCGCGACGGGATTTACCGTACACAAAAAAGGCGGTGATACCGTCTTCACCGTGCGCGGCAGCGGCATCGCCGGATTTCCCGGCATCCTCCCCTCCACGCGCCTGTTCGTCAACGGGGGACCATTAAACGGTGTGACCGGATACTCTTCCGCTGCAGGAGGAGCCGGACTCCTTGGACGCTCACTCGCTCCGAAGGGATATGCGGGCATCTTTCAGGGACGCGTGCACGTCGACGGACGACTGGGCATCGGCACCAGCGCGCCCACGACGGATCTCCATGTCGACGGCCAGGTCCGTATCACCGGCGGCTCGCCGGGTGCAGGGAAAGTGCTCACCTCCGATGCCACCGGCCTTGCGACATGGAGTACGCTCTCTTCGTCGGGGAACACGCTCGATAAAGCCTACGATGAAGGAGGACCGGGAAAAGGCCGCACGATCAACGCGACGTCCGGCGCAGTCACAGTCGCCGGAACTGACGGTTTTCTTTCCACCGGAACACTGAACTCCGGCAGCATCCCCGCCACCGGTGCCGGCGTACGTATGATGTGGTATCCGAAGAAAGCCGCTTGGCGTGCGGGAGAGGTATCTGGTACCGAGTGGGACGATGCAAATATCGGGGTTCACTCGCTCGCGGTTGGATCGGACGTTACCGCAAGCGGAGAAAAATCTCTGGCACTCGGATACAACCTCAAGGCAAGCGGTCAATCGGCCGTGGCCCTCGGCCGTTCTTCAGATGCAACCGCAACGCGTGCAGTCACAATCGGAACCTCTTTACAGTCGACAGCCACCTCTGCGATTACAATCGGGACAGGTGCACGCGCTACCGGTCAATATTCAATTGCTCTTGGATCGTACGTGGAAACCAATGGGAAAGAGGGCGCTGTCATTATTGGCGACCACAGTACCACAACGAGAAAGTTCAGTTCTGTCGACAATGGTTTCACCGGCCGATTCGCGGGCGGTTATCAACTTTTCACCACACCGACAACTTTCGTGGGAGCACAGCTTCTAGGAAACGGGAATTCATGGAGTTCCCTATCGGATTCATCAAGGAAGGAAGGTTTCATCCCCGCAGATGGAGAGGCTGTCCTGGGGCGTTTCAGGGATCTTCGCCTCGGCAGCTGGAACTACCGTGAGCAAAATCCCTTCCAGTTTCGCCACTACGGCCCCATGGCACAGGAGTGGTTCGCTGCCTTCGGCCACGACGGCATCGGTACGATCGGCAACGACACCACGCTCGCCTCCGCAGACGTTGACGGCGTGCTGTGCATCGCCGTGCAGGCGCTGGAGAAACGCACAACGGAACTTCGGACCGCGGTCGAGGAACTGACCAGCGCGAAAAATGAAATCGCGCGGCTGCGCCGGCAGGTGTCCGCTATGGAAATCCGACTCGCAGCGTCGGAGAAAAACAGCGAGCGTATCGATGCACTCATGCACCTCGTACGGTCACTGCAGGAAAACACACAGACGATGCACCCGGCGCAGTCCGCGCTCCTGCATCAGGAGGACACACAATGAAAACAATCGCATGTATCATTCTCCTGTTTCTCCCGCTGACGCTCTACTCGCAGCGGGGAAATGTCACCATCCCGAAAAATTCAACCATCACAGTGCCGAACGGTGCCCAGATCTGTGCGGATAAAATCTACGCAAACAATCCAGGCTACGGAACGTTGAACCTGGCGAATAAAACCTGTATCTGTCCTGGAGCGACCATCATCCCAGTGGAATTGGTCATCCTGTCCGCCAGCGTCCAGAACGGTGCTGTGGTACTGTCCTGGATCACTGCCACGGAAACACGGAATTATGGCTTTGAGGTACAACGAGAAACAGTGCAGGGCAGCTGGGCGGCAATCGGATTCGTTGAAGGTCACGGGACCACGACAGAGTCCCAGTCCTACCTGTTCACTGACGGTTTTCCGCCTTCATCCGCACAGCTGCGATACCGGCTGAAACAGATCGATCTCGATGGATCCTCCCAATACTCTCCTGTGGTCGAGGTGGCGCTTGAAGTACCGGTTCCGCGATTCGCACTCGGGAGCTTCCCATCCCCATGCGACGATCGACTCACTATACGCCTCACACTTTCCGATGCCAGGACATCTACCATCCGCCTCTACGACATCAACGGCCGGATTGTGATGAAAATCGGAGAAGAGATGCATTTGTCGCAAGGCAGTCACACGATGCAGGTCCGAATGAGCGAAATACGGTCCGGTCTCTATCTATTGGTGGCAGAGCACGGAGTGGAAAGACGCATACAGAAAGTGGTCATTCGGCATTGAGCAGCACCACAAGGCTCAGCAAGCTTCTCAGCTGATCCAACTCTTTGAAAACAAGCCTCGTTTCCACTGGCGGATCCATACACAAGTTGCGGGATGAGGCTATGGAGTCCCGTAAAGCCCCTCACATGAGGGGCTTTTATGTTGGCTGCGATGATGAACTCCGTGATAATCTGAAGGGCGAGATCACTCGCCCTTCCTTTGTGGTGCATGTTACTTGCGTCATCTCATGAACAGCATCTTCCGGACAAACACCCCATCGGGCGTCTCGAGACGGTAGAAATACACCCCTGACGGAATATCCCGTGCATCAAATCGGATGGGATTCGATCCGTTCTGACGCTCCGCATGATCCAGCAGCCGCGTCATCTCCCTTCCCAGCGCATCTGTTACAATAAGCGACACTGTCATCGGACGTGTAAGCTCAAAGCTGATCGTGGTCGTTGGATTAAATGGATTCGGATAGTTCTGATGCAGGGTACAGGACGCGGGCATCTGTAACGGCATCTCGACGGATGTGGTCGTATCCTGGGGTGGGACCGCGATGGTGCGCCGATCGATGAATCGTCGCTTCCCCGCCTCGAGGACGACATAAATGGTCACATGTTTCGTCGTGGGGAGAACGTCGATTTCGAGGCTGCCCTGGGCGGAGCCGCCGCGCGGCAGCATTCCGAGCGAAAGGATGTTCCCCTTCTTCATTGTGACACCGCTGCTGAGAATCGTGACAGTCGCCGCGACATCCTGCGCAGCCGCACCCCCCAGGTTCTCTGTTGTCAGACGGAGATCATAACTGTTCTCACCGCCCGACGACGCGCGAACGATCTCCGCTTCAACCACCCCGAGTGCCGGCAGTGTGATCAGACTCTCGACATCGAGGATCATATCAGCGATCGCATCCACGGAGCCATCGAGCGGAATGAGAATGGAATCGATTTCCGCAAGAAGATTGTCCCTCCGCTCTGTCGTGGGAGTGTGAACATAATCCATCAGGGAGACCGACAGGACAGCGCGACGCATCGCAAGCAGCTGCATGCGCGCGAGGACGCCGTAATAATCTTCACGCAGATCCTGCTCGACGTACAGATCCGCCGGAATGATTCCGAGCAGCGGTCGCTGCAGCAGCGATGCCTCCGCGATCATGGCCGTGCCGCTGCGCCGAAGAGCATAGAAATGTTCGTTGATGAACGCCGTGTCTTCGTCTGCCACCCTGTCGCGCAATTCGCTGAGCGAATTACGATCCGATGAGACTCCCCCGTTCGTCAACAACCTGCTTGTGTGAGAAATACTGGGAGCAGAGCGCAGAGAGCCGTCATCACTCCGGCTCCTCCCGCCCGACGCGGATCCGCTCTTGCTCTCGCTTTGAACACTGTTATTCACAGGATCGAAAATTGCGTTCCCCGCGTCGCGTATGAGCGAAGGAAGGGACCCGAGCCCCGGGATCTCCTCCGCGGAAGTGAGATACAGCATGCGCGCAACGGGCGTGGCGGCCGCCGCGATCGCGTCATGCAACCCGTCGACCATGCGAGGACGCAGATTCCGCAGTTTGAGGAAGAATGCGTCGAGGGGGGCCCCGGATGCCTGCCCCAGGGCATATGCAGCATCCATTCCGGTACAGACACTGCCGTAGGATGCGAAATCTGTTTTCAGCGACTCCGCCTCCGTGCGTACCGACTGCAGAGCGATGTTGCGTTTCGCAATGGCCGACTGCGTGCTTCCGGTGAAATCCAGCTGCTCGGTTCTGTCCGCGAAAAGCGGGATGAATGGCTGCGTGCCGGGGAGATAGTACGTCCCGAGAATATATTCCTTCCAGTATTCCACCATTGGTGTCAGCGCCGGCTTCGTAAGATCCGGGATTTCACCGCGCTCCCGAAGCAGTGTAGTGTAGAGTTCCAGCAATGCGGCATCGGGGGGCATGCCCATGAGCTGCATCATGAAAACGGCGCCGTCGAAGACGGGGGTGATCATGTCGATGAGAACGGCATCCACAGCCTGATCCTCGGCACCGATGTAGGAGCGTTCATCCTGCCATGCGAATCCCATCGCGCAGACGTTCTTCAGCATCATCCCGATCGGCGCTGCCGCCTGCTTTGCCGTCGCCACTGCCCCTTCGATGGGGGGCGTGTAACTCGGATCCTCAAACCCGCCGGACATCACACGCTCGAGGAAGGCAAATCGTGCGAACGCTTCCGCCGCTGCACTCTGGTCCTCAGGATACCCGGTCTGCCATCTCGCGATCAGGCTGCGCGCCGCTGCTTCATCGTATCCGCGCTGATAATCCGTGAACACCTGCCGCAGGATCGCCAGCTCTGAACTCCCATCCGGGATGAGTTCTTCGAGACCGGGGAACATCGCCTCCTTGGCGGTCATGGCATCCCTCAGCTCCTGCCCCATCGGCGCACGATCGGTTTTCGCGCTGACGACGGTGGACCAGCGGGAATTCCCGTCACCGTTGCGCGCGCGAACACGATACCAGTACTCCGTATTCTGCTCGAGACCGCTGTCGGTATGGCTGCTGTCGCCTGCCGCGAGATTCGATGTGAGGAGACGGAAGTCGACGACGTTCGCGGTCTCTGAACGCTCTATCTCGAAGCTGTCTTCGTTCGATGGTGACGGCATCTCCCAGGTGATCCGGATCTCGCTCGTACTCAGGGGCCGCGCATGCACGTTCATCGGAACCGGCGGCAGATCAAGGTTCTCCTCGGGCGTCATCGCACTTACGACATCCGACCACTCGGATGTCCCGCTGCCGTTGTATGCGCGGACGCGGTAATAATATGTCGTCAGCGGATCCAATCCCGTGCGCTCATAGGTGCGCTTGCCCGGCGCGACCGCGGACTCGATGGTCGTGAAGTCCGCGTCATCGCGTGTCGGTGATTCCTGGATTTCGCAGCCGTCCTCGTATGAGGGATGCGGCAGCACCCAGGTGATTTCGATGGTGTGCGCATCCAGCGCTGTGGCGGCAGGGGAAAACGGTCGGCCGGGAGCGGGTCGCGCGTACGTTCGGGCGCTGTCGACATCGGACCAGCCCGAGGATCCGGTTGCATTCACGGCGCGTACGCGATACCAGTACACCGTATTCGGCTCCAGGTGCTCGTCTTTCACATCGGTGATGCCGGCGGCGGTCGTATGAATGGGAGTCCACGTCGCGCCGTCCTCGCTGCGTTCAATTTCAAAGTAGTCTTCGTTCGTCGAGGCGCGATCCCAGGTCACCTGCACGGTGAAAAGGTCCAGTGCATCCGCGATGAGATTGGACGGCGCAGCGGGTGCGAGGCTGGTAAGAATGGATACCTCGTTCGAATAGGCGGATGTGGCGTCCTGGCCAACAGCCCGGACACGAAACGTATATGTCGTATCCTCGATCAATCCTGTTGCGTCATAGGTCGTTGCGTCCGCTGACGTGGTGGTCACGACAGTCCAGCTCCCGTGTTTGATGCGCTGTTCAATATCATAACCTGTTTCTTCGGGTGAATGATCCGTCCATTCGAGATGAACGGAATTCTCGGTCAGGAGCGAGGCAGTGAGATCCGCGGGAGCATCAAGGAAGCGGAGCGTCGTCGCCTGCACCTCGTTCGAATACCCTGAGGCGATCGCACCGTCCATCGCGAACACGCGGAAGGAATACGGAGTCAGCGGAGTAAGCTCTGTCACGGTCGCCGTCGTGGTATTTTCCCGCAGGGTGTCCACAGGACGCCAGGCCCCACCGTTTTTCAATATCACGATGTAATCGGTTTCATTGTCGGCGTGGTCCACCCATACGAGACCGACTTCGCTGGAAGAGATATCCGCCACTTTCAGTTCCGTGGGGGCCTTGAATTCCGGCATCGTGATCTGCACCTCATTCGAATAGTCGGATTCGAGCACCCAGTTGACCGCCTTGATCCGAAAGGTGTACAGCGACTCCGGGTGCAGCCCGGTGAGGACGTGCTGTGTGGCATTCATCGTGTCGGTCGCGGCCTCCTGCCACGGATCCGCGTCCTCATGCATTTCGACGATGTACTCCGACTCGTTGTCGGCATTGTCCGTCCAGCGCAGCATGACTTTCGTCGGCGACAGCGTGGTGACCGTCAGATTCGTCGGCGTTGCGGGTTTGTACAGTGGGATGATGATGCCGTCCGTCGACATCGACGCGACGAACATGTCGGTGCCTGTCCAGTTATTGCCCGACTGCACGGCATTCAGTGCCGGCTGATGCGCCTTGTACACGGGGAAATCCAGGCTCATCGTCGTGCCGCAGAGGATGACATTCCCGCTTCCGTCACTGTCGATGCTATAGCCCATGTCATAGCGGCCTCCTCCGAGGTACGTCGCCCACTGCTTCCTCCCGAGCGCATCGAGCTTGACGACGAATCCGTCGCCAGAACCGCCGTAGACGGGCTGCCACGGATTGACGACCGGAAGATTGCCGCTGTTTGTATAGCCGGTGAAAAGGATGTTGTCGTTCCGGTCCGTCGCGACGCGGCCGATGCCTTCGGCACCGCTGCCGCCGAAGTACGTCGCCCACGTCCTGTTGCCTCCCGAAGTCAGTTTCAAAATAAACAAGTCCCCTCCCCCTCCGATATACGGCTGCTCGGCTCCGCTCACGGGGAAATCGGAGCTGGCGGTGCCGCCGACCACGATCACGTTGCCGCTTCCATCCGTCGCCACCGTGGAGGCTCCGTCACCGCCGCTGCCGCCGTAATACGTCGACCAGTCCGGAACTCCCGCCCCGCTGAATTTTGCGATAAATGCGTCATCTGATCCCGGATTGCCTATCGCAGACTGGAACGCATTGAGAACAGGGAAATACTGGCTCCCGGTCATGCCGACAAGAAAGATATTCCCGGATGCATCGACGGTCACATCTCTCCCCTCGTCTCCCTGTTCCCCCCCGAAGTAGGTGGACCAGAGCAGCGTGCCGCCGGAGCTGAGTTTGGAGAGAAAAGCCTCGTCCCCCTGTTTTTTCGTCGACTGCCACGCATTCTGCACGGGGAAATTGTCGCTTTCCGTGATCCCGGTGAGAACGACATTCCCGCTTCCGTCGAACGTAATGCCAGTACCGTACTCGCTGAGTGCACCTCCGAAATACGTCGCCCACAGGCAGGAACCGCCGCCGTCGAGCATCAGGAGGAAGGCATCGTCCGTCCCCTGTGAGCCGATCGTCTGCTGCATCGCATTCTTGACGGGAAAATCCCAGCTCGCGACCGATCCGGTAACGGCGATATTTCCGCTCGCATCAACGGCGACGTCGAGTCCCATGTCGTCGTGGGTTCCCCCGTAATACGTCGCCCAGAGCGGTGATCCCGCATCGTTGAATTTCACGATGGCGATATCGTATGATCCGGCGAGCGTGCCCTGCGCACCGCCGCTGACGGGGAAATCCGTACTGGAGGTATAGCCGCACACGATGGCATTCCCGGACGCATCGACAGCGACGCCGTATGCGTTGTCTCTGCCGTGTCCACCGTAATACGTCGCCCATGGATCGATGACCAGGGTCTTTGTGAGGTCATATTCTCCAACGTCGAAGGTCACCTCCTCCCCGCGGAGAACAAACGCCGTTGGGATGTCCTTCCCCATGATCTGATAGGAATACGGGGACTGCTCGTCGATCTCGCCGACCGGGGTGGCGATGGAAAGCCGGCCATTCGCGGCATGCCGCATCGACATTGCGCCGTTGTAGCGGAGACGGATCTGTGCGGGATCGCCCCCCGGCCGAACGATAAATTCATACTTCGTCTTTCCCTGTGCAGCGGCGAACACCATGTCGATATCATCATACACGTTTTCGTACACGATGCGTGCGTAGCTGCGCACATGCGTGATGCCCTGCGGACAATGGGGATAGTAGTAATTGCTGTACGCGGGAAGTGCCTCTTCCGCACGAATGCGTACAAGGGGATTACTTCCGACCAGCTTCATGTCCATGCGGTATGAAGAGAGTCCGGAAGCAGGAGGAACAACGGGTCGTATCGGAGCGGACACGGCGTCCGCGACAGGTCCGACCTGCCCTGGAGATCCCGTTGCCGATTCCCGAAACACGTAGCTCACACCTGCGGCCGTGAAATACAGCCGTGCCGCGCCCGCATCCGCGCTGTACAGAATATCGGGACGGAGCCTGCCGTCGGTATCCACGATCTGTCCGCGGTTCTCGGTGAAACAGACCGTCCGGCTGTCAGCGTGCCTGTCCATGAGCGACGGTTTTTCATCGGGATCGCCGCGCAGCGGAGATCCGGCCTGAACGGCGGACAGGGGGATGAGGCAGGCGAAGAGGAGGAGAACGATCGGGAGCGTGAGATCGGTACGATTCGTTTCACGTGTGGAAGGGATGGATGACATGGGGATCTCCTTCGAAACGGCACATGATGGTTGAAGTAAAGGGACAGGGACGCGTGATTGGTGTGTCGATGTCATGGGAAAGCTGCATCAAGATTATATGAAAAAAATATCTGATAATCAGTTTCAATCTACATCGGCAGGGGCTCTGTTTCGGGATCGCAGAGCGGAGAAACGGCATGCGGATATCCATCAGCACCGCGTCGGGATGGAAGCGCTTGTACTAAATACACTATCCTCTTTCCCGACGCATCAGTAGGTCTACGGATATTTGGCAATGGCAGTCCACCGGGGAAGGCCGTCTCGCCTGGTCGGCGCAGCAGCCTGGTTCTGAATACCCCTTCCCTCTTGCTTCTGTCTCCGGCAGAGCGTACTATTCATCACAAGAGTGTTCTCTCTCAATCTCCTTCTCCTGCCCTGCCGGCGTTTTCGTCTGCGTCAACGAATGAAGAGCGGGAGTCACGCGTTTCAAACCGCATGGCGCATCGTGCGCCGGGAATGCTGACGCGGAGGATCAATCGACCAGCTGTCTGCTCCGGAGCGTCCTCGAAGAAAATCTCCACAGCCGGGAAATCGCCGCTGTCCCGGTCGACAGAATCGGTAGTTCTACTGATGCATGTCGGTGCTCGGATCCCGTATTTGCGCACAGGTATCCAGAATGAAAAGGAGGTATATGATGTCAAAAGAGAGCGGTCTGTCGCCCGGTCGTGCATGGCTATGCTGTGTTCTTCTGTCCTCTCTCATTTGTCTCGCCACGCATCCGGTCCCGGCCCAGTGGCAGGAGGAAAGCTGTCTGTTCTCAGCGCAAGACAGCGCCCGCACCGGGTATACAAATTGCAGAAACCTTGTTGTCCAGGGTGATGTCGTCCATTCACTGTGGATGGACACGGAAAACGGGAAATGGCGGCCGACATATCGAAGATCGACTGATGGGGGCAACACATGGGAAGATGCCGTACATCTTGCCGAACCGAATACGAGCTGGCCGAGAAATCTGGCCAGTTTCACGGTGCAGGAATCCACTGTCTATGCGGTATGGGCGGACGAGAGAAGCGGGGAATCACAGGTATACTTGCGCATCTCCACAGACAATGGCGAAAGCTGGGAAGAGGACAGCCGGATCACGACGGAGGGATTCGAATGTTCTGTCCCGGCAATCGCGTGTGCGAACTCCGCCATACACATCGTCTATCAAGATACACGGACCACTTCCCGACACATCAAATACATCCGCTCTGCGGACGGCGGCGCACATTGGTCAGACCCTGTTTCGATTGCGGATGCGTCCTATCTGGAAGTCGCCGCCATCACGGCAGTCGGATCGGTTATTCATACCTGCTGGTACGATTACAGCTTCGGAAATGCAGAGATCTTCTACCGTCGATCGACGGATGGCGGCGTCACATGGGAGAACTCCGTGCGTCTCAGTCAGGATCCCGGGGTGCAAAATGGCTGCACAATTGCTGTATCAGGAGATGACGTTCACATTGCCTGGCATGATTATCGCACGGGATTCTTCGATGTTCATTATGTGTATTCCTGGGACGGCGGCGCACACTGGGGAGAGGAGGAGCCAGTCATGGTCACAGCGTATGACTGCTATTTCCCGACGCTGGCCGTATCGGATCAGACTCTGCACCTCGCATGGGTCGATACGAGAAATGATCCGGGGGATATCTACTACTGTCGCTCCGACGACGCGGGGCGCACATGGGGTCTCGAAGAGCCCGTCATCTCCTCGCCGCTGAAATCGCTCTATCCGTTCCTCGCAGTCTCGGGAGATGCTCTGCACCTTCTCTGGACGGACGATTTCAGGGACGTACGCCATATGCGCAATCCTACCGGGAATGCGGGCACGACAGTCGCGGGAGGTCCTGTTGCTCCGACTGGATACTCCTTCGATCAGAATTATCCGAATCCCTTTACGACACGTACACGTCTGCAGTACAGTCTCTCCGCAACGGCGCATATTCGCATCACGCTGCACGACATGCTGGGACGCGAACTGCGCACTCTGCTCGATGACATGCGGAACCCCGGCACGCACATGTTACAGATCGACGGCTCAACACTTCCTGCGGGAAATTACCTCTGCCGCATGACTGCAGGGGAGGAAGCGTTGACCCGGCTCATTACCGTAGTGCATCAGTAGAAGGATAGTATGGTGATGTCGACATACTTCGGAAAGCGATTACACGTTCAGAGCATTGTCATTGCAGCCTGTTTCGGACTCTTGTTCGCGACCGACACCGCGGTTGCGCAATGGCAGGAAGAATTTTGCCTGCGGACGGGACCGGACAGCGTCCGAACCGCAACAAGCCAAGCGCGAAACATTGCAGCAGAAGGGCGTTTCGTGCATACGGTCTGGTCGGAGAAGCAGGACGGCAAGTGGCGTACATGCTACCGGCGTTCGACGGACGGCGGGACTTCCTGGGAGGAAATGGTGCCGCTGTCTGACTACAACACACCCTGGCCGAGACAGGACGCCTCCATCGCCGTGGAGGGCGAAAGGGTCTATGCAGTGTGGTTCGACAAACGGGATGGAACGTTCCGGGTGTATTTCCGTCACTCATTGGATCATGGGGAACACTGGGAAGCTGAACAGTGCCTGACCCCCGGGGAACATGCCTGCTGGTTTCCCTCCATGGCAGTCAGCAGCGGCGAGGTTCATGTTGTCTGGACAGAAAACCAGGGAATGACCTTTGGCATCCGGTACCGGAAATCGACGGACGGTGCCGGGGAATGGAGCGACCCCGTCACACTCGCACCGTTCGGCAGCGTCGAAGGCCCGGTGATTACCGCGTCTGCATCCACCATCCATCTGCTGTGGTATGAATGGACAGGCGGCAGTGATATCTTTTATCGGCGCTCCACCGACCGTGGCGCAAGCTGGGAGAAGGAGGTACGACTCACCGATGATCCCGGATATCAGAACAACTGTGTGCTCGCCGTATCCGGGGATGAGGTTCACGCTGTCTGGCACGACAGACGGACGGGATTCTGGGACATCCACTACTGTTACTCATGGGATGGAGGCGCACACTGGGGAGAGGACGAACCGGTCATGCTAACTCAGTACTACTGTCTTTTCCCGACGATCGCCGTTGCGGGACAGACGCTGCATCTCGCATGGGTCGATACGAGAAATGATCAGGGAGATATCTATTACTGCCGCTCCGATGACGCGGGGTATTCATGGGGTCCTGAAGAACATGTCGTTTCGTCACCGCAGAGATCGTCGTATCCCTCACTTGCAGTTGCGGGAGATGCAGTGCACCTGCTATGGACGGACTATCACACGGACCTTCACAGTGAAATCCGTTATCGTGGCAATCCCACAGGGAATACTGGCACCACGGCCTCTGAGGATCTCGTCGCCTCGACCGGCTATTACCTCGACCAGAATTATCCGAATCCGTTCAGCTCCAGCAGCAGTATGCGCTTCTCCATCCCGGCAGCCGCCCACGTCAAGATTACCGTGCATGACCTGCTCGGAAGAACGGTGCAGACGGTCCTCGACGGCGAGCGATCCGCGGGAACACATGTGACGACGATCGTTGGGACACAGCTCCCGCCGGGCAGCTATCTCTGCCGCATGCAGGCAGATGATGTCATGCTCAGCAGGATGATGACTGTCCTGAAAAATTGATTGCGGGAGCGGCGTTACAACGCTGCACCGTGTGTACACGGAGTTGTATCCGGGAGGAAAAAGGGTTGCAGAAATTGCATAGCGCAGAGGAGCGATGAAGTACACGACAATGATACTCGCAACGATGCTGCTGGCGACATCCCTGCCAGTGGTGCCCCTGCAGGCGCAGTCCGTCAGCTATCAGGACAGACTGTATTTCACCTGCAAGGTGTGGGGACTGCTGAAATACCATCACTCGGAGGTATCCACGTGCAAGGTGGACTGGGACGCGGCGCTGCTCAATACGCTGCCCGCGGTGAAGACGGCGGAGAGCATCGAGGATTTCAATGATGTCCTGCTGAATCTGCTGCAGGCTGCGGGACCGATGGCGCCGGGCAAAGGTGAGCTGCCATACGTGCCTGATGAACTGATCGTGAACCGCGACTTCGACTGGCTGCAGGATGTGGTGCTCCGCGGCGACGTCCGGGATTCGCTGCAGGCCGTACTCGATAATTTTCGTCCGCATGACATCTGCCATGTGCAATATGGCACCGGATACGGAGGGTGGCTCGTGTTTCCGGGTGACAACCCGAACCTCGATATCACACTGCATGAGACATTCCCCGACGAAAGCAACAGGCTGCTCTGCATGTTCACATACTGGAACATCCTCGCCTGGTTCAATCCCAACGCCGGCATTCTCGATGCGCCGTGGGACAGCACGCTGCATCGCAATATCCTGGACGTGGCGGAAGCGGAGGACGCCCAGGCCTTTTACGACAGCTACCGCCACATGGCGGCCGGGCTCAACGACGCGCATGTTAACGGCATGATCGGTTGGACGGAGGAGCAATACAGGTTATACGGGCCGAAAATTGTTCTCGGCTGGACCAGCGACGGATACACCGTCGTCATGTCCGATATCCCCGAAATCGCCGTGGGCGATCTGCTCCTGAGTGTGGACGGGACCTCCGTCGAAGAACTCGAAGAGGAAGCACGTGCGGTCATGTCATTCGGAAATCCCGCCGTCTTCCGCAGGGATTTCTGCAGCCATGTGCTGCGGGGAGAGTATTACTCGCCGATCGAAGTGACGCTCCGGAACAGGGATCACGGGGAGTATTCGTACGCGGGCAAGCGCAAGCACGCAATGAATTCCTCCTGGCACAACAGCTATTATCCCTGCGATTCACTTGCCAGAGCGAGATGGAAGATCCTTGACGGCGGCGTCGGATACGTGCACATGGGGAATCTCGCGTCCTACGACGTCTATGCCATGTACGATGATCTTCGCAAACTGCCGGCCATCATATTCGACGTGCGGAATTATCCGCGGGAGACCATTCGGGAGATTGCGGAATGGATGTTTCCCCTGGAGCTTCCGTTCGCCTGGGGTGTATTCCCGGACGTGAGATACCCCGGAACGTACTACGGGCAGATGCAGAAGTATGGGACGAACGGAAATCCCATGGCATACAATGGGAACGTCATCATTCTCTGTAATGCACAGACCCAGAGCCATGCCGAGTGGACCTGCATGATACTGCGGGCGATGCCCGGAGCCGTCGTCATCGGCAGCCAGACGGCAGGCGCGGACGGGAATGTTTCCTACTGGAAACTCACCCGTGACATCGATGCCGGCTTCACCTCTCTCGGTGTGGAATGGCCTTCAGCCAGCGACGGCAGTACGCAGCGCGTGGGCATTGTCCCGGATTCCATCGTCATTCCCTCGGCGAACGATATCATCGCGGGACGCGATCCCGTGCTGGAGAAAGCCCTCGAGGTCGCCGGTGTCCCCGTCGATGTCTCGCATCCACCTGTCGTGCAGAATTTCACACTGGAACAGAACTATCCGAATCCCTTCAATCCCTCAACGACGATACGCTTCACCATTCCACGTGCCGGACACGTGCTTCTGTATGTCACTGACGTGCTCGGTCGCCGCGTTGAGACACTTATTGATGAGCACAGAGCTGCAGGCACTTCCGCCTTCACATGGCAGGCCTCTGAACTTCCCTCAGGCTGCTATTCGTACACCCTGGAAATGGGAGGACAGATGCAAAGCAGGATGATGGCTCTGTTCAAGTAAAATGTCCGAGGCTGTTTGCATCCACCACCAGCTATTTCTGAAATCGTTGGAAAAAATCAGTACCTCTACCGATGCGCTCAAGCGCGGGATTCTGTTTCTTGCAACCATAGTCAACGTAATTCCGCTGCGTAAACGCGACGTAAAACTTTTCCAAGGTGGAGGTACAGATGAGTTCGATCACACGCATTTTCACAGTGCTGTTTCTGTTGCTTGCCGTCATCGGCTGCAACGAGCAGGACGACGGTATGAATCCGACCACGGCAGACGCGACCGCGATGCAGAAAAAACCGCCGACCACGACAAACGGACCGGTGATCAATTCCGTGAATACGTCATCTGCCATCATCGGTGACGAGATTGTGATCAAGGGAGAAAATTTCGGTCCCCGGTACAAGTACGCAAGCAATTACGTCAGGATCTGCGGCGTCAAGGCACGCGTGTACTCACTGTGGAGCAAGACGGAAATCCACGTGACGGTGCCTTCCGGCTCCGTTGATCCCGACGATGAGCTTACAGTGACAGTCAATGATGTCACCAGCGAGGGAGTCCCGTTCGAGATCCTCTGGCCGGGCGACATCATTATCGGGGATCAGACCTGGTCCGGGACGAACCTCGATGTCGATCACTTCAGTGACGCGTCACAGACCGCGATCCCGCAGATCAGCAGTTGGCAAGAGTATGACGCCTGGGTAAACGCCGGAGCCAACACGCCCGCGTGGTGCTGGTACAATTTCGACGAGGACATGGGCAAGCGATACGGCAAGCTCTATAACTGGTATGCGGTGACGGATTCACGGGGACTGGCTCCGTCCGGATATCACATTCCCTCAGACAATGAGTGGTCGGTACTTGCCGACCATCTCGGTGCCTCCTCACCGTATAACGCCCTCGGGTATTTCGGGACGGACGAGGGCGGTAAGCTCAAGGAAGTCGGAAGCAGTTCGTGGAGCGTTCCGAACGAAGGCGCCACCAACAGCTCCGGCTTCACGGCGCTGCCGGGCGGATATCTGTCGTATGAGGGCAATTTCATTGGCTTCGTGTTCTATGACAATACGCCATTCGGCCTGTACGCGACATACTGGTCATCGACGGTCCATGAAACGGATCCGACCCAGGCATGGCTCAGGTTACTGTACAAGGATGAAGCCCGCATCCTCAGGACCTACGGAAGGAAAACCAATTTCTTCTCTGTCCGCGTGATCAAAGGCAACCCACCGTTACCCTGAGGAGTCAACCTTTCTTCACTCTGAAATGACCAAGCTGGCGTTGAATGCAATCCCCGGTATTCCGGGGATTCATTTTACCAGTACTTCGAGAACCGATGCATGCAATGTCGCTATGAGGCCCCCCAACGAATCACAAGCCGTTTTCTTCACCGGAGACGGCCTGGTTCGTTTCACCCCCATCCCCGTAAGTGCAATAGCCGTTATGAGGTCGCGGGAATACGGAGTCGGATGATGCACACGGCATGATCTGGATAGCGGATTTCATGTTCCGGATTCTGCTGGACCGATCCTCCGGGAACACCGCGTCCGGGTCAGCTACCGTAACGGTGCCTCATGGTGCGACTCCCAAGGCCATAGCGGCAGGTGCGGTCCCGGACGCACTTGCTCTCATGAAGAACCATCCCAACCCATTCAATCCGTCGACGATCATTTCCTACCGGATACCCGAGGATGGGCATATCCGTCTCTGTGTATTTGATCATCTTGGACGGGAGATGGCAATTCTGGCGGATCTATGGATGGAAAAGGGTATGCATCAGGCGGAATTTACAGCACGCGATGAACCGAGCGGTCTGTATTTCTATCGACTCGAATGGAACGGCCAGGTTCTCACACGGAAGATGATGTTAGTGAAATGACGCTCGCATGATCGCGGAATGAGAATATGAAGTCCCGCCCGTATTGATGGGAACGTCTTCCGGGGAAAGGTGAGACCGCGAATTGATCGAAAGACATCGGTGACTTCGGTCATGAATCATACACGGGGCGGATCACTCATCCGCCCCGTGTGCATCTCTGCAGAAATGATGGATCTGTTTACTTCATCAGGATCATTTTTTTCCTGTCGAAGAAGGTCATCTCGGACGATGTGGAGACAGCGGTCAGAAAATACGTGTAGATCCCGGAAGCGAGCCGGAATCCGTCGAAGGGAATTTCATACGTCCCGGCTTGCAGGAGTCTGCCGTCCACCGGTGCTGCAATTTCGCGACCCAGACCATCCACGACACACAGCGTCACAACCGAACTCGCAGGGAGGTCGAATCGTATCATCGTTGTCGGATTGAAGGGATTCGGGTAATTCTGCGCCAGGTTGAAACGGTTCGGAAGAACGCCGGTCAATGCCGTGGCCTTCGGATTCACGGCATGCGGCACGGAAACGGTGGCAGACGCGCTTGCCGTGTTGCTGGATGCGTCAGTGACGGTGTATGTCACGGTATAAATCCTGCCTGTTCCCGTTCCGGAACGCTCTGCGCGCAGTTCGAACGAAAGATCCGGTGTGTTGAAGCCTGCAGCCTGGATGTCGTTCAGGAAATCACCGTCGCCGAGTCCGTCATCCGGCTCGTTACTCGTGATCGATGTGAGGGCGATGGTCTCTCCAGGACAATTGTCCGTTGTCGATACCGTCGCCGTAATCTCACGCATCTTGTGATTGGCGGGCCAGAGGTAATCAGGGCTCACCGACAGCGTGATCGTCGGTGGCTCGTTGTCGATAACCGTCACGGTGAACGAGCAGGTTTCGGTGTTGCCATGCGCATCAGTGGCCGTGCTGAGAACAGTCGTCACACCGACCGGGAATGCGAAACCGCTGGGCGGAGAGCTGACAACACTCACTCCCGGACAGTTGTCCGTGGCTGTCACCGAATAAGTGACCAGGGCGGAGCAGTATCCAGGATCGTTATACACGACGATATTGGAGGGACATGTGATCGAAGGTTTCTGCGTGTCGTTCACGGTCACGGTGAATGAGCAGCTGTTGTTCGAGGTCGTGGTGACATACACAGTGGTTTCCCCGACGGGGAAGAATGATCCGCTCGATGGAGCACTCACTTTCTTTCCGCATGTTGGGCTGGCGGCTGCCGGCGGGTAGTTCACGATCGCGCCACACTCATCAAGATCGTTCTGGACCACAATGTTTGAAGGACAGGTAAGGACACACGGATCGAGGGATTGAACCGCCGCCAGTATGCTCGGGCGAGGGCCGATATGCTCTGAGACGGGATTGATGCCCGCCTGCTGAGGTGATCCAGTCGCAATCAGCAGGCTCCGCATCGCTCCCGGCGACACAGGTGAGGTGGGGGAATGCAGATCTTCCTCGATGCTTTCGATCAGCGCAACCGCCCCGGCAACGATCGGTGAGGCGCTCGATGTTCCGCCGAACGACCCCCTGTACCACAGATTCTTGCCTTCCGAATTATGGTACGTACCGTATCCAGTGGTCATAACACCCTCACCCCAACCCTGGACGTTCACACGGCTTCCGTAGTTGGAGAAATTCAGACGGGATCGATCCGTCGTCGATCCTGACGGCCTCGCGCCGGCACCAACGATGATTGCGCCGGAATTGATCGACCCGTTGAATGGATAGTGCCCGCCGTTCCCGGTGCTGTACACCGGGTCGTCAAGATTCTGGCTGCCGTTCCCCGCGGCTTCGACGACGTGAATACCATTGCCCACGGCTGTCACAATGGCGTCGTACACCGCTTTCCGCCATTCCGATGGGACAAGCCCAAGCTGTGTGTCTCCCTCGGGATGATTCGGTCCGCTGGTCTGCTGTTCGATCAGCATGATATCCCCGGCATTGAGGTATCCCATCGCGAATGTAATTGCCGCGGCAAGGTTGTATCCGTTGTCCCAGTTTACCGGCGCGACGTACATTTGTGCATTGTAGGCGATACCCGTCGTCCCCCAGCCGTTATCCAGGCTCACCAGTTCACCGAGCACTGCCGTTCCGTGATTATCATCGAAGGGATCGATCGCGGTCCTTCCCCCCGGAATGAGCGTAATGACGCTGGGGAGATCCTGGTGGTTGAGATTCCAGGAATACTCGAAATCGCAGATGTTGACGTAGTACCCGGTTCCACCGGGAACCGTCCACGCATAATTGATTGCATCGATTCCCCCGGTCGCGGCTCCGAGATACCCCTGATGGATTACGTAGTTTCCCGGCAGCGGGGGCGGCGCGGGAAGCGCTCCCGGTATGGCGATCTCGACTTCCGGAAGACTGTTCAGCAGGTCGATCCACTTCTCGGTGTCCTCACCTTCCGGGACGGTGAGAACAAAGTAGCTGTTCATATCCGCAACCTGTTTCCTCAGTTTACGTTGTGCGTTGCCTCGTTTTTCGTCCATCTGCTCCTCCGAAAGCGCGGCCATGCGGTGCCAGCGGCCGCCGTTCTTTCGGATCTGCGCCAGTGCTCTTTTCGACTGATGATGCTCCAGTCCTTTCTGTGGACGTTCAATGAGCACGCCTGCAGGATTCACGTCGAATCTGAGACCGTCGAGGAATTTCACCTCGATACGGGTTTGGTCGTCACCGGCCTTAAGCCTGGTGTGCGGCGGCTTCTGAGCGAGCTTTCGTGCCTTCAGTTCAGCACCGCCCGTGGTCTGGCTCGATACAGTTGCTGCGAGGGAGATGAGAAGGGCAGCGATCAGGATGCCCAGACTGCTTCGTCCGAAAAGTGACAGTACCCGTTTCATGGTACCTCCGTTTTGTATGGATAGAATACCCACTGCACGGGTATCTCCAGAGCAAACAGGAAGCATGCCCGGACAGGGATGCGGGATATTCGCGGTTCTTGTATAGTTGTGAGGTTGCAACAGCAAGGTAGGAAGGGGCGAATCCAATGTCAATAGCTATTAAGATCAGAAATACGCTATTAACGACAACCGGGTAGATCCAAGATTCAATGCTCTCCCCCGTCGAATGAAGGACCTCCTGCCATACCGTTACGGGCAGTGCCGGGTTCTTGCTCCCGCCGAAATCCACGTCCTACAGATACTCGTCTGTCAGACCGGGCTGCACCACGGACCAGCTGTCGCCCTGAACCCGGGAGCGCAGGATGGTTCCGCTCTCGCCGACGATCCACCCCTCGTTCGGGGACATGAATCCGACACGCCGGAGATGCGTCGATACGGGGCATGTGACCTCGGTCCAGCCGCCTTCCGCCGGGGTGTCACCGGCGTCCGTCGGACTGCGGTCATTGTCATCATGGGACAACGCGCACTGATATGAACGCAGCAACATATCAACGGCCGCCCCGCAAACAAATGCGAGACGGCCGCTGCCTCATGGATGAGGAGTGCATGTGATACCGCTATTTCACAAGCAGCATCGTCCTCGTGTGGATGAAACGTCCCGCCTCCAGACGACAGAAGTAAATGCCCGGCGGCAGGTGCACGGCGTCGAAGCGAATGGTGCGAAGACCGGATGTACCGCCGGTGTCCTGATGACGCAGCAGCACTCGGCCTATCGCGTCGGTGACGATCAGCGACGCCGGCTGATCGCCTCTGACGGTATAGGATATCGTCGTCCGCTCCGTAAAGGGATTGGGGTGATTCTGATGAAGAACGGATCCGGGTAACGTGCCGGCGGCATCCACGCGCACGGGATGGCTGTACTCCGTCCGGCCGTCCAGGTCGATCTGGCGCAGACGATATTGCAGCGTACCGCCGGTGCCATCTCTGTCGAGATAGCTGTATGCGCACTCCTCATTCGTGCTTCCCGCACCGGGAACGAATGCGATATCCGTCCAGATGCCCGTGTCATCCCGGCGCTGCACATTCCATCCGAGATTGTTTATCTCTGCGGCGGTTCGCCAGCGCAGAGATATTCCCTCGGCAGTAGGCAGTGCGGTGAACAATGTCAGCTCAACAGGAACGATGTTCGGGTACTCGATGAGATAATAGAGCTGATTCGACTCGTTGAGATCGTTCCACTCTCCGGCTGTACCCAGTGGCCAGTTCGACAGTGCGATCGCCAGCGCGTCCTGCCCCGGCTTCCCCGGCCCGCCGCCAAAATTGTCGGGCTCATTTCCCCAGTTCGAGTACAGCCCTCCCACCGTGCTTCCGCCATTCGCTGCCGACAGTCCCTGCCAGAACTGCGCACCGCTGCCGCTGTTCTTCCCGTCCCAGATCCAGGTCCCCTCCCGCACACGGTCGGTGCCGCCCAGCCAGACGTAACCGGCTCCTCCACCGTCGTAAGGACGCGTGGCGGTGACGGTGATGTTTGCATACATGATGAGCTGGAGGTAGACGGCGGACTGTTCCGCGGGCGAATCGATTTCAGCCAGTTTGCCGCCCCGCTGCACCGCGCAAGCCGCGGCATCACTCCAGCTGCGGTTTTCCCGGACGACCTCGTAGGTCCTGTTGTCATACACGAATGAGTAAATGTTCGCGCTGCTGGCACACTGGGCGGAGAGTGCGGACGGAAGCAGCCAGAGTGACATGAGCAGCACCGTGGCGGTCATGAGATTCACGGAACGCTCCCTGGAAATCGATTCCGGACAGGGAATGGCGATCATCATGCTGGGAACAATGGTCATTGGACATCTCCTTTGTTGCGATTTTTGGATATACCTGTCCCCTGACGCGCGAAGGCGCGTTTTGACAGGGAAACCGTGGCGCAGGTTACCCGAGCCGCATCTGCTCGATGAAGGTGCGCACGGTCTCGCGATAGGTTTTCCCGATGGGAATGACTTCGTCGCCGACGCGGAGCACGGTGTGATCGACGACCACCACGTGCCGAACGCCGACGATATATGATTTATGAACTCGCAGAAAACCGAAAGACGCAAAGCGCTTCTCGATATCCCGCAGGCTGTCCCGGATGAGGTACTCCCTGGATGTTGTCTGCACGAGCGCGTATTCGCGCAGCCCCTTGATGAACAGAATGTCGCCCACGGCGACGCGGATGTCTCCCCCGTCCGTCCGGATGAACACCGATGCGATGTCCTCTCCCATCGTGAGTGCCGGTGCGGGAGCGGCGTTCCGCAGCTGCGCGTCCGCCTTCTGCACCGCTGTCAGGAAGCGCTCGAACGCGAAGGGTTTCAGCAGATAATCCACGGCATCGACCGTGTAACTCTCCACCGCGTATGCGGCATAGGCGGTGGTGAAAATGACCACGGGTGGACGCGTCAGCGTGCGCAGCATATCGATCCCTGTGAGATCCGGGAGCTGGATGTCGAGGAACAGAATATCCACCGCTTCGTCATGCAGTTTCTCCATGGCCTCCATCGCGGTCGTGCATCGCCCTTTCAGCTCCAGCCACGGAACACGCGAAACGAAGTTTTCGATGACATTCAGCGCGAGGTACTCGTCGTCGACGGCAAGACAGGTCCAGGTCATGACAGCCTCATCACAAGTGTGATGGAATACAGCTCCGGCGTGGAATGCACATCCAGTGCATGCGCTCCGGGATACAGCAGTTCGAGACGACGACGCACGTTCCGTAGACCGACGCCGCTGGTTTTGTCGCGCGCACCGCGGGAAGGAGTGTTTTCGACACGGAAATCCAGCGTTCCGGAATCAACCGTGAGCCGGATGCGCACAGACGTGCCCTTGGAATGGAGATCGCCGTGCTTGAAGGCGTTCTCCACAAGCGGCAGCATCAGCATCGGATGAATGCGGAGTCCGTCCGTCTCACCGCGGACCTCGAATCGCACACGGTCCGGTTCCGGATGCTGCAGATTCTTCAGTTCGATATAGCTGCGAATCTGCGTGATTTCGTCGGTCAGATCCACATGTTCTCTTTCGATATTCTCGAGGAGGGTGCGCATCAGGTCGGACAGCAGCAGCATCGCGCGCGGGGCATCCGCAGGACTGTCGAGCGTCAGCGAATAGATGTTGTTCATGGTATTGAACAGGAAATGCGGGCTGAGCTGCTGCCGAAGCATGGCGAGTTCAGCCTGTTCCCGCTCCCTGCGCATTTCTTCCCGCATGTTCTGCAGGCGAAACCAATCCGTCGAAAACCGCGCGCCCGTACTGATCGCCATGAAGAAAAACGCCTCGAACGTCAGGTACGGCGCGACCGTGAGACGCTCCTGAAAGAATGCATCCCCGGTGCCGAAATACCAGTCGAAAAACCGCGCATGCAGCAGAAACGCGCCCACCATGGCGGCGACCGTGACCATCAGCGACAGCACAAACCACACATACTTCCGCGGGGCCAGAAGACGTGGTGTGTACAGCAGGTAGTTCGCATAGAATCCTGCGGCCATGATGGAATAAAACGTCGCAGTCTTGAAGAGCAGTCCGGGAATACCGAACTGCGCAACAAATCCGGGCGGATAGGTCAGCAGGACATTGAGCACGAAAAAGGCCCATCCGGCAAGGTGGATCAACGGAAGTTTCACGCGCTTCATGCGTCAATAGTACTCACTGCCGTCGGTTCCTGCAATCAACGGGTTACAAACGGCCGAAAAATCGAAGCAAACGGCCTGAAACTCCCAATGACCGGCAGCAGTGAATTCGCAGGGGCTGCGATCGGGGTAAACATAGAGGACGGGACCGCCCGGCGCCCCCCTTCGAATGCGAGCGCCGATACTGCTTCCGCATGATCAGAGATTGCGAGATCTCTTGCGCATGGACGGTGAATCCTTTATGTTTGGCAGTACATCATCCTGAATACCATATTTCAGAGACGCAGGGGCCACGCACTGGGGAGGCCACGCGTGCCCGTTCGGATTGTTGCATGCATCCCGTTTCTGAAGACAGGCAGGTTCCAGCGCTCTGCGCGGACCTTCTCCTCGCAGGTGCCCATACTCCAAACACCAGGAGGAAAGCCATGACACGGATTCACATCGCCTCGACCAACGTGCTTCTGTTCCTCGCCATCATTGTCTGCTCAACAGTGGTCTCTGCGCAAACTCCGAAATGGGAACCGACCGGCGGTCCATACGGTGCCGTGTGTCAGGATCTCGTTCAAACCGCCTCCGGTATATACCTCATGAGTGACGAGCGCAATGGTGTGTGGAGATCCACGGACTCATGCGCTCATTGGGAACTGTCATCTACCGGAATTTCCTCCCGAAACGTATACGCACTCGCACGTGCAGACGATGGATCCATCCTCGCCGGGACACATTCCGGAATTTTCAGATCGAGCAACGATGGAAACTCATGGGAAGAGCGCAGCACGGGCATGACCAGCAAGAATACGAAAGACATCGTTGTTCTCTCCGATGGGACGATTCTTGCCACAGCATGGGGCGGCGGAATCTATCGCAGTACGGATGAGGGACAGCTCTGGACGGAGTCGAACAACGGGCTGACCCAGCTGAGCATTTACTGTCTGCGAATACACACCAACGACCATGTCTTCGCCGGCAGTTTCGGGAATGGCGTGTTTCGTTCAACCGACAAAGGGCAGAGTTGGACCGCACTTCCTCTCAGCGGGTATATCTACGACATCGGGGTTCGTCCCGATGGAGTGCTGCTTGCACTGAGCCACAATACCGGCCTGTTCCTCTCCTCCGACAACGGCGATACATGGGTGAAATCCGATCAGGGTTTGCCGTCGCTCAGCGGACAGGGATTCGCGGCGCGAAGCAATAGTGAAGTTCTTTTCGGCGTCTCCGCCGAACGGGGGATGTACCGCAGTGTCGATGGTGGAAGCACCTGGTCCGCCTATGCCGACGGGTACAGCCTCGCGAGCACGAAAGGGCTTCGGCTCATGCCCGACGGCGACTGCTTCGCCATGACGAATGGTGATGGCGTGTACCGGCTGCCGAAGGACAGTGTCAGATGGAGAGCGCAAAATACGGGGGTACAGGGGACCTGGATTTACGCATTGGAATCCGCCTCTGACAGCATAATCTTCGCGGGGGGATACGGCGGAGTCTGGGTCACACGAGACCAGGGAGTTACATGGTCCCATACAGACTTGGACGCCGGCAGCATGCGGGTGGCAGATTTGCTGTATACGAAGCAGATGGTATTCACCGTGGGGTATTCAGGAGGCATTCGCCGAAGCACTGATCTGGGCAAACACTGGACACCGATCAATACCGGATCAACCGCAGCGCGACCGAGTTGCCTGACCGTTGACAGCGGCGGTACACTGTATTGCGGAAGCGATGGTGACGGCATGTTTTCTTCGACCAACGGTGGTGACACCTGGCAGCCCGCGAGCAACGGCCTAACATCGTTGCGCGTGCATGCGCTATGTGCGGATGCTTCCGTGACGCTCTATGCATCAACGGATGACGGTGTGTTCAAATCCACGAACCAGGGAGCATCGTGGTCACTCGCTTCCAACGGACTTGCGTCAACGAGATGTTATGCGCTCAGTGCTGCGAATGGTTTTGTCTTCGCCGGTGCATCGACGGGCGTGTTTCGTTCGAGCGATAACGGTTCAAACTGGACGAAAGTCGGTGTCGGTCAGATTCCATCCCGGGCGCACCACGCCATCAGGATCGACGACAGCGGGGCCATCTATGCGGGAGGTGCCGGCAGCGTCTGGACTTCGACCGACAACGGAGATACATGGCAGTCTCCCGGTTCGGGCTTCCCGTCCAGCGACGTCCATGATTTCGCATTTCTTTCACATGGGCAGGTGTTCGCTGCGACAGAGGGCAATGGCGTGTACCGTTTGCCCGTCGGGAGCGGTGAATCTGAAATTACCATCCGGACATCTCCGGAAGGCCGGTCCTTCACTGTCGATGGTACAACATACAGCAGTGCGCAGACATTCACGTGGCAATCGGGAAGCACGCATACGATCAGCACGATACAGATGCAAAGCGGCGTCACGGGAATTCGATACAACTGGGAGTCATGGAGCGACGGGGGCGCCCGTTCTCATTCGGTCATCACTCCACCGGCCGCGCTGACAATTACTGCTGTGTTTGACACGGAATATCAGCTGACGATGAATACCAGCGGTGCCGGGAGCGTGACTCCGCAGACTGGCTGGCTGAGCGCCGGTGAAAATGTGTCCATCAACGCGCTACCGGACTCGGGGCAGCGTTTCGACGGCTGGGAGGGAACGGGTGAAGGTTCCTACTCCGGGCCGGATAATCCCGCCACTGTGACGATGAACGGTCCGATCACGGAGATTGCATATTTTGCCGGTACCGCTGAAACGCGTGAAATCAGCGTCACCACTGATCCCCCGGGCCGGCGCATGACCGTCGACGGTGAATCCTTTTCCAGCCAGCGAACATTTTCTTGGCAGGTGGGATCGCGTCACGATATCGGCACCACCTCGCCTCAGGGCGGCTCCCCGGGACTGCGCTATGTGTGGAAATCATGGAGCAATGGTGAGGGGATAACACATACATGGACTGTTCCCTCAGGGCCGGCACTCACGATCACGGCCAGCTTCGATATGGAATACCAGCTCACCATGACCGCCGAGAATGCGGGCTCGGTCTCTCCGACGACCGGATGGCATGCGAACGGTGCGCAGGTGCAGCTGCTGGCGACACCGCACGCAGGATACGCCTTTGACCGCTGGGAGGGCACGGGTCAGGGCTCATACAGCGGCACCGACAATCCGGTGACAATCACCATCCGGAATCCAGTGAGTGAATCGGCCTTTTTCCGGCAGGTCACCGGCGTCGTCACCGGACAGGCTCTTCCCGAGACGGTCGTTCTCCACCAGAACGCACCGAACCCGCTCAGCGATGCAACCACCATATCGTTCTCCCTGGTGAGGGCGCAGCCGGTGAGTCTTGTCGTTATGGATGTCCTCGGGCATGTCATGATGCGTCCTGTCGAGGGAGCCATGCTCCCCGCCGGGAAGCATCAGTGTATCGTCAACCTTTCGGGATTCCCGTCAGGTCTCTACTTCTATCGGCTTGTGACACCGAACGGCATGCGACTTCGCGCCATGGTACTGCAGCGATAACGCTGCATGTCAGCAGAACATCCCTGCGCTCATGGTCCACACCTCCGCATGACTGTCCCCGTCGTGAGGCGATGACGTTCTGAAAAAAGGCGTTTCAATGACCCCTCGGGGCTCGACACTTCCCGCGCAGAACAGACGTCCGCCTCTGCTGCGAAGATGGACCACCCCGCCGGCAGCAGCCGGCCGGGCAGTCACTCGCTCATGATTGCTCCACACATACCCGGACTGCGCCAGTGTTATCGGGTACTCTCGCTGTTCTGAATCCCGCTTTCACGCAGAACGCGCTCGAGTGCGCTTCTGTCGCCGCCAGTGCTGATCATTGTCTTCAATGCCGTCAGGAAACGGCCACGGAATGCTTCGTCATTACTGAGACGCACCATCACGGGAAAATCGTTCGGATCCCGACCCTGATCGGTGAAATGCTGCCGGGCGATTTCCACCGCCTGATCGAAGATCTCATCGGTCAGGAGATCGGCGTTCGGAGCATCCTTCGAAGGCGGCGGTGGAGCCGATTTGGCGGGCTGGACCGGCTCACCGTCGGTACGAACACTCGCAACAGGTTCCACGCCGTATGCGGAGAGCCGCTCGTCGAAATCGGGAATCAGCTCCCGCAGCACCGCTTCGAGACCTTTGACGCGGGATTGCAGCGATTCGATGGTCTTCTGCTGATTCTCGACGACACTGATACTGGCCTGGACGGGAAGTCCCACGGCTGCGATGACCTGACCCGGCATGCCTTCGGCAACACTGCCCCACGACACGCCAACGACCTGTGATGCCTGTGAGATAGTGATCTCCGACGGCTGTACGCCGATGCCGATCCCGTTTTCGCGTCCGTTCGGAATGATATAGTCACCCGGAGAAACCGGCCCGACAACCTTCACAGGGACCTGTCCCAGGAAGGCGCATTTCTCGAAATCCTGTTCGCGTTCCTTCTCCGGCACGTTCCCGAGGACGATCGGCGTGCTGGAGACGACCATCAGGTGCGTAGCACCCTTCGTTCGAAGCGATATCTTTCCACCATATACGCCGACGATATCGCCGCTCACCAAAATACTTTCCGGATCCTCGCGCTCAAGCCACTCGGCATAATCACCGCTTCCGGAGCTGTAGGAAACACCGTATTCCGCAATGTAATCATACTGTTCGGCGGCGGTCTGCGCGATCAGGGCAACCAGCTTTGCAGCGGCATAGGCAATTTTCGCCGGACCGGGTGTAACCGTAACCGCACCGAATCCGACACCGACACGATAATCGGCGATTTCCGACGCCAGTTCGAGCGATGCATCCGTCAGGTCGAAGGCATGTCCCACAGTCATGAGGATATACTCCAGACTAAGCATGCGCTCAGCCCGGGTTTCACCCTGGATGGCCCCGCGAAGCTGAGATTTGTCCCAGAAGCCGACGAAATAATTATCGTTCGACGTCGATCCATTCAACTTGATGGCGATACCCTGACGCGCACCTTCGAGAAACAGCGGGAACTTCTCCTTCTGTCCGTTCGATATTGCCGATTGGGCGGAATAATCGATATGCAGCTGTCCGCCGAGGTTCAGATTCTGCTGTACGCCCAGTCCACCATCAACCGTGAGCGCGCCTGTGGATGTGGACGTGCTGTTGGTTGCATTGAGGACGAACACCTGTCCGTACAGCTTGCTTTCACCTTTGTTGATGAAGGTCATCGGCTCGTCGCTCGTCACCGTGTCTCCCGATGTCGTCAGATTATCCACATACAGGTTATTGAATCGACCGTCGCCGCGCACGGTAAGATTGCGCCCCACCCACACATCGCGCGCTACGCCGAGATCGCGGCCCACATTTAAATTCTGGCGCACTGCGCCACCACCATGGGTGTTGAGACTGGCCAGGTAGCGTTCGTCCTCCAGCCCATCTTCCATTCTCGTGATCACCTGGACGTCGGTGAGGTCATACACCGAGAGCGGACCGTATACGTTCAGCGAATCGGAAATCCTCACCGTTCCGTCGAAGAATGAGTTCCCGAGTACCTCGAACTTATAGCTGGTTTCCTCGACGCCGATGCCCACGGCACCCTCGACCAGAAGACCATTCTCCGGTGCGCCGAACAGCGGAGCGTATGTGAGCCCAATTGTCATGTTTCCGGCCACGCTAGCTTTGCTCGCAGGCTGTTCCGTGCCGATGCCCGTCGCCCCCTGCACGATAAGACCATTGGGAGGTGCGGTGTAACTGCGCGCATACTGAGCACCGATGGAAGCGCCGCCGTTTACACCGAGCATGCTCTGAGGAATCGTCGTACCGATACCGACCCGCCCCTCGAATGCCGCGCCGTCGACTGGTGCTGCGTTGTCTGCGAATGTACTTCCCACGGAAAGACCTTTTGTCACGCTCAGCATGCTGCCGGGTCCGGCAGTACCGATACCGACGCGACCTTCGAACAACGCACCGTTCATCGGCGCCTGGTGCCGGCCGGTAAACATCGAACCGACGATCATCTCTCCATGCACTTCAAGTGTGGCGTTCGGGAATGGCTCCCCGATACCGACCTGTCCCTCGATGAGGAGCCCGTTTTCCGGTGCCGGTTTATTTCCGGCCCAGCCGAGACCGATGGTGGTATTGCCTGCAACGTCAAGGGTACTGACAGGCTGCGCGACGCCGATACCGAATTTCCCGTACGCGGTAAGGCGCATGCGTTCAATATTGTTCGTCCGAAATGCTAGTGGTGTGATATCCGTGGTACCCAGAAAATCGAGGGCGGGATCCGTTCCTGTATTCCCGACCGTCGACCACGGGGAACCAGGTGACGGATTACTGCTCGCATCGTAGCGCGATGCGCCGCTGCCGAGTCTCTCCGCCGTTTCGGCATGTGTCGCATGCAGGGCATAGGGCACGGAAAGCAGCTGTGTCGCACCGAGCATCGTAAAGTCATATCCGCCGTTTTCGTCCATTTCTACCTGCAGCCAGTATGAACCCTGGCTCCAGTCCACGGCGTCAATCGCTCCCTGGCGAACGTCACCCCCACCGATCGGCAGCGTGAACAAACCGTATCGATTGGTCTTGACGCGGTGGAATTCACTGAATACTGCCGTGCCGCCGGGTCCATCCTTCAAAATACTGATGTGCAGGTTGAGTTCACGGTCTGAAAGAATGGTACCCTCGCTGTCGCGTGCCAATCCCTGGTAGTTCATCAACCCGGGTGATTGCGCCTGCAGCAGAGAGATGGACAGCGGCACGAGAAGAAGTATCGCGATGATTGTTCTCATGGTGTATGCACCTGATATTCGAATTAATCTGCTTTGATTACCTTGTAGACGGCCAGCCGATCCCCTCTCGAGGAAATGGCGGCGAGGATATACATCCCGTCCGGAAGTCCTTCGAGAGGGATCCGCAGCATGCGGTCACCCACAAGCAGAACCTGCCGGGAGACCGGTTCACCAAGCATGTTGTACATCGTAATCGTAACGTTTTCGTCCGCCCCGGTCAGCTCGATGAGCAGTTGCTGTCTTGCTGGATTGGGGTACAGTTCCATGGAAAGCGGGACACACGCCTCACGGACACCGACAACTGTCAGAAATACCTGCTGGAATCCCTCGGAGAGTATACCTGAGTGATGAACCCTCGTTTCAGAGGACAGCTGGCCCACAGTCCAGGAGACAGAAAACGTCGCACCCTCCGCACACTCACCGGCCACAGCAAGGACATAGGGAGAAATATCCTGCGCTGCGGCAGGTCGAATGCAGAGAGGAAGTGCGATGACAAGAAGGGGAAATACGAGATTTCTCATAGGTTGACACATCCTCCGGAAGAATGGATATAGAGTATTCACTCACACCGGCCCGCAGGCCTGTGTCATACCTTATATTAGCCGCACACCGCGGCGAATCCCTGATCGTTGCGAGGTGAAATCAACTTATCTGCTACAATGCATGAAGAAAATACGCAGCTCTGCGTATTTCCCGTAAGGGCGAATTCCTTCTGAATTCTGTTATGAGGGCAGACTGACGCACAGTCTGCCGGAGGTGCGCACGTGGGGAGGCGGCGGTCTTACCGGTATCGCCCTATCGCCGGCAGCTGCAGGATGTCAGCGTGATGCACCGCGTACGTGAGCAGCGCGTGGCAACCACGCAGGGACAGCTTCCGACCGATGTTCTGCCGATGCTTCTGTACGGTGCGCTCACTGATGCAGAGAACATCGGCAATCTGTCTGCTTGTGCGGTTGCCCGCAAGCAGCGACAGCACCTCCAGCTCCGCGCCCGTCAGATGTTCGAATTCACAGGATGTGGAACGCTGCATTTTTTCACGATGCAAAATGTGCTGAACGCCGGGGGAAATATGCTGCCTGCCGCGTGCAACCCTCCGTATCACGTGGAGAAATTCTGCGGGGGTGTCACAGACGTCGCACATGCCGAGCACCTGAAAATGACGTGCAATGTTTACCTGCGTCAATGACGACCATTTCCCGTAGAGAAGCGTGGGAATTCTCCATCCCCGCCGCCAGAGTACGTGGACGAGATCAAGGCCGCCATCCGGAGGCAGATCCAGTGAAACGGCGAGAACGTCCGGGTGCTTGTCCTCGAGAACGGATAGGATTTTCTCCTCCGTGCAGCCATGGATGACCGACTGAATGTCCTCAGCCTCGCTGAGAGCCTGGCGCAATCCGGCGAGAAAAAGAGGAACATGATCCGCTATGCAAACGCTGAACATGGTCCTTCAGACGGAGCAGACGCGGCTGCTCCGGCAGCAATACTCTTTATTACGCAGTAATTTATATTATTTTTTACGATTTGCAATAAAAAAACAACGCCAACGCGGGCGTTTCACTGCAATCCACATGCAGGGGCACACGAACGTGCGCCCCTGCATCATGTGTTTTGTTCACCGAAACGGGTGAAACAATGCGAGCTTACCGTGCGAGCAGCATCTTGCGTTCGAGATTCTGCTTCCCGGCGGTCATCCGACAGATATACAATCCGCTCGGCAGCCGTACCCCTGCGTCGTTTCGGCTGTCCCATTCCATGTTGTACACACCGGCGTCGAGATCCAGGTCGATCAGCGTACGCACCTTCCTTCCCATCGCGTTGTAAATGAAGACGCTGACGTGACGCGCATCCGGGATGCCAAACGTGATCGTCGTGTTCGGGTTGAACGGATTCGGGAAGTTTTGAGCCAGCAGAATGTCGTCCGGGACAGGAAGCACAATCTCCTCGTAATCCTTCGGCTTGTGAGCCGGTACTTCCACGGTAGCGCTGCCTTCCTGCTTGTTCCCGTACGCATCCTCCGCCTCGTAGGTCACCGTGAATATTCGGTTCTTGTTCTTGTCCTTTTTCGCGCGAAGCTGGAAGAGATCATCGAACACTCCCGTGCTTGCACCCACGATGTCGGGAGCATCGGGCGGCTGATTCGACGTGATTGATTTCAACACGACGCCGACACCCTCACAGTTATCGGTCGCTTCCACCGTCGCATACACGGTTACCAGCTTATTCGTGGCCGGCCAGAGATAGCGTGGGGCAAGCTCCACAGATATCCCGGGTTTTTCATTGTCCGTCACGGTAACGGTGAAGCTGCAACTGACGGACTGATTGCTTGCATCGATGACCGTGTATTCCTCCGTCGTCGTTCCGACCGGGAAGAATGCGCCGCTGCCCAGACCGAGTGTACGGATGGTTTCGACGCCGGGACATGTGCTGGAACCGACCGGCACGGTATAGCTGACCACGGCGCCGGGTTCACCGGCGTCGGTGTATACCGCGATATTTGACGGACAGGAGATCGTCGGCGGCTGACCGGTAACGGTGACAAGTTGCACGTCCTCCGTGGAATTCCCGTTTGCGTCGACGGCGATCCAGACGATGCGGTGGAGACCGACAGGCAATGTGGCTCCCGCGTTATTCGTCGCGGTCGGTACGCCACAGTTGTCAGACAGGTTTGTGGGGACACCGAGCACCGTTTGTATGACCGTCCAGTAGCATTCTCCGGGATCCGCTGCGACCGTTATATCGGGCGGTGCAACGATCACGGGTGCCGAGGCATCGATGATTGTCACTTTCTGCGTTGCGCTTGCCCCGTTGCCGGAACCGTCGTACACCGACCATATGACATCCGTACTTCCAATGGGATACTCCGTGGCAGGCTGTGCAGGGCTGTAGGACGCAACCGTGCAGTTATCCGTGACATTCGGTGTACCGAGGTTGACATTACTGACCAGACGTGAACAGGAATTTGCATCAGTTGACAGAATGAGATCAGGCGGTGGAATGATGGTCGGTGGAATATGATCCTCCACGGTCACATCCTGTGTCACCGTCGTGAAATTTCCTGACGCATCGGTGATCGTCCATACGACGGTCGTTGTTCCCAGCGGGAACGTTGATGGAGCGTCATTGATGCATGTATACGAGCATGCCTCCGTCACGGCAGGCAGCCCGAGGTCGAGATCGGATTGGGAAACGCCGCAGCGTGTCGCAGTTGTGTTCACGTTGATATCCGGCGGAGCAACCGCGAGTGGATCGGTTGTGTCAACAACGGTCACGGTCTGCGACCTGCTCGTGATATTCCCCCGGGAGTCCTCCGCTGTCCATTGCACTGATGTCACCCCCACCGGGATGCCCGTTTTCGGAGTGAAATCCACCGACTGGACCGTGCAGTTGTCTATTGCCGTCGCACTGCCGATCAGCGTCTCGGTCAGATCAACGCTGCATGCATTCGGGGGTGCGTAGACCGTGGCCGGCGGCGGCAGTGAATCGAATTTCGGAGCTGTAATGTCCTGTACACCGATCGTCATCGTGCTGTCCCACGAGTTGTGACTCTGGTCCTCTACATGCATGCTGATGGAGACACTGTCGAGATCATTGCACGTCAACGTATCTCTGCTGATCGACTTGGAAATGATTTTACATTCGTCTGTCGCAAAGATGATAAGCTGTCCGGAATCAAGTATCGCCTTCCCGTCGATGGAGTCGAGAAACACGACGAAACCCTGATTCACCATGACGAATGGCGCCGTCATATCGAGTACTGACTGCACCTCGAAGGCTCCGATGTCGGGCACTACCGACGGATCGCTGTCGCCGTTGAAGCAGCGTGCGTAACCTCGCTGATCGGTCAGCAGGGTCGCACCTGTGGAATCCGCGGCATCAATGGCCTCGGAGCAGATCAGCAGCGCGTGCGTACGTGTCAGTCCGCCGTTCATGTAGAGACCGTCCAGCGCCGCATTTGCCGGGACAGACATTGTACCAGCGATATCGCTGCCGATCCAGCCGCTGCTCGATCCCTGTTTTCCGATCAAATTATATCCCTGCGAGAGGAAGCTTCCGCTCGCATCGGGATCCGTGCCTGCGGAATTCTCTGCGATGAGGCAGCGGCTGGTCGTAAAACTTCCGCCGTTGTTCACACCGCCTCCGATCCCGGCACTGTTTTGCGCAATTGTGCAGAAATCGCTGATGAAGGTGGAGGCATTATATATGCCCCCGCCTTTGCCAGTGGCTTGATTTCCGCTGACGGTCGAGAGATGAAAGCTGAGACTCCCGTAATTGGCGATACCGGCGCCGGCATGCGCCTCGTTTTCCGCGAACGTCGACCGGGAGACGATCGCCGCAACGCCGCTGGCGACATACAGCGATCCACCCTCATCGTTTGCGCGGTTGTAGTCGCATTCGCTGTCGCCCATCGAAAGGTTGCTGCCATTGCTCAGGACTCCGCCTCCGTCCTGGAATGCCGTACAGAGCTCGACGGTGCACCGGGTAAGAATAAGCCACGTCCCGGCATGATACACGGCGCCTCCGTGCCGCATGGCAGTGGATGTTCGAAGGACGCAGTCCTCGATGCCCAGCCACCCGCCACTGAACACCGCCCCTCCGTCAAGGTAGGCGGTGCAGGCTTCAAAAGTGCTTCCGTCCAGCCGCAGGGTGTCCCCGGTATGATATATTGCTCCGCCATGCTGTACGGCAGTGGAGGTCCGCAGGAGACAGTCCTCGACACGCAGCCATCCGTCGCTGAGAAGCGCACCGCCATCGAGGCCTCGTCCGTTGGAGAGCGTCAGACCGGATAGTTCGAGCGCGACGCCGGTTCCGACATTGAAAATGCGCGAATCGCAGAGACCGCTGACATCGATCACGCTGTTACCCGGTCCTGCAATAATGAGATCATGATCCATGGATATCTCGCCCAGTGTCAGGAGGATGGTTCCTGACAGGGATGCATCGAAAATGATGACATCGCCGGTGTCGGAGTAAAGCACCGCTTCGCGCAGGCTTGTGCCTGTGCCGACAGTACCCAGCATCGTGCCATCATCTTCGTCAACGATCGTTGTGACGGTATCTCTCGTTCCTGAAAACACGGGCTGCGCCGGGAGGTCTGCAACCGGGAGCAGCACGGCAATCAGAAAGCATACCATCATGATGCGGATAGGTAGTATTGCAGTCATCATATTGATCCTGCTTCGATAGTGACGGTGAGGATATGAGTCTGAGGACGGTTCCCGGTAGTGTCAGCACGCCGCACTGGCAGAGGGCACCCTGACATCCATTCTGTGCTGTCTTCACAGTCCATGGATGTACGGGACTGGCCATCCTCCGTCCTCGCAGACGATCGAAGGGATCACAGAAGAGGTATGACCGAAATATGGAGTGTAGCCCAGCATACATAAATCGCGAATGGATGTATGTACGCAACACTGCGTAAAGATGTGGCCCCCGCCGGACAGCATGTCCACGTTATGCTTCGTGAAAAACACAATCGGTGCATAAAAAAAAATCCCCGGAATTCCGGGGATTTTCCGCATCGTACGGTATGATGTTCGCGCTGCGCTGTATCACCGGTACGGACGTGTCGGTGTCCGGCGCACAGCGAACAGCGTGCATGCTATTTAACAAGCATCATCGATTTCGTCTGTGTCTGACCGTTCACGGTAAGCGAATAGAGATAGCTCCCGCTCGGCAGATCCGACGCACTGAATGCGACTTCATGGGAACCGGAGGGAGTCCATTCGTCCACCAGGGTCGCGACCTCTTCCCCGAGCGCGTTGAACACACGAAGCGTTACGAATCCCGATGCGTCGAGCCGGTAGCGAATGGATGTCGACGGATTGAAGGGATTCGGATAATTCTGCTCGAGCACAAACTGCTGCGCATGCGGCATGGCGTCGACCGCGGTCGAGGAGGAATTATAGAAGTACATGTTGTCCACGTACACCGTGTTGGGATCGCTCACCAGCACGATCTGCGCAAGGTGTTCCTTTGTCGTCAGGCCGGTGAAGGACGCAAGGGGGATGTCAAGACTCACCCAGGTCTCCGATGCGATCGCAGGTGTCGTGCTGCTGCTGAAGGTGAGTTCATGATTCACGTCATCACCGCCGCCGAACGCGCCGTCCGCACCGAAATCAACGAGCTGGACTTTGAAGACCGCCGGCTCGGCCGTGGGATCAGGCGTCCAGATGTCCATGTGGAAATGCGTCATGTCCGTCGCATCGATCGTCTCCGACGTGAATTCGATGCCCGCGAAAACGAGATTGGAATACTTCTTCACGTCGTCGCCGGCGACCTGCACATCTGACACATCGGCATTGTCCCACTCTGCGGACCATGTATCGACCGTCACGTCAGTATAGGCGTTGCTGAACAGCGAGATCACATCGCCTTCAGCCACCGTGGGAGTCGGGGCGGGCTCCGTCGGCTCGGCCGGCGCGCTTCCCCGATAAAAATACACGTTGTCGACATATACCGTGTTCGGATCACTCACCAGCACAATCTGCGCAAGGTGTTCCTTCGTCGTCAGGCCCGTGAAGGACGCGAGCGGGATATCGAGGCTCACCCAGGTCTCCGATGCGATCGCAGGTGTCGTGCTGCTGCTGAAGGTGAGTTCATGATTCACGTCATCGCCGCCGCCGAACGCACCGTCCGCACCGAAATCAACGAGCTGCACTTTGAAGACCGCCGGCTCTGCCGTGGGATCGGGTGTCCAGATATCCATGTGGAAATGCGTCATGTCCGTCGCATCAATCGTCTCCGAAGTAAACTCGATCCCCGCGAAAACGAAATTGGAATACTTCTTCACGTCGTCGCCGGCAATCTGCACATCCATGACATCCGCGTTGTCCCAGTCGGCTGACCAGGTATCGACCGTCACGTCAGTATATGCGTTACTGAAGAGCGAGATCACATCTGCCTCGGCAACCGTGGGAGTCGGGGCGGGAGTATCGGGCTCATTCGTTGTCACGATTTTCTCCGAAAACGTGATATTGTCGAAGTAGATGACACGATCATCCGGCCTGCCGGCCAGATCGAAATCAGGGAACACGATGATCTGATCGATATCGGTGGATTCCGGCTGTCCCAGCTTTGTGGAAAAATCGAACACCAGCTCTTCCCATTGATTCACGAGGGTATTTGCAACCTTGATCTCACCGGTCGATGCGCCTGTCGCTGTTGCGAACTTGATGCCAACATCACTGATGACCGATTTGTACACCATGATTTTCACGGTGCAGTTCGTCTCGTCGAGTGTAAATGTGCCGATGTCCGCACCATGCTGTGTCTCGCATCCCGCCCAGGGATTGCCCGCCTGCAGCGCCGTGAAGCGAGCCACGGTTGCCGACGTGTTCAATCCTGATGCGTCAGGATTCGTTACGATTTCCAATGCGGGATTGGTATCGTTTTCAAAAACCGACCATGTCCATGAAGCACCGTTGCCGCCCTGTTCAAAATCAATCGGAGCGTTCTGCGCAAATGTCAGACCGCTCAACATGATCATGCACACAAGCGTCACCATGCCCGTACCATACGTTCTCATTTTATCCTCTGCATAACTGATGAAACAATGACCGCCATACTGGTGGTGTAATTTGTCAGGTTTGGTCATACGTCAATCCATATCCGAACGGGAATAACGGATCATAGGGATCGTCACCCCGGTTCCAGTTGTCCCGATCGCTGCGGGGCCAGGAAAAGCGCAGCTTCCCGGTAAAATCCTCGTCCCCACACAGCACATCCGCGATACCCTGGCCCTCCGATCCGGGCAGCCAGGCCGCGACGAATGCCTGTGATTCCTCAAGTTCACTGTTGACGACCAGCGGCCGGCCGGACAGCAGTACCGCAACAACGGGGATTCCCTGTGCCCGAATGCGCCGGATCGTCTCAAGATCCTCGGGATGCATGCTGGCGAGTTCCAGCGAACTGCGGTAGGGTTTCATCACCATATCCGGACGCTCCAGGGATGATCCCAGCGCGACCGATTCGCCTTCTCGCACATCTCCCAGCCCCTCCGCGTAGGGAAGCTCACCGATAACGACGACGGCGGCATCAAACGATGCGTTATCGGCGGCGGAGCCATCCACGCTCAGCACTGCATCGGACAGCCGCGATTGCAGCGCTTCCCAGATCGACGTGCCGCCCTCAATGGACGCATTGTCTGATACTCCCTGCCAGGCGATGGTGAATCCGCCGCACTGATGCCCCCGGTTGTCCGCGCTTTTCCCGGCGACGAGGATGCGCCCGTTCCCTTTCAGCGGCAATATGCCTTCGTCGTTCTTCAGCAGCACAAGGGATTTGCGGACCGCCTCGCGCGCGACTTCCCTGTGGTCATCAGAGCCGAAACTCGGATGATTCGACAGTTCGCGCTCCGCGGGTCGAGGCTGATCGAAAAGGCCGGCAATGAATTTCACGGTCAGGATCCTGCGCACGGCATCGTCGATGCGCTCCATGGGAATGGAGCCGTTCGCGATGAGGCCGCGCATGGTGCTGATGAACTCTTTCCATTTCTCCGGAACCATCACCATGTCGATCCCGGCATTGATCGCGAGAGCGACGGCCTCGCCAAAATCGTCCGCCAGCTGATCAATACCGTTCCAGTCCGATATCACAAAGCCGCGGAATCCCAGTTCCGTTTTCAGCACATCCGTCAGGAGGTACTTGTGTCCATGGCACTTGTTCCCGTTCCAGCTGTTGTATGATGCCATCACGGTCAGGGCGCCTGCTTCCAGCGCATCATAATACGGGCGGATGTGTGTCTTCTGCAGTTCCGCGAGCGAGACGGCCGTGTCCCCCTGGTCAATCCCGTCCGTCGTGCCACCATCGCCGACCCAGTGCTTCGCACAGGCCACGACATGCTCCTGTCCGAAATCTCCCTGCAGTCCTTTGACAAAGCGCCCGCCGCAGAGGCGCACGGTCTCCGGATCCTCGGAATAGCTTTCGTATGTGCGGCCCCAGTGATCATTCCGCGCCACCGCAAGCGTGGGCGCGAACGTCCACTCCACACCGGTCGCCCGCACTTCCCGCGCGGTGACACGTGCGATGCGCTCGAGCAGATCGGGATCACCCGTGGCGCCGAGCCCGATGTTGTGTGGAAACACCGTCGCACCGCGAACGTTGTTATGCCCGTGAATCGCATCGACGCCATAGAGAATGGGAATCGCGAGATGCTCCGCATCTTCTTCCACCGAGGCCATCCAGTATGCGTCGTTCATCGCGACCCAGTCGGCGGGCGTGTTCTCACCGGGGACCGAGCCGCCGCCGCTGAGCACCGATCCGAGATGATAGGCCTTCACCTCTTCGGGACTGACAGCAAGACGCTCGGTCTGCGTCATCTGCCCTATTTTCTGATCGAGATTCATGCGAGAAAGCAATGCCTCGACCTTCTGCGCGATATCGTTCTGTTCCATAATCTGATCCATGACCTCTGCGTGTTGAAGAGCAACGGTAGTCAGTTCCGGCGAAGTCTCCTCAGCACTCCCCCGCCTTCGTTCCAGCTCGACGCGTACTTCGTGTGCAGTCTGTTCGGTGATGGGGAAACGCGCGATCGCCCATATGGCGATGGCGGACGTCACCATCGGGATCCCGGCATCGAAAAGCCGCATCAGGAAAATGGTGCGCTCCGACTGCATCCCTTCGTTGGCGACATCGAAACCCGTCGCTTCGAGAAGGAATCCGCCGCCGGCCAGCGCCGCCGCCATTCCGAGTTTCACCACCCACCAGAAAATCGAACCGAACATGCCCTCGCGCCGTTCGAAGGTGGTCAGTTCGTCGACGTCGACGACATCCGCGACCATGGAGCCCATGAGTGTGAACAGGCCGCCGAGGCCGAATGCGAGCAGCGGGGCGGGCAGCAAAACGAGCCAGGGATACGACGGATTGTAGCAGAACCACTTGAGACCGTAGCCGAGGATGGAGATTCCCGTCGACCAGAAGAACGCACGTCGTTTGCCGATCTTCGTGCCAAGCCAGGTGATTAGCACGATTACGCCAAACGTGGAGATTGCGCCCAGTGTGCCGGCGTACCCGGCGTACTCCGCTCCGAGCTGCTGATTGCCCGCGAATACGTAATAGATGATCACGTAAAACTGGAAAGAGGAAACCAGCATGAAGCCGTTGAAGACCATGAACGTCGCGACGCACAGCTTGAGGAAGGGGCCGGATTTGACCGTCTGACCGAATCCTTTGAAAAACTCAACCATGTCACGACGAAACGCCTTCGCAGCTCCGCCCACGCGCTTCGCCTTTCCCTCGCTCACCGCAATGTCGCGGAACGGTTCTCGCAGAAAAAGGGCCGGGAGAATGCCGATGCCGATCGTGACAAATGCGATAATGATTGCGAGACCGGCGGCTCCGTCAACCTGATCGTTGAAAAACCCCTTATAGGTCATGATCCAGAGAAACCACGGGGACACGACATAGGCCAGCTGGCCGATAAAGTTCTGTACTCCCATCAGTCGGGTGCGCTCATGATAGTCGGGTGTGAGTTCATACCCGAGAGCGACCCAGGGAGTAGCAAACACCGTATAGCCGAGATAGAAGATGATGGATCCGACGAGGAAAAAGATGAAATAGAATGTCTCGCTCTGTCCCCGCGGAAGCTGCCAGAGCAGCGCAAAGGTGATACCGGCGATGATCGCGCCGACGAAAATGAACGGCCGGCGCCGGCCCCATCGCGTCCGGGAATGGTCGGAAATGTATCCCATCAGTGGGTCGGTCAAGGCATCGGTCAGTCGCGGAAGCGCTCCGAGCAGCCCGACCAGCGCGGGATTCATTCCCAGACCGAGGTTGAGGACGATGATCATCCCGCCGCTTGCCGCGGCCAGTGTATTGTTGATGAACGCCCCCAGCCCATAAATCACCTTATGGGTGAAGGAGATGCGATCTTCCGGTGCGGTGGCGTACCGCTCGCCTGCTTTCATGCGCCTGAACTCCACGTGTCAATGGGTTTCTCCGGTGCGATCGGACAACACAGCGGTTGTCGCCTTCTGCCGTGCTCTATGCCTGAAGGAGCTATGATGCGACCTCCTCGTACACGCGCACATAGTCGATGAGCATGCGCTGCGGGAATATGGTATTCTCGTTCGGCGCGCCGACCCAGCCGCCGCCGACGGCCAGATTGAGGATGATGTAGAATGAATGATTGAACACCCATTCACCGGGAACATCCTCGCGCGAAACGGTGTGGTACAGGGTGCCGTCAACAAACCAGCGGATCTCATCCGCCTTCCATTCGACAGCGAAGGTGTGAAATCCCGTGTCGAAACGGTCATTGGGGAGGTCGTACCGCTTCGTCACCGCCTGGGCCGCGGAATATCCCGGCCCGTGGAGACTGCCGTGAAGGGTGCTCGGCTGCTGTCCGCGATACTCCATGATGTCGATCTCGCCGCACTGCGGCCAGCCGACCGTTTCGATGTTCGCGCCAAGCAACCAGAACGCGGGCCACATGCCCTGGCCCCAGGGCAGCTGAATACGCGCTTCGAAGCGTCCGTACGTGCGTTCGAACAAATCCCGGGTCACGATACGCGCCGATGTATAGGGCTGTCCGAGGTACGATTCCTTTCGCGCCGTGATCACGAGGTTTCCTTCGCCATCGAGCGACGCGTTTTCGGTTCTGTCAGTGTCGTATTCCAGCTGGGCGTTCCCCCAGTCCGTTCCGATGTCATGATCCCACTTCGTCGAATCCGGCGGGAGCCCGGCGGCACCGTCAAATTCGTCCTGCCAGACGAGCCTCCACTGGGAGGATCCCGGATCGGAAGCGTCGTCACCGCAGCCACTGAGGAAAAGGCCGAGAGTCAGCATGGTGAGACAACTCTGTATAAGGATGTGTTTCATATGCGCACCTGATGATATCGCGGAGATGAAAAAAGTGTCGGATCGGCGAATGCGGCGTTGAGGACAAGTGTCGATGCACCAATGGCGACCGCGCTGGGACCAAGCTCACCGATACAGATCTCGGTTGCTGCGACGGATGTAACATAGGTGCGCTCGCGCACGATGGACCGCAGACGTTCGAGCAGCAGATCTCCCGCCCGCGTGAGGCTGCCCCCGAGAATGATCATGGCGGGATTCATCACATTGAGCAGTCCGGCAATCGCGATGCCGAGATGCTCTGCCGCTTCACTGACAACTTTCGCGGCAAGGGGATCCCCCGCGCGTGCGGCATCCGCAAGCTGGAGAATTGTCATTTCTTCCGAGCTGAGAGCTGTCTGCTGATACAGCGATCGCAGCGCCCGGGCACGCGCCAGCAGTGCATCCGTCCCGATAAAGGTTGCCAGGCAGCCCCGCAGACCGCAGACGCAGGGATCGCCTTTCGGGTCAACGGTCATGTGGCCGATTTCTCCGGCCACCCCGGTGCTCCCGCGATAGATTTCACCACCGAGAATGATCCCCGCACCGATGCCAGTCGCAACCTTGATGTAGGTAAAGTCCCGCACATCCCGGCCGGCCCCCCACCATCCTTCCGCAAGCGCACCGAGATTCGCGTCGTTATCCACCAGTATCGGGACGCCGTATCGCCGGTGCAGATTCTCCAGCCCGATGCGTCCGCGCCAGGATGGCAGCACAACATCTGATATGCGCTGCAGATGGCGAGGGTCGACAGGGCTGGGGACCGCGACCCCGATCCCGAGCAGTCGGCGTGTACCATTGCCATTGCGTCCCATGCATTCGTCACATAATTCCATCACCGCGGATCGGCTTGCCTCGACGTCTCCGTCGACCGGTCGCTCGCGCTCCTTCCACTCCAGCACTTTTCCGCGCAGATCCGTCAATGCGACCGAAATGTGCGTCGCTCCGAAATCCACTCCCAGGATTTCGAACGCATCGTCCTGGAATTCCAGCACGACTGGCCGTCTGCCGCCGCTGGAGGGTTCCATCCCGACTTCCGCCACCAGTCCCGATTGAAGCAGTTTACGCACGATGTCCGACACCGTCGAGCGCGCGAGCTTCGTGCGCCGGGCGATGTCGGCGCGAGAGATGCGACGCTCCCTCCAGATCAGCTCCAACACGATATCGGCGAGTGAACGCGGTGCCTGCGTTCCCGGAAGCGAGGGGACGGTCCCGTACGTGGCACCGGTGTTCAGCCCGATCGAGGCCGCGGGCAGATTCGAGAGCGGTTTATTCGTGGAAGTAAACATTATCGACATAGATCGTGCGGAGATCACCTGAGATAACGATTTGTGCAATGTGCCCTCGCGTAACGAGTCCGGTAAAGACTGAGAGCGGGATATCAAGACTGCTCCAGTTGCCAGTGGTGATCGCGGGAGTGGTTGAAGCATTCAGCGACACTTCATGCTCGACGTCATCGCCGCCATCGAATACACCATTGGGTCCGAAATCAACCAGCTTGATTTTCAGCACCGCGGGATCGGTGATGACATCCGGAGTCCAGACGTCCATGTGAAAATGCGTCATGGCTGTGACATCGATGGTCTGGGAGGTAAACTCGATCCCGGCGAACACGACACTGGTGTATTTCTTGACGTCATCCCCCTCAATCGTGATGTCGGCGAGATCGGCGTCATCCCAGACCGCGGACCAGGTGTCCACCAGCACGTCATCATAGGCATTGCTGAAAAGTGAGATCACTTCCGACGCCGGAACGGTCGGTGTGGGAGCAGGCACTGCAGGCTCGGTCGGCATGTCGCCTCGATAGAAATAGATGTTGTCGACGTACACCGTATTAGGATCGCCTGAAATGATCATCTGCGCGAGATGGGCTTTTGTTCTCAGTCCGGTGAACGCCGAAAGCGGGATATCAAGCCCGACCCAGCGATTGCTCGCCAGTGCAGGCGTCGATGAGCTCGTCAGAGTGAGTTCGTGCTCGGCATCATCCCCGCCGCCGAATGCACCGTCCGCGCCGAAATCAACCAGTTTGATTTTGAATACAGCCGGCGGGTCCGTCGGATCCGGCGTCCAGAAGTCCACGTGAAGGGTGGTCATGTCCGAGGCGTCAATCAGCTGCGAGGTGAACTCGATCCCGGCGAACACGAGGTTGGAATATTTCTTCACATCGTCACCCTCGATCTGGATATCGGATACGCCGGCATCGTCCCAGTCGGCGGACCAGGTATCGACCGGGACGTTGGAGTAGGCATTGCTGAAAAGCGAAATGACATCGGCAGCGGCGATCGTCGGCACGGGCGCCGGTGCGGCGGGTCCGGGTGCCGCTTCGCCGACCGTGACCGTCACCGTGCCGTCGACGTCCACCGATCCGAGCGTGGCGCTGATCGTGGCCGTCCCCAGGCCGACGGCGGTGATAAGCCCGTTCTCGTCGACGGTCGCAACGCCGTCATCGGAAGAGGAAAATGTAAAATACCCGGGCAATGCGTAGATGGTATTGGGCACCCCGCTCTGATCATAGGTGACGCCGGTCCCTTCGACGGGAAAGCTGTCGTTAATCTCCGCCGTGACCGTACGGCTTGTCATGAACGGTTTCGGATGTGCGAGTGTCCCGAGGCGCTCGAACTGTACGTCATCGATGAACAGCTCGTATCCGTTTCCGTTCTCCGGTCCCTCGGCCAGGAATAGGAGTCCCCGTTCCTGCACGAGTTTCTCGGGAAGCGGAATGGGAAGGGTGTATTTTCTCCATGTCGTGGAGACAGGCAGATCGGACTTCAGCGCGACATAGCGAGAGGTGCCGGAGTTGTCATTTCCGAAGCCGACCTCATTGAGCGTGGCAGGCATGCTCGCTTTTGCCCAGAAGGTCAGCGCGTCATATCCCGACAGGTCGCGTCCGCCCGCGCTGACAAACGTGCCGCCCGCGAACGATCCGGACGGATCGCCCTCATTCGGAATGACGAACATCAGCGACTTTGTGCCGCGGTATGTCACCGAAGTCGAGATATCAAGGGCATCGACCTTTGAAGCGCCAAAGGCATGGTATTGAACACCGGGACCGAATTCGTCAATGAACACTTCCGCAGTCGTGGGATACGCAGCAGGCTCGAGTGTGCTCTCGTCCCTCTCGCAGCCGGCCGTGACCAGTATCATGACGACGGCCGCAGAAGCTGCGAAACGGATCATACTATTCGCGGTCATGTCTCGTCTCCAGTTCTATGAAAAATGAATGAACGATCGCGGGAAAGAATTTCAGCCCGGAGGACTGGTTGGCATTGATGACTTTGTTCGATGACAAAATAATGTTGGCAACACCATTTGTCAAGAAAAAAATCATCCCGACCGCCATAATTATCCATTCTTAAGGACTATATGCACATTTTTTTCTTGACATCGCTCAGAAAACATGCTACATTGTTTGCGATTCGAACAAAGTATGCCGCAAGATGTTGCTCGGTGGCCCAAACGTGTTTCCGCCAGACAGACTTTCCATTTCGTGAGGAGGCTCTCATGACTTCGACCCGTGTTCGCGCTACCCGTGTGTTCTTCCTGATCATTTGCACTCTCACGTTCTTCCTTGCAGGAACATCAGCGTCCAACGCACAGGTCGCTGACGTCCGCGTCGTCACTGATGAAGCCGGTATGCGGCTTCAGGTCGATGGAAAGGACTTCATGGTCCTCGGTATGAACTGGGACTACTTCCCCATCGGCACGAATTACTCGTACAGCCTGTGGACCCAACCGGACGACATCATCATGGCGGCACTGGACCATGAAATGACCATGCTCCAGGAGATGGGTGTGAACGCGATCCGGCAGTACGTCGGCGTGCCCCCACGCTGGGTGAAATACATTTACGAGCGCTATGGCATTTACACGGTGCTCAATCATCCGCTGGGCAGATACGGCGTGACCATCAACGGCGTGTACTATGCGTCGACCGACTATTCGGATCCCGACACGCGCGCCTCCATTCTGGCGGAAGTCGAAGCCATGGTCAACGAGTTCCGTGACGTCCCGGGCGTGCTGATGTGGCTGCTGGGGAATGAGAACAACTACGGACTCGTGTGGAAATCCGCGGAAACCGAGGCGCTGCCGGAGGGTGAGCGAGACGCGGCCAAAGCGCGTTATCTGTATTCGCTATTTGGCGACGCCACCCGGCTGATCCACGGCATGGATACGAAACGCCCGGTGGCAATGGCGAACGGCGACCTGCAGTACATCGACATCATCGCCGAGGAGGTCAAGGAACTCGATATCTTTGGCACGAACGTCTATCGGGGCATGTCATTCAGGGATGCTTTCCAGGAGGTCAAGGACAAACTGGGAGTCCCCATCATGTACACGGAATTCGGCGCGGACGCCTTCAACGCAAAAGAAATGCGTGAAGACCAGCTGATGCAGGCGCGGTATCTCATCTCCCAGTGGCAGGAGATTTACGAGCAGTCAAGCGGAAAAGGCAGGGTCGGGAATTCGATCGGCGGATTGACATTTCAGTTCAGCGACGGATGGTGGAAATTCAAGCAGGAAAGCAATCTTGATGTGCATGATGTAAACGCCTCCTGGCCGAACGATGCGTACCCGGAAGATTACGTGCCCGGCGAAAACAACATGAATGAAGAGTGGTGGGGCGTCTGTGCAAAGGGGCCGACCGATGCCCGCGGTCTGTACAAGCTGTACCCGCGCGCGGCCTACTACGCGCTGCAGAAGGCACATCGGCTCGATCCGTACGGCCCCAATACCGATCTCAATACGATCCGGGAACATTTCGCTTCCATCCGTCCCATCGGAGCTGTTCTTGAGGCCCGCAGCGATCGGGCAGCACTGCTGACCGAAGCCTTCCAGGGTGTCCGCGTCAGCGGGCTCCGGATCGATATGAGCACGATCAGCACCGGCGGACACAACATCAGCACGCCGGATGAAATCGATCCGAACGACGACAGCCGCCCGTCATTCCGTGGATTCGATCATCTCGAATCTTTCTATGCGAAAATCGAAGCGCGTCCGGCACCCAATGTCTCGGGCAGCGTCGCAGTGAACGTGCTGGGCAATGTCCCCGAAAATCCAATCAATGAAATCTTCTACGAAAACCGAGGCCGCGTCCGCAATGCCGAGCTCGACGGCGAGCAGCTTCCACTCACCGATATTGAACGCGTCAAGGTATACAGCGCGAATGTGTCATGGGACAGCCAGTGGTTCACGCTCGATGGATTCTACCGCACGGGGCACTATCACTGGGGATATGAAGGCGACTTCTTCGGATTGTACCAGGAAGCCAATTACGGTCCGAACATCGACCTGTACAATGGGAACGCCCCGCTCGGTGTTGAAATCGAAGGGAAGAAGCAACTCAGTGGCCTGAAGATCGCGGTCGGACCGGAACTCTGGTGGGGAGCGAATCCCGCGGTCCTTCTGAAATACCAGCGGCAGCTGGGTTCGATCGTGGCAACCGCCATCTATCAGGAGGATCTCGATGATCAGGGACCCGCAGTGAGTTCGATCGCCATCCCGCTTCCGCCCACGCGAAAGGCCACTCTTCATCTGGAGACGGAGTACGGTCCGTTCGGCATTGAAGTCGGCGGTATCTGGTCGGGCGATACGAAAACCGGCCAGCCATTCCAGATCGCGAGCGGATCTCCCGGGAGCTACACGGTGCTGCAGGACTATATCAAATCGGAAGACGCCTTCGGCGCAAAAGCCAAACTGACGCTTTCCAGCGGCCGCTGGAACTGGTATGCGCAGGGTACTGCCAGGGGGCTTGTCGCGGATGGCGGTCCGACGTCGGCGCTCACGTTCACGGGATGGAGGCTCAAGGACAACGGCTTCGGAAACCAGTACAACGTGCTGACAGGGCTCGCCGTGACCATGGGGAGTTTCCAGGTCGCTCCGAACTTCCTGTGGCAGAAGCCCATCGTAGGACCGATCCCGGCGGACGTCCCGGCTCCGGGCAGACCGCGCAACGTGCTGGACGATCCCTTCGCCGTGCGCGTGAACCGCGAGACCACAGCTGGCGAACTCCTCATCACCTACGATCCCACGCCCGCGACCTGGATGTACGCATGGGACAGCGACATGCGTGAGGACGCGAAATTCGCCGCCAGCGTGGGATTCGTGTTCCGCCACCATCCGACGACGCAGGATGCCGCGATCGGCATTCTGGCCGACGGTCGAACCACCTTCGCATTTCCCGGCGCTGCGCCGGCGCGTGATCTCTGGGAGACGTACGCGCGCATCGTTTCAAAATTGCGTCCGGGGCTGGGCCTGATTGCGAACATCTATGGCGGCACCGGTGAACCAAACGGCGACGACGACCGTCTGATCCATCGCTATGGTGCCGACATCCGTCTCGTCCTGAACTCCCTGAAATTTGCCGCCATGGCGAAGGTCAACGACTGGGGTCCGTACGACTATCATCGCGACTTCAATCAGACCTTCCCGCTGCAGCTGGTCGGTGACCTCTCCTATATGCTGGGATCGCCCGCCTGGTTCGACCTCCCGCAGACGCGGATTGGACTGCGCGGAACGTGGCGATCCCTCGACGAGTATTCGCCGCGATACTGTCCGGGCCGGACGCCGAATGCCTCTGGTGTATTGGAATGCGATCCCGACCTGCCGGGTGAGAACGGCAGCGAGTGGGAAATCCGTACGTACATTCAGTTGAATATTGGAATGTGAGAAACGCATAGGCGGGATTCCGATGCGGAATCCCCGCCGCTCTCGCAGGAAACTCGTTTTGAAACAACATACGTCCTGAAAAGGGAAACCCATGGAACACACGTCCTCTCCGGATACGCAGATTCGTGATCTGCTGCAGCGCATGACACTCCCTGAAAAGATAGGTCAGCTGCAGCTGGTCAACGGTGCCGGCGGTACTATCCCGGACGACCTGCGCGCAGCGGTCGCCTCGGGAAGCGTCGGCGCTGTCCTCAATGAAGTCAATCCGGCGGTTGTTCATGAACTTCAGAGCATCGCTGTCCATGACAGCCGTCACGGCATTCCGCTGCTGATCGGTCGAGATGTCATTCATGGTTTTGCGACAGTGTTTCCGATTCCGCTCGGGCAGGCCGCGAGCTGGAATCCGGAGATCGTGCGGCGCGGCGCCCGGATCGCGGCGCGCGAGGCCGCGGCGACAGGGATCAACTGGACCTTCGCTCCCATGGTCGACATCGGTCGTGATCCCCGGTGGGGCAGAATTGCCGAGACGCTCGGAGAGGATCCCTATCTGAGCGGTGTGCTGGCCGCAGCGATGGTGCGGGGATTTCAGGGCGACGACCTGTCGCAACCCTCGAGCCTCGCGGCCTGCGCGAAGCATTTCGCCGGGTACGGCGCCAGCGAGAGCGGTCGTGACTACAACACGACGAATATTCCGGAAATCGACCTGCGCGACATCCACCTTCCGTCATTCAAGGCGGCGTGTGACGTCGGCGTCGCCACCTTCATGACCTCGTTCAGCGACCTGAACGGCATTCCCGCAACCGCCAATGACTTCCTCCTGAAAAAAATTCTCCGTGAAGAATGGGGATTCGACGGCTTCGTCGTCAGCGACTGGGAGTCCGTTTCGCAGCTGTCGATTCACGGACTGACGCCGGACGACAGAGAGTCCGCCTTCGAGGCAGCGCAGGCGGGGCTCGACATGGAGATGGCGAGCACGACCTTCGCCGCGCATCTCGCTTCCCTGGTCGAAGAAGGACGCATCCCGGCTCAGAGAATCGATGCGATGGTGGAAAACGTCCTGCGCATCAAATTCCGCCTCGGCCTTTTTTCACACCGGCACGAGCACACCGAAGATCTTTCCGTTATCGCACACCCTGACCACCTCTCCGCTGCAAAGGATGCCGCTGTCGAGAGCATGGTGCTGCTGAAAAATGACAACAATCTGCTTCCGCTGGCAACAACGGAGCGCACCTCGATTGCCGTGATCGGACCACTGGCGGACGATCCGTACGAGCAATTAGGGACGTGGATATTCGATGGGGATGAACGGCACAGTGTTACTCCTCTGCAGTCCATCCGCCAGGCGGTTCCGGAGGATGTAACCATCCATCATGCGCGCGCGATGGCGACGACACGAAGCCGGGATCGGGAAGGATTCGACGAAGCACTGCGGTGTGCCGCCGATTCCGATGCCGTCATTCTCTTTCTCGGAGAGGAATCCATCCTCTCCGGGGAAGCGCACTGCCGTGCCGATATCCGCCTTCCCGGGAATCAGGAAGAGCTCATCAGGGAAATCGCCGCGATCGGCAAATCCGTCGTGCTCGTGATCATGGCGGGCCGGCCGCTGGCTCTCGAAAACGTCATCGGCAGCGTGGACGCACTGCTTTACGCCTGGCATCCCGGCAGCATGGCGGGTCCGGCCATCGCCGACCTCCTGTTCGGCGCCGCGGCACCGTCCGGCAAACTTCCGGTCACGTTCCCGCGTGTCACGGGTCAGATCCCGATCTACTACGCCCACAAGAATACGGGCAAACCCGCGATTCCATCCGAGGTAATGCACATCGACGACATTCCTCCCAGGGCACCACAGGTGTCATTCGGACTCACATCCTTCCATCTCGACGCGGGAGCCTCCCCCCTCTTCCCCTTCGGCTTCGGCCTTTCGTACACGACGTTCAGATACGACAATATCAGAACGGACACACCCGAGATTCAGCTTGGCGATCGCATCGTTGTCACCGCGGACCTGACAAACACCGGAGACCGGGAGGGCACGGAGATCGTGCAGCTCTACGTGCGTGATCTGGTCGGCAGCGTCACGAGACCGGTCAGGGAACTCAAGGCATTCAAACGCGTCCTTCTGCAGCCGGGAGAAATGCAGTCCGTTTCCTTCGAACTTCATACCGATGATCTCGCCTTTACCAACAGGCACATGCAGCGTGTCACGGAACCGGGTGAATTTTACGCGTGGATTGGAGGCAGCTCGGAAACGGAGCTGAAAGCCCGGTTCATGGTCCGTTGAAATCCCGCTGCGGTAGTGAACAACCGATAACACATCCCTTCACGGAAAACCGCCTGACGTTTGTATGCCGGGGAAGTATTTGATAGGTTGCGGAAGATCATTTCTTGTTCTCCGTGTTTCCTTCCCCAAGTGCCCGCGGCGGATGACTGACAAGCTTCAACGATCCGGATGGTTGCCGTACACAGGTCTGCTTCAGTGCTGTATTGTCCTGTGTATCGTGTTCGCGATTGCTCCGAAGAGTTACGCGCAGGCTCCGGTGCAGCTCAGCCTCGACAGCGCGAAACAGTGCGCACTGGATTACAATAAAGCAATCGCGAATGCGGATCTCTCCGTCGATGACGCGAGAGCCCGCCTGCGGGAAACCGTCGCCCAGGGGCTCCCCCAGATACATGCCACCGTGGACTACTCCAATTTTTTTGGTTCATCGGCTTCTCTCGGCAACTTTCCGGGTATGCGCATTACGTTTAATCCCACAAGCAATCTGGGATTGACTGTCAGCCAGCTCGTTTTCAGCGCCGGATGGATTGTCGGCATTCAATCGGCAAAGCTGTATCGGGAGATGATGAAAGCCGGCAGGGAGAACACCCGTGCCACCATCCTTGCACAGGTCACCGAAGCGTACACGCTGTGCCTCGTTTCCGAGCGTATCCGACAGGGTCTCACGGAGAATCTCGAGAACATGCAAACCGTCCTCGATCAGACGAAGGTGATGGTCGACGTCGGCATGGCGGAAGAACTTGACTATGACCAGCTCGCCGTTCAGGTCGGGACCATCGGCGATGCACTGAAAGCGGCGGAAAGACAGGTGGAAATCTCGCTGAATATGCTGCGACTGCTGATAGGCGTTCCGGCAGAGCAGATCATCACCCTCACCGACGGCATTGAAACACTCGTCGCGCACGCTGACTTCCGCGGCAGCCTCGACAGACCTTTCTCCCTTGAAGCCAATCCCGAATACCGGATGATGGCCCTGCAGACCGATATCGCCCGGCGTGCCGTGCGACTGGAACAGTCAACCCTCCTTCCGACGATTACGGGATTCTACAGCTATACGGAAAAACTGCTCAAACCGGAATTCGACATTACACCGAAGCATGTCATCGGACTGAACCTGAGCCTGCCGCTGTTCACCAGCGGGCTTCGATTGCACCGCATCGAACAGGCACAGCTCAACACGCAAATCGCTGAAAACAAAATGGAGCTCCTCACCCGCGAACTCGCCATCAGGGAAAAACAGCTCCGCTACAATCTGAGTAATGCCATCGATCAGTACGAAAACCGACGGACAAACATGGAGGTCGCGAAGAAGGTCTTCATGCATATGAACAACAAGTACCAGCAGGGCATGGTCTCATCGCTGGACCTGACGACCGCGCACAACACCTCCATCCAGGCTGAAAATAATTTCTATAACGCCCTGCTTCAGCTGATACAGTCGCAGGTCGCCCTGGACAGACTCCTGAACACGCTGTAAATCCGGAGGACATCCGTCCCGTTTCGCACAGCGCCGATTCGCACGTCCTCGAAATTGATCCAACGGACAAGAGCACCATGAAAGCTTTCCCTCGATTCATCGGCCCCCTCCTTGTTGCCCTTGCCGCAGCAGGCTGTTCCCCGTCCGAAGATGCGCCGGACAACGGCGATTCGGGCAAGGACGGACGGATCGAACCGGTTCGCGTGATGGAATTGAAGCCCCGGGAGATACCCCGGCGAGTGTCGTACAACGCGCAGCTTCTCGCCATCCGGGAGGTTCACCTCGCTCCCGCATCCCCCGGTCGTGTGGACAGGATACACGTCGATGTCGGCGACCGCGTATCGGAGGGAGAGCTTCTTGTCGAGATGGACAGAACGCAGCTTCAACAGGCGCTGGTACAGATGCAGAATCTGGAAACGGATCACCGGCGCCTGGATACGCTGCGCAAAACGGGCAGCGTCTCGCAGTACCAGTACGATCAGCTTGCCACGCAGTACGAGATTGCGAAAACGAACGTCTCTTTTCTCAAGGAAAACACCCGGCTGAGTGCTCCATTTTCCGGGACGGTGTCCGGGAAATATTTCGAGAATGGCGAGATGTACTCCGGTGCTCCCAACACGTCCGCCGGGAAAGCGGCAATCCTCTCCCTGGTCAAAACGGACAGCCTCAAAGTGCTGATCAATGTCGCGGAGAGTTATTATCCTCTTATCAGGAAGGGCATGGCATCGACGCTCCGTGCCGACGTCTATCCGAACAGAGAATTCCGGGGAATCGTGACCACCGTCTTCCCGACCATTGATCCCGCGACGCGAACCTTCGTCACGGAAATCAGCATGGGCAATCCCGGCGGACTCCTGCGGCCCGGCATGTTCGCACGCGCCGAACTGACGCTGCAGCAGGTGCAGGCTCTCGTGGTACCCGCCATCGCGGTGATGAAGCTTCAGGGTTCCAATGAGCGTTTCGTCTTCCTTGAGAAGGACGGGCATGCTCACCGCGTGGTTGTCGAAATCGGTGAGCGACACGACGATATGCTGGAACTGATTTCCGGGGAAATCCGCCCCGGTGATCGACTCATCATCGCAGGACAATCTCGACTCGTTGATCAGAGCCCCGTCAGGGTTAGCAAATAACGTGTTCCACGTCCGCCGTTTCATGACGGCGCGTGCTTGATCCCCCTCCGATGCAGACTGGAGTCCGCGTAGAAATATGAGCATTTACAAAAGCGCCGTCGATCGACCAATCACGACCGCAATGATCTTCACGGCGGTCATCGTTCTCGGGATCTATTCGCTCGTGTATATCCCGATCGATCTCTTTCCCGAGATGGAGCCGCCCGCCATCACTGTGATGACGGTGTACTCCGGCGCGAACGCGCGGGACATCGAATCGAATGTCACGCGTCCGATCGAGGATGCGCTCAATTCCGTCGAGGGACTCAAGGAAATCCGCTCCGTCTCGAGTGACAACGTGTCCGTCGTCAGCCTCGAGTTCAGCTGGGATACGAACCTCGACGAGGCGTCCAACGACATCCGCGATGTCATTGATCTCGTGCAGGATGCACTGCCGGAGGATGTCGAGCGGCCGACCATCTTCAAGTTCAGCATGAGCATGATTCCCATCGTGTTCTATGCCGTCACCGCGGAAGCGAGTTATCCCGGTCTGGAGAAAATTCTCGATGAGCGCATCATCAATCCGCTCAACCGCATTGACGGCATTGGTTCGGTCAGTCTCATCGGGGCTCCCAAACGGACGATATACGTCGAGGCGGACCCGCTTAAACTGGCGGCCCACAATCTCACGATCGAGCAGATTGGCAGCGCAATCCAGGCGGAGAACCGCAACCTCCCCTCCGGGAACGTGAAGATGGGGATGATCGATTATCAGCTGCGCGTTGAGGGAGAATTCGCCGGGAGCGCGGAGCTGAACGATCTTGTCGTCAGTCATTTCCAGGGGAAATCAGTGTTCCTGCGGGATGTCGCCACCGTGCGCGACACGCTGAAGGATCTGTCCCTCGTGGAACGGATCGACGGCGGAAAGGGGCTGCGGATGTTCGTCATGAAGCAATCCGGCGCCAACACCGTCAAGATTGCCCGGGAGGTGAAGCAGGCTGTCAATGAACTGAAAAAGGATCTGCCGCCTGATATCTCCATCAACGAGATCATCGACACCTCCGTGTTTATCAATCAGTCGATCAGCAATCTCTCGGAGACCATGCTCTGGGCGATTCTCTTCGTCGTCATCGTGGTGCGGTTTTTCATCGGGAGATGGCGGGCGACTTTTATCGTGATGATGACCATCCCGATTTCTCTCATCGTCTCATTCATCTACCTGTTCATCACCGGCGGTACGATAAACGTCATCTCACTCTCCGCGCTTGCGATTGCGCTCGGAATGGTCGTCGACGACGCAATCGTCATTCTCGAGAACATCTCCCGGCATGTCGAACGTGGAACCACCGCCAGGGAGGCGGCCATTTATGCGACCAACGAAGTCTGGCTGGCCGTCATCGTCACGACGCTCGTCGTCGTCGCCGTTTTTTTCCCTCTCACGCTTGTCGGAGGGATGACGGGCGTTCTCTTCAATCAGCTCGGGTGGATCGTATCGATTACGGTCGTGACGTCGACCGTCGTGGCCATTTCCCTGACCCCGATGCTTTCATCGAAACTGCTGGGATTCAGACGCAAGAGGAAAAGCGGCCGCTTCAGCCATGACGTGCTCATCGAACCGCTGCATGAACGGATGAGCGCTTTCTACGAGAGGATCATCCGCACGGCGCTGAGAAACAAGAAAAAGGTTCTCGTTCTCTCCCTGCTGGTGTTCGCCGGCTCCCTGAGCCTGCTCTCGATGGTGAGCGTGGAATTCATCCCGGAGGCGGATGAAAGCCGTATTCTTATCAACGCGGAATGTACCACCGGCATGCGCGTCGAGGAGACGAGCAGCATCGCAAAGCGGATAGAACGGATCATCCGCTCGCGCTGTCCCGAGGTGCAGGTGATGGCGATATCATCCGGCGCGGATGATGCCGGCAGCATGTTCTCCATGTTCATGCGCACCGGAACGAACATCATCAACGCCATGATACGCCTCGTGCCCGTATCGGAGCGCGAGCGCAGCGTCTGGGAGATCATGGAGGATCTCCGCGCGCAGCTGGACAGCATTCCGGAACTCATCGAGTATTCCGTTTCGGGAAGCAGCGGCGGCTTCGGCGGGCAATCCACGAATACGGTCGACGTGGAGATCTACGGATTTGATTTCGACATCACCACCGGAATCGCCGAACGGCTTCGTGAAAAGATCGCGCGCATCCCCGGCGCGCAGGATGTGCTCATCAGTCGCAAGGACGACCGTCCCGAACTGCAGGTCGTGCTCGACAGGAAAAAACTCGCTGAAAACGGTCTGAACACGGCCATGGTGTCATCCGCCCTGCGGAACCGCATCGCCGGATTGACGGCCACCATGCTGCGGGAAGAAGGAGACGAGTATGACATCGTGGTCCGGTACGCGGAGCGATACCGCAGTTCGATTTCCGACGTCGAGTCCATCCCACTGGTGAACCACCTCGGGAAAACGATATACCTCAGGGAGGTCGGCACCGTCAGCGAATACTGGAATCCCCCTAACATCGAACGCAAGAGAAGGGAGCGCATGTTGACGGTATCGGCCACGCCGGCAGGCATATCCCTGGGGGACCTCGCGGGGGAGATCTCGAAACTCATCGACGTGACCGATCTTCCCGACGGCGTGATGATCGACGTGGGCGGCGCATTCGAAGATATGCAGGAATCCTTCGTGGATCTCGGGCTGCTGCTCCTGCTCAGCCTGATCCTCGTCTATCTTGTCATGGCTTCCCAGTTCGAATCCTTTGCCATGCCGTTTGTCATCATGTTCTCGATCCCGTTCGCGTTTACGGGTGTCATCCTCGCGATGGTGCTGACGGGGACCACATTGAGCGTGATTGCGGGACTCGGGGCCGTGCTGCTGATCGGCATTGTGGTGAAAAACGGCATCGTGATGATCGATTACATCAACCTGATGCGTGACCGCGGACTGGAGCTGAACGAAGCGATCGCGGTTTCCTGCCGGTCGCGTCTGCGTCCGGTATTGATGACGGCCCTGACCACGATTCTGGCCATGCTGCCGCTTGCGCTCAGTACCGGCGAAGGTGCTGAAACCTGGCGTCCGATGGGCCTCGCATTGGTTGGCGGTCTCCTCTTTTCCACCGCGGTGACCCTGATTCTCATCCCCGTCGTCTATGCCCTGTTCTGCCGTCTCGGTGAGCGAGACAAGGTCGCCAGGGTCCGGCAGAAGTTCACGTTCCTCGATGAATCAACAAAGGTCTGAGCATGCGATGAAAGCGGTCATGATCATTTTCAATCAGACACTGCGTGACAGGATCGAGTTCATTTTCGACCGACTGGAAATTCGCGGCTTTACGTTGTGGAAAGAGGTCCAGGGCCGGGGATCGGAGACGGGAGAGCCGCGCATGGGCACGCACACCTGGCCGGAACAGAACTCCGCCGCGCTCGTTGTCATCGCCGACGACATGGTAGATCCCCTGCTCGACAGCGTCAGGAAACTCGATGCGCTCAACGAGGAGATCGGCGTGCGGGCGTTCGTGTGGAAGATCGAGCAGGGGTACTGAACCCGTTCCTTCCTCCGGCGTGCAGCCTGCGGTGGGACGGGCTTGCCGTGAATGTGCGCCATCCCTGCGCGTGTCATGGCGCAGGGCCGGGTGGCGGCAGGCCGGACCACATCATTCCAGAAAAAGCCTCATGAAAGCGATCGTATGCGCGGACTATGGCCCACACGAATTTCTCCTGGAGCAGATTGTGGACACACACAGATGCGTGGAAGCGGGACAGAGACCAGGGATATGGCGAGATTGTATGATGCAATACCTTGACAACTATTCATAAAAGATTAGTTTAATCCTTATCAACGCATCCCGACAGAAAATTTCCGGAGGCTGAATGTGCACATCATCCTCCGCAGAAATGTACACGGACCATGGTCTCCGGAAACTGGACGGTAAACCCGAAACAGTTACATGGAGATCCTGCAATGACACAGTCGCGAACGCACCTCATGTGCACAGTCCTGCTATCGTTTCTCGTGCTGGTCATACTCCCCGCGACAACACAGGCCCAGGACCGGATGATCAGCTATCAGGGCGTATTGACAAACGCCCAGGGGAATCCTGTCGCCGATGCAACACACACACTCACGCTTTCTCTGTATGCCAGTAAAACGGGTGGCGCCCCCCTCTGGTCGGAAATACAGAACATTGCCACGTCACAGGGCATCTTCAATGCCTATCTCGGACAAGTCACTCCGCTGGACCTTCCATTCGATCGCACGTACTGGCTGGGACTGTCCGTGGACGGCAGTGTGGAATTGACACCACGGACACGACTCGCGATGGCTCCGTACGCCATGACCGCACTGCGTGTCGGAAGTCTCGAAGGACACGCGGCCGGAGGCGATCTCGATGGAACCTATCCCGATCCCGTTCTCAGGATCGGCGCGGTCGATGCGGATCAGATCGGCGGCGGCGAAATTGTGAAAAGCCTCAACGCCCTGCATGATGACGTTTCGCTCGTGGCCGGAAGCAACGTCAGCATCAACAGCGCCGGCAATACCATCACGATCTCGGCCTCGCCGGGAGGCGGGAGCGGCGACATTACGGCCGTGTACGCCGGTGAGGGACTCGCAGGCGGCGGGGATACCGGGGACGTGGCACTCTCACTCGCCGACGGCGGCGTTACCGCCGGGAAGATCGCGTCGACGAACGCTCCCATGGATGGAAACAGCCTGCTGTACACCAACAGCGGTCTGCAATGGCAGACAGTGTCGGGAGGAGGCGGCGGTGACATCACAGCCGTGGAGGCGGGCCCCGGACTGACCGGCGGAGGCCAGAGCGGAGATGTCGAAATCGCTGTTGCGGACGGAGGTATTTCCGGGTCCATGATTGGCGTCGGGGTCATCACATCCGTGCATATTCGTGACGGTCAGATTGATGCACAGGATCTTGCGCCTGGCTCAGTGGCAAAATCGCATCTGGCTGCGGCAGGTGGAACCGCCGGACAGATGCTTGGCACAAACGGAAGTGATCTCCTCTGGACGAACGCTTTAGGTCTGACACTGCCGTACGCCGGCACCGCCGGTACCGCACCGCCACAGTACGCATTCAAAATTGCAAATTCAGGGACGTCGGGCGGCATCATTGGCCGGCACGATCCGAGTGGAAATTCCGGAACGCTCGGTCTCCCGGATGTCGGTGTTCGTGCGATCGGTATCGGAACGGGTGCCGGTCTGAACGCCGGCGCAATCGATGGCAATGCGGTCAATGCCGCCAGTGAGAGAGGGAGAGGTGTCAGCGCGCAATCAACGACCAATGTCGGAGTGTTCGGTGTCAGCACCGGACAGGACGGTGTCCGTGGATACTCCCACGCGTCGGACAAGTCGGGCGTCTACGGAGAGAATGATCAGACAGGCGGATTCGGTGTGTACGGAAGAAATCCGACCAGCGGTCTTTTCGGATATCTTGGTGGAACGGATGCGGCCGTACACGGTCAGGAAGACAACAAGCTGTACGGATATATCGCGGGCAGCGGGAGAGGCATATACGGAGAATCCGATGATGAATATGGCGAGGGAGTGTACGGGCACGGTACGGGAAAATTTACGGAGGGAGTTCTCGGATTAAGCGAGACCAATTTTGGTGTGTATGGGATCTCAAATGGAAACAGTGCAAATGCAATCGGTGTCTACGGATTTTCCAGAGATGGATACGGAGTGTTCGCAGAGAGCATCAATACGACTGCATTTGTGTCCTTTGGTTCCGCACATGTCCAGGGCAATTTGACCGTCACAGGCACGATAACCGGTGCAACAAAGAACTTTGCAATCGATCACCCTCTCGATCCGGAGAACAAACTGCTTTACCACGCCGCGGTTGAAAGCGCCGAAATGCTCGTCGTGTATTCGGGAAATGTGATTACCGATGCCATGGGTGAAGCAGTCGTACATCTGCCGGACTACCTCGAGGCACTCGGTGAGAATATCCGCTACCAGCTGACCTGCATCGGCAGCTATGCGCCGGTTTTCGTTGCGGAAGAAATGCACGGCAATCAGTTTCGTATCGCCGGCGGTACTCCCGGACTGAAGGTGTCGTGGCAGGTTACCGGCAAGCGGAAAGACGCATGGGCGAAGCACCATCCGCTTGTGCCGGAGGTTGAGAAGCCCACCGGTGAGCGCGGGAAATATCTGCATCCAAATGCTTTCGGCGCGCCCGAATCATCTGGAATCGGGCATGAAGAATTTCTGCAGCTCCGAAGAAGGACAGAAACGAAATGATTCCGTTCTGCCCCTGCTATCGCACCACGGTGATTTTCCCGAGCGCGCGCCCGCCGTATCGCGTCCGGGGCCGCTGAATCATGAATTTAGGATACAACCTATTTTATTTTGCGGATAAGACGGACAAACACAAGGGAAATCTGGGGCAGACTCTGGCGGGAATTATCCCAGATAGTGTGCGAACGTCTGTAACAAATGCATACATGCCATTGTCATTCCAGATAACCCCGAATTCCTTTCCGGGGTCCCATCCTCCATCATTCACAGATAGGAGCAGTGCTGATGACACGGCGGATACCACTCCTTCTCCCGACTCTCTTTCTCATTTCCTTCACGACAGTACATGCGCAGTGGTCCTCGGATCCGAACCAGAACACCCCGATCTGTCGCGCGGGCAATAATCAGACCGCTCCGAAAATCATCAGTGACGGGCAGGGTGGTGCGATTATCTGCTGGACCGACGAACGGGTCAGCCAGAATACGTTCGACATCTATGCCCAGCGCATCGACGAAGATGGGTTTGTGCAGTGGACCGTCAACGGCGCTGTCGTCTGCGACGAATGGGCCTCGCAGTCGGGACCCGATATCGCCGCCGATGGCGAGGGCGGCGCGATCATTACATGGACCGACACGAGAAACGGCGACAACGACATCTATGCCCAGCGCATCGATGCCTCCGGCAACGTGCTCTGGACGCCGGAGGGCGTTGCGGTCGCAACCGGTACGCTCAACCAGGCCGATCCGAAGGTCACCACCGACGGCAAACACGGCGCCATCATCACCTGGAACGCCGCGACCGGCGGCTTCCCCCCGACGAGCAAAATCTACGCCATGCGCCTCGGCTCGGACGGCACCCCGCTCTGGACCGGGGAGAGCCTCGTCTCCGGTTCACTCCGATTTTCCAATGCTCCCAGCATCGCCCCCGACGGCAGCGGAGGCGCGTATATCGCCTACGCATACTTCCCCCGGCCCGAATATGACGTGTACGCCCAACGGATCGACTCCAACGGCACGGTACTCTGGGACAGCAGGGGTGTCGGAATCGCAACGGGCAGCGGCACACAGGATTCGCCCCTCATCGTCCCCGACGGAAACGGCAACGCCTTCCTCGGCTATCTCGACTGGGGCTCCGGAGCGACATCCACCGTGCATGCCATCGTCCTGAAACGGAACGGCTCCACAGCCGGCGGCCAGCGCATTACTTCGACCAGCGGCGGTCAGAACAGCCACAAGCTGTGGAATATCAGCCCCGGGCTGTGCGGCATCACGTGGGAGGATGGAAGAAATACGGGTATCACAAAAGCTTACGCACAGATCTTCGATACGACTGGACAGAAACGCTGGGCGGCGGACGGCGTCGAGGTTTCCAGCCGTTCAGGCAACCAGGCTGCGCCGTTTGTTATCTCCGACGGGGACGACGGTCTGATCATTGCCTGGGAGGACAAGTCGGGCGGAACGCTCAAGACGGAAATTTGGGCGCAGCGGCTTTCGGACACCGGCACACCGCTCTGGACGACCGCCGGCGTCGCGGTCAGCACCGCCGACAATATCCGGCAGTTCCCGCGCATGATCCCCGACGGGGCGAATGGCGCCATCATCACCTGGGAGGATTATCGTCCCTCGTTCTCCAACGTGGAAATCTATGCAAGCCGGGTTCTCGGGGATGGGACGTTCCCGGTCGGGCCGCCGATGCTTGTGCTCTCCGAGAAATCCATCGCCTTCGGCGTTGTCGCGCTCGGGAACACCGAAACTGAGAGCATCAGGCTGACGAACTCCGGCGGCGTTCCGCTGACAATCACCGGCATTACCTCAAGTGACGCACAGTTCAGTCTCACGACGGATACTACCACGATCGAGCCGACCGGCAGCGTCATGGCGGAGGTGGCCTTTCATGCAACCTCGAAAAGCACCACCAACGCCTATATCGTCATTGAAAGCAATTCCTTCCTCGGACCGGATACCATAAGGGTTTCCGGACGCGGGACCGGCTCGGCCTCGATCGAAACCGATCAGCGCTTCCTGAACTTCGGCACCGTGAGCGTGGGAGCGAGCAGGGCCCTCGCACTCAATATCGAAAATTCCGGAAACGATACGCTGATCATATCCAGCATCACCTCGTCCGATCCGAGATTCACGGTGGATGTCGCCTCCCGCGTGCTTCTGCCCGACTCCTCGTTCAACGACACCGTGCGTTTCTCCCCGACATCCCCGGGTCCGGCAAGCGGCGAACTGACGATTGTCAGCAACGCGCCGACATCCCCAACGATCGTGCCGCTTTCGGGGACGGGCACCACCGAAGTGACCCTGACCATCGATCCCGAGTCCATTTCCTTCGGAGAGGTTTTCAGCGGCAGTTCCGTGGATACGACGGTAACGCTCACGAACGGCGGAAACGATACGCTGCGAATAAGCTCATTTACCTCGGGCGATCCCTCCTTCACGCTTGAGTCACCGATCACGGACATCGCACCCGGCAGCGCTGAAATATGTACCATTCGATTCACCCCGAGTGCCCTGGGCCCGGTCAGCAGTACGTTCACGATCACGAGCAATGCCGCCTCCTCGCCGCATACGATCAGTGTGGACGGCATTGGTGCCGAGGAGGCCGGGATCAGTTTCATCCCGTCTCAGCTCTCTTTCGGCGACGTCGGCGTCGGACGGCAGAAGGACCTCGTTCTCATGATTCGCAGTACGGGCAGTCAGACCCTCACCGTAACCGGGATCACTTCAACCAATCCGGATTTTACCGCGCTCATCGATCAATTCGAAGTCCCTGGCGGCACGGGCTTTGAAGACACGATCCGTTTCGCACCGAGCGTGATTGGTGCCCGGAGCGGCATGCTCATCATTGCAAGCAACGCGGCGACCTCGCCGGATACCGTTCTCGTCGACGGTACCGGTACGGATGTCTCGCCGGTACACCAGACGGAGACGCTGCCGGATGCATTCACACTCTCCCGGAATTACCCGAATCCGTTTCATGTGTCCACCGGCATCGATTTCCGTATTCCACGCAGCGGCCAGGTCCAGCTCGCGGTGTACAATCTGTTCGGCCGACGCATCGCCCTGCTGGTCGACCGCCGCTTAAGTGCGGGCACATACCACGCGCAGTTCGATGGCGCATCCCTCCCTGCGGGCGTGTACCTCTTCCGCATCGAATGGAACGGCCGGAGTATCACCCGCATGATGACGCGGATGCAATAGCGACAGACCGCGATCCAGAACGTGCCACGGCCCTTCGGGAGCTTCCCGCTTCCCGGAGGGCCGCTTGGCAATCCGCATCTCAATAAAAGATCTTATTATCATATTCAGGGGCAGTTGCCAGGCTCAACGTCCCCCTGCCGGCCGGCGATTCTGCCCGTCGGCCTGTTGATGCGCACCCACAGGCCGACGACGCATGTACCGTTTCAGGAAGCACGATCCTTTTGCATCCGACTTTCGGTCATGCTCCCCTCCCGCTGATGGATAATCTTCCGCGAAGCCCGTTGAGCGGTGCGCCCCTATTGATTTTCATAAATCAATAGCTTATACTCTGCTTAAACACATTCACATGGTTTCTCACAGCCGGGACACGGGATAGCCGCGTCCATGGTCGAGTGTGCTCCGAAGACTGTATCACCCGTAACAGCTGAATGGTGCCATCATGGCGGAGTGTGCGCATACGTGGAACATGACGAACCGTCAGTTCGGTTTCGCCGTTTTTGAACGATGCTCTCATTGCAGGATCATCCGGGCGTACTACGCGGAACAGGATTCCTGGGATGACTACAAGGAGGGCGAACATCACTGGAGTATCGTCGAGAACGCACAGACCTTCCGTTTCGACCTCGAGTGCGAGGAATGCGGGATGTACGTTTCGTACGATGATTTTCTCGGACTGCTGTACTGCACGTCCTGCCTTGACGACTGCCCGGTCGAAATTCTGCGGAAAAAGTACGAGGAGGATAATACCTGGATCCTTGTCGGATTCGGGTTTCTCCCGGAATCCAGCGCAAATCCGTACTCGGCCGAAAAACTGGAAGTTCTTTCGGAATACTTCAATCAGCGGCGCGACACATCCCGTTCGAGAGTGAAAATCCTCCCCAACAGTCTCATCGACAAACTGTCGCTCTGCCGGGGAGATTTCATTCATGACGTCGGCATGCTGTCTCTGGAGCCGCCCGAAGAACGAAAACCGCTCTTCTGATCATCGACATCATCTCATATTGCAAGGAGCACGGGTATGACAACCCAGGAACTGACTGATCTTCTTGGACTGAAGGCGCTCAGCACGTTTGAACCCAGAGAAATCACCGGTGTGTTCATCTCCGATATGCTGAGCGACGTCATGGCAGGGGCGAAATCCGGAAATCTCTGGATTACCGTGCAGACACATAAGAACATCGTCCCCGCAGCTAATCTTGTCGACGCCTCGGCGGTCATTGTTACGAACGGGAAACAGGTCCCGGAAGAAACGATCGAACTGGCGAACAAACATGACATCGCGATTCTGTGGACGGAATCCCAGACGTTTGAACTTGTCGGACGACTCTACAGTCTCGGACTTGCGACGCAATAGCCGCCCGCAGTAATAGACTACCGGATATTCCCACGTACCACCGACCTCAACTCGTTTCATCACTGATTCCGGAGCATGTCGGGCTGTGACCTTCGAAACGATCAAATCAGTGCTGGGAGCGAATGTCCTCGCCGGGACAGACCTCCTGCAGTCAGAGGTCAGCCATGTCTATGCCTCCGACCTGATGAGCGACGTCCTCGCGTTCGGGAAATCGGATTCCATCCTCCTGACAGGACTGGCCAGCCAGCAGTCCATCATTTCCGCGCACATGGCGGAGTTCAAGGGCGTCGTGCTCATCCGCGGAAAACGCATGAAGGATGAAGCAAAAACCTTCGCTGATACACACGGCATGGTGCTCCTCTCAACGGCGATGGACATGTTCGAGGCCTGCCTCGCGCTCGGCGCACAGCTGAACGGCAGCGTGACCGCGCCGCGTCCCGCGCCCGACAGAGCGACGCATGAAACCATTATTCTCAACAGCCGCTTCAACATCGAAGGCAGCGATTTCGCAAGCGCTGGACTGGTGTCGACGGAGGTGAAATCCGTGCTCAAGAAAATCGGCATCGACAGCTCGATCGTGCGCCGTGTCGCCATCTCGATGTACGAAGGCGAAATGAATGTCATCATGCATGCGAAACGGGCCGACGTCGATCTCGTGCTGACACCGCAATACATCGAGCTGCTGATTGACGATGAAGGAAAAGGGATCCCCGACGTAAACCTCGCGATGCAGGAAGGGTTTACGACCTCGACGGAGGAGCAGCGGGAAATGGGATTCGGATCGGGGATGGGACTGCCGAACATGAATCGGAATGCGGATGAACTGACCGTGACCAGCGAAGTCGACAGAGGCACGGTCGTACGAATGCGATTTCACATTTAACGAGACGGAAGCGATACGATTTTCCCAATGATGCCGGAGCGGTACGACCATGGGTACCTATCTGCACGCGCACAAAGTGATCCGGGGGTTGTGCCAGGGCCACATGCGCTGCATGCGCGAGTGCCCGACGCAGGCCATCCGCGTGCGTGACGGGAAATCCTCGTTTTCCAATGAACTCTGCATCGACTGCGGCGGATGCATCAACGTGTGTCCATCCAGCGCGATCGTGCCAAGCATCGATCACGTGGAGAACATCACGGAGTTCACCTACAAGGTCATTCTGCCCACCCCCGTGCTCTATTCGCAGTTCGACCCGCGCATTCACCCGTACGTGATCCATCTGGCATTGAAGCAGCTCGGCTTTGATGAAGTCGTCAACCCGACACAGCTGTACGCCAAACTCGCACGCGCACTGAAACTGTACCTGCGCGACTACAGCGGACGCCTGCCGCTGATCTCCTCCTACTGTCCATCTGTCGTGCGGCTCATCCAGGTGAAGTATCCCGATCTGGTGGAATTGATCGCGCCGCTCGACGTGCCGCGGGAGATCGCCGCGCGGGAAATCCGCAGAACCTATCCCGAAAAGCTGGGCATCGCCCCCGAGGAACTGGGACTGTTCTATGTCTCCAACTGCACGGCCAAAATCGTCGCCGTGCGCCAGCCCGCGGAACGACAGAAATCCTGGTTCGACGGCGTGCACTCCATCCGCGAGATCTACTCCGCGCTCGTCCCCATCGTCAACGAAATCATGAAGTATTTCCGTCCCGAACAGGTGCCGGATGATTTCACATTCACCCCCGGCTGGATCAGCTCGGGCACACTCACCCGGGCACTCGGCATGGAGAAATGGCTGGTGGTGGCGGGGCTCGACAACGTCATCAAGATCTTCGACGATATCGAAACATCGCGTCTGCGGGATATCACGTTCATCGAGGCAACGGCACACATGCTCGGATGCGTGAGCGGGACGTTCAATGTGGAGAACCCGTATGTCGCCCGCGCCAACAGCATGAAGCAGAGCGAGAAATACGAGACGCCCGTCGATGTGGATGAAGAGGAGATCGAACGCGAGCTGCGGGAAGGACATTTCTTTCTCGAGAACCCGGTGCGCCCGCGTCCCCGGCGCTTCTTCGACACCGACCTCGAACTGTCGATCAAGCGCATGCGTGAGCGGGAACGGGTCTTTGCGAAACTGCCGCAGATCGACTGCGGTTGCTGCGGCGCGCCGACCTGCATGGCCTTCGCCGAAGACTTCGTGCACGGACTCGTCGAACTGTCTGACTGTCCGTTCCTCTGACCCGCTGCCGCCGCGGCAGGCGTGCAGCGACCGATGCGCTTCCGGTATGGCAGCCGCGAAGCAATCGCCCCGCTGCAGGCGCGGAATCACGGAACATCTGTCCTATCACGCTGCGGAGAAATATCCATGAGTGAAGACATCTATCAGGACGTGTTTTCCAGCTTCAGGGGTGAGGAAGGAGAACTGATCTCCATTCTCCTCCGCGTGCAGGAGCGCATCGGCTACATATCCGAGGAAGCGGTCATGCGCATCTCCCGCTTCCTGCGGCTGTCGGAAAACCAGGTTTACGGCGTGGCGTCGTTCTTCTCGCGCTTCCGCTTCGACGCACCGGGGAAGACATCCATCAAGGTCTGCATGGGAACGGCCTGCCATGTGCACGGCGGCTCACTGCTCGCCGACGCCGTGGGCTGGGATCTCGGCATTACCTACGGACAGGCGACACCCGACAGACGCTTTGACTTCCAGCGCGCCAACTGCCTCGGCTGCTGCACGCTCGCACCGGTCGTCGAAATCAACGAACAGATCCAGAGCAGAGTCCTGGTGACGAAACTGAAGGAGACGATGAATCGCCGTGAAGAATTTTAAACAGAGAGAAATCGAAGCCGTCCGGGAATGGAAGGCACTCCATTCCGGATCGACGCCGGTCATCTACATCGGCGCAGCGACCTGCGGCATCGCCGCGGGAGCGCTCGACGTGTCGGAGCGCGTACGCGCAATCCTGGAAAAACATGACATCGAGGCACATCTGGTGCACGTCGGCTGCATTGGTCCGTGCTATCTCGAGCCGCTCATGGACATTGCCATGCCGGGCGCCCCGCGCATCAGCTACGCCAACATGACGCCGGACCTGGCCGAACGCATCATCGAGAACCAGTTCCTGCGCGGGGATCCGTCGCTGGATTTCGCCATTGCACAGTTCAGTACGAACGGGCATGACGGCACTGCCAGGCTCCCCGATTTCTTCGACCTGCCCATGCTGAAATCGCAGGTGCGCCTCGTCCTACGGAACTGTGGTTTCATCGATCCCGAAAACATCGATCATTACCTCGCGAATGATGGATACCGGGGAATCCAGCATGCGTTTGAACTCGGTCCGCAGGCGGTCATCGACGTCGTGCGCGACGCGGGCGTTCGAGGACGCGGCGGAGCGGGATTTCCCACGCATAAGAAATGGCAGTTCTGCCGCAACGCGCCCGGTGAGGTGAAATACGTCATCTGCAACTGCTCGGAAGGCGATCCGGGCGCGTTCATGAACCGCTCGCTGATCGAGAGCGATCCGCACTGCGTGCTCGAGGGACTTCTGATCGCCGGCTACGCCATCGGCGCCACGGAAGGCAAAGTATATATCAACGCCGATTACCGCCTCGCCATCGCGCGGCTCGAAAGCGGCATCGCGCAGATGAAGGAACTCGGCCTGCTCGGTGAAAATATCCTCGGATCGGACTTCTCCTTCGACATCAGCGTCAAGGAAGGCGCCGGCGCATTTGTCTGCGGTGAGGAGACCGCGCTCATCGCCTCGGTGGAAGGACGCCGCGGCATGCCGCGCTCGCGTCCCCCATTCCCCGCCGTCTCCGGACTGCACGCGAAACCGACGATCATCAACAACGTTGAAACACTCGGCACCCTGCCGAACATCCTGCGCAACGGGGCGGACTGGTACCGGCAGTTCGGCGTCAAGAACAACCACGGCACCAAGACCTTTTCACTGACCGGGAAAGTGCGCCGTCCGGGACTGATCGAAGTGCCGCTCGGTATCCCGCTGCGGGAAATCATCTACGGCATCGGCGGCGGGCCCTGGAAGGCATTCAAGGCCGTGCAGACCGGCGGTCCTTCCGGCGGCTGCCTCTCGGAAGAGTACCTCGACATCCCCGTCGAATACGAGGCGATGGCCGGAGCGGGATCCATCATGGGTTCCGGCGGGATGATCGTGCTCGACGAGGATACCTGCATCGTCGACCTCGCGCTGTATTTCCTGCGCTTCACGCAGGCGGAATCCTGTGGGAAATGCGCCCCCTGCCGGGTGGGCACCTGGCACATGGTCACCCTGCTGGAGAACATGACGCGGGGACAGAGCAAACCCGAAGACATCACGCGCCTGCAGGTGCTCGGAGAAACCGTCAAGCGCGCCTCGCTTTGCGGCCTGGGACAGACCGCACCGAATCCGACGCTCACCACCCTGCGCCATTTCCGTGCGGAGTATCTCGAGCATGCCAGAGAAGGATACTGTTCGGCGGCGGTGTGCAAGGAACTGGTGACCTATCACATCGATCCGCAACGCTGCAACGGCTGCCAGCTCTGCAGGGACGTCTGTCCCACCAACGCCATCACCGGCGTCCGTTCCGAGGTGCACACCATCGACCTCGAGCGCTGCATCAAGTGCCGCGCCTGCTATGAGGTCTGCCGGTACCATCCCCAGGCCGGCAACGCGGTCGTCTATGAATCAGCGAGGAGGGTCATGGCATGAAACAGCACACGACGCGGATGACCCTTACGATTGACAACAAAACCGTGACCGCCGACACCGGAGCGTCCATTCTCGACGTGGCGCGCCAAAACGGCATCGACATCCCCACGCTGTGCTGGCATGAGCAGCTCTCGCCGCACGGCGGCTGCCGCATGTGCATCGTGGAAGTGGAGGGACTGAGCCATTTCCCGACCGCCTGCACCACGCCCGCGGCCGACGGCATGATCGTGCGCACTCACACGGCGCAGATCCGGGAGATGAGGGCGGAAATCCTGCAGCTCTTTCTCAGCGAACACACCGCCAGCTGCCTCGTCTGCGACGAACAGGAGGAATGCCGCGAGTACATGTCCACGGTGCGCAAGGCCGGAGTCACCACCGGCTGCCGCTACTGTCCCAAGGACGGCCAGTGCGAACTGCAGGCGGTGACCGAGTCGCTCGGGGTGCGCGACATCATCTATCCGATTTACTACCGCGGCATCCCCGTCGAGACGGAGGACCCGTTCTACGACCGCGACTACAATCTCTGCATCCTCTGCGGGCGCTGCGTGCGCATGTGCCAGGAGGTGCGGCTCGCCGACGTCCTCGCATACAAGCACCGGGGACGCGACGCCATCATCGGTCCCGCCTTCGCCCGCACGCATCTCGAAGCCGGCTGCGAATTCTGCGGCGCCTGTGTGTCGGTGTGTCCCACGGGCACCCTGCGCGAAAAGGCACGCGCCTGGGAGGGCGCGCCGGACCGTGAGGAAATCACTACGTGTACATTCTGCGGCGTGGGCTGCCAGGTGCGGCTTCTCGTCAAGGAGGACCGCATCATTGGCAGCCTGCCCGCGGACGATCCCACAGTCAACCAGGGCCAGCTCTGCGTGAAGGGACGCTTCTGCAACACCGAGCTGGTCAACGGGCATCAGCGCATCCGGCACCCCTACCGGCGCGAGAACGACATCGCGTGGGATGTCTCCTGGGATGCGGCCTTCGAGCTGATCGCGGAGAAACTGCGGTCCAGCGCGCCGGAGCGCACGGGCATGCTCGTCTCGTCAAATCTGACAAACGAGGATCTCTACGTCGCGCAGAAATTCATGCGCGTGGTGATGAAAACACATCACATCGACTCCACCGCGCGACTGTTCTACGGCAGCGGATTCAGCGCCTACCTCACGCTCATGGATCGCGCCGTGCCGCTGTCGGCCATTCGCGATGCGTCGGCCGTGCTGATGGTCGGACTCGATACCCGCTTCAGCCGCTCGGTCGTGGGCGTCGCGATCCGCACGGCCATGAAACGCGGCATCCGCATGTTCACCCTGCATTCGCGTGAGCACACCTTCTCGCTCAACGCCGATGTGTGGCTACAGCCGGAGGTCGGGGAAGAGTACCGTTACGTTGAGGCGCTCGCGCGTCTCGCCGCCGGAGAGGACGTCACCGACAGATCCATCCCTGCCGACATACGGGTCCACCTGGCCGACGTCGCCCGCGCGCTTTCGGAGAGCGACAGTCCCGTCATCCTCGTCGGTGCGGAATTCCTGCAGTACGATTCATCGCGCGCCTTTCTCGCGGCCGTGGCACAGCTCGCCGATCATGTCGGAGCGGGCGTGCTGACGCTCCCCGCGCAGAACAACCTCTACGGATCGCTGCTCTCCGGCAGCTTCCCCGAATTGCTGCCCGGCATGCGTCCGACAGCCGACGCCGCCCGGCTGCAGAAACTCGAATCGCTCTGGGGCACATCGCTTACCGGACTCACCGATGCGTGGAACGCCGATCATCTGCTGCGCGATGACTGCGCGATGCAGTTCCTCTACGCCGTCGGCGCCTTGCCGCCCGTACATCGCGGGGCGGCGACGTTCACCGTCTTCCAGAACATGTATCCCCCCGAGCCCTACTGCTCGGCGGATCTCGTCCTTCCCACGGCTGCCGCGACGGAAACCGACGGCAGCTTCGTCAACGGAGAGCGCCGCGTGCAGCGTGTGCGGCGCGCCGTCGCACCGCCCGGCATCGCCCTGCCCGACTGGGACATCCTCTGCCGCCTGGCGCGGCACATGGGTGCGGAGGGATTCGCATTCACCCGTCCCGAAGAAATCCGCGAGGAGATGGCGCAGGTGATCCCCGGATTCGGCGAGGCGGAGATCGACGCGCGCGGCATCCTGCCGCTGGCATTCGACGCGGTGATGCATGTTTCCGGAAACGGCACAGCGCAGAGGCCGCCGGATTCCGATCATCCATTAATCCTGCACAGCTCCGTGGTGGAGCACACGCACCGGGGATTCCCGCTCGCCGCCTGGGTGGAAGGATCGCGCATCCTCTTCCCCGAGGGTGTGCTGGATATCAGCGCGGAAGATGCCCGCGCACTCGGGCTGCGCGACGGCGACAGTGTGCATGTCAGTGGCGCGTCGTTCGAGGAGATATATCCCGTGCGCATCGTGCGCCAGCAGCCCCGCGGCGCGCTGCATGCCTCCATCCTTGAATCCGCCCTCACCCACCCGAATCCGCAACCAGTATCCGTGAGGAAAGCCGATGTTTAGAATTCTCGCATGCCGCATGATCGTACCGAACATGCACATTCTTACCGTCGAGGCCCCGGCGGTCGCGCGGGAAGTGCAGCCGGGACAGTTCATCATCATCCGCGCGGAAGAAGAAGGTGAGCGAATCCCGCTCTCGGTGTCGGACTGGGATCGCGAGCGCGGCACTGTCACCACCATCTTCATGAGCATCGGCCGCACCACGCACCGTCTTGCCCGGCTGCGGTCCGGTGAATACCTGCCGACCGTCGTCGGTCCGCTCGGCAACGCCTCCGAAATCGAGCACTTCGGCACGGTACTGCTGCTCGGCGGCTGCTACGGCATCGGCAGTCTCTATCCCATCGCGCGTGCACTGAAGGAAAAGGGCAATCGCGTGTTCGTCGTGATCGAGGCGCGCAGCTCTTACCTGTTCTACTGGGAAGACCGCTACCGCATGCTCGTCGACGGTGTCCATCATATCACGCGCGACGGCTCGAAAGGCATCAAGGGGCACATCGGACGCGTGCCTGAAATCCTCGCCTCCCTGGGAGAACCCGTCAACCGCGTCATCATCAACGGCTGCACCTTCTGCCTGAAGCGCGGCTCCGACGCCACGCGCGCGCTCGGGATCACGACCATCGTGGATCTAAATCCCATCATGATCGACGGCACGGGTATGTGCGGCGTCTGCCGCGTCACCGTCGGCGGTGAAACGAAATTCGCCTGCGTGCAGGGACCGGAATTCGACGGTCACGAAGTGGACTGGGAGGAGCTCTCCCAGCGGCGCAAAACCTACATGGCCGAGGAAGTCATTCCCCTGCGCACGAGCAAATGCGAGGAGCATATGCACGGCGAGGAGCACGGACGGAAGGAGAAGCACGGCCAGGCTGCGGCGCCGGGTGAGCCGCCCGGACGAGAACGCAAGCAACCACAGCATACCGGGGAGGTGTCGTGATGGCGGAGAAAAAAGAGAAAAAACCGCTTGATCTCAATCGCCGGGAAATGCCGAAACAGCCGCCGGAGGTGCGGAAATACAACTTCAACGAGGTGGCCTTCGGGTATCCCGAAGACGTGGCGGTCGAGGAGGCCAAGCGCTGCATCATGTGCAAGAAGGCCCGCTGCGTGCAGAACTGTCCCGTGGAAATCGACATTCCCGCATTCATCCAGGCCGTCGCCGACCGCAACTTCGCCGAGGGCATCCGCATCATCAAGCAGAAGAACTGCCTGCCCGCGATCTGCGGACGCGTCTGTCCCCAGGAAGACCAGTGTGAGAAAACCTGCACACTGGTGAAAAAGGAAGGACAGCTCGCGATCGGCCGCCTCGAGCGCTTTCTCGCCGACTGGGAAGCGCGGCAGGGGCACGTGGAAATGCCTGACATCCCGGAATGGACCGGCAAAAACGTCGCCGTCGTCGGGGGCGGTCCGGCCGGACTCACCGTCGCGGGCGATCTCATCCTGCGCGGACACAGGGTGACCATTTTCGAGGCGCTGCACAGGCTCGGCGGTGTGCTCGTGTACGGCATCCCTGAATTCCGTCTTCCGAAGGAAATCGTCAACCGCGAGGTCGAGTACCTCAAGCGTCTCGGCGTGGAGGTGCATACCGATTTTGTCGTCGGAAAAACGCGCACGATCGACAGTCTGCTCGAGGAGTATGACGCCATCTTCGTCGGTTCCGGCGCCGGACTGCCGTGGTTCATGAACATTCCCGGCGAGAATCTCAACGGCGTGTATTCCGCGAACGAATACCTGACACGTCTGAACCTGATGAAGGGATACCTCTTCCCTACCTATCACACGCCCATCAAGGCGCACAGACGCGTGGCGGTAATCGGCGGCGGCAACGTCGCGATGGACTGCGCGCGCAGCGCCCTGCGGCTCGGCGCGGAATCGCGCATCATTTACCGCCGGTCGCGCGAGGAACTCCCCGCGCGCTTCGAGGAAGTTGAAAACGCCGAGGAGGAAGGCGTGATCTTCGATTTCCTCACCCTGCCGCTGCGTTACATCGGCGACGAGAATGGCTGGGTGAAGGAAATGGTCATTCAGAAAATGGAGCTGGGCGAGCCCGACGATTCCGGCCGCCGGCGGCCGGTACCGATCGAGGGATCCGAGGAGACCTGGCCCGTCGACGCCGTGGTCTGCGCCATCGGCAACAGTCCCAATCCCCTCATCGGTACGACCACACCGGGACTGAAACTCGGAAAAAAGGGCAACATCGAAGCCGACGAGGAGACAGGCATGACCTCCCGCGAGAAAATCTGGGCGGGCGGCGACATCGTCACCGGCGCAGCCACGGTCATCCTCGCCATGGGCGCGGGACGCAAGGCCGCCAATTCCATCCATGAATACCTGATGAACGGAAACGGCCACGACGGAAACGGCCACGACGGAAACGGCGCGGAGCACAAAACGGATCCAAAGGAAAATCCGGATATTCCACCCGATATACATCTCCCATAATAGCATTTTTACCCGGGTAAAATAGAGGTTCTACCCGGGTAATATTCAATATTACCCGGGTAAAACCCATGTTTTACACGCATCAGCGCAGCAGCAGCATCTTCCGCGCGAGCACCCCATCGGGCGTCTCGAGCCGGTAGTAATAAATACCGGATGGAAGATCCGCCGCATCGAACGTGATCGCATGCTCGCCTCCTGCATACTGCCTCCTGCCTCCTGCGCTCCACACTTCCCTGCCCAGCGCATCCGTCACGACCAGATCCACGGCCATCTCCCGCGGCAATTCAAAACGAATCACCGTGGTGGGATTGAAGGGATTCGGGTAGTTCTGATGCAGCAGGACGCTGGTCGGCAGTCCGGGATTGGATTTCGGCGTTGGCTCCGTATAGGGAAGCGAGACCGCGTTGAGCGTGGGATCGTAAGTGTACCCCGGTTCGTACACGTCGTCGATATAAAATGTCCAGAGTCCGACGGGATCACGCACCTTTGCCGTCTCCACGCCGCACCAGCCGTTCGGTCCGGTGATGTCGAACCAGTAGTTGCTGTTGGGACCGGTCCACGAAATCTCCACGTACACGTTGTGCATCGGATCCCCGTTGCCGTCCTTGATGCGCACGCGACAGCGGCACAGCACCTTGTTCCCCGGCTGCGGTATGCGCTCGGTGTACATCTCCGCGATGTACATCACATCGCTGGTAGCGGCCGTCGCATCAACCGTCACGAAGGCCTTGCTCGAATTGCTTGCATCGTCGGTGACCGTCAGGATGACGGAGTATGTTCCGGGAGCTGTAAAGGTATGTGACGGATCCGCCAGCGTGGATGAGCTGTTGTCACCGAAATCCCAGTGATAGGTCAGCGGACCGTTTTCCGGATCGGAGGAATTGCTGCCGGTGAACTGCACGGTCAGCGGCACGGTTCCGGAGGTCGGGTTTGCGCTCGCTGCTGCTACTGGCGGCTGATTCGGGAGAGGTAACTGTCCGTTGTTATCGAGCTGAAAAATGAACGCATCGAGATTCCCTGCATTGGAAGTCTGGAACGCACCGACCGTGACGATATCGGTACTGCCGGTGCTGCCGCAAAGATGGACATAGCCATTTGATCCGATTGCCAGGCTGACAATTCCGACATCTGCATAACGACTATTGCCTTCTGATGACGTGCCACCGTAGTACGTCCCCCACGCGAATGATCCGCTGCCGTCGAGTTTGACGACATACCAGTCGTCAGCACCGCGTGGTGCGTTCTGCGGCGCATTTGCGCTCACTGTGAGATTTGTGCTGCCACTCACAAGTGCTGCGATCACATTTCCGCTGCCATCGCTCTCGCACGCCGTGTTCCACTCGATCCCGTCACCACCGAGATAGCTCGCCCACATACCTCCGCCGGACGTATTCAATTTCACGATAAATCCATCGGTGTACGATCCTCCAGGTGTGGTCTGATACGCCCCGATGGAGACAGGGAAATTGGTGCTTTCCGTGAGGCCGGAAATCAGGATATTGCCAGACGGATCCGTCACGACAGTCTGTTCTTCCTCAGCGGCGCTACCGCCGCAGTACGTCACCCAGCTGAGCGAGCCACTGCCAGCAAACTTTGCAATGAATACGTCACTGCCTCCTCCGAAGGTCGGCTGAAACACGCCGGACGTCGTGGGCAACGTGCTGATTGCCGTGGAGCCCGTGACGATGATCGATCCCGTCGCGTCCGTCGCAATCCCATACACCATGTCCCAGAGGAAGGTCGAGTAGAGCAGACTGCCGCTGCCGCTGAATTTCATCAGTGTACCCATTCTGGGACTGGTGTATGAGCTCAGATAGGCATTCCCTGTCAATGGGAAGTTCCGACTCCAACTCCAGCCGCAGATCGCAAAGTTCCCGCTGCCATCAACCGCGATACCCGTGGCTCCGTCCAGTTTATTCCCGCCGGCATGCGTACACCAGATCGGTATTCCGCTGCTTGAGAATTTGGCGACAAATCCATCCCGATCACCGCTCAGCCTGGTCTGATACGCGCCGGTTGTTACCGGAAAATTGTTGCTGCTGGAAACACCTGCCATACCAATGTTCCCCTGCGGATCGAGACAGATCCCATATCCGACATCGTGTCCATCACCGCCATAGTAGGTCGCCCACAGCCGTGTTCCCGTGCTGCTGAACTTGAGGAGAAATGCATCCGCATATATACCCGTGTGCGCCGTCTGATACGCACCGGCACTTACGGGAAAATCCATACTCCAGGCTTCACCGGTCACATAGACATCGCCATTCGCGTCGGTGACAATATCCCTGCAGCGGTCTTCACCGCTCCCCCCGTAATACGTCGCCCAGGGATCGATGACAAGCGTCTGCGTGGCGTCGTACTCCGCGACGTCAAAGCGTAGCGTGCTGCCATCTCGCACGAAGCGCGATGCGACGGCGTTGTCCTCGCTGCCGCAGTACGTATACGGCGCCTGCTCCTCGATGCCGCCCAGCGCCGTGCCCACGGCCAGCGAACCGTCGTGCCGGATCGCCGTCTCCGTCGCCCCGTCGTACTGCATGCGGATCGCACGGGGGTCGCCGCCCGGACGCACGATGAAGTTGTACTTCACCTTCCCGTCCACGGTCAGCAGTTCGAGGTCGATGTTCTCGTAGATCTCCTCGTAAACGATGCGCCGGTATTCGCGCACGCCGGTGATGCCCTGTGGACAGTGCCCGAGATAATAATTCACCACACCCGGCACGGGATCGTATGCGCGGATGCGCGTGGCGGGATTACAGCCGGCGAGCGTCATGTCCATGCGCTGAAGCTGCATCGGCGTGCTTTCGGGCAGATCGCGATCCGCGCGCTTGCGCAGGCTCTGCATCGCTCCATTCTGCGGGGATGCCTGCTCGTCGGTTTTCGAAAAAACGTAGCTGATGCCGTCCTGCCGGAAATACAGCTGCACTCCGGCGACGCGGGCGGTGAACGCGATATCCATGCGCGGATTACCGTCGGTGTCGACGACCTGTCCGCGGTTCTCCTGGAAACAGATCGGGGTGTTCTTCATCAGGGCGTCGCCGTCTCCAGCGAGCGGGTTCCCGGCGAAAGCCGTCATCGCAAATACAAGTACAAGCGTTGTCGTGGCCAGCAGTTTCATGGTCCTGTCCTCCTGAATGGAATGCGTGGTGTAATTGATCTATGAAATGGATACAGGAATTCCATGCGGGATGGCGCGAGACAGCAGCTCGTCCACTCGGGGAAACATCATGATGAAGCAGGTGATGACTGCCGGAAAGGTAAGGACTCACACCGGCGGGCGCAATAGGCAGGTCTGCCTATTTTTGGATGAAAAGATGGAACGATGAATCAGATGTCTCCGAGATCCGCGTCGAGCCGGTTGAGAAGTGCCTTCGTGCGGGCACGCTCGGTTTCGGATTCCTGTTCGAGACGATTCTGCAGCTGCACCCGGATTTCCCGGAATGTCTCCGGATGCTCGCCGACGAGCTCTATGCCGGAAGCGGGATCGCGTTTCGCGTACCAGCGGAGAAGCACGGTTCTCCACGCCCCGTCCAGCACTGCCCGGGCGGCTGCACAGCAGGGACGACGATCGTTGGCGCACAGCTCATCAATATCGTTCCTGATCGATTCCCAGACTTCGGATGACTCAACATGGCGAATGACCTGGTTGTATGCCCGGCGCGTATTCTGGATATCTCCCCTCGCGATATAGCACAGCCCGAGGTTTCCCCAGCACCATGCCATGGATTCCTTCAATGCGAGAGCACGCTCCGTTGCGATGATGGCGCTGTCAAGATCTCCAAGACAATAGTATGACCAACCGAGATTTCCCCAGACCATATGATGCCCCGGGAACATATCGATCAGGGTGTGCCATGTGTTGATGCTCGGCCGGTATTCTCCAAGCTCCATAAAGGCAAACGACAGCTGTATGAGGAGAGCGCCTCGCTGTCTCTTCAGGAGATTCTGCTCTTCCCGCAATGCAGTTTCGGCATATGCACGGGCACCGGCATGGTCTCCGGCGTCGAGCAATTCCCAGCCGCGCTGCACGACGGGCGACTCCTGCGCCCGCAGTGACCCCGCGGCAAGAACGATGCACAGCAGCGCCATGCACACCGGGACTGCATTCTTCATCAGTCGCATCATCGCACCTTTTTCTCTGGTATGACAGAAGAATAATAGGTATTTCATGCATTGATTCAAAACCGCCTTTCCATCCGCGCACGGAAAAATAGGCAGGTCTGCCTATTTCCTTTGGAAATGGAGTTGTGTATGATCGATATGAACCCGCTCTCCCGATCACAGGTCCACGGTGCATTCATGCGCATCCTCATCGCCGATGACTCAGCAGACGCACGCCGGGTCCTGCACGACGCCCTCGAGGATGTCACGCGCGACATCATCGAATGTGGCAGCGGCGAGGACGCACTGCGGCTCTGTGACGCGCAGCATCCCGATCTCGTACTGATGGACATCCGCATGCCCGGCCGCGGCGGACTCTGGGCCACACAGCGCATTCTCGAACGCAATCCGACGGCCCATGTCATCGTGGTCTCACAGTTCGACCAGCGCCGCTATCGCCGCGAAGCCCTGGAATCCGGAGCCGAACGGTTTTTCCCGAAGGACAGGCTGCTGGACCTCATCGACTATATCACGCAGACGTTCCCGAATGCCAATATCCCGAACTGAGCGCCCGAAGACGGACCCGCATTCTTGACATTCACCTGTTGTTTTCCGTTTATTTCCTCGTCGAACAGTACCGTTCCGTATTCCATGCCACTGCAACGCATCATCTCCGGACTTGCCGTCGCGCTGGCGATCATGGCACTCACCTGCACCGCTCCCGCCCAGCGGGCGGCGATCGACAGCCTGAAACGGCTCGCGGCGACCGCAGCAGACGACTCCGTCCGCATGCGCGCGTATTACAGTCTCTCGGACCGCCTGCAGTACAGCGACGTCGATTCGGCTCTGGCCTGCGCGCGGAAAGGCCTTGCCATCGCGGAGCGCCGCGGAAGCAGGTGGTGGATCGCGGGCGGGCTTCGGCTGGCGGGACTGGCGCTGCTGGAGCAGGGCTCCCCTTCGCGCGCCATGGAAGCGTTCCGCCGCAGCAAGGCCGTCTACGAAGAATTTGGAAATACAGACCGCATCGCAACCGTCCGGCAGAATATCGGAAAGACATTCTGGCGGCAGGGCATCTATGACAGTGCGATCACACACCTGTCCGCCGCATGCAGAACGTTCCGGGAACTGGACGATGAAGAAGCGCTCGCGGGAGCGCTGATGGGGCTGGGCGCGGTCTACTACGAATCGGGCGACCTGCCGAAGGCCTTCGAGCTCACACACAGGAGCTGGAAAATATACGATACGCTCGGTGACCGCTTCAATGTCGCGCAGTGCCTGGTCAACATGGCAAATATCTACAGCCTGCAGCAGAAGCTCGGCAAGGCACAGGAACACCTGATACGCGCCCTGAAAATCTGCGAGGATCTCGGAGAACGGGGTATCGCCGCGAAATGCCTGGGGAATCTCGGGTACATCAACCTGCATGCCGGAAAGTACGAGCGCGCAAAGCGCTACAACGAGCGCAGTCTCGCCATCTTCCGCGATCTCGGCATAACACCCAGCATCGCCATCTGCCTGAATGTTCTGGGGAATATCCTTGTCCGTCAGGACTCCCTTCGCCGGGGAATCGAGTATCTGGAAGAAGCCCTCGCACTGGAAGAAGAGATCGGTCGCACGCACGGTCTCGCGGTCGGACACTGCGACATCGGCGGCCACTATTATCGCATCGCGGAATATGAAAAAAGCGAACGGCACCTGCGCCGGGCACTGGAAATTGCCGAGCGCATCGGTGCCGTGCACAATATCGGCTGCGCCCTGCAGCAGCTGCATCAGACGCTCTTCGCGCTCGGGAAGACGCGGGAGGCCTACCGCGTGCAGGCGCGGTGGAACGCCCTGCAGGACAGCATCACGGCGGCCGAGAACAGGCAGGAATTCAACGATCTGCAGGCGAAATACGAAACCGATCGGCGGGATCACAAGATCATTCTGCTCGAGAAGGACAACGCCCTGCAGAAAATGGAAGTGGAGCGCCAGCAGGCCGTGGTCGCCCGGCAGCGGCTCGAGGCGCAGGACCGCGAACAGCGTCTCACCCTCCTGCAGAACAGGCAGGAAATCCAGCAGCTGCGCATTGCGCGGACGGAGGAGGAGTTGCAGCGGCAGAAGGCCGAGTCGCAGGCGCAGAAAAGCGAACTCGAGCGCGCCCGCACGGACCAGGAACTGAAGGCCACGCTGCTCGCACGCGAAAAGCTCATCCGCAACGTGAGTATCAGCGGCGTCGTGCTTGTCCTGATCATCGCTGCGCTCCTGTTCAAGCGCTATCGCGACCGCCGCACCGCCTCCGATCTCCGTGCCGAGGCGGCCGAGGCCCGCGCGGAAGCCGCCGACGCCGCGGCGCTGCGCATGCGGGCGGAGCATGAACGGCGCAGCCGTGAGGCGCAGGAACGATTCTCCCGCCGCCTCATCGGAGCGCAGGAGGAGGAACGGCAGCGCATCGCCGGCGAACTCCACGACAGCCTCGCCCAGAAGCTCATTGTCATACAGAACCGCACACAGCTTGCGCTGCGGAAAAACAGGGAGAACCCCGACTATCTCGCCAGCCAGATCGAAGACATCTCGGGCACGGCGGTGGAGGCCCTGGCCGAAGTGCGCGGCATTTCCCATGAGCTGCGTCCCCCGCTGCTCGAACGCTTCGGCCTCGGCGGCACGGTCGAGGAAATGGTCGCGGAACTCGATGAAGCGACATCCGTGAAATGGACCGCGGAAGTGGATATCCCCGAGGGCAGTGTCGATCCCGACAGCCAGATCAGCGCCTACCGCATCATCCAGGAAAGTGTGACGAACGTTCTCCGCCATGCGGATGCGTCGCATGCATCGATCCGGCTCACAGAGAATGACGGACGTATCGATATCCGCATCGAGGACGATGGAAACGGCTTCGATACTGAAACGGCGCAGCAGTCCGACGGACTCGGCATGAAGAGCATGCAGGAGCGCGCACGACTGCTTGGCGGTGAGCTGACCGTGCAGTCCGAACCCGGCCTTGGCACGCGCGTGCACCTCGTTCTGCCCGTCCGGCAAAACACGCCGGAATCCTCCGTCATTCAACAGCCCGGCACGAAGGAGAACGCATGACTGCATCGAACAATCCCATCCGGGTCATCATCGCCGACGATCACCCGCTCCTTCGCAGTGGCCTGCGGGAAACGCTGGAGCAGGACGATGTCATCGACGTCATCCATGAAGCGGGAGACGGCGTCGAAGCACTGGCGACAATCCGCCGCCATCGGCCCGACATCGCCATTCTCGACATCGAGATGCCGGGAATGAACGGGCTCGATATCGTCCGCACCCTCCGCGGCGAAGCGCATCCCACACGCATCATCATTCTGACCATCCACCGTTCGAAGCGCCTCTTCGACAAGATGCAGGAGCTGGGTGTCGACGGATATATATTGAAGGAAAGCTCCGTCGGAGACATCCTCGACGGCATTCTTTCGGTGTATCACGGGGAACAGTTCATCAGCCCCGTCCTCGCGGCGGGGATGTTCCGCGATCCATCCCCCATTCCCATTGAGGGCTGTCCGGATCTCGGTGTGCTCAGCCGCGCGGAACGACGCGTGCTGCGTCTTGTCGCCGAGAACCGCACAAGCCGCGAGATCGCGGACATCCTCTGCATCAGCCAGCACACTGTCACCCGCCACCGCGAACACATCGCGGGCAAGCTCGATCTGCATGGCAACTTCGCGCTCATGCGATTCTGTCTGGAGCATAACGCTTACATCATGGATGCGCTCGGCAAAACGACCCTGAACTGATCGAAGTGTCAATTCCTGGGCGGTGCCGCTTTCACAACCACGGAGATGGGAATCGACCGGTCCCAGTTGCCGATGGCGGTCGGATGCTGCTGGTTCTCGGTGTCGCGCTGCACCCTGTCGGAAACGTAGTCCACCAGTTCTCCCAGCTTGACGAACCGGTCGGCATCCCTGTCGGCGGCTCCCTCGATGCCCTCGATCAGATACCAGGTGAACACGCCGTGCCCGCCCCCCCATCTCTTCGCCTCGTGTGATTTCTCGTACACTTCGCTCGCGCTGAACAGCAATCTCCCCTCCCGGGCGGAAGCGGTCTCGTAAAGGAAACGCCCGATGCTCACCGAATCCTCGGAATCCCTGCGCGCAAGGGAAGAGGAAACGGCGCCGCCGTGACAGGCGTCGAAAAAGCCGATGACCTTGCCGGCGCCGACATAATTATTAAGGGCGAAGTTTATATCCGCCTGTGGAAGCGCCGTGCTGCCGAGACTGATCGGATCGCTGTCGTAGGGAAGGAAATAATAGAGATCCCGCCGCAGCGGATCCGAGGTGCCGTGCCCGGCGAAAAAGATGATGAAAATATCGTCGCGGACGGTGCGTTTCGAGAACTCGAACAGCGCATAGCGTATCTGCCGGTACGTCGCTTCCTCGTTGCGCAGCAGCAGGATATTCTCACGCGGCACGCCGCGGCCTCCGCGCGCGATCGGACGCTGGAGGTAATCCGCGAAACTCTGCGCGTCGTCGTCGGCATACTGCAGCTGCGTGATCCCCTGATGTTCGTAATCCGAAATCCCGATGACGACGGCGAACACCTGGTTCCGCAGCTGCTGCATCTCCTTCGGAACGGCACTGCCTCCGTCCTCCGGCATGCGCCGTATCCTGATCGTCTCGATGCCCGCATTCTCGTAGGGATCGAGCGCCTCGATCTCGATGAGGTTATCTCCGAAGGTCAGCAGGACGTCCTTCTCAAAGCCCAGTCCGCCGGGACGCAGCGTGGGCTGCGCCTCCAGGCCGTTGACGTACACGATGGCGACGCCGCTGCTGTCGGATGCCTCGCCGCGAATCGTCAGTTTCGACGCCGTGGTGAGGATGACCTCTCCGAGCGAATCCGACGTGACGATGGCCTGCTCGTCGTCGAACGCGTAGAGGCGCACGCGCGGCGGACGCCGGTCAAGCGGAGCGCGACCGGGCCGGGCCTGCTGCCGGACCGCAAAAACACAGGGGTCGGTCTGCACCAGGAGTATGCCCGAAGAGTCGCGGATCTCGGCGTGGAAGCGCATGTCTCCCGACTGCGCGTCGTCGCTGGCCTGCACGGGGATCTCGAGCGTGATCGAACCGCCCGCATCGATTCCGTGAAACGCGGGAATTTCCTCGATGTGTACGCCATACGGTACGGCGGCAGGGACGAGACTGACCAGCGTGCTGCCGGCTTTGCCGTTCCCCTGGTTCGCGATCGTCAGCAGTATGTGACCACGCTCCCCCGCTTCGAGGATCCCGTTCTCCGAGACGTCGCGGAAACGAAGTTCGCCGCGCAGCACCGGATACGGTTTGACCGAGAAGCTGATCCGCACATTGCCGGCGTCATCCTGCGCCGCCGCGAACGCCGGGAGCATCAGCAGGGAGAGGAAGATCATCGCTATGGATCTCACGCTGCGCATGCTCACCACTCCCCCGGCCGGCCGCTGGGATCGGGAAATTCCGAAGGCTCCTCCTCACCGGAGAGGAGAAAATACACGGTCGCGCCCACGGCGGCCGCGGCGCCCACCAGGTACGGCGTGTATTTCTGGAAAAAACCGATTGAATACCCCGCCTCGAATCGCAGTGCGAGCTGCGCGGAGGGGTCGATGCCGTTCGGGAAATCCTCGGCGAGATCCCACTCGATCACCTTGCCGCGTCCGGGCGCGACATCATCGCCGATATCCCCGCGCATCCCCTTCGGCGCGTAGGAATACGACGGATCATCCTTCTTCCGCAGCATCAGCCGAATGTCATACCCGTCATCCTCCCCGACGAGGTCGTAGGTGATTTTCAGCTTCGCGTAGGTCTGCTCGAAGTTGACGTTTGTCATAACCACACCCTGGGCATGCGCGCGAGGCACGGCGAATCCGGCGAGCAGCCAGACCGCGAACAGAACACATACCGATATGGAAACGCTTCGCATCATGCGGACTCAGTGAGCGAGAATGAAAAGCGGCGGCGACGTCTGCCGCGACGAACCGCCATGCGCATGAATGAAATACAGTCCCGCGGGTACCGGCCGTCCCGCGTCGTCGCGGCCGTCCCAGTAATACAGGCGACTGCCACTGCGTATCGGACCGGTATGAATAACACGGCACACGCGGCCGAGCATGTCGTGGACGGTGATTCCCACGACTGCATCCCGCGCGACCCGCAGGTCGAATGCCGCTCCGCGGGATGTGGGATTCGGATACGGAGCACCGATCCGGATTTCTCCGGCCAACGGCGGATCCGCCGCGCGCTGTCCGGCGGAAGGACGTGCGAGGATATGCAGGATGGAGGGCGCATCGCCTGTGAACACGGGATACTGCATCTGATCGCGCAGGGATACCTGCCGGCCGGTCAGCGGAACCTCGAGCAGGAGTTCCACATCCGGCGGCACGGCATCAAGCCCGTCAAAGGAAAGCACGACGGCCTCCCGCGTTTCCGCTTCGATCGAGAGCGTCCATTGATGCTCGGTAAGCTCCGAACTGCGCATGTCGCGCCCGCAGAAGCGCTGCGCCCCCTCCCACTCGGGATGCGTGAATGAGGCGAATACGCTCCCGATACCGCGGGGCGCCGGATAATCGCGCCGGTCGAACGCATTCTCCGCCTCGGGATGAACACCGAAGGAAAGCGTGCGGTCCGTGACCGTTCCGTAGGCGAGGGATATGCCGACGGTCCATCCCCGGTCGTCAGCGGAAAACCGCGTCGTCGTGAAGAGACTGTCCCAGGGAATGAGCAGTGAGGGCCGGTCGTCGCGGTTGAAATAATAGTACCCGTAATATGGCTCGAATGAGGAATGCGTCGAGCGCACATCGTCGAAGCGGTATAGTGGATCGCTCACACCGTTTACCTGCTGGACGACGGACCATGACAGCGTCTGAGGGAACGGATTGCCGATCAGATTCCATCCCTCGTGCAGGGAGATCGTGGCATTGCGTCCCGCATCGACGGGAGCAGACAATACCGTGCGGTCCACCGCGACGTCGCCGCGATGCAGCAGCCAGAACGCCCGTCCCGGTCGCGCCTGGAATCGCGCGCCGCCGTCATGGGGCAGCAGGTACGCCGATGGATCGCCCGCGCTGCCGTCATCGGTGAAGAGTTTCCAGTTTTCGTTCTGTCCGCCGGTGAGCAGCGTCGCAATATCGATCCCGGCATCCCCGGGCAGGGAAACGATGCGGTAATCCGACGGAATGTATGCGCCGCGGTCCTCGTGATAGGCGAAGCGCCAGACATGATCCAGATCCACGGTGGCGGGATACGGCCGTGGTTCTGCCGTCGCCGTGAAGAGCAGCGGACTGCCCGTGACGCCGTTCGACGTCGCGGTCACCTCGTACGTCCCGATCCTGTCACCGAGCGTCAGCTGTGTGCGCACCGTTCCGTCTGCGCCGGTGCTGCCCTGCAGGGGATCCAGCTGTCCGCCGCTCGCGCCCGGCGGCTGTGCGAGCTGGAACTCCACGGACACGCCCTCTGCAGGCTGTCCGCCGCCATAATGGACGGTGACTTCCAGGGCCTGCGGCAGCGTCGTGCCCGTGACTGCGCGCTGATCGTTCCCTCCCGTGATGGTCATGATCAGCTCCGTTTCTCCCGCGACGTCGAACTCCCCGCTCTCCGCGAATGCGAGTCCGGCGGCAAACGCACGCAGCGTGAATCCCGAACCGGGAGCATCAAGGGAGATGTCATCGAAGCTGGCCCGGCCGTCGGATGCACGCCGGGATACGGTGCCATGCAGAACCGCAGATCCGGGATTGCTGCCGATCTCCAGAGTGATCCATGCGCTGCTGCTGTCGACGATATTCATGTCGCTGTCTGTGACACCCACGACGATCTCCGGGGCGATCGCTTCGTCGACCGCGGCGTCGCCGGGCTGCTGCAGGAAGACGAGCCGCGCCGGGGCGCCCGGGGTGACGGAGAACGGATCGCTGACGGCGGACTGCAGTCCCGCGGACCTCGCACGCAGGCGATATCCCTCGCCGGGGGTGTCGACGGAAAGGTCATCGAAGACGGCGATCCCTCCCGACAATCTGACCGCTGTGCTTCCGTTCAGGTTTGCCTGTCCGGGATTGCTTTCGAATTCCATCTGAATCCAGGCAGTGCTGCTGTCGACGATGTTCATCTCGCTGTCCATTACCGTGATCGCGATCTCCGGGTCGAGGACCTGGTTGATCGCCGCATCGCCGGGCTGCTGCAGGAAGACGAGCTGAACGGGCAAACCCGGCGCGATGTCAAACAGGTCGCTCGTGTCGGGAATCAGCCCGGCCGAACGCGCCACGAGTGCATACCCGGCACCGGCCTCGGGGATGCGCAGTCCGCTGAATGCCGCGCGCCCCTGCTCTGCATTCACCGTGGCCGTACCGAGCAGCGCGGTGCGGTTATCGAGCACGCTGAGCTCGACCCGTGCGGAACTGTTGTCCACCTGCCGTCCGTCGGCATCGAGCACGGTCACCACGGGCTGCGGGGAAAGGGACTGGTCGGCTGATCCGTTCGCGGGCCAGGCTTCGAACGCAACGCGGAACGCCTCACCGGGTCCGATGATATTGAACGGCTGGCTGACCGCGTTTGGCAGACCGGGCGATGTTGCACGCAGCGTGTACCCCTCACCGGGTTTGTCGATGCTCAGCGCGTCGAACGTGGCCTCCCCGCTTACCGTATTCCGCGGGCTCCTCCCGGAAAGGATGGCGCTGCCGCTCGGATCGTTCTCAAGGCTCAGCGCGACCTGCACGGGGGTTTCCGTCACGATGTTCTGCCACTGATCCTCGACACCCACGACGACGGTGGGAATGACCGCGTCCACCTCCGCATTGCCCGGTTGTGACCGGAAAAGCATTCGCGCGGCCGCGCCGTGTCGGATACTGAAAGCGTCGCTCGTATCAGCGATCACGCCCGCGGCCTCGGCGACGAGTCGATATCCGGCTCCGGCTTCACGGATGCGGAGTCCGCTGAACCCGGCGACGCCATCAACCGTGGAAACGGGATTCGCGCCTCCTTCGAGGTCCACGCCGGGTTGATCGAGCACGGACAGCGTCACATCCAGCCCGTCCACATCGACCGGGCGACCGTCGGCATCCACGACTGAAATCCGCGGCTGTGCGGGCAGCGGCACATCCGCGTTGTCACCCGACGGCTGAACCGTGAAGCGCAGGCGGTTCGCCGTGGGAACGCGAACCGCAAAGGCGTTGCTCGTATCAGAAGTCAGTCCCGACGACACCGCGGCGATGCGGTAGCCTTCTCCCGCGGCATCTATCGACAGCCCGGAAAACACCTCGGAGCCGCGCACGATTTTCTGCAGTGTACCCCGAAGCTGTCCCGGTCCGTTGCCCTGCAGCGTGAGCGAGACGGACTGTGTAAAATCGTTGTTTCTGTTACCGTGACGGTCGAGCACCTCCACGGTGAGGGCGAACGTTTCGTCGACCACGACATCCGCCATGGTGTTCGTGATACGAAGGCGTTCCGGCGTGCCGGCCGCCACGGTGAACGTGTTGCTCGTTGCGAGAGGAAGCCCGTCGGCTTCCGCGAGCAGATAATACCCCGTACCCGCGCGCCGCAGCGTGAGCTGATCGAACACCGCCTCGCCCTCCTGCGCGGCCCGCGTGGTGACGCCGTGCAGTGTATCCGGCGGGGGATCGTTCCCCAGCCGCAGCCGGACCTCGCGCGTATCCTTCCGCACACGGTCGCCGTTTGTATCCACCAGATGCACGCGCGTCTGGAACACCTCGCCCGCGCGCACGGTGGGAATCACCTGCTCGAAGCGCATCGCGACGGCTTCGGGCGCGGGAACGATATGCACGACCGGCGTCGAGGCGGTAATTGCGCTTCCGTACTGTGCGGTAAAGGTGTAGTCTCCTGCTATGTCCACGGAGATATCATCCCAGCTGGCCCGGCCGTTGACCAGCTGCGCCAGCGCTGTTCCGGACATCGTTCCCGCGGCAGGCGATTTTGTCAGAAGGAGTTCCGGCGTGATATTCGTCGTCGAATTCCCGGAGCTGTCCCGCAGTTCCGCGGTGAAAACATCGAGTGTTTCTCCCACCACGCCTGAATCCGGCCATGCGGTGAAAATCATTGAGGCGGGTGCGCCGGGAAGGATGTCAAACGCGGCGCTGACCGCCGCCTGCAATCCGGATGACTGGAAAACGAGTTCGTAGTTTTTCGCTGCGAGATCGATACGCAGATCGGGGAACACCGCGATGCCGTTCGATGCCGTCTTTCGGGTCGGCGCTCCGCTGAGTTTCGCCCCGGGCGCCCCTCCGCTCAGCATGGCCGTCACGCTCACGCCCGCGCGGGACAGCAGGACGCCGTATCCGTCGAGCACGCCGACGAGGGGATGCGGCGAGAGCGTCCAGCCCGAGGGGCCGGACTGCGGACTGCGCATCACCTGTAAATGTGATGGGGTTTCCGACGTGGGTACGGCGCTGCGATAGATGCGGCCGGAAGTGGCGGTCGAACCCTGGTACCTTCCGCAGATGTAGGCATGACCGGAGACGGGATCGACCAGCATGTCGCCGGCGTTGAAGTCTCCCGGAGCGATCGCGTCCTTCAGACGCGTCTCCTCGCGGGCGATCCCCGGCTGCCGCCAGGAATACAGGGTGTTGAGCCCATACGCGAACAGTCGTCCGTCTGGACTGACGGCCATCGGAGACGGAACCGGTGGCACGGGCGCGCTGTACATGCCGGTGTTCCAACTGCTGCCGTTGTCGCTCGTGTAGACGATGATGTTCTGCACGCCGGAGTGCAGCGAGGCGTACACGCGGCCGCTGTCACCCACCACCAGCGCAGCGACGCCGCTGTTGGGATACGACAATGTCGCGGCGCTCCAGGACTGTGACGCGGAGCGGCTGAAAATCCCGTTGTCGGTCGCGGCGTAGAAATACCCGTTCGCGTAGGCGAGATCATTGATGCGCAGGCCCGACAGGCCATCCACATCCCAGATCCAGCCTCCGTCCGTCGACCGCAGTATCCCGTCGGCCGTCGCCGCGAACAGCGTACTGCCGTTGCCCGCGTCCGCGAGCAGAGAGAGTACCGGCGCCTTCACCTGCGCCTGCGCCGTCTGCCATGAGGAACCGTTATCCGTGCTGCGATAGATTTCGAAGGTGCTTCCCGCCAGGAGGACTCCCCGGCGCGCATTGTAGGCCAGGCAGGACAACTCCTCCTGTTTCTGCAGCTTCAGCGTGGATATCCCCGTCCACTGCATCCCGTTCCCCGAGCGATAGATATCGCCGCCGATCCTGCCCGCCGCCCAGAGGTAATTGCCGGAGATCGCCAGTGCCTGGATATCATCGGGAAGTTCCAGCACCCTGTCCCAGCTGTAGTTCTGGGCTGCCGCGCTGCCGGCGAGTACCGCGATCAACACGGCTGCCGTCAGTTCCCTGCGAAGAATGGCGCGACACATAGACAAGAGGCTCACGAGTCCTCCGGCATCATCAGGGTTTATTATCACTGCGCCGCAGGTCGCTGCGGAACAGGAATGGTAAAACAGAATGAGTACAGGAAAACTACGATTATTTTATAGAAAGACAACCACGGCGAAGCGGCATACGCGGGCGGTGCAATTGCGGGAGCGCGCGCACCTCCTTTCGTTCCCTGACTTGACCAAGTTCCCCTCCCTCCCCACCGGCTACGGGACGCAGCCATCAGCAGCACGTGCCTCGTCCCGGGGCATTCGTCACTGACCAGGGGATGTCCGCATCAGCGTCTCATTACATGATGACCATCCACGGCTTCCACAGCTTCTTGTTGAAGAGGTAGAAGGCGTCGGTCTGCGGTTCGACCAGGTACACCTTGTTGTCGGTGAATGAATAGAAAATGTTGACCGAATGGCCCCAGTTGAACGGAGGATTCTTCGGACCGTACCAGATCGTTCCAAAGGCGATGCCGGGGAAAAAGAGGTTGACATTGCCCTGCAGCACCTGGGAAAAGTCGTCGCAGTCGAACACCTCGGCAATCCAGACACGGAGGTCCGTGCTGTCGAAGTTCGTCATGAACTGTTTCAGTTCCCAGATGGAGTAACCGGTGTAACTTCCGTCCGAGACGTGAAACTGCCAGCTGCCCGGACCCAGCGCTGCCTTGATCGCGTTGATGACATTGATTCCGGGGATGTTGGGCTTCGTGCCGAAAGCATTTGCGACATCATCGACCGGACGCGGATTCTTCTCGAAATCGAAGATCTCGACACTCTTGTCGAGATGCGGCGGATCGGTCGGCTCGTTATAGTCACGAAGGATCACGGTCGGCTGATCATCGCGCAGCGTGTCGACATAATCCTCGATGCGCTGTGCCGCCGGGATGGACTTCTGCAGTTCTTCGAGTTCCATATACATGGTGATATCTCCTTATCCGTGTGGTGGGTGATTTCTCATAGTCCGACAGGTCTGTGCTTCGGATCTCCCTTCCGCTACGTCATGAACACCACCTCCTCTCGGTCCGCCGGAGGTGATGCATGCTGACGACATGCGCTCACGAATCGACGAACCGTATCAGCTGTTCGGATTCAGTGATACATGCGCACCGTCGGACTGATGCACCAGCCCGCACGCCGTTTCCCTGCGAGAGGGAACGGCACGCCAACACTTCTCATACACCGCCTAGAGAATTCTATCAGGCCTGGACACATCGTCCATGCCCGCGTGCTCCCATTGCATCACGCCGGGCCGTCCGACAGTCCGTATGTTGTAAAAGATCTCTATGTCCTGTTAAGACGAAAACACATTACGCATTTCATGCGATAATGTCAAGCGGTGGAGATCCGCGGACATGCATCTTTTTTTCGATGGAACAGGGCACTGGAATCGCATCCATCAGGAGTCATGGAATATCCGGGCGCGCTTCGGGCCCAGCTTACAAAATTGTAAGCCATCTGTCAGGAACTTGTAATGCAGAGTTCACCTGTTCGAAAGGTGGACATTCTAGATTGGGGTGTACGTCCGGTGTATCACGCGAGCACCGGTACCGGGAAATCCCCTCTGTCTGCCTGATAGTATCCATCATTGAACGGATGAGGTTTTGCATGAGACGCGTTAGATTCTGTATCCCATTCATGCTGCTGTTGTTCCTCACCTCGCCCCTTGTGCTCGCACAGCAGGCGTCTGTCGACTTCAAGCAGGCCGCGAACAACGACAAGCGTTATCAACTTGGAAACGTGCGCTGGATTCAGTCCGTTCTCCAGAGAAACAATTCGATGTATTTCGAGGGGATGTCCGTCCCGCAGCGCATCATGCTGGACAATATTCCGAAGACTGCCGGAAATCAGCATGCACTGACATTCAGTCATCTCGCGACGAAAAATGGCATCCACGCCTATGATTATCTGACTTCGTACAAACAGGCGAAGGACGCGTCCATCGCGATCGCCGGTCCGAATGTGCTTGTCAACATGAATGAATGCGGCACGTCCATTGGTCCGCCACGCAGTCTCGGATCCACCTGTGCGGCACTCCATTCCGGGCCACACAGCCTGGAAGTGCACGTCCCGGACGTGATGTCCGGCGTGCTGTCGCATGACATCAACAAAAGCATGGCGAATTACGAACAGGAGTACGGGAACCGCACGATTACCATATACGGCGACGCGCCCATCACAGCCGCCACGCTGACATTCAACGGGTACTCGACGCACAAGGACAAACTCGCGGAGTACACGCTGAGCTGGACGTCCAGTTCCAGCGTCATCCTCGTGGAGATGGCGGCCCATCTCGCGCTTGGCGTTGACGTACAGAACGCCGGCAGTGGCATCGGATACGGCAGCGGGTTCGGCGCTGGCAGCATCAGCGGCGCGCCGTTTCATTTCAAGCTTGAGGAGCTCGACGGCAGACCGCTCGGCAGCAGGGACAATCAGATCATGAGTGCCGCCATACGGCAGCGCATCGACTGCGCCGTTAGCGGTCCCACACCGGTCTGCGTCGGGACACAGAACACCTACACCTTCGGCACCGCATTGAAAGGGTTGAGCTTCAGCTGGAACATCTCATCCAACAGCAGCGGTGCGTCCATCGTCGGATCGTCGACCGGGCAGTCCGTCATCGTCGACGCCGGAAACACGACAGGCGCGTACACGCTGACAACCAAGGTCAGCGACGGTGTGCAGGTGATCACATGCACGACGAAGGTCACCGTATCCGGCATCACGGTCGCTGCGAGCGCCACGCCGATTCTCTGCAAGGGCGGCAGTTCCACGGTCACCGTTTCCGCCAGCGGCGGAAAGGCACCGTATACCGGCGCGGGGAATTTCAGCAAAAAGGCGGGCACGTATACGTTCACCGTCACCGACGCGAACGGCTGCAGCGGGATGACGACCGTGAATGTCAGTGAGCCCTCGGAGCTGCAGGCGTTTTCGAGTGCCACGACCGTGAGCTGTTCCAACAGCATGGCAACGGTGGATGTCACCGCCAAGGGCGGGAAGCCGCCGTACAAGGGCATCGGGAGATACAAACGCAGCGCCGGCACACACACGTTCACCGTCACCGATGATCTCGGATGCCAGAAACAGACATCCGTCACGGTCACATCCTCACCGACGCTGACCGTCGCCGCTTCCGCTACGCCGATCGCCTGCAATGGCGGAACGTCCACGGTGACGGTCTCCGCCGGGGGCGGCACGCCGCCCTTCACCGGTGTCGGCACGTTCACTCGGACGGCGGGAACGTATTCATTCACCGTCACCGACGCGAACAACTGCAGCGGCACGGCGACGGTGACCATCACCGAGCCGCCGGCACTGACGGCATCGCTCAACGCCACGGCCATCGGCTGCAATGGCGGGACCTCGTCGGTGACAATCGCGGCTTCCGGCGGCACACCTCCCTATTCCGGCACCGGCACGTTCACGAAGTCTGCCGGGACGTACACCTTCACCATCACGGACGCGAATAACTGCAGCGTCACAAAGTCCGTGACGATCAGTGAACCGCCGACGCTTTCGATCAGCGCGAGCGCCACGGCGATCAGCTGCAGCAACAGCAATTCCACCGTCACCGTCGCGGCCACGGGCGGAACGCCACCGTATACCGGCACCGGCACGTTCACGAAGGGCGGCGGGACGCACAGCTTCACCGTCACCGACGCGAACGGCTGCTCGGAAACAACGTCAATCACCATCACCGCTCCGTCGTCGCTCACAGCTTCGGCCACCGCGACACCGATCGCCTGCAACGGCGGTAATTCCAACGTCACCGTGACGGCCTCGGGCGGTACACCACCGTACTCCGGCACCGGCACATTCAGCAAAACAGCCGGCACATACAATTTCACCGTCACCGATGCGAACAACTGCACGGCGACAACGTCGGTAACCGTTACCGAGCCATCGGTGCTCACCATCACCGCCGGCGCCTCGACTATTGCCTGCAACGGCGGCACTTCCACCGTGACGGTCGCGGCCTCCGGCGGCACACCGCCCTATTCCGGCACCGGTACGTTCACAAAAGCGGCCGGCACGCATGCATTCACTGTGACTGATGCCAACAATTGCTCGGAGACAGCCACGGTCACCATTACGGAGCCGCAGGCGATCACGGTGACGGCCAGTGCATCAACGATCGCCTGCAACGGCGGCAATTCCACGGTTACCGTCACGGCCACCGGCGGCACACCGCCCTATTCCGGAACGGGTACATTCACAAAATCTGCCGGCACGCACACGTTTACCGTGACCGATGCCAACAACTGCACTGCCGCGACGTCTGTCACCATCAGCGAGCCGCCGGCGCTCACGGCAGCGGCCAACGCGACCGCGATTACGTGCAGCAACAGCAGTTCCACGGTCACCGTGACAGCTTCCGGCGGTACACCACCATACTCCGGCACCGGCACGTATACCCGCGGCGCCGGCACGCACAACTTCACCGTGACGGACGCCAATAACTGCGCAACGACGACCTCGGTGACCATCACGGCGCCCTCCTCACTGGTCGCGACCGCCAGCGCAACGGCGATCCAGTGTTACGGCGGATCGTCCGCCGTCACCGTCGCCGCCTCCGGCGGCACGCCGCCGTACACGGGCACCGGCACATTCACGAAGCCGGCCGGAACATACAGTTTCACCGTCACCGACGCGAACAGTTGCACGGCGACGACATCGGTGACCATCACCGACCCGACGCAGCTCAACGTTACGTCGAGCGCAACACCAATTCTCTGCAACGGAGATCTCTCCAGCATCACGGTGTCCGCCTCCGGCGGAACCCCGCCCTACTCCGGCACGGGAACGTTCGACAAAGCCGCGGGCACGCATACGTTCACCGTCACCGACGCCAACAACTGCGCGGCCACGACATCGGTGAGCATCACCGAACCGCCTGCGCTCACGGCGTCCGTCAGCGCGACCGCCGTCACCTGTGCGAACAGCAGTTCCACCGTCACCGTGACGGCCGTGGGCGGCACGCCGCCGTATGCCGGGACAGGCACATTCACGCGCAGCGGCGGGACGCATACATTCATCGTCACGGACGCCAACAGCTGTGCCGACACAGTCTCCGTCACCATCAACGCCCCGTCGGCGATCACCGTGGCTGCGATCGCAACCAACATCACCTGCAACGGCGAAGATGCCATCGTAACGGTTTCCGCCACGGGCGGCACACCGCCGTACACGGGTACGGGGCAGTTCAGCCGAAAGGCGGGCACACACACGTTCACGGTGACGGATGCCAACAGCTGCAGCGGATCAGCAACCGTAACCATCACCGAGCCGCCCCCGCTCGATGCGACCGCAGGTGCGACACCGATCGCCTGCAACGGCGGCAGTTCGACGATCACCATCACCGCGAGCGGCGGCACCGGTCCGTACATCGGCACCGGCACATTCACCCGCGACGCGGGCACGCATTCCTTTATCGTCACCGACGCGAACAGCTGTGCCGACACGGTCTCACTGACGATCAACGAGCCTCCGCAGCTCATCTGCTCAGTGAGTCCCCAGCAGATACTCTGCAACGGCAGCACCGCCAAAGTCACTGTCAGCGCGAGTGGCGGCACGCCGCCTTACAGCGGAACGGGAACGTTCGACAAGGCGGCGGGGACCCATATTTTCACCGTGACCGATGATAACGGCTGTACCGATTCCGACACAATCACGCTCACCGAGCCGCCGCTGCTGGATGTTTCCTCCAGCGCAACGCCGATTCTCTGCAAGGGCGGCACGACCACGATAACGATCGCCGCCACCGGCGGAACGCAGCCGTACACCGGCACGGGCACGTTCACGCGCGGTGCGGGTACGTACAGTTTCACTGTCACGGACGACAACAACTGCTCGGCGACCACGACAATCACGATTACCGAGCCGCCGCTGCTGAATCCCTCCGCCGTCGCAACGCCGATTCTCTGCAAGGGGGAAGATGCCACGGTGACCGTCACGGCCGCGGGCGGCACTCCGCCCTACACCGGCACGGGCACGTTCATGCGCGGCGCGGGCACGTACAGTTTCACGGTTTCGGATGCGAACGGCTGTTCGGCATCCACGAGCATCACGATCACCGAACCACCGCTGCTCACGGTCACCGCCAACGCGCCACCGGTCGCCTGCAACGGCATGCCGACGCTCGTCAGCGTGAGTGCATCCGGCGGAACGCCGCCGTACACCGGCACCGGATCATTCAGCCGCACCGCCGGCACCTACACGTTCACGGTCACCGACAACAACGGCTGCAGCGATTCGGCGACCATCACAATCACGGAGCCGCCGCTGCTGACCGCGTCGGCCAGCGCGACGCCGATCGCCTGCAACGGCGACAGCGCCACCGTGACCGTTTCGGCGGTCGGGGGCACGATGCCCTACACCGGCACGGGTACATTCCGGCGTGCCGCGGGAACGTACACCTTCGTCGTGACAGACATCAACAGCTGCTCCGACACCGTGGCGATTACCATCGACGAGCCGCCACTGCTCATGGTCACTGTCACAGCGACACCGATTCTCTGCTTCGGCGAGACATCGACCGTCACAGTGACGGCCTCCGGCGGCACCGGACCGTACATCGGCACGGGAACGTTCACCCGCACCTCCGGCACACACACCTTCACCGTGACGGACTCGAACGGCTGTACGGCCGCGAAGACAATCACCATCACTGAACCGCCCCTGCTCATCGCCTCATCGAACGCGCCCCCGATCCTCTGTCACGGCGGGAGCACGACGATCACGGTCTATGCAATCGGCGGTACGCAGCCCTACAGCGGTACGGGAACCTTCACCCGCAGTGCCGGGACGCACAGCTTCATCGTCACCGACGCGAACGGCTGCCTCGACACTACGTCCATCACACTCGTCGATCCTCCGGAGCTCATCGCTTCCATCGACGCCACGCCGATTCTCTGCAACGGCGGGAGCTCCACGATCACAGTGAGCGCCACTGGCGGCACGCCGCCGTACAGCGGCACAGGCACGTTCATCCGCGGCGCCGGCACACATACGTTCACCGTCAGGGATGCGAACAACTGCGCGGAGACCGTCACGATCACCGTGACCGAACCGCCGCTGCTGGTGGTGATGGGGAGCGCGTCACCGGTCACCTGCGGTGTCGATACATCGACGATCACGATCACGGCAACCGGCGGCACGCCGCCATACACGGGAACGGGGACCTTCAAGCGCATGCTCGGCACGTACACGTTTACCGTCACGGATTCCAACGGATGCACGGCATCGACGCAGGTAACGGTCAACGGTCCCCCGCCCGTCGTGATCAACGTCAATGCACCCCCGATCGACTGCTACGGTGGGTCTTCCACGATCACCGTTTCCGCATCCGGCGGCACGCCGCCGTACAGCGGCGTGGGCACGTTCACGAAGGGCCCGGGCACGTACATCTTCACCGTCGTTGACGCGAACGGCTGCAAGGACAGTGACACCATCAACCTCGTCGAGCCGCCCGAGCTTTTTGTCTCCGCGGCCGCGACGCCGGTGCTCTGTCACGGCGACCTGAGCACCATCACGGTGCTGGCGACCGGCGGCACGCCGCCGTATTCGGGGACGGGTACGTTCGTCCGCGGAGCGGGCAGTTACACCTTCACGGTCACCGACGCCAATGGCTGTACGAAAGTCACGACCGTCAACATTGACGAGCCGCCCGAGCTCGCCGCAAACGCCACGACCGGAGCAGTGAATTGCGGCCGTGACAGCACGGCGATCGTCGTCACGGCCTCCGGCGGCACGCCGCCCTATTCCGGCACGGGTACGTTCTACCGCACACCGGGTGTCTACAGCTTCATCGTGGTTGATGCCAACGGCTGCGCCGACACGGTCACCACCGCGGTCAGCGGTCCGCCGCCTGTCTATGCCACCGCCGCGGCGACACCGATTCTCTGCAACGGCGGAAACACGCAGATCACCGTTTCGGCATACGGCGGCACGCCGCCGTACAGCGGAACCGGAGTGTTCACGCGCAAGGCCGGCACACATACCTTCGTCATCACCGACGCGAACGGCTGTACCGACACGGCGACCGTCGTCGTGAGCGAACCGCCCGCACTGAACGTCATCTGTTCTGTCGGCGAATGCATCAACGGCGTGCGCCAGGTCACCGCATCCGTCAGCGGCGGCACACCGCCGTATGACTTCCAGTGGTCGTACAGTCCGCACAACGGACCGATGATCGACATCCCCTGCACGTTCTACGGAACGATTACGCTTCGCGTGCGGGACGCCAACTACAGCTCCAATGATCCGAACAGGTCCTCCTGCGAAGCGTTCTGCAGTCTCAATATCATCTCGAAAGTCCCGAACGGCGGTTCCAAGCGGGTGCGTCCCACAAACAATTACGCACTCCACGAGAACTTCCCCAATCCGTTCAATCCCTCCACGACGATCGAATACTTCGTCCCGGAGGCGAGCCATGTGCGGCTGAGCGTCATCAACAAGCTCGGCCAGACCATCGCGACACTGGTTGACGAAGAGGTCCCCGCCGGCGGCCACTTCGCCACCTGGAATGCCGAGTCCGATCGCGGAGCGAAGGTTCCATCAGGCAGCTACTTCTATCGCATCCATGCGCGATCGCTGATCAGCGACAAACAATTCGTCAGCGAGCGCATGATGCTGCTTCTGAAATAACCTCATCCGTGAACAGCAATCCCGACCGCAGGGCGGATGCCGAACGCATCCGCCCTGTTTTTTCCCCGGCCCCGCACAATCGCCTTCATTTCGGCTGTGTGAACCAGATTCGATGCAATTTCTGCAAAGAATCGGGCTGTATCTGAAAGAGCCGGCCGCGAAAATTACGTACGTTCCCCGGCACAGCTTCCTTCTCACGTGTGAAATGCACGGAGCGGAGGCACAACGGATTTCGGGAGGGCGGAAACCGCCCCGCCGCACGGAGGCGGGGCGGTTTTCAAATGTGACGCGTATTCGGCATGTTAGGCGGGTGGACACCGGGACCGCTCGCCCTCGACGCGCCGCCACGAACACGGACATCCCTATGAATCCCAGACGCATCCCCGCCTTTCTCCTCGCCGTCATGCTGCTTTGCAGCGCCGGATCGGTGCAGCAGGCGGCTTCCCAGGTGCGCTTCGACCGCATCGGCCTCGGGCAGGGCCTGCCGTACAGCCGCGTCAGCAGTCTGCTGCAGGACAGCCGCGGATACATGTGGATCGGCACGACCTCCGGGCTCGGGCGCTGGGACGGTTACGATATGCGTGTCTTCCGCGCGAACCCCTCCGACAGCGCATCGCTGTCCAATTCCAGCATCTGGACGATGTATGAGGATCACGACGGTGTGCTCTGGATCGGCACCGACGGCGGCGGTCTCAACCGCTACGACGTCATGACGGAGCACTTCACCAGTTTCCGGCATGACGATCACAATCCCGCCTCGCTCTCCGCCGACCGCGTCAGCAGCGTGTTCGAAGACAACGCGCATCGGCTCTGGGTCGCAACCAGCGGCGGGGCGCTCGACCGCCTCGACCGCGGCAGCGGCGGCTTCACCCATCTCCACGGCGACCGCATGCCCTACCCCTGCGGCTGGGGTATCTATCAGCGCACCGTCGTGCCCCTTGAGGACGGTCGCTTCCTCATGACCAGCGTTGGCGCAGGAGCCGCCGTGCTCGATCCCGAAGAGCCCTGCGCCACGCGGGACTTCATGGGTGTGAACATCGACGACATCGGCTGCCCCAACATCCTCGATGCCACACGGGATTCCCGCGGCGACTTCTGGTTCGCCACCTCCGAGGGGCTTGTCCGCCTTGCCTCGGCATCCTCCTCCTTCATTCATTATCCCGTGGATGCGGACGGAACACGCGGCACCAGTGACGGAAATATCTACGACGTCTTCGAGGACAGCCGGGGCTTCATCTGGGTGGGAACCGCCGACGGGCTCGACCGCTACGATCCCGCGAGCGGCCGCTTCACGCATTTCAACCATGATCCTCTCGATCCCTTCAGCCTCGCCGACAACACCGTCTACACCATCGCCGAAGACCGCAGCGGAAACCTGTGGGTCGGCACGCATCGCGGCGTCTCCGTTCTGACTTCGCGGAACATGGAGCTGCTGCACTTCCGGCATACACTCGCCGCAGGCAGCCTCATCCACGACGACGTCTCCGCCTTCGCTGAAAGTCATGACGGCACGATCTGGGTGGGCACATACGGCGGCGGCATCTGCCGCCTCAATCCCGCCACGGGACGTTTCACCGCCCTGCGCGGGGGGCCGCAGGGAAAGCTCATCCTCAGCATGCTCGAAGACGGCGAGGGCCGGCTCTGGGTCGGTTCCTACGGCGACGGACTGCACCGGTACGATCCTGAGACACGCAGCTGGCGCGTGTTTACCGCCGATTTCGACGATCCTGAACGGCTGTCACACAATGACATCCACACGCTGCTCGCCGACGGCAATGACGGACTGTGGATCGGCACGAATTACGGTCTCAATCGCTTTGATTTCAACAGCGGTACATTCTCGCGCTACCTGCGGCAGGATCTCACGCTGCTGCAGCATCAGATCCGCAGCCTGTACGATGACGGTTCCCGGCTCTGGGTCGGATCGGTCGGCGGGCTGTACCTGCTCGACCGCGGCGGCACACTGCGAACGGATATCGGAACGGTGAACGGCTCCACCGACGCGCCGTTTCGCCAGAACATCTCCGCCCTGTACGAATCGGACGACGGCCGCCTGTGGATCGGCACAAACGGCGCGGGGCTCTATACACTGCACGTCGACGACATGTCGTGGAAGCGGTACACCGTCCAGAGCGGGCTCGTCAGCGATGCGATCTGCGCGATTGCGAAGGAGCGGGACGGCGGTCTGTGGATCACCACCCACGGCGGACTCAGCGTCTTCGACGAACGGCGCGGCAGCTTCCGGAATTTCGACGCCCGCGATGGTCTGCTGAATATCCAGTTCAACCCGGGTGCCGCCCTCCGCGCGTCCAACGGAGCGCTGTACTTCGGCGGCACCGACGGCATCACCTACCGTCCGTCGGTCGTCCCGCGGCGGCACGCATCCGCGCCGCCGGTGTACCTGACCGAACTCCGGATATGGAACCGGCGTGTTCATCCGGGAGAACAGGGAAGTCCTCTGCAGCGTCCACTGGCCGTGACTGACGCGATCAAACTCGACGCCGACCAGAACATGATCACGATCACCTTCGCGGCCCTCGATTTCACCGCACCCGAGCGCAACCGGTACCGATACTTCCTCGACGGACTGCACGAACGGTGGATCGAGGCCGGCAACAGCCACAGCGCCACCTTCACGAACCTCGATCCCGGCAGCTACGTCTTTCGTGTCGTCGCCGCGAACAGCGCCGGCATCTGGAACCAGGAGGGCGCCACACTCGCCATCGAGGTGCTGCCGCCCTTCTGGCGCTCGACCTGGGCTTACGTGCTGTACGTCGTGCTGGGTGTGCTCGTCATCGGCGCGCTGATGCGTGTGCGCGAACGGCAGGTACGCCTGCAGGAGCAGCTGGAGCGCGAACGCCTCGAGGCCGAGCAGCTGCACGAACTCGACCACATGAAATCCAGCTTCTTCTCCAACATATCCCATGAATTCCGCACGCCGCTGACCCTCATCCTCGGACCGGCCGCGCAGATCGCACGCCGTTTCGACGATCCGTGGATCCGCCGCAAGACGGGCGTCATCCGCGACCATGCCGGACGCCTGCTGCAGCTGGTCAACCAGATCCTCGACCTCTCACGCCTCGAGGCGGGACAGATGCAGATCTCCCCTCGCCGCGGCGACATCATCACCGTGCTGCGCCGCGTCACCGATTCCTTCATCTCCCACGCGGAGGAGAAAGACATCGACCTGCGTTTCGACAGCGCGGAGGAAGCCTGCGCCGCGCTGTTCGACCGCGAGTCCATCGAACAGGTCATGATGAACCTCCTTTCCAACGCCTTCCGCTTCACCGAGCCTGGCGGCCGCATCACCGTCACCGTGCGCTGTGACGTCACCAGCGCCGGGGAGGAGAAGGATCCCGCGCGGGGAACGCGCGATGGTCGTTCCATGCTCGAGGTCGTCGTATCCGACACCGGCTGCGGCATTCCCTCCCAGCATCTGCCGCATGTGTTCGACCGCTATTATCAGGTGCACGCGCAGTCCTACGCCGGCGGTTCCGGCATCGGGCTCGCCCTCGCGCGGGAGCTGGTCCGCTATCACGGCGGCGAAATCCACGTCTCCAGTGAGGAGGGACAGGGCACGACGTTCACCTTCACGCTCCCGCTTTCCGGGCGGGACTCCGGCGGCATGGCGAATGCAAGGGAGAGTGAGAACGATGCTGACATCCACGCGGATGGGTTCGATCATCCGCAGGCAGGTGAAGGATGGGAAGAGACAGAGATATCGGGATCGGCGTCCGCGCGGACCACACAGGGGGATGCGGAAGCGCCCGGGCAGGATACCGGCGTCCCTGCCAACGCTGACGGATCCGCACCGCACATCATCCTTCTCGTTGACGATCATGACGACCTGCGCGAATATATGCGGGAGATCCTCGAACCGGAGTACCGCGTGCTTGAGGCATCCAACGGACGCGAGGGGATGGACATGGCGGTCGAGCATCTGCCCGACCTGATCATCACCGACGTCATGATGCCGGTGATGGACGGTTTCGCACTCTGCCGTGCCATCCGCGCCGATGAGCGCAGCAGTCACATTCCCGTCGTCATGCTGACGGCACGCGGCGACGACCGCAGCCGCCACACCGGTCTTGAGGAGGGAGCGAACGACTACCTGACCAAGCCCTTCAATCCCGACGAACTGCTGCTGCGTGTGCGCAACCTGCTCTCGCTGCGCCGTTCGCTCGCGGAGAAATTCTCCGCCGTATCCGTCACCGAGGGCGGATTCACGCTCGACGAGAAACAGTACGTTTCGCAGGACCGGAAATTCCTCGATGCCGTCGTGGCTGTCATCGAAGAGCGTCTCGATGACGAATCCTTTTCCCCGAACGATCTCTTCCGCGAGATCGGCATGAGCCGCACGCAGTTTCAGCGCAAGATCAAGGCGCTCACCGGCATGTCGCCCAGCCGCTTCATCCGCTCGGTGCGCCTTGAGCGCGCACGGCAGATGCTCGAGCAGAACACCGGTACCGTCGCCGAAGTCGCCTACGCCGTCGGTTTCAACAGCCAGTCCTATTTCACCACCTGTTTCAGGGAGCGCTTCGGCATGACGCCGGGGCAGGTGAAATCACAGTCCCCCACATAACACACGGCCCGTCACCCTTTCCCACTGATGCAGGATCGAGTGACGGGCCTGTGCCTTGTTGATACGATGACACGAGCCGGTGGTGGATGCCGATCCGGTGCAGTCCCGTGCCGTCCCGCAGCACGAGCCGGTGGCTGATGCCGAACTGGTCCCGTGCCGTCCCACGGCACGAGCCGGTGGCTCGTGCCTACAGAAGGAGATGACTTCTTATTTGGCCAGCAGCATGCGGCGCGTTTCGACCGTGGTGGCAGTGCGGAGCGTGTACATGTACACACCGCTCTGTGCGACCGTACCGGCAGCGTCGCGTCCGTTCCAGCGCACGCTGTGCGTTCCTTCAGCGAGGTCGCCGTCGACGAGTGTGGCGACGCGGCGGCCGAGCAGGTCATGCACGGTCAGCGTCACGGCACCGGATTCCGGCAGCGTGAAACGGATGACCGTGGACGGATTGAAGGGATTCGGAAAGTTCTGCTCGAGCACCGGCGATGACGGTGCCGCGGCGACATCGTTCTTCGGCGCCGGGAACAGTGCGGGCACGGTCACCGTGGTGGTCATATTCGCATCGTCCGTCGCGGTCACGATCAGCGACGCCGAGGCCGCCTTGACCTTGCGCAGTTCGCCGGTCAGCTCGAATTCGTAGTCGAACTTCGCGTAGTTGGGAAGCAGATCGAATTCGAAGTCATCACCATCCATGACGGGCACTCCGCCGGCCGCCATGATCATGGACCAGAAGGCCTGCGGGTTCGGGGCTTCCACCGTCACGGCGTTCTGCAGGGGATGGAATTTCAGGCGGGGACGCTGTTCGACCATGTAGGTGACGACCGTGTTGTTGTCCACCATCGGGATGCTCATCACGGCACTGACGGAGGGATCGGGGTCACAGCCGTCGGTGGCGGAGAAGTCCACCTCGAAGTCGCCCTTGGTGGCGTTGATCTGCCTGACCAGGTCAAGCGACGCGTCGACCACCGGGGCCGTGGTGTTGAGCACCGAGAACAGCGTCACCGTGCCGCTGACCTCGCTGGCGCAGACGAGCAGGTGCTGACCGTTCGGACTGTCGGCGGCGTCGATGAAGATCAGTCCCTCCGGACCGAGATCACCGATGGTATTCACGTTCGCGGGATCCTCGGGATCGAGCGTAAAGTCGCGGTTGTTGATGTAGGTCACATACACGGGCGCGGTCGGATCGCTGATGTCGTACACCATGATGCCGCCGATACGCTCGAGTCCGATGAAGGCATACACGCTGCCGCAGTATTCCGCCACGGCGATGGCCTCGGGCTCGGGTCCCTTTGCGTCGCTGCGGCCGTCGAAGTCATTCTCGTCATTGTCGGTGTTGAATTCCATCGGAAGCAGCTGCTTGATCTTCTGCTCGATCTCGTCGCCGCTGTCCCAAACCAGATTGCCGTTCGCATCCCAGATCGAGAAGCTGCGTGCGCCGTAGGAATAGAGCTTGTCGTAGTCGCCGTCGTTGTCCGTGTCGCCGAGCGTGGTGGTGATGTTCAGGCGGCCGAGGTTGGCATCCTGCTGCAGCGTGGCGGCGTTCGGGAAGGCGGTGAGATCGAGCGTCAGATCCTTGACACGCTCTTCCTCGCTGAATCCGTCATAATCGCGGGCATCGCCTTCGTTGGCCGACACGATATACGTGTTTCCGCCGATCTGGACTGATGCGATCGCATCCGGCTGATACATGCCGTACACCGGCCAGGTGGCGATATTGATGCCTCCGTCCTTGTCGCTCGCGTCCAGCGCGTTGGCTGTGAGGCTGTGATCCTTGAAGCCCAGCGGGACGATAGCGCTGACCGTGGCGGTGCTGATGTCAACGACGGCCAGGGCATTGTTTTCCTGCATCGCCACCCAGGCGGTGTTTCCCTGCGTGGTGATGTACTCGGGTTCGAGATCCTCGGAGACCGAGGCGCCCGGTCCGAAAATGCGCACACCGGCGTTCTGCAGCGCAGCTTTCTGGGCGTCGAAGGCATTGAAATCCGCCGTCGCAACCGTGGCGGACAGGACACCGCCGCTGATGTTGATCACGCTGATGGTTCCTTCGGGATCGACAGTGTAGTCATCGTTGGGCTCGCCCTCGTTTGCCACGAGCACATAACTGCCGTCTTCGGTGAACGTCAGCATGTCGGGCAGGATGCCGACGGTGACATAATTGAGAACCGTCCCGGACGCATCGAGAAAGTACACGCGTCCGGCGGAGTTAAACACATCGTTCTCAACCGCCACAGCGACGATACCGTTGTGCACGTCGACGCTGTTCGCGCCGCCGGCGTCGTTCCAGATGGCGGCGAAATCGATGGTCGACACAAGCATGGGCATTGCAGGATTGGCGATGGAGATGATATCCACCTCGGGTGCGTCGCCGCGCACCGAAAACAGCCGCTGTGAAGCGGGATCGTGGGCGACGATTTCCGCGGCGGACTCGTCAAGCACGCCGGTCTTGTATTCCCCGAGTACGGAAAGCTGTATCGACTGCGCGGACGCCTGGGCGGCCAGCAGCACTGTCAGAAGTATGGCAGGCAGGATGTAACGGACATGAGAAAACACCTTCATGAGGCTCCTCCGAATGAATTTTGGATGGGTGAGATCCGCAATTTCGGCACTGTCCTGTTAGCGCGCTGTTTGATTTGGATTAAATCCACAAAAATGCCTCCCATCCTGAAGGGCACGCGCAATATCGCCGGCTCCGGCATCGCACACGCACCCGGCATCCGGGTGTGCCACCATACCGAACATCCTCGATGATGATGCAAAATTCCCGGATCCTGCAGCATACACTGTCAGAATGGCATTTTTATCCGGGTAAAATTGGGGTTTTACCCGGGTATAATTGCATTTTACCCGGGTAATAATAGGCCAATCATGATTCTCCGCGGGAGAAACAGTGGACGCCCCAACGAGATGTGTATGTTTGTGTGGATGATTTCGCAGATGGCTTGTTTCCTGCGTACATTAGTGTGACCCATCACCTGTGACATTCGACAGGAAGCACATGATTCCCGCCCATGACGCACTGGAAAGACTCAAGGAAGGAAACCGCCGTTTCGTGGCGGGCGAACGTCATATCGATGCCGATGCGCTCGCCCTTAGGCGTGCCGAGCTGACGGAGGGACAGCAGCCGTTCGCCGTCATTCTCGGATGCTCGGATTCGCGCGTTCCGGCTGAGATCGTATTCGACCAGGGCCTCGGCGATCTGTTCGTCATCCGTGTTGCAGGAAACATTGTCGCTCCCTCGCTGGTGGGCAGCGTGGAATTCGCCGCCGCCGAATTCGGTACGCGTCTCGTCGTCGTCATGGGACACAGCCGCTGCGGCGCGGTAACGGCAACGATTGCAGACATCCTCCATCCTTCCGATGCGCATTCGAAAAACCTGCGTGCCATTGTCGACCGCGTGCGTCCATCGGTCGAAACGCTCATGGATACGGATCTCCGGCATGACCGTGAAGCACTGATCCACGCGGCCGTCCGTGCGAATGTCCGCGTCTCCGCCGATCACCTCCGCCACGGTTCCGTAGTGCTGGAAGAGCTGATCCGGGAGGACAGACTCCTCGTCGTGGGTGCGGAGTATTCCCTTGAGACAGGTGTGGTCGATTTCTTCGATGGTGTGCCGGAGGAGAACCGGTGATGGCATCTACACGCTGACGTGTGTGGTTATCGCAGCTTCCTGCATCCTGCTGAACCCTCGTAGCCTTCAGCCCCCTTCTTTTCGCCAGGTGACTCGCAGCGTTTCGGCCGGAGCGAATTCCTTCCGCTGCAGGTGATACACTGTCTGGGTGTCACCCGGGATGACGCTGGTATATGGCATGCTCAGTCCGTTGAGACTGAGCCCATCGCGTATCCTGACTGTCATTTCCGCGTATTCCAGCGTGCGCTTCCAGTGCCTGCGTGCGGTGAGAACATATTCCATCACGTGATCGGGTGTCGGCTGTCGGTAGGCGATTTCATACACCGCGATGCTCGTTTCAGGGATGCGCAGCGGGAACAGAAATCCCGCCGGCGCGCTCGCGCATGGCACCCTCTGTCCGGTGTGCCGGTCTGTCACGGTGATCTCCGTCGGCCGGGGCAGGCCAGGCCTGATCACCACGGGGAACGTCAGGGTCTGTGAAACGGCGGTGTCACCCGTGTTCGCGAAATAATACGCTCCACGCAGCAGACAGCTCGTATCCTGCACATCGATGAGAATATCCTCGCGGAAGCAGTGCGGGGACTGCCCGCTTCCCCTCCCGGTCATCCCTCCCGCAAGAAGAATGAACAGCATGATGCGAACAAGCATCGCGCCGGACTCCGAAATGAATGCCAGTGTAAGGACAGAGGAATAATAAACGAGATTCCCGGAGAGAGTCAAGGACGCGTCCCCTCCCCTCGCTCACGCGTGGGTCTGCCGCTGCCTGTCCCTAGCCCGTCAGCTGCCGGGTGATGAGCGTGTGGTTCTCGAGAGCGAAGCGCAGCAGGGCGTGGCTGCCGTGAAGCTCGAGCTTACCGCAGATGTTTTCGCGGTGATGCGTGACGGTGCGGGGGCTGATATGCAGGCGCTCCGCGATGTCAGTACTGCTGTGATTGCGCGCGATCAGGTTCAGCACCCGCCGCTCGGTGGGCGTGAGTGCATCGAAGCGGGACTGCATGGCATCGAGGAGTGCGGTCCCGCCGCTGCTGTTGGACGGAAGCGCCGGGCTGACATGGTACTCCCCTTCCGCCACCCGGTGGATGGCGCGGAGGATGTCTGTCATCGCACTGTCCTTGAGAATGTATCCCAGCGCTCCGAGTTCCACGACACTTTCGAAAATCGTCTCATTGTCATGAATGGTGAGCACGATGACACGGGTGGGGGATCCTTCTTTCCTGATCGCCCGCATCACGTCGATCCCGCTCATCTCGGGCATCTCGATGTCGAGTACCGCCACATGCGGTTGATGCAGGAGGATGGAATCCAGTGCCTGGCGGCCATTCTCCGCCTCGTCGATGACACGGATGCGCGGGTCGTGCTCGATCACCTGGCGCAGTCCCATACGCACGACCGGATGGTCATCGGCGATCACCACGTTGATGCGGCGTCCGTTATTGATCATGACGGCACCTCCGTATTCGGCACAGTGCTGCCGGCGGGATCGCGTGTGTGGGCGGCCGCTGTCTGGGGGATATCGATGAGCAGCTTCGTTCCAATGTTCTTCCGCGAGATGATGGTCATCGTGCCGCCGAGCATGCGCACGCGCTCGCGCATGCTGCGCAGCCCGAGTCCCTCTCCCTCACCGCCGCTGCCTTCAACGTCGAATCCGTGTCCGTCGTCCTCGACCGCAACGTGCAGCCCGGCATCTTGCTGCGAGATACGAATCGACGCGTGGCTCGCGCCGGCGTGACGGATGACGTTGTTGGCGGCTTCCTGCAGGACGCGATACAGCGTGAGCTGGCGCGATGCTTCCATCTGCTCCGCGTCCGTCAGAACCGACAACTCCCACTCGGTATCCGATACCGACTCGAGTTCGCGCGTCATATCCTCGAGCGCCTTGGCGAGTCCGAAGGTATCCAGCACCGGTGGATGCAGGTTATGCGAGATCACGCGGATTTCCTGGAGGATGTCATGCGTGGTGGCAGAAAGCTCGCTGATCAGTTCCCGTGGGTTCTGCACCTCACTGTCATCGGTAAGCGCAAGCTGGGTCCTGCTCCGGATGACGGCGAGTTTCTGACCGAGGCTGTCGTGCAGGTCGCGCGCGATGCGCGAGCGTTCGCGCTCCTGCGAGTCGATCAGGCGATGCGAGAACATGCGCTGAATTTCCGATTCCTTGCGTTCGGCATCCGCCTGCACGCGCAGCGCCTGCACTTCCGCGTCGCGTGCCCGCGACTCGGCCACCTCCGCGCGCAGCTCCGACACCCGTCGCCGCTGGCGGAGATGCCGCACGATGAGGATGCTCAGCAGCAGGATAAGAGCCGCACCGATGATCGCGGCGTTGCGACGCGTCGTTTCCTGGGTAAGGCTCGCAGCCTGCAGGGAGCGGTCCTTTTCCAGCAGCTCGATTTTCTGCTGCTTGCGTGCCGCGTCGGCTTCCCTGCTGTGGAGATTGGCCTCCGTGACGGTCATTTCCAGTTCCTGAATCTCCGCCGCGCGCGAAAGCAGCTCGATTTCCTGCCGCCGCTGCAGCGCTTCGAGTCGACTGCGGCGGATGGCTTCATCGCGCCGCCGGAGTTCGAGTGACTGGAGCGCCTGATCCTTTTCCAGCAATGCAATTTTCTGCTCCCGCGTTTCAGCGTCGTACCTGGCCATGAGTTCATTGAGCTGTTTCTTTTCCGTCCCCCGCTGCGTACTGTCAAGGTATGCCTTCAGCCGCACGTGAGCGCGGTACGCTTCCATGTAATTTCCCATGGCCGCATACACCGCATGCAGGCGAGAAAGCGAACATTCCACAATTCCCTCGGCCTGAATGCTCAGAGCAAGCTCAAGAGCTTCCTGCAGGTACGGAAGTGCGGCTGAAAAATTCCCGGAAGCCTGATAACACCATCCGAGATGACACAGGGTGCGGGCAAGTCCATGCGAATCATCGAATGTTTCCAGGAGTGCTTTTGCCCTCTGCAGAAATTGGAGAGCTTCTTCATATCTCCCTACCTTTCTGTATACGGTTCCGATACCATCCAATGCCATTGCAAGACGTGACTCCTGTCCAAGAGAGTCAAACATGACAATGCTGCGATGCAGGTAATCCAGCGCCAGCGAATCTGAATCGAGTCCCGCATACGCCTTGCCCACCGCCGCCAGGCTTAACGCGTACTCGGCCCTTAGTCCATTTGTTCGGGAGTATTCGAGACATTCATGGTAGTATTGCAGGGCTTTTGCATATGCGCACCTGTCATAATAGATCGTACCGATGTTCACTCGTATGATAGTCAGCAGGTAGTTATCACCCGCTTGCTCCAGATGATCGATCGCTTCAAGGTAATATCGCAGCGCTTCTGAGCTATTGCCCTGCTTGCAGGCGACAATACCCATATTCATCAGGCTGCTTCCGATTTCAGGATGATATGCGATCTCCTTCGCGGCGGAGTACGCCCGTTCATAGTAGTCCATCGCTTTCCCGAACTTGCTCTGAGCCATGTACGACGCCCCAATTCCGTTACAGCAATGAGCGATTAAGGTTTTATCGCCAGCCTCCGTGTAATGCCGCAGTGCCCGGGAAAAATACTCCAGAGAGCGAAATGAAGATCCCTGCTCAATGTATACCTTGGCCAGATCCATCACGCAATGCGCAATGATATCCTGGTCCCCGATATGCTCAGCAATTTCCAATCCACGTTGAAGCTGTTCTGAAGCCTGTTTGAGATTTCCCATCTGTACTTCGGTTTCACCGAGGGCGGTAAGAATTTCCGCCATTCCTGCTTCATCGCCCAATTCTTCGTACACCTTCAGTGCATTGCGATAGACAGTTCTCGCCAGGGTGAGTGAATCCAGACGCCGGAGGCAGTACCCCATCCCATAATTGCATGCTGCGAGTTCATCCCGGTCCCCGAGCTCACGGGAGATCTCGGCACAGACTCGATACTGACGAAGCGCATCTTCATATCGTTTCAGCATCACGAGTGCATACGCAATTGCTTTGATTCCCCTTATCAGCGATGTTCGATCTGCGGAATTTTCCAGAAGCGTGACGCTTTCCCTCCAATACTTCAATGCCTGCTCGTGATCGCCGCATAGCATTCGATCTTGTGCCATATTATGCAATATCCGTGACATGCTCGTCGTATCGCGAACATCTGCGCTTATCGCCAGGCTCTGTTCATAAAACGCCATCGCCTCCGGATACTGCTGTCTGCTACTGCAGGATAATCCGAGCGTATGCAATGCCTCTCCGGCTCCCATCGGGTAATTCACTTTCCTTGCGAGGGATAATGCTCTGGAGGCCAGTTCATGCGCACTGTCAGGATTCGTCTCGACCTGCGTCAGGGCGAGCTGGTTCAATGCGTGAACCCGGGCAGTGTCGCTGATACGTGAACGGATCACACGTCGGAGGCTGTCCTTATTGATCTGCTGAGGCAGGCTTTCCACATGGATCTGCTGCGCCTGGACGCAGCACAGTGCATCCACCATCGCACAGAAGACGAACAGCATCATGATGTTCGCGTGAATTGACCTGGTGTTCATGACATTGCCTCCACTGGTACCAGAAATTCTGCGCTCATTCTCCTGTGCGCCGCGGCATACGGACGGCAGGGATACCGCTCCGATGGGGAGATCTATGTGAACAGGGCTCTGTGCAGAGGATGACTCTTTAAATATTGCTCGTTCCGTTCTCATTGTCAAGACGGACTCCCCGGTCGTGCATGGGCGGTGCGTGCATTGACGCCACGCACCTTCCTTCATGCAGAATCCGCTACTTTTGCAGAACCATTCGAATACACTGCATTTCAGCGGCACCGGTCAGCAGACACCAGTAGGTTCCGGAGGGCAGATCCTCTGCCTGAAAGACGGCGGTATGCACTCCGGCTCGCTGATACCCTTCGAATATCGTTTGCTGCAACTGTCCGAGACTGTTGTACACACGCAAAACGACATGCATTTCTTCTGTGAGCCTGTAGGGAATGATCGTCTGATCGGTTTGTCCGACAGCCGATCCAAAGGGATTCGGATAATTTTGATGAAGATGACACAATGTGGGGGAGAGGAGGCGTTTCTTTGGCGTGCCCTCACACTGTGTTGTCACGACATTGGCACCGGCGTTGTACGTCTTCCCCGCCGCCTGCACGTCCGTCACGGTGAAGCACCAGGTGCCGGAGGGATTGCGATCCCACGCCGACGTCAGCGTGACTTCGCCGTTCGCGTCCGTTGTTCCGGAAAGGCTCCCGGATGTCGGACCTGCAAACACGGAGGTCACGAGCGCGCCGCTCACCGGCAGTCCCGTGTCGTCTTTGATCAACACCACGTCCTCCGCGGCAATCTTGTTCCCGGGAAGACTGACCCGCGTCACGGTCTGCGCTGCGACATACATGTACCCGCTCGGCACGGACGTCACGGTGATGGTGACATTGTCCGTTGCAGTCGCGTTGTCATTGTCGGTGACGGTCAGCTGTGCGGAATATGTCCCGGGGGAGGAAAATGTGTATGACGGATTCATCTGTGTGGATGCCCCGCTGCCGTCCCCGAAATCCCACGCATAGGATGCGATGGTTCCATCGGGATCAGAGGATCCGCTGCCGTCGAACGATACCGCGAGCGGAGCCGTACCGCTTGCCGGTGACGCATTCGCGACGGCCACCGGCGGCTGGTTGACGCTGCTGCCGCCGGGATCGTACTCGTACCAGGCGCGGCCGAATTGCGGTGTGTACGCAGTGAAATACAGCTTGCCGTTGTGCACCGTGAGGCGATGGGGATCTGATCCCCCTGCACCGCTGTTGACATCCGATACAAGTTCCGCGAGCGCCGTTGCAGCGTCATACCTCCACAGCTCATAGCCGTGGACGCCGTCGTCGGCTGCGAAGTACAGTTTCCCGTTGAATTCCGTAAAGCAGAGTCTTTCGGAAGTGCCGTAATCCCGGGTTCCGACGAGAGCGCTCGAAATATCCGGAGCATAGTGAGGATTCGAACTCGCCGCACCGCTGGCGATGTCGGCGACGAGCTGCACTGCGGATCCGTCCCAGCGAAACAGCTCCCTTCCTGTCGCTTCCGTATATGCCGTGAAATAGAGATCGCCATCGTACACGGTCAGCCAGCAGGGTTCGGAACTCCCCGTGACGTTGATGTTCACTGCGACGGAGGCAGTGCCGGTGTTCATGGGATCGCTGAGCGGGAAGCTCCACAGCTCGGAATCGTTGTTCGTGTCGAGTCCGACAAAGTAGAGCACACCATCCATCGGCGTCATGAACACCGGGTAGGTGGAATGCGCGCCGTTCCCGACACCCGTCACCATGCGAATCGCCGATCCGTCCGTACACCAGAGTTCGTTCCCCTCGTACTGGCTGCGGCTGTTGAAAAACGCGCAATTGGCCGCGACGACCGGTTCGTGCACCGCGTACACATGCCGGTTGTACCACTGCGTGTAGGGATTGTCGTCTTCCATGCCCCACTGACCGGGTGTCATCGTCCCGATCGGGACGGTGCTGCTGCCATTGTGGATGAACAGTTCGCGACCGTACCCGCCGGTATTGAGCATGTCAAGTGCATCGATGATGAGGTTTCCATTCAGTTCGATCATCTTCTGCACGTCGAGGTCGTCATAGATTTCGACCGTACCGGAGGATGTGCCGTCCGTCCGGTAGAGACCGAAGTCCCAGACGGAACCATTCTTTTTCATCCGAAATGATTCAAACGCGCCGAAATAGCTTTGACCGTTGATTGCGACATACCCGCCTTCCAGTTGGGACGCATTCATGGAGGGATCAAGCGTATTGAGATTGTCCAATAGCGATGTTCCGCTTATCGTTCCGTCGCTCGCCCAGGGCTCATCACCGGCATGGCTGCCGTCGTCTGCCCAGAACACAAGGTAGCTGCCACCGTTGTGCATTGCGCTCATGGCATCGAGCTGCGGCAGCAGCATCGACGCTCCGCCGCCGTCCAGAGTATACAGTGTCTTTCTGCTGCCGTCGTTCCCGACGAAATGGATCTTGCCGTTGAACACCGTACGTCCGGTGACGACAAGTTCGGTCGATATGTTCGCGGCATTGATATCGGCGACCATGCGCAGGGTCTGGGACTGAAGCCCCTGTGCAAAGACACAGAGCATACAGGTAATCGAAATTGTCAGACATGTGCGTTTCATCGGACTGTCCTCCTTGAGACGGAAATGGAATATCTGTCAGTTGTGATTTGCGACCTGAGGAATTGTAATCCGACTCGAAGCGACCCGCAATGGGAGTTCGTACCCATTTTTGGCATATCCCCACATCGGTCGAGGATCGCTCCTGCCTGCCCACACGCTCACGCGTGTGGCTGGCGCTGCCCACGCACTATCCACGGATCCACACGCTGACGCGTGTGGTTACTGCAGCATCCTGCTTCCAGCAACAAGCCGTTGCTCCGCGCCTGCGCTTCCCGTAGATTTCGGGTGATTGGCCGTCCAACCCATCAGCGACAGGCAGAGAGCTTCATGGCGAAAAAAGCATCACGGCGTCCCGCCGCGGCACAGTCCAAATCCTCCCGTTCCGCGAAGCAGAAAAAAAACATGGCGCAGCAGGAGCCGCTCCCTCCTGCCGCGCTGATGCGTTCGGCAGGCGCGGCGTTCGCGGCCCTGGCCGTGCTGCGTCTCGTCGCGGGACAGTTTCCCGAGGCACGCCTCTGGGGACTCTCCTATCCCGGCTACCTCCCGGTCTGGGGCGAGCTGCTCATCGCGGCGCTCGGCATCGCGCTCGCCACGCCGATCTTCTACGGTCTCTACCGCTGGAAGTCCGACCTGCTCGAACGCCTGCCCGCGCTGCCGCTTTCGCTGTTCGCCGCCGTTGTGGGCGGCATCGTGTTCTGGCTCTTTCGCATGGACACCTTCTTCCTCGGTGACGGCGCGTCCTATCTCGCCGAACACTTCCGCTGGGTGCGCGGGGCGCCGATCTCCGAAGACGTCCTGTTCTCCCCCGGCTCCGCCCCCATGACCGCCTGGCTGCTGGCCACACTGGCGAAGCTGCTCTACGGCGGCGGGGAGGGAGTCACCGCACAGCCGCAGTTCATTTTCCAGGCCGCGGCCGCCGTGTCGGGCGCCGTGTTCCTGTTCATCGTGCTCTACTCGTCGCTGCGCCACACGGAGGATGCCGCGCTGCGCCTCGCGCGCATCGCCCTGCTCATCGCCACGCCCGGACTGCTGTTCTTTTTCGGCTACGTGGAATATTACACTCTGTATTTCACCGCGCTGACGGCGTATTTCATCGCCAGCGCCGCGGTGGCCGAGGGGAAGCTCGCACCGCAGTGGATGATTCTCGCCTTCATCATCAGCGCCGCCCTGCACCTGATGACGCTGGTCACCCTCCCCGGGATGCTGATCGCGCTCGCCGCGCGTGGCGGTGAATCCGCCCGGCGCCAGGTGACGCTGCGCAATCTGATCATCGGCACGGCCATAGTCCTCGTGCTCGGCGGGATCTATTATTTTGCCTCGGGCGTCGCCTTCGAGGGCAGCCGCGTCATCCTCGCGCTGCAGCCCTTCGGCGAGGAGGGCGCGGTGCAGCATTACACCCTGCTCTCCGGCGCGCATCTCGGCGACATCCTCAACATGATCTTCCTCGCTGCCGCGCCTCCGCTCCTGCTGCTCGCCTTCGTGCCCTGGAGGGGACGACCATGGTCGGCAGCGGAACTGGTGACGCTGTCACACGTGCTCTATACCGGCTTCCTGCTGCTGTTTGGTTACACCTGCTTCGGCATGGCGCGCGACTGGGATGTCAACGCCGGCTTCGGAGTGGCCGCGTCGCTGTTCGCCGTCACCATGCTCGCCGGACGTACCGATGCACCCCGCCGCGCGTGGCTCGGCTACCTTGCCACGGGCGCCGCCATCGTTGCCGTCGTGCCCTGGCTCATCGTCAACATCGACACGGACACCTCGGAGCAGCGCTTCCGCGACATCATGGCGCTCGACGACGAACTGCTCACCGGTGACTTCGCGCTCAACGGCTACGAGCACCTGCGCAAGCACTACCAGCGCACCGGACAGCCGGAGGAAGAGGCCTGGGCGATCAGGAAAAAGGTCGAAATGGTCGGGTATCCTGAGGATTTCCGCAAGCTGCTCCGGGCCGTGGTGATGCAGGTGCCGGCCGCGGATCAGAAGGGATACATGGATTTCGTGTTCGCGGAACTCGCGGAAAAACTGCGACGCATGAAGACGCAGGATGTCGGGAACATGTATGCGGGGGAGAAGCGGGAATTCGTGGAAGTGTCCGCGGAGGCGCTGCTGCAGATTCCTCAGCTGCAGGGACTGCAGGATGCCGGGGATGCGTATTTCGAAAAACAGTACCGTATGCTCTCGGACATCATCCCAGACGATGCGCTCCTCGGGATGGCGGCGCTGGAGTACCGTCACGACCGCGGCGCCGTGCTTTCCGATCCAGCACCCTTCATCGAAGCCATGCCGCTGATTGAGCACAGCAGCCTGCTTGCTTCCCGCGCCGGACGCGCGCTCATCCTCACCGGCCGTCCCGAAGAGGCGACCACCATGCTCAACCGCGCGATGGAGATTGATTCCGCTTTCACCCTCCCGCATTTCCTGCTCGGATACCTCGCGGCCACGGCGGAGCCGCCACGTCCGGAAGAGGCAATTCGGCACCTCGAAACCTTCGTCGCCACGCCCGAGGGACATCAGCTCGCCGATCCCGCGGCGCAGGAGCGCTACATTCGCCAGGCCCGCGAGATGATCGGACGCATGACCATGCGCTCGATGGGCATCGATCCGGAGATGCGATAAATTCCGAAAAAATATTGGTTTTCATGGATTCCGGAAGAAAAATATTGTATTATGAAGCCGTGTAACCACGGCCTGACAGCACCCGTACTGTATTTCATTTCCCTGCAGTGCACATCGAACATTGCTTCGGTGTGCCGGTGACGTTTATCATGGAATACTGAGAGCCATATCGATTCAGTGTTTTCCAATACATTCCATTTCCAGGAGGTATAGATGAAACGGAATATTTATCTCGTCTTTGCCGCGGCGCTGCTGTTTGCAGCCTGCAGTGAGGGACCCGAGGGTCCCGTCGCCAGCAATGAACAGTCCGGTCCGGAGGTCAACACCCTCCACAAGGCCGATGGGGCTGCCGATCTCACCGATCGCTATATCGTCGTTTTCAAGGACGATGTCGGAAATCCGAAGTCCATGGCCGCCGAAATGACACGCGGCAAGGGCATCACGACGCATTTCACGTACCAGCATGCCATCAAGGGTTTCGCGGCGACGATTCCCGAGCAGGCACTTGAGGGCATTCGCCATAATCCCAATGTCGCGTACATCGAGCCCGACGGACTCGTATATAAGACCGTGACGCAGTACAATCCCCCCAGCTGGGGACTCGACCGCATTGATGAACGGGATCTGCCCATGGACTCGAAATATGAGTATCAGAATGAGGGCGAGGGCGTCAACATATACATCATTGATACCGGCATCCGTTTCAACCACAAGGAATACAATGGACGCGCCTTCAGCGGGTATGATTTCGTCGATAATGACAACGACGCGTCGGACTGTGACGGACACGGCACGCACGTCGCCGGTACCGCCGCCGGCGAGAATGTCGGTGTGGCGAAGAAAGCGACGCTGTACGCGGTGCGCGTGCTCGATTGCAATGGTTCCGGGACATATTCCGGTGTGATCGCCGGCATCGACTGGGTGACGCAGAATCACGTCAAACCGGCCGTGGCCAACATGTCCCTGGGAGGCGGCTTTTCCTCCTCTCTGAATGCAGCGGTGAATAACTCCGTTTCGGCCGGTGTGGTGTATGCAGTATCCGCGGGCAACAGCAACAGCAACGCCTGCAATTATTCCCCCGCCAGCGCCTCCAGCGCACTGACCGTCGGATCGACAACGAGCAGTGATGCGCGCTCCTACTTTTCGAATTACGGCAGCTGCGTGGATATTTTCGCACCGGGTTCCGGCATCTATTCTTCCACGATGAACACCACCAGCAGCTATGCCAGCTGGTCGGGCACCTCGATGGCCTCACCGCACGTGGCGGGCGTCGCAGCGTTGTACCTTGCCTCAAACACAAACGCCACTCCATCGGCCGTGGAGAGCGCCATCAAGAACGGCGCCTCGGCGAACAAGATCAGCAATGTGGGGACTGGTTCTCCCAACCTCCTGCTCTACAGCCTGATCGCGGCACCGGTATCCTCGAATCCTCCCGCGGCTCCGTCGGGCCTTTCCGCCGCGGCGGTATCCACCTCACAGATCAACCTGTCATGGACCGACAACGCCAATGACGAGGACGGGTTCTACATCGAACGTGATGCCGGAAGCGGTTTCCAGCAGATCGCCAGTGTCGGCGCGAATGTGACCACCTATTCCAACACGGGCCTCACGTCGAACAGCACGTATTCCTATCGCGTGCGTGCCTGGAACAGTGCGGGAAATTCGGGTTACAGCAACACGGCCAGTGCGACGACACAGCAGCTGACCGCTCCGGCCGCACCGACCGACCTGCAGAAGACGATCGTTTCCGCAGGTTCAGTTTCATTGACCTGGACGGACAATGCGGGCAGCGAGGACAACTACGAGGTCAAGCGTTCTGCTGACAACGGCAATACGTGGAGCCTGCTTACGTCCACGCTCGCCCCGAATACCACGAACTACACCGACAATTCCGTTTCTGCCGGCACTGATTACCAGTACCAGGTGTTCGCAACGAATTCTGTGGGGAGCTCGGGCAGCAACATCATCAGTGTAACCACGCCAACCCCTTCAAATGACCTCACGATCGCATCGATCACAACGACCTCGGTCGGCAACAGAAGCCAGTGGCGTGGCGAGTTCACCGTGACGATCGTGGACGGCAGTAACAACCCGGTATCCGGCGCAACGGTCTCCGGGAACTTCAGCGGTGGAACCACCGGACCTGGTTCCGCTGTGACCGGTTCGAACGGTCAGTGCACGATCCCGAGTGACTGGATGAAAAAGAACATCGGCTCGGTGACATTTACCGTGACGAGCGTGACAAAGAACGGGGAAACCTGGGATGGCGTTCAGAAGTCCGCGACCGCATACAAGTAATCATTCCAGGTAACATCAGCTTCAATGAAGCGGGGACCGGTTTCCGGTCCCCGTTTTTTTTGCGCGGTACCCGCACGGAGCGATACCGCCGCTCTTCCACACGCACCGGATCACAGTTGAACAGGAGCATATAATCCCGTAGCTTGACGATACGCAGATCAGCGTTCATGACGTTCCCCTCCCTCCTCTCACTGGAGCGTGACAGTAATGGCTCTCAACCGAACGACCGGGTTGCCACGAGGCATGCGGCATATGCTGCTTTTGCTGCTCGTTTCCTGCATGCATGCGACGGCACAACCGCGTGTGAGTGACAGCCTGCGCACCCTGCTTGCCTCCGCTCCGCCAGACAGCGACAGGGTGCTGCTGCTGAACCGTCTCGCACAGTCTCTCGCCGGCCGTGATCCCGCGACAGGACTCGACTCCGCACAGGCGGCGCTCGCACTCGCACAGCGTCTGCAGTGGCGCCGCGGCGAGGCAGAGATGCTCAACACCATCGGTGCGCTCAACACAAATCTCGGCGTATACGAAGAAGCTCTGCGGAATTTCAACCGCTGCCATGCACTCTGCGACAGCCTCGGTGACGATGCCGGTGCCGCGCGCGCGCTGCGCAATCTCGGCGTCGTGCAGCGTCGCATCGGCAATCTCGATGAGGCGCTCGCCTTTACCAAACGCGGCGCTGAACGCAGTCTGCGCTCCGGCGACTCGCTGGCCTACGCGAAGGCGATGGTCAATCTCGGCAACATTTACAATCAGATGGAACAGCACCGCGCGTCGATCGGCTACTATCGTCGCGCCGAACCGATCTTTCGCCGCATGCAGGACGAGTACGGCATCTCAACCGTGCTCAACGGAATCGGGAATGCCTATTCCAATCTGGGCATGCATGAGAAGGCGCTGGCACTGTACGAACGAAGCCTGGCACTGATTGAACGTCGCGGGGACAAACGGTCCATCGCGAGCCTGCTCATAAACATGGGGATCATTCATCTCGAGGAGGGCGAGAGGCGCAAAGCCATCGCCACCATCAGCAGGGGGATCAGGACCGCGGAGGAGATCAATGCGATGGATCTCATCGAAATCGCGGGCGAAAAACTGGCCGAGCTGTATGCGGAGCTCGGGGATTATCGGCGCGCCTACACATACCTCACGCTGCACTGGGCCATGCATGATACGCTGACAAATGAACGCCGCCTGCACGAGATCAACGCCATGTCGCGCCGGCACGAACGCGAGCAGCATGCGCAGGAAATCGCACTGCTTGAAAAGGAAGCGCAGTTGAAGGAAGCCGAACTCGCGCGCGAAGCGCTGATACGGAACCTGATCATCGGGGGATTCATCATCACCGCACTCGTCGCGTTCTGGGTGTTTCATCTCGCGCGGACGCGCAAGCGCAGCAATGAGCGTCTGAGAAAGGCGCTTGCCGACCTCGAGCGCACACAGCAGCAGCTCATCCACGCCGAGAAAATGGCGACGTTCGGACGGCTGTCCTCCGGCATCGCCCATGAAATCCTCAATCCCCTCAATTTCATCATCAATTTCGCCGAACTGTCCTCACCGCTTGTATCCGATCTGGCGTCTTCGAACGACAGCAGCGACACGGAAGAAGCGCGCGCATTGGCGACGAATATCCGGAAAATTACCGAGTACGGACGGCGTGCCGAAGCCATCGTGCGCAATCTCGTGCAGCATGCCGGACCTGACCGCGGCGAGTGCGTGATGACGGATCTGAACCTCCTGGTCCGGCGGTCGGTGGAATTGGCTGAGAAAGCGCTGCGCACCGATGAAGATGACTTCCCGCTCTCGGTTCAGATCGTCCCCGACAGCACGCTTGCACCGACAGCGGTCTATCCTCGGGAAATAACACGCGTCATGCTCAACCTGTTCGCGAATGCCTGGGAATCCGTGCGTGCGAAAAGACGAAGTACGGAAGGTTCCTTTCATCCGCATATCCTGATCTCGACATCCAGCCTCGATGACACTGCTGAAATCCGCATGCGTGACAACGGTCTCGGTATCGCCCCGACGATCCGGTCTCGTGTGTTCGAGCCGTTTTTCACCACCAAACCAGCGGGTTCGGGAAGCGGTCTCGGACTTTCCGTCAGCTATGACATCATTGTCGAGGGGCACGGTGGTTCACTGTCGGTGGAAAGCGAGGAAGACCGGTACGCCGAGTTCATCATTCACCTGCCGAAATCAGACGACTGAGTCCTCTCCGGTGTCATGCCATCGGATCACCTGCCCTTACGCATCGGTGATTCGCTTCCCTGTCAGTCCGGGATAAAATAGGTGGTACCACCTATGGAAATAGGTGGTAACACGCATTGCGGAATACGTCGTGAAACAATACACTGTTATCAATTATTTGTCGCAACACGTACAGGAAGCGTACAGCACGATATCACGTTCATGAAAGGAACAGGACCGTGCCACGAGGTACGCAACACGTGAGAGGAGGCAAATATTCATTTTCCGGGCTGTGCTCAACGGAGAGGCAGAGCGCATATGCGTGCCGCAGGCCACTACCCTGACGTCACAATCGGTATCCTGCGGCACGTCGCACCCGGAGAAGAGGACGCCGTTACGTCACAGGGACTCGTGAGGGAGCAACTGCGGGGCGGGGGTGATCCCGGGATCACCCGGAACGGGCGGACTGTTGAGTCCGCCCGTCGTTTATATGCAGTCCGTGACAGCATCGTGTTCACCATTTCAGGACTGTCGTTCCCGGTCGCGAGTCTCACCGCAGCAACTTCTGTTTCACCGCAACAGTTTCAGTTCCACCGACGCGGTTTCGGTCTCACCGCAGCAGCTGCATCGCTATCGTTTCCACATGCGCGCCGGTGACCATCCGGCAGATGTAGGTGCCCGGGGGAAGGCCATCGGTCTGCAGACGTTCGTGATGTGACCCGGCGGACATCCGACAGTCACGCAGCACTGCAACTTCACGTCCAAGTAAATCATGCACGGAGAGACGCACCCGCATGTCACGATCCAGTTGGATCTCAATAACGGTGTGCCCGTGAAACGGATTCGGGTAGTTCGCCCGGAGCATTGCATCCTCCGGGATGATAGGCTGCCGCACAGCGGTGGTCTGCTCGAAACGAACGATATGCAGACCGGAAAGCCAATCGCTGACGACGCAGTAATCGCCGATCAGGGCGACGTCGCGCGCCGACGCCGCGGTGCGGAAAAATCCCTGCGAGACCGGCACCGAGGGATCGGTGACATCGAACACCAGCAGACCGTTATACCCGTCCGCCACCCAGGCGCGCCCATCGGAGACTGTACTGTTGTAGGCGTTCTGTATCCCTGGAAGCTCCGCGACCAGAGTCGGGTTCGCGGGGCTGGATATGTCGACGATTGTCGCACCGCCGTAATAACGCGCGATATAGGCACGATCTCCGTCGAGCGTGACACCGATCGCGATGGAGGACGTGGGGAATACTCCTGTTTCCTGCGGTGATGCGGGGTTACTGACATCGACAATGCGCAGTCCCTCGCTGCCATCCGCGACATAGGCGTAACCTCCGCGAACGGTCACAGCGCGTGTGTCGCCGCCGAGCCCGATGGTCGCGATTTCCGTGGGATTCCCGGGATCGGAGACATCCATGATGGACAGTCCCGCTGAGCCGTTCGCCAGAAAAACGTACGTCCCCGCCTTTGCGATCCCCATGCTGCGTCCGTCGGTATCCAGACTTCCGGCAATGGAGGGCGCGGAGGGATCAGAGACATCTAGGATCGAGAGGCCGCGCGTGACACTGGCGAGGTACGCATAGTCACCGTCGACGACCACATCCTCGACGTAGGTCTGGGGACTGAACTCGCTCACCTCCACCGGGTTCTCCGGATTCGACAGATCCACGATTCGGAGACCGCGGTCATAGGCGATGACGTACGCATAATCCCCCTGCACATCGAGATTCATGGAGTATCCGCCTGAGGGGATGGTCGCGGTGAGCGCCGGCGCTGCGGGATCGGAAATGTCGACAAAGCAGAATCCTCCCGTTTCCGCCGCGACGAAGGCGCGCTCGCCGTCCAGATGCACCCGGACCGCACTGCCGCCGGTGACAACCGTACCGACCTCGACGGGATTCTGCAGATCGGCCAGATCGACGACATACAGTCCCCTGCGTCCGACCGCGTACGCATATCTGTTGGTGACCACGACATCCTCGAAATACTGACTTCCCATCGCAATCGATGCGCCTTTCACCGGTTTGGCGGGGTCGTACACGTCGACCAGCTGCACGCCGGAGTAGCCGGTGGCGAGGCCGACGGTTGTTCCCCGGACGCCCACACCGATACACTCGCCCAGCTCACCGAGGGAACCGACGAGGACCGGGTTCGCCGGATCGGTGATGTCGAGGATATGCAACCCATCGTTCCCGAGCGCGACATAGGCGTACGATGAGACGATGGCGACGTCCCGGAAATGCGTGTCCTCCGGATTGTAAACGCCGACCTCCGCGGGTTTCGTAGGATCGCTGATATCGACCACGCGCATGCCGCTGCCAAGGCATCCGACATAGCAGTAATTGCCGTGCAGCAGCAGGCGATCCGACCGCACGGGAAACGTCAGATGCGCCACCTCCCGCGGCGCGGCGGGATCCGACACGTCAATGACGCGAAGACCGAAATCGTCATTCGAGACATAGCAGTACGCGCCGCTGACGGCAACGTCGTTGACAATACCGGGCAGCCGAAGCCGGCTCAGCATCCGGGGTGAAACCGGATCGGTCACATCACGGATTTCGAGCAGCGAACCGTTCCCCATGTACAGTGTCGTTCCCGAGACGGCTCCGCCAAAGCAGGGACCACCGATCAGGCTGCCGACTTCGGTGATGTTCCGTGCCTGCTGCGCGGAAAGGGGAGCAATCCCGGGCAGAAGCAGGCAGATTGATGCGAGTCCCATGACAATACGTCGACGTAGCAGGTGCTTCATGGCCTTTCTCCTCGTAAGAACAGCGATGTCGGAATACGCGCAATCTAAGAAATTCCGACGAGAAATACTGCTATCGACTCGGTGTCATGTGCGAATCAGCATCGTGCGCTGGATGCAGACCGTGTGGCTATTTTTTCGCCGGGAAATTCACGCGCACGGACACGACTACCCGCGGTTCGTCGCCGCGGTCATCCGACATATACCGCTTCACGTAGAGCTTCCGGTAGAACGATTTCTGTTTATCCTTATAGAATACGTGATCGTCGCGTGTGGAAATTTTCACGTTATCGGAGGCCAGCAGAACGGGAATCTTCTCCAGGAGTGCGTTGTAATACGCGAGACAGGACGCATCGGACGTGAAGGATTTCCTCGCGCTCACGATGAAATCGGGAGTATCATTCGGAAGCTTCACGATGCGTGCCCGCTCCCGCTCGAATTCCGGGATATCGAAATCGATATCGAGCCGTGCAATCCGCGTATCTTCGATCTTCGTATCTTTCAGCCACCGATCCCACTCCTCCGCGGCGACGAGGCCGCTGTAGCGCGTCGGCGCTTCCTTCCAGAGCGTGAGGAGCGACGTGTAGACCGCATCGCCCGGTCCGCCCGCGGAATGCAACCGGGTGGAAATCGTCAGTGTCAGCAAAACTGCGGCGGCAGACAGCACGGCCGCCTTGCGTGTATATGAAGTCATGGCTGTCTCCATGTGTTGCATGAAACGTGTAGCGGAAATATACAGATTCGCGCGGCAACTTTCATATACCCGCGGCGTATACAGCACTGTTGTCCCACAGACTGAAACGTGAAATACCGACCGTGAACAGACGAATCCCGTACATTCTCCAGACCGCGCTGCTCAGCCTGCTTGTCTTCATAGCGCTCATGGTGCTGTACCTGCCGCAGACGGATATCTACACGGAAGCGGCAGAGAAGTTCGAACGCTACATGGAGGAGTCCGGCAATTCCGCCCATGGCGCGCGGGAGAGCATGCGCATCGGCTTCATCTACGGCTACCTGGTCGTCAGGGAGAGTCTGACGGTGTTCGTCCTTCTCGGCATCAGCATCCTTGCCGCCGCCGGTCTGGTGTCGCTCTATCACCGTCTGCAGCGCAGACATGTGAAGAACTTTCCTCTCGCGAATCCCAATGATTCCCTGAAAAACATCCTTTCCCATGTGCTTCTGTTCAGCTTCGGGATCTTCAATCGGCGCGCAGCGGAGCCCCTGCGATATTTTTTCGACCGGTCCGCGAGGGTGAAAGTCCTCGCCCTGCTCGCATACGCACTGATCTTTTTCTCGATTTCGCTGGTTTATGACCTGCCCGGAGACAGCCCGTTCCTGCAGCGCTACCGCCTGGTCGTGCTGGTCTGGCCGCTGTATCCGGTATCACTCATCACGCTTGCGTTTTTCATCAAGCCGCTGCAGCGCCGTTCCACACGATGGCTTTTCTGGCTCTCGCTCTCCGGACTGATCGTGTATTTCATCATCAGTGCCGCGCTCGGCGCCCAGATCGGTGTCAGCGGACCGGGCGCTGCCGAACGCGCGTTCGAGGAATTCCAGATCCTGAACGTAAAGGACCTGTTCACGACACTGCTGATCGCGCTGGCGTTTTCATTCTACATCGAGCTGATGAAGTCCACCATCGTGGACAAAAGCCGCATGGAAGCGGAGATCCGCGTCGCACAGCGCATTCAGAGCGAGTTGATTCCCGAAATCGCAGTGCGCACTGAGCAGTACGAGATTTTCGGCAAGGCGGATCCCGCCCGGGAGGTCGGCGGCGACCTGATCGACGCGGTGCAGCTTTCCGGAGGAAAGACCGCCGTCGCGGTCGCCGATGTGTCAGGACACAGCGTCGGCTCCGGCCTGCTGATGAGCATGCTGAAGACGGCATTCCGGACGGAGCTCGCGTATTTCCGGGATCCGAAAACGCTCGCGGAATCGCTGAACCGGACGATCGCCGGAAACAAGACCCGGAACATGTTCATCAGCTTCCTGCTCGGCATCGTCGACACCGAAGAACAGGTGTTTTCACTGGTCAACTGCGGTCATCCGCCGCTGCTGCGCGTTTCCTCTTCCGACGGCGCGATCACGCAGTACCGCACCGGTGATCCCGCCCTCGGACTGCTGCATGCCGCGACGTTCACCGTCCGCGAGATTCCCTGTCAGCCCGGAGATGTGTTCGTCCTCTTCAGTGACGGACTCGCGGAAAGCGCGAAATCCACCGGGGAGGAATGGGGCGTCGGGCGTCTGGAGGAGACGCTGCGGGAGCACCGGTACGCCTCCGCACAGGATATTCACAACGCCATTCTCCATGCCGCCGGGACGTTTCGGGGTGACATGCCGCAGCGCGACGACGTGACGCTTCTGGTGCTGCGCATGCTGTAGCGTTCCCCTGCTCCTTTCGTTTTCTGACCTTTGCTTATTGGACCTTTCCATCGTCATGCTCCAACGCGAAATTCCCGTCCTCCCCTTTTGACAATTTCATGACATTCCGGACGCAGGGGAATCGTATGATGCAGGCAGTCCCATGCGAACGACGACTCCAGCATATCACTGCGATCCACGGACGCGCGGAGAGCTGCCGGCAAGGCAGTTCCGCAGTCTTCTCCTGGCTTGCGCGACCCTGTTGATGCTGTCATCATGCGGAGGCGACATTCTCGTGCATCAGATCATTCACGGGCATCCTTTCAAGTCCCGCTGGCAGCAGGAACGTGAGCGGCTGGAGCGCATGAAACAGGGCAAGGACGTGCTGCGCGCGCTTCGCGCCGAGGACGTGCAGTTCCCCTGTGCGACGACGGTCGTGACGGATTCCGGATCGTTCGATTTCCGTGCCCATTTCGCGGGGATCTGCACCGTAGACGGCACGCGATATCTCCACGGATCTGCCGACACGCGCGACGGGTACGGACTCGAATACATGGCCATTCCCTTTCCCCGGCTTTGCTCGGTCACGTTCGACTGGCCGATCCGGCTGCTTCTCGCCGATCGCAGCGAGGTGCGGCTCGAGGAGGGCGCGTGGCGTGCCGTTTACGCGGACGGTGTATTGCTGGCATACGCGTTCAATCGTGATACCGACGGCGGTGCCGTCCGTGACACCATTTCTGCGGAAGATGTCATGCTGGTCATGGACGGACACAGCGAACGGTGAGTACATGCCCGGCAACGGTGATCCGGGTGCTGGGCAGACATTCGCACATACCGGCGATGAAGGCCGGAGACAGGAGATAAGATGAAGAATTCAATCTCAAAAATCACAGGGCACCGGCCGAAGATGCGGGCACCATCCCCGATTCCCGGTTATCCTGCGAATCCGATTGCAGCTGTATGGAAGATGCTATCGCCGGGTGTGCTGCCGGCCACGGTACTGCTGTTCCTGTTGATATGCTCTCGAGAAGTCAACGCGCAGTGGTCATGGGATCCGGCAGTCAACACCGCAATCTGCACGGCATCCGGCAACCAGGAACAGACCAGTATCTGCACCGACGGCAGCGGCGGGGCTCTCATCACCTGGAAAGATGCACGTGCAGGAAATCAGGACGACATCTACATCCAGAGAATCAGCGCTGCAGGAACTGTCATGTGGTCGCAGAACGGCATTCCACTCTGCTCGGCCGGCGGAATACAGGATGCCCCTCAGATCTGTCCTGACGGCAGTGGAGGTGCGATCGTCGCCTGGGAAGATGGCCGGCCCGGAAGCGGGGATCAGTACATTTTCGCGCAGCGAATTTCTTCCTCCGGTTCCATTCAATGGACCGCCAACGGAGTTGCGATCTGTAACGCACCGGGCTACCACGCCACTCCCCAGCTCTGCAGCGACGGCAGCGGAGGAGCGATCATTACCTGGGTGGACGGTCGTGCAGCTGTCGGGAAAGATATTTACGCGCAGCGAATCAGCGGAGCCGGTGCCATCCAATGGACGACGAACGGTGTCATTGTCTGCGCTGCACCTGATTACCAGGGACAGGTACAGATCTGCAGTGACTCGCATCACGGCGCGATCATCACATGGCAGGACGCACGGGTATCGTACGCATTTGACATCTACGCCCAGCGAATAGATGCTTCAGGAATTGCGCAGTGGCCGGCAAACGGTGCAGCGATCTGCACCGCTTCCGGGGCTCATGGAGATGTGCGGATTTCCGAAGACGGCAACAGCGGTGCCATACTGACCTGGACCGACGGCCGATCTCCGCAATCGGACATCTACGCCCAGCGGATCAGCGCGACAGGTGTCATTCAGTGGGCGTCAAACGGTATCGCAGTATGCGCTGCGACAGGACGCCAGCAATTTGCCGTTCTCTGCACGGATCATGCTTCCGGCGCGATCATCGCCTGGCAGGATCTGCGATCTGGTTCCGGTATCGACATATATGCACAGCGAATCAACAGTTCCGGAAATGCACAATGGACGGCAGATGGAGTCGTCGTCTGCACCGACCAGGGAAATGATTTTCTCAATGACATCTGCGAAGACGGCAACGGCGGCGCGATCATCACGTGGAGTGATTTTCGAGCCGACTGGGATATCTATGCACAGCGAGTGGATACATTTGGAGTCATGCAGTGGACACAAAATGGAGAAGCCGTGAGTTCCGCGACCAGCAATCAGTCATATCCGAAACTCTGCAGTGATGGCAGCGGAGGCGCAGTTGTGACATGGACCGATGGGCGGCAGAATCCCAATGACATTTACTCGGCCAGAATTCGTTCAAACGGTGTCCTATTCCCTGTTGACCTCCTATCCTTCTCGGCGACGAAGAGTGGAAACGCCGTCACATTGACATGGGTCACAGCTACCGAAACGGGCAATCACGGCTTCGAAGTACAGCGGAACAGCGGGGATGAGAACTGGACAGTGCTGAGCTTCGTTGATGGCAATCACACGACGGCACAGGAGCACAGGTACCGGTATATCGATGACCTGCAGGGCGTTCCGGCTCGGGCGGTCCCGCTGCGTTATCGACTCCGGCAGATCGACCATGATGGCATCTGGGCATACTCTCCCGTGGTAGAAGTGCGGATATCCGGGGGGCCACCTCGGCTCACCCTGTCCCAGAACTATCCCAATCCATTCAACCCTTCTACCGAAATCGAATATACCCTCCCGGGTGATGGCACAATCACGCTGATTGTCTACGATCTCTCTGGCCACGAGGTTGACCGTCTGGTCGATGCCGCCAAACCGGCCGGTACATACCATATACGGTTCAACGGATCACGCCTGCCTTCCGGCGTATATCCCTATCAGCTTGAATGGAATGGGCAGGTGATTTCACGAACAATGACCGTGCTGAAATAGTGGCCGCTCATCGATTTGCATCCAGGCCCCGTGCAACAGCGGGGCTTTTCTTTTCCATGACAGTATCAGACCAAGGGACGTACCGGAATCACGATATCCACGATATGCACCCGCCTCTGTAACACGTTGGCTTTATTATCACTTACAGGCACCCGGAAAAACTGGTCGCCGTTTGGTCGCCGTTTTTGATATCAAGCTGACTCATTATTTCGTCTGAGGGATCGTTAACGCTTTTGAATCCCCCCATCTCATGAAATACCCGATATATCCCACCATCACCCGATATTGTGGGATTGGTGAGGGGACAAAGAAATGCGGGCAGCGTACGACGATGACGGCTCGCCGCCGGTCAATTCACTACTTGCAGCCGTTCAAAACATACATCGCCGTCTGTCAGCTATGAAAGACGGGTGATTCTGTACCTGCACAGCAAAAAAATCATCCATGGAAGCGTTCCCACGGAATAAATAGGTGGTACCACCCATTGACATGGCCTTCTGTATTCATTTTCTTTAGATGTCTTACTCCGTTGATACCGCTTTTGCCTTTACTGAACTAGGCGTATCGTACGCCAAGTCTGATAAATTGTTTGAAGGAGGCCGTTATGAAGACCGAAGGAGCTTTAACACCTTCCGCAATGTCTATACTCTTTCCCGCGATCACACTGATCTTCACAATAAGTCTCATATCCCTCTTTTCGCCTGGCCAGATGTTTTCACAAATTCATCGTGACACGCCCCAAGCGATGGAAACGTCTGATTCCCAGGGACACTATGCTGTGGCGATTGATGGAAAAGGAACATGCTTTGTCGCATGTGGCGTTGACGGCATTCGTGCATATAAATACGACAACGGTTCAATGACATTACTGGCTGAAGCGAACGAAATCGCCAATGCTGTTGATGTTGCCATCGATCATGATGGCTATATCTATGCAGTGGGAAAAGGATTATCTATGTACAGTTTTTCTGGTGGGAGTTTCACACAAATTGCACATAGAGAGGATGTTGTCGGTCGCACGATTGCTGTCGATTCTATCGGGACAGTGTTTGTTGTACACAACGATAACTCTATTCGATGCTTCACACGACAGGATTCCGCATTTCTTAGTGGCGCGAAGGAAGTGTACTACCCAGGCGACGTTATTCATAGTATCGCTATTGATGACGGTATCATCTTCGTCGGAAGCGACTATAGCCTCTCAGCATACTCATATGATGGCAGTACCCTAACACACCTTGGTAAGTTCATATGTGATGATGACTACGAGGCTCATGATGTTGTCATAGACAACGCCGGTACAATCTATTTAGCAAATGGGTTATGGGGTCTACGCCTCCTCCGCTTTGTAAATAACACATTTATTCGTTTAGATAGTCTGCAATGCGGGGAATACATTAAATGCGTCGCTGTTGCAATGGGAGGACTGATATGCACCTGGAGTGATGATAATACTCTCTCTGTATACGTATCCGACTCTTCCTCGATGCACCTGAATCTTCTGGATGATGTTACTGTTAATTATCCTACCTGGGACATCGCAATAGATGATCAGGGCTACATTGTCACCACGAAGGCCGAGCACGGCACGGAGCTTTATCAATACATCGAAGGGGAAGGAATAACTGCTCTCGATGCCATATTCCCAAATCAGGATGTCACCTGGGAGAAACAGATCATTGACAACAATTTATCGCCAAGCGTTCTTACCGTGGCGGATCTGGATGGAGACGACAACCCGGATATTGTGGCGACAGCCTGGGAGCTGGGCGATGTGGTCTGGTACAGGAATGACTGCGATTCCCGCATCTGGACAAAGCAGGCCTTCAATGCAAGCCTCACCGATCCCATCGGCGTCGGTATCGGCGATGTGAACAACGACGCTCAGCCGGACGTCATCGTCGCCTCAAGAGGCAGTAATGAGATCGTCTGGTTCGAAAACGCCCTTGCAGCACCACAGTCGACGCAATGGACTCAGCATCTTCTTACAAGCAGCATCTCAAGTCCCAATCAAGTCTATGTTGCCGATCTCAACAATGATGATAATCTCGATGTTGTGGTCGCACCGGCACAGGGCAGCAGTATTTTCTGGGTGAGAAACGAGGGCAGCGCCCAGGGGCCATGGCAGGTGCACACTATTGACAGCACCATTGCACGCCCCCGCAAGCTTGCCGTTGGAGATATAAACGGCGATGGCGCCATCGATATTGCCGCGGCCAGCTCCGATCTCAACGAGATACGGCTTTACATGACCACTGACGGTACTCCCTTGAATTGGACGACGTACACTGTCGACAACAGCCTGGGTGGTGCACGAGCCGTGTTCATGCGGGATGTGGACGGAGATGGTGACCTGGATATCGCTGCGACTGGAGTAAAAGACAACTCCATTGTCTACTACGAAAACGCTGGTCCAGATCCTTCGACATGGCCGAAACACGTGGTTGATTCGACCTTCGTTGACGCGAGGGTCGTATCTATTGCCGATATAAACAATGGAGGGCTCCCTGACATCATCGCCTCAAGCACCAGCCAGAACCGTCTCGTCTGGTACAACCATGAAAAGAACTGGCAGCTTGTTGATGTTCCTGAAGCCAGCGTCAGCGAGGCGAGAAGTTTCGTCGTAGCCGACATGGATGGCGACAGGGATATCATGGGCCAGACAGATCTCGATATTGTCGTCGCCGCTCAAGGATCAAAAGATGTGATCATATTCCGCAACGAACTTGTCCCGACAATACCTGAAATCTCATTTCAGCAGACTGCACTTAACTTCGGAGAAGTGAATGTTGGGAACACACGATCGCTCTCTTTGATTCTAACGAATTCTGGGACGGGTCTTCTTCAGATTAGCGCGATACAGATACAGGGACCAGTGCCATTGCCCTTCAGTATCGAAGACTCGACTGCACTCAGTCTGAGCTCATGTGATGTTGACTCAATTGTGATTATGTGTGCACCTGTCGACACGGGCATCTGGACAGGGACGCTGATCATCAAAAGTAACGATCACCGAGATTCAGTTGTGACGATTGATCTGATGGTTGATCGCGTGACAGATATCGAAGATGCCCCTCTTCCGCGAACATTACAACTGGCTCATAACTATCCCAATCCCTTCAATCCTACGACTGAAATCACCTACGAACTTCCTTCTCTGGGGAATGTTCGGCTCAGTGTGCACGACCTGCTGGGACGCGAGGTTGCGTTGCTGATCAACGAGCCGAAGCCTGCAGGGACTTATCGGGCACGGTTCGATGGAAGTGGCCTTCCCTCAGGAGTGTACATCTACCGCCTGCTTTGGAACGACCGCGCAATATCGAGGAAAATGGTTCTCATGAAGTGATGTCAAGCCCCGTGTAACAGCGGGGCTTTTCTTTTCCATGACAGTATCAGACCAAGGGACGTACCGGAATCACGATATCCACGATATTCTTCCCTTCGGGGTGCTCACGGTGGTCGTTGTGGTAGATTTCGAAGCTGAGACCGTCGGAGGGCTCGTAGCCGCTGTCGGGAAGCCAGTCGCCGCAGACCGCGTCCCAGGCCGCACAGAACTGGTCGCTGGTGACTTCGACGCGGGCGAAGGTGTAACGGACGGCCGAGATAGCATAGGCTACGCTCCCTTCCCTGCCTTCGCATCCGCACGCCGTTCGTCAAGCAGACGCTCTGTCTCCCGCACGCGTTCGGGCAGATCGGTCATCGAGGTCATGGCGTACATGCGGTTCTCGCGGGATGTCACTGCGGTTCAATCGAGCATCGCTTGCAGATGCGACGCTCCGGCTGCAATATACTGTCTCCGTCACGGGCATGCACGCGCGGGACGGCGCATCAAAACGCTCGCCCTATGAGGCCATGCGCGGGGATTCCTCGTCATCACCGTGGATGAACATGTCGCGGGGATGGATGACGTCACCAGGCTGGTCCGCGTCCGCGTGGAGTTTTTCACACATCTGTACGCGGAGGTGGGCGACATCGGCCGGGGGGATACGCAGAGCACGGGCAATCTGCGAGGCGTTCCGCTGCCGGGTCAGCTGCGAGAAGAGCTGCAGTTCCTTTGCGTCGAGTGCGGCACGCACGCGATCGGGGACGGCATCGTCGAGAATGGCATCCCGGCATGCTGCGAGCAGCGGACAGGTAAACTGCCGGCCGGTCATGAGCATACGCGCGGTACGCACAATGTGCTGCGGAAGATCCGTCGTCAGAAGAAACGCGTCTGCCGGCGCAGCCATGGCCGCCCGCAGCGAATCGCGATTGTTGAGGGGGACGAGTATGATTGTCCGGGGACGCTGCTCCCGTTTCCGAAGATCACGCACGACATCATGACCGCTGCGCAGCGGCAGATCAGCATGCACGATGACGATATCGGGCTTCGTTGCGGTGACGGCTCGCAGAGCCGTTTCCCCGTCCGCCGCTTCGCCGACGATACGCATGTCCTCATGATCCCGGCTGAAGGTGATCAGTCCCCTTCGCACCAGAGGATGTTCAATGGCAATGAAAAGACGAACAGGTTTCCCGACCATGACACACTCCTTCACGCAGGCTTGGGATTATCGCCGCGACAGACGAAACAGTCCCATAATGATATACTGGCAGACAACGCGCGAAATATGCGTGCGAAATTCGGACAAGACAAGTCTGATATTCGTCCCCATGGGAACATTACGGCGATCGGCTCAGAACTGCGAGAATGAGAGTCCGATGACGATGGCGACGATGAAGATGAGGATGTAGAGGGGAATGACGATGATCAGAGACGCGACGATGTAGTGTCCGAGCACGGCGAACGCACGCGTCAGGAAGCTGCCGCTCAGCAGCGCAGTCTGCGGGAGGTCGGGCTGCATCGATTGCCGGCGTTCCATCGAGACGACGCGTTCCTCGATCGTCTTGATATGGGTCTGCATTTCATTAAGGCGGTGCTGCAGGTCCTGTTCTTCCATTGGCTCCTCCTGTGGTAAATGAAAGCGGCGCCGCAAGGGCGCCGCAGGGCATGTATCAACGGGACATCACGGTCGGATAGGATAACGCGGGCTGGAAGCAGTTCAGAAGCGCGGACGCGGCGATTCGGAGCGCGGCCGGGCCTGGTTGACCTTGACATTGCGGCCGTCAAGCTCGGCATTGTCCAACTGACGGATCGCTTCCTCCGCCTCGCTGTCCGTGGGCATCTCGACGAAGCCGAAGCCCTTGGAGCGTCCGGTCTCCCGGTCACGGATAATTTTTGCGCTGCTGACTTCGCCGTACGCCTCGAAGGCGGTGCGAAGGTCGTCGTCCGTCATCTGATAGGACAGATTGCCAACATAGAGATTCATAACAGAAAACCTTGAAAAGTGATGTGCCATCGCGTAACAAAACTTTGCCAGACCGTGGACCAATGGCACTGAAGCCTGTGTCTGACACGCCGCGCAACCGCGAGACGATTTCCGCCGAATGCCCTGAGACCATGTACGCCTGTGGGGACAGGCACAGAACACGTCATCCAGGCTCTGCAGCCCGACCCTCTCCACACGCAGGTCAGAGCAAACGGAACCGTCTTACCGAACCTTGGGGGAGAAAAGTCAAGCGAAAAATCGTACTTCGGGAGATGAAAAACAAGCGATTTTCATATGATTTGCATGAGATGGAAAAACGGTGCCTGCCGACCCTGTCTCAGGATATTCCCAGCCAGTTGGTCACCCCGCGCATAATCATCTCAATGGAAAACGTGCCGACCACCAGCGCAAGGACGCGTCCCGCAATATCGACATACCGTTCCACGAGCTTCTCATTCCGCGGACGCACAAAGTCGTGCAGTGCCTTGAGAAGAATCATGACAAACACGGAAGCAAAGACGGCGAGCACAACGATCACCGGTCCCCAGATCACACCGAGCTGCTGACCGGCGATGATGCTCGCGCTGATCGTGGCCGGACCGATCATGATGGGCATCGCGACGGCGCCCGCAACCTGCTCGGGAGCTCCGCGAAGATGCAGCAGGGCCTTGTTGCCGTAGAACACAAAGCGCACGCCGATCACCAGGAAAATAATTCCTCCGAACACCTGGAATGATTCGAAACGCGCGTTGAGCACCGTGCTGAACACCGCATCCCCCACCACGGCGAACACGACGAAGACGACACCGCTGATAGCGCCCGCGCGCCGAAGTGCGGAGGAGAATCCCCGCTTGTCCAATTCCTCGAGCGGCTCAAGCAGATAGATAATGAGGAGAAACGGGTTGAGCAGCATGAACACGAGGGAAAATGCCTGCAATGCGCTTTCGATGTCGGGAAGTGCACTCACGATCGTCTCCTTCGATGAAACGTGAATATTTCCCCCGAATCGGGGACAGCATGGTAAGATACCAATCTCGTACCCGGACGCAACCGCCGCTGCCGATCGCGGCCTTCCCCACGGGTTTGAAATTCCACGACAATTCCATAATTTAGTCTTCAATTAAGACTGCACTCTCTTAAATGCCCTTTCTCCGCATACCGACACTCTCATCGCCGTGTCAGCTGGCCCAGGGTCAAACAGCAGAAATGAATCTTCGTAATACAGACTAAGAGGATAAACTTTGGCGCAAATTTTCCCAGAGTGGACCAACACACTGCCCGGAAAAATCATACTTTCCGGTGGAATTCTCGTGATCCTGGTGATCGCGGGGATCTGGTACTACTGGTCGCCGTGGTATACCGACGTGGGGTATCAGCCTGTTCAGCCGGTTCCGTACAGCCACAAGTTTCACGTGGGGGAACTGGGAATGGACTGCCGCTACTGTCATACCGGCGTCGAAGTCTCCCCGGTGGCCATGGTGCCCCCGACGCAGACCTGCATGAACTGCCACGCCATGATCAAAACCGAGAGCGAGCAGCTGGCGCCGATCCGCGCGAGCTGGGAATCGGGCCAGCCCGTGCGCTGGGTGCGCATCAACAAGGTGCCCGACTACGCGTACTTCGACCACAGCGCGCATGTCAGCGTGGGCGTCGGCTGTGAAAGCTGCCACGGCAACATCGCCGACATGGAAGTCGTGCATCTCGACCAGCCACTCAGCATGGCCTGGTGCCTTGACTGTCATCGCAATCCGGACCCGCACCTGCGTCCTGTAGAGGACGTCACCGTCATGGGCTGGGTCGCTCCGGAAGACCAGGCCGAACGTGCCGCCGCCATCAGGGAAGCGCTCGACATCAATCCCCCCGAAACCTGCTCGGGATGCCATCGATGAACAATCCGTCACCATCCGCCGACAGACCCGCAATGAAACACGGAAAAGACTACTGGCTGAGTCTGCGCGACAAGGCCGACACGGACGAATACCGCAGCATGACCGAACGCGAGTTCCCCGAGGGACCACTTGCGCCTCCCGCTGCCATGAAGCGGCGCACTTTCCTGACGCTCATGGGCGCGTCGATTGCGCTGGCGGGACTGACCAGCTGCCGACGTCCCGAAGAAGAGATCGTTCCCTACGTGGCGAAGCCCGAGGAAATCACACCGGGCAACATCCTGCGCTACGCGACGTCCATGCCGATGGGCACCGACAATGCGAGCCTGCTCGTCGATACGCGCGAAGGACGTCCGGTGAAAATCGCCGGCAACGATCGCGATCCCGTCACCGGCTCGGCCATTGGCGTCTGGGCATCCGCGTCCGTGCTCGGGCTGTATGATCCCGACCGTTCGCAGCAGACCATGACGGGAGACGAGCCCTCCACCGTTGCGGCATTCACCGAGTTCTGGACCGGCAAGCACAAGAGCTTCGTGGAAAACGGCGGAGTCGGACTCGCCCTGCTCTGCCAGCCATCCGCGTCGCCGACGCTGCACCGTCTGCTCAATACATTCCGTGCCGCGTTTCCCGCCGCCACATTGGCCGTCTATGATCCCGTCAACGATGACTACGTGCTCACCGGAAGTGCAACCGCGTTCGGCCGTTCCCTGCGTCCCCGCCATGATTTCAACCGCGCCGATGTCGTGCTGGCCCTCGACGCGGATCTGTTCGGCAGTGAATACGACGCCGTCGCCAGTGCACGCGCCTTCGCCAAACGCCGTCGCATCACATCGGCCGACGCAGGCACAAACCGCCTGTACGTCGTCGAGCCGACGCTGACGCAGACTTCCGCGCTTGCCGACCACCGCCTGCGCCTCCCCGCGGGCATGGTCCCCGCCTTCACTGCCGCGCTCGCACGCGCACTGCAGAAAAAAGGCCTGGCACTGCCCGACGCTGTTGTCGCGGCGCTGCCTGCCCCGGACAGTATCGACCGCGCGTGGGTTGACGCCGTGGCTGACGATCTGCTGATACATCGCGGACGGGCGGTCATCGCCGCCGGACGCGGACAGCAGCCGGCCGTGCACGCCCTCGTCGCACTGCTGAACGAGGCGCTCGGAAACACCGGACGCACCGTGCAATACGCGTCACAGCCCTATGCATCAGAAACCGATCCCGCCACATTCGCCGTCCTCGCCGAACAGATGAAAGCGGGCGAGGTCGACACGCTGATCGTGCTCGGGGGCAATCCAGTATTCGATGCTCCCGCCGACATGGATTTCCGTTCACTCCTTGAAAACGTCGGCACCGCGGTGCATGCCGGACTCTATCACGACGAAACCGGCCGCGCCTGCCGCTGGCACCTGCCGCTGCGGCACTACCTCGAATCCTGGGGTGATGTCAGCAGCCTGCATGGACGCCTCGGCGTCATCCAGCCCATGATCGAACCGCTGTATGCGGACGGCATCAGCGATGTGGAACTCCTGCTTCTGCTCACCGCGGGCACCGCGGAGAAAGGCTACGACATCGTGCGGCGGAGCTGGACGGATCTCATTCCCGGTATGGACGACCGCAGCTGGCGGGGCATTCTGCATGACGGTATCTATCCCTCCGCCGTGCAGCTCGAAACGCCCCCTGTGAACACCGCCGCCGTCACCGGCGCGATCGACAAGAGCGTCTTCGCCGGCGTCATGCCGACCCGCGACAACATGGAACTTGTCTTCCGCCTCTCTCCCGCCGTGCATGACGGCCGCTACGCCAACAATGCCTGGCTGCAGGAGTTTCCCGATCCGGTCACCAAGCTGACCTGGGACAACGCCGCGCTGATCAGCACCGCCACCGCGGCTGAGCTGGGGCTGAAAGACGGCGACCTGGTGCGTCTCAGCACGGAAGGACATGAAACTCCGATGCCCGTGTGGGTGCTTCCCGGGCAGGCCGACAATACGGTGACGGTGACGCTTGGCTACGGACGCCGTGCTGCCGGACGGGTCGGCACCGGCGTGGGCTTCAACGCCTATCGACTCCGCAGCGCGTCCGCTCCTTACATTGACCGCGGCCTGCGTGTGGGACCGGCATTCGCCCGGCACGATCTCGCCTGCGTGCAGGATCATCACGGTCTCGACACCGAGCGCATGGCGCGCGAAGGAGTGCAGGAGCGCCTTCCGATGATTTACCGCGAAGGCACAATGAAGGAATTTGCCGCGCATCCGCATTTCGCGGAGGAGCGTGTGCACATGCTGCCGCTGAAGAATCCCTGGGACGATCATCGCTACGACGAGGGGTACCAGTGGGGCATGAGCATCGACCTCAACGCCTGCATCGGCTGCGGCGCCTGCACCATCGCCTGCCAGAGCGAGAACAACATTCCCGTCGTCGGCAAAGACCAGGTGCTCAACGGACGCGAGATGCACTGGATCCGCATTGACCGGTATTATCACGGCGACGAGGAGAATCCCGCCATGCGCGCGATGCCGGTCGCCTGTCATCACTGTGAGATGGCTCCCTGCGAACAGGTGTGTCCGGTCGCGGCGACGTCGCATGACGAGGAAGGACTCAACGTCATGACCTACAACCGCTGCATCGGCACGCGGTACTGTTCGAACAACTGTCCGTACAAGGTCCGCCGTTTCAATTTCTACAATTACACGAAGGATCTGCCGGAAGTCATGCACATGGCGCAGAATCCTGACGTTTCGGTGCGCTTCCGCGGCGTCATGGAGAAGTGCACCTACTGCACCCAGCGCATTACGCGCGCGAAAATCGATGCGAAGCGCGAAGGCCGCGTGCTCACCGACGGCGACGTCACCGCGGCATGCGAGGATGCCTGTCCGACGCGAGCCATCGTTTTCGGCGACATCAACGATCCGGACAGTCGCGTTTCGCGCGAGAAAAACAACAATCGCAGCTACGGCCTGCTGGCGGAATTCAACATGCGTCCGCGTACGACCTATCTCGCGCGGCTGACGAATCCGAACAGCGCACTGGCGGATGATGAACCGATCGCGAGTGGGCATTGATAGCCATTGGACGTTGGCCGTTGGCTGTAGGCAATGGGTTCTTTGTTTTTGGAGAGGAGCATCGTGCAATCTGAAATCTGAAATCTGGAATCTGCAATCCGATATCTGAACACTGACATATGTAACAATTCAGGAACTCCACAAGCGTGAACACTAGCAAACCAACCACGGCAAGCACCGTGCTCGAGGATGCGCCGCTGGTGCAGGGCGGACTGACGTTCCGCGGCATCACCGAGAAGATCAGCGGCATCGTCGAGGGACGCACTCCGTCACTCTGGTGGCTGCTCTTCGGCATGGCACTGTCCGGGACGCTGATTCTCGTCGGCTCGATCGGCTGGCTCGTCTACGAAGGCACCGGCGTCTGGGGACTGAACAATCCGGTCGGCTGGGGCTGGGCCATCGTGAACTTCGTGTTCTGGGTCGGCATCGGTCACGCGGGCACGCTGATCTCCGCGATCCTCTTTCTGCTCCGCCAGCGCTGGCGCACCGCCATCAACCGCTTCGCGGAGGCGATGACCATCGTGGCCGTCATCTGCGCGGGCATCTTTCCCGCCATCCACGTCGGCCGCATCTGGATCGCCTACTACATGTTCCCCGTGCCCAACCAGATGGACATGTGGCCGAACTTTCGCAGTCCCCTGCTCTGGGACGTCTTCGCGGTCGGCACCTACTTCACCGTCTCCTTCCTGTTCTGGTACGTCGGACTGGTACCCGACCTTGCCACCTTCCGCGACCGCGCGAAGAAGCGTATCAAGCGCATCGTCTTCGGCGCACTTTCGCTGGGCTGGCGCGGCGGCAACCGGCAGTGGAAGCATTACGAGCTGGCCTACCTGATGCTCGCCGGTCTTGCGACTCCGCTTGTGCTGTCCGTCCACTCCGTGGTGAGCACGGACTTTGCGACGAGCCTGATCCCGGGCTGGCACACGACGATTTTTCCGCCCTACTTCGTGGCCGGCGCGATTTTCTCCGGCTTCGGGATGGTGCTGACTCTGGCGATCATCGCGCGGCGCGTGTTCCGCCTCGAAAACCTGATCACCGTCGACCACCTCGAGAAGATGAACAAGATCATACTCGTCACCGGCTCGATGGTCGGCTACGCGTACATCATGGAATTCTTCATCGCCTGGTACAGCGGCAATATTTACGAGGTGTTCGCCTTCATCAACCGCGGCTTCGGGAATTACGCATGGGCGTACTGGATCATGTTCCTCTGCAACGTGATCACGCCGCAGCTGTTCTGGTTCAAAAAGATCCGCCGCAGCATCCCGGTGATGTTCATCCTTTCAATCTTCGTCAACATCGGCATGTGGTTCGAGCGCTTCGTCATCACGGTCACCTCTCTGTCGCGCGACTTCCTTCCCTCCTCCTGGGATTACTATTCGCCGACGACCTGGGACGTGCTGACCTTCGTGGGCAGTTTCGGACTGTTCTTCACGCTCTTCCTGCTCTTCCTGCGCTTCCTGCCGATGATCTCCATGTCGGAGGTCAAGGGCGTCATGCCCGAGGCGGATCCGCATCACGGCCATACCGAAGGGCTGCAGGACAAACTTGAAGGAGGATCGGCATGAAAACCTACGGCATGATCGCGGAATTCTCCTCTCCCGCGGCCCTGATGGATGCCGCGAAGCAGGTCCGCACCGCTGGATACAGCAAGTTCGACTGCCATTCGCCATTCCCCATTCACGGGATGGACGAGGCGATGGGACTGAAACGCTCGCCGGTCGGCTACATTGTCGGCGGCATGGCCGCGCTCGGCGCGTTGATCGGCTTCTCTCTGCAGACCTGGGTCACCACCGACGCGTACCCTCTCGTCATCAGCGGCAAACCGTTGTTCAGCTGGCAGGCCTACATCATCATCACCTTTGCGCTGTTCGTGCTCTTCGGTGCGTTCGGCGCGGTGATCGGCATGTTCCGCCTCAACCGCCTGCCGCGGCTGCATCACCCGCTGTTCTACTCCGAGCAGTTCGCCCGCGTCACCGACGACGGCTTCATGCTGCACATCGAAGCGGACGACACGCAATTCGACGAGGAAAAGACGGAAGCCTTTCTCGCATCCGTCGGCGGAACGAACATCGAGCTGGTACGAGGTGCATGATGAAAACACGCGTTCATATCCTTCCCGTCATCGCAGCCGCCGCGCTGCTGCTCGCCGGCTGCCGCGGCTCGACATCCGAAGATCCGCCCATTCATCCCAATCCCAACATGGACACGCAGGAGAAGTACGTCGCCCAGCGCGCGAGTTCCTTCTTCGCAGACGGCAAGGCCATGCGCACGCCTCCCGCGGGCACCGTCGCGCGCGGCCACCTGCACGAGGACGTCGGCTACTTCACCGGCAGAAATCCCGACAGCAGCTTTGTCGGGGGGCTGCCTTTTACCGTGACCGAGACCGTACTGAAACGAGGCGCGGAGCGCTTCACGATTTTCTGCGGTCCCTGCCACGGCGTCACCGGCGACGGCAAGGGCAACATCATGGAGTACAAGTACCCGATTCCCCCGACGTCGCTGTACGAACAGAAAGTCTATGACATGGCGGACGGCAACATCTACGAAGTCATTTCGAACGGCATCCGCAACATGCCGTCGTACCGCCAGCAGATTCCGCCCGACGACCGCTGGCATATCGTCGCCCATGTGCGCGCCCTGCAGGCACAGGGCACACCGGTCGCCTCGACACCCATGCCGGGCGCGGCGGCCGACACCACGCAGACGGGCGATGCCGCCACCGACGGCGGCGCGCAGCAGTCCGCTGCCACACAATCCATGGAAACGAACACGACTGAAACAGCACAGTAAGGACTCATGGCCGCAATCGATTCACAGACCTACACGTTTACCGACAGGGGACGCTTCGGCATCGCCGCGCTGGGCGCAGGTGTGCTGGGCGTGGTCCTCACGGTGATCGGTGCCTTCACCGACACGCACACCTTCTTCGCGTCGTGGCTGACGGCATTCGCGTTCTGGGCGACCATCGTCCTCGGAGCGCTGTTCTTTGTCATGCTCCAGCACGCCACCGGGGCGGTCTGGAGCGTCGTGACACGGCGCGCGGCGGAAGCGATGAGCATGACGCTGCCACTGCTGCTGCTGTGCTTCATCCCGCTGCTCTTCGGCCTGCACGATCTGTTTCACTGGACGCACGCCGAGGAAGTCGCCACTGATCACCTGCTGCAGTGGAAATCGCCGTATCTCAACACGACGTTTTTCATCATCCGCGCCGCGGTGTACTTCGCCGCCTGGATCGGTCTCGCGTGGGGGCTCAACCGCCTTTCTCTCGCACAGGACCGCGACCAGAATCCGGCGCACACGCTGACCCTGCGCAAGCTCAGTGCTGGCGGGCTGTTCCTGTTCGCCTTCACGCTGACCTTCGCGGCCTTCGACTGGCTGATGAGCCTCGAGCCGCACTGGTACTCGACCATTTTCGGCGTGTATGTATTCACCGGCGGATTCCTGACATCCATGGCGGTGCTGGTCCTGTTTTTCCAGTTCCTGCGCGGCGCCAACATCCTCTCGGATGAAGTGACTACCGACCACTACCATGACTTCGGGCGCATGCTGTTCGCCTTCACCGTTTTCTGGGCCTACATCGGCGCATCGCAGTATTACCTGATCTGGTACGCCAACCTGCCCGAGGAAACGATGTGGTATCTGGCGCGCTGGGAACACGGCTGGTACGTCGTCAGCCTGCTGCTGATTTTCGGCCACTTCGTGATTCCCTTCGTCACGCTGCTGTTCTTCCGCCTCAAGCGCAACCTGACCGTGCTGCGCTTCATCGCGGTGCTGCTGATCGTCATGCATTTCGTGGACATATTCTGGCTGGTCATGCCGACGTTTTCCGACGGCGGAGTGCATTTTTCGTGGATGCATCTGACCGCGGTCATCGGCATCGGCGGTCTCGTGCTCTGGCTGTTCTGGACGCGTTACACCGCAAACCGCGCCATCCCCGTGTACGATCCGAAACTGGAGGATTCCATCGCGCACCGCGTCTGACGCGCATCCGCGCGGGAGGCACCCATCGCGTCATTCAAGGATGACGCAACCGGCGTCGCCCCGCATTCGACGCGAAACGGATTCATGAAGCACTGACCATGATCAACGTCAAACCGCTGAACATACCGGACGATAACGCGCCAGGCGACGGACCGCCGAACGGAGAGGTACTCTGCTACCACTGCGGCGACGTATGCGACGGCACCGACATCGCCATCGGTGACAGGTATTTCTGCTGCAACGGCTGCAAGACCGTCTACGAACTGCTCGCGGAGAAGGATCTCTGCGACTACTACGATATCGACGAGCAGCGAAGCAGTAAGAGTCCGAAAGACGAGGTCTACGAACATCGCTACGACTACCTCGACGATCCCTCCATCGTCGATCAGCTGATCGACTTCTCCGACGGCGACATGCGCATGGCGACATTCAAAGTGCCTTCGATGCACTGCAGTTCCTGCATCTGGCTGCTCGAGCGCCTGCATTCGCTCAATCCCGGCGTCATCAGTTCGCGCGTGAATTTCCCACGCAAGGAAGCCACAGTCACGTGGAACGCCGGGAAGATCAGCCTGCGCGAAGTGGTCATGCTCATGGCCTCGGTGGGCTACGAACCCTACATCAGCCTGCAGGACGTGGCGGAAAAGCGCAAAAGCGTCACCGATAAAAAACTGTACTACCGCATCGGCGTCGCGGGGTTCGCCTTCGGGAACATCATGCTGCTCAGTTTCCCCGAGTACCTCGCCTCCGACGCAAGCATCGAGCCGGTGTTCCGCATATTCTTCCGCTACCTGAACGTCCTGCTCGCGCTGCCGGTCTTTTTCTACAGCAGCAGTGAGTACTTCAAATCGGCCTGGGCCGGACTCAAGCAGCGCTTCCTGAACATCGACGTGCCGATATCACTCGGTATCATCATGCTGTTCAGCCGCAGCATCTACGAAATCGCGACGCACACCGGACCGGGTTTCCTCGACTCCTTCACCGGCCTGGTTTTCTTCCTGCTCATCGGCAAGATTTTCCAGAAGAAAAGCTACGACTCGCTCAACTTCGACCGCGATTTCCGCTCGTACTTTCCGCTCTCCGTCGCCGTGCGCGAGGACGGCCACGAACGCACGATTCCGCTGACCCGGCTCGCGGTCGGCGACCGCATCGTCATCCGCAACCAGGAACTGGTGCCGGCCGACGCCGTGCTGCTGCGCGGCGAGGCCAACATCGATTACAGCTTCGTCACCGGCGAGGCCGACCTGATCGCAAAGAAAAGCGGCGATCGCATCCACGCGGGTGGACGCCAGGTCGGCCAGGCTGTCGAGCTCGAGGTCGTCAAGGAGATCGAGCAGAGCTACCTGACCCGGCTGTGGAACAACGACATTTTCACCAAGCCCTCGGCGGGCTATCTCACGGCGCTGGTCGACCGCATCAGCAAGCACTTCACCGCCGTCGTGCTGCTGATCGCCTTCGGCGCGTCCGCGTTCTGGCTGACCGTCGACGTGTCGGTTGCCACGACCGTGTTCACCGCGGTGCTTATCGTCGCCTGTCCATGCGCGCTCGCGCTGTCGTCACCCTTCGCGCTCGGTTCGGCGCAGCGCATCTACGGCAACCGCGATTTTTACATCAAGAACACCGAGACCGTCGAGGCGCTCTCGCGTATCGACACCATCGTCTTCGACAAGACCGGCACGCTCACGCAGACCCGCACGGCGCATGTGCGCTGGCACGGACCGGCGCTCGGCGAGGAGGAACGCGCGGCGGTCAAGTCGCTGCTGCGGCAGAGCACGCACACACTCAGCCGCCAGGTGTTCGCTTCGCTGACCGGCGACGTAACGCATGCGGTCGACGACTACCGTGAGGTGCCGGGGAAAGGCATCGGGGGCGTCGTCGACGGACGGCGTGTCACGATCGGTTCGGCCGAGTGGGCATGGCGGGAGGATGCGGCCGTGGTGGACGCCGGCACGACGGCGGTCTACGTCGCGCTGGACGGCGCACCGCGCGGACACTTCACCGTGCCCAACCTGTACCGCGAGGGACTCACGGAACTCGTCACGTCGCTGAAGCCGCATTACCGGCTCGTCATTCTCTCCGGCGACAGCTCGCGCGAAGAGGCGCGGCTGCGCACGGTGTTCGGCGACGACGTGCCCATGCATTTCAATCAGACGCCGGAAGACAAGCTCGCGTACGTGCAGGAGCTGCGCGCAGAGGACCGTCATGTGATGATGGTCGGCGACGGGCTCAACGACGCCGGCGCGCTGAAAGCCGCCCATGTCGGCATCTCCATTTCGGAGAACATCAACACGTTTTCGCCGGCCTGTGACGGCATTCTCTCTGCCGACCGGTTTCCGCTGTTCGACCGCCTGCTGCGCTTCGCGCGCACCAGCGTCGCCATCGTGAAAGTGAGCTTCGGCATTTCATTTGCGTACAACGTCATCGGGCTTTCGTTCGCCGTGGCGGGGATGCTCTCGCCGCTGGTATCGGCCGTGCTCATGCCCGTCAGCTCGGTGTCGGTCGTCGCCTTCACCACGATCGCCACGCGTCTGATGGCGCGGCGGAAAGGGCTGATGTAGCATGTACATCATGTTCGTGCTCATCGGCTTCAGCCTGCTGGTCGCATTGACCTTCCTCGGGCTCTACCTCTGGGCGGTGCGCACCGGACAGTTCGACGACAAGTACACGCCCTCGGTGCGCATGCTCTTCGACGACGGAACGAAGCCACGCGAGGCGAACGGCAGTGAGCCGCATGAAGAGGATGGAGACAAGGATTCAAACGAACGAACGAATACAGGAGATCGCTCGAATGGAAGTTGAAAAATTCCGGTATGACAACCAGATCGTCCGTCTGTTCTTTTTCGCGACGGTGTTCTGGGGGATCATCGGTTTTATCGCCGGACTCACCGCGGCGCTGGAGCTGCCCTTCCCCTGGGTGAATTTCAGTGCGGCCACCACCTTCGGCCGTCTGCGTCCGGTACACACGAACGCGGTCATTTTCGCCTTTGTCGGCAACGGCATTTTCCTCGGGTACTATTATTCCATCCAGCGCCTGCTGAAGACGCGCAATTACAGCGACCTGCTCTCGCGCATCCACTTCTGGGGATGGCAGCTGATCATCGTCGCCGCCGCGATCACGCTCTTCGCCGGCTTCACTACCTCGAAGGAATACGCCGAACTCGAGTGGCCGATCGACATCGCGATCGCCGTCATCTGGGTTGTCTGGGGATGGAACATGATCGGCACCATCCTGCGACGGCGTGAGCGTCACATGTACGTGGCCATCTGGTTCTACATATCCACCTTTGTCACCGTGGCGGTGCTGCACATCGTCAATTCCTTTGAAATCCCGGTGACATTCATGAAAAGCTACTCGCTGTACGCCGGCGTGCAGGATGCGCTGGTACAGTGGTGGTACGGGCACAACGCGGTGGCCTTCTTCCTGACGACGCCGTATCTCGGGCTGATGTACTACTTCGTACCGAAAGCGGCCAATCGTCCGATTTACTCCTACAAGCTGTCCATCATCCACTTCTGGGCACTGATTTTCATTTACATCTGGGCCGGTCCCCATCACCTGCTGTACTCTGCAACACCCGAGTGGGCGCAGTCGCTGGGCACCGTGTTCTCCATCATGCTCATCGCGCCCAGTTGGGGCGGCATGCTCAACGGCCTGCTGACGCTGCGCGGCGCGTGGGACACCGTGCGCAAGGATCCCGTGCTGAAATTCCTCGTCGTGGCCATTACCGCATACGGCATGGCGACGTTCGAGGGACCGATGCTGTCGATCAAGGGTGTCAACGCACTGTCGCATTTCACCGACTGGACCATCGCGCACGTGCACGTGGGCGCACTGGGATGGAACGGCTTCCTGACCTTCGGCATGATCTACTGGGTGGTGCCGCGGCTGTGGAAGACAAAGCTGTACTCGATCAAGCTCGCCAACTGGCATTTCTGGATCGGCACGCTGGGCATCCTGTTCTACGTCATCCCGATGTACTGGAGCGGGATTACGCAGGGACTCATGTGGAAGCAGTTCACCCCCGACGGTCTTCTTCAGTATCCGAACTTCCTCGAAACCGTGCTGCAGCTCATCCCGATGCACATCATGCGCGCCATCGGCGGCACGCTGTACATCATCGGCGCGGTCATGATGATATACAACCTCTTCAAAACCGCGCGCGCCGGATCCTTCATGGCCGATGAAGAGGCCGAGGCGCCGCCGCTCCGCGCACAGATCGAGCACGACGACAAGACATACTGGGGCCATCGCTGGCTGGAGAGCCGTCCGATCCGCTTCACCATCCTCGCCGTCGTGGCCATTCTCATCGGATCGGCCATCGGTAACCTGCCGATGTTCGTGGTGGAGTCGAACATCCCCACGATCGCGAGCGTCAAGCCATACACACCGCTGGAACTGGAGGGACGCGACATTTACATCCGTGAGGGCTGCGTGGGCTGTCACTCGCAGCTCATCCGTCCCTTCCGCAACGAGACCGAGCGCTACGGCACGTATTCGAAGGCCGGGGAATACGTGTACGATCACCCCTTCCTGTGGGGATCGAAGCGCACGGGGCCCGACCTCTGGCGTGTGGGACGCAAGTATCCCGATGCCTGGCATTACAATCACATGTACGATCCGACCTCCATGTCGCCGGGATCGATCATGCCGCCCTATCCGTGGCATATCGAGAACGACCTCGATTACAGCAACATCGAGGCGAAAATCAGCGCCCTGCGCAGCATCGGCGTCCCCTATCCGGAGGGCTACGAACAGCAGGCCCGTGCCGATCTGCGGAAACAGGCCGAAGGCATCGCGCAGGGGCTCGACGCCGCCGGTATCCGGACGGCGTGGAACAAGGAAATCATTGCGCTGACCGCGTACCTGCAGCGGCTCGGCACCGACATTCGAGCGGACTGACGGAGCGCATACGTGTTCAAGAAGCTCGTTGATTTTTCATCCTATGAAGTCCTCGGCATCGCCACGACGGTGCTGTTCTTCATCGCCTTTGTGGCGATTATTATCCGTGCGCTCGTGCTGAAAAAATCCTATACTGAGGAAATGGAGCAGCTGCCGCTCGATGACGGCACCGAGCGTGACGACACTGAAAACGATCACGACGTCGATACAAAGGAATAGTCATGGCGAAGAACGAACCCCGGGATGAACTGCTCAATCACGATTTTGACGGCATCCAGGAATACGACAACCAGCTGCCGGGATGGTGGAAGAACCTCTTCTACCTGACCATCGTATTCGCGGTCATCTACCTGCTGTACTTCCACGTCTTCAGCGTGGGCGACCTGCAGAAGGTGAGTTATCTGAAGGACATAGATCCCGACTACGTGCCCTCCCCGCAGGATCAGGAAGGCGCAGTATTCGATGCGTACCGGGCGCCGGTGTATGCCGCATCCGAGCAGCGTACACCCTTTGACCGCGCGCAGGCGAACGCCGAAGCGTACGAGCGATTCGAACAGAACATGCTCGAGGCCATGCGCAACGCCGATGCCGCGCAGCTCGCGCGCCTGCAGGAGGACTTCCCCGCAATTTTCGAGGCTTACACCGCGCAGGGCGGCAGACTGCCGGCGGGCGTCGCGGCCGCGGAAGCCGAAGCCGCCACGATTTCCGAACCCATCACCGACGCGGCCATCCTTGCCGGTGCCAAAGACCTGTTCGGACAGCATTGCGCGACCTGTCACGGCGACGCCGGGCAGGGCGGCATCGGACCCAACCTGACCGACGAATACTGGCTGCACGGGGCGAAGATCGCCAACGTCGTGCGCGTCATCCAGAAAGGCATCCCCGCCAAGGGGATGATCGCCTGGGAGAAGACGCTGAGTCCCGACGAGATCAACGCCATGGCCAGCTTCGTACTCGTGGAGCTGCAGGGCAGCAATCCCCCGAATCCCAAGGCACCCGAGGGTGACAAAGTTTCGGAATAGAGCTGAAAGGTAACGACGCACATGCAGAACGAACCGGATGCCCAGGATTTCCTGGAGGAAGTAACGTTCCGGGACCGCATCGCGACGGTCGACGAAGAGGGAAAACGCAACTGGATTTATCCCAAGAAGCCCTCGGGGAATTTCTACCGCTGGCGCACCTACGTGAGCTGGGTGCTGCTCGCGTTTCTTTTCCTCGCACCCTTCATCCGCATCAACGGCGAGCAGCTGCTGCTGTTCAACATCCTCGAGCGAAAGTTCGTGCTCTTCGGCGTGACGTTCTGGCCCCAGGATTTCCATCTTTTCGTACTCATCATGATCGCGACGGTGGTATTCATCTTTCTGTTCACCGCCGTGTACGGACGCATCTTCTGCGGGTGGATCTGTCCCCAGACCATCTTCATGGAAATGGTCTTCCGCAAGATCGAGTACCTGATCGAGGGTGACGCGAACCGACAGCGCGCGCTGAAATCCCAGCCGTGGAACGCGGAAAAGATCTTCAAGAAAACCCTCAAGCAGGGCATTTTCTTCGGACTGGCTTTCCTGATCAGCAATCTCTTCCTCTCATACATCATCGGGATGGATGAGCTGCTGAAAATCGTCGTGGAGCCGCCGTCGCAGCACATAAGCGGCTTCATCGCGATCCTCCTGTTTTCGGGCGCGTTCTTTTTTGTGTTTTCCTGGTTCCGCGAGCAGGTGTGCGTGCTCGTCTGTCCCTACGGCCGCCTTCAGTCGGTACTGCTCGACGACAATTCCGTGGTCATCTCCTACGACTTCGAGCGCGGCGAGCCGCGGAGGAAATTCCGGCGCAACGAACCGCGCGACGATGCGGGACATTGCGTGGACTGCCATCAGTGCGTGGTCGTGTGTCCGACCGGCATCGACATCCGCAATGGCACACAGCTCGAATGCGTCAACTGCACGGCCTGCATTGACGCCTGCAACATCGTCATGGACAAGGTGGGATATCCGCGCGGACTGATCCGCTACGCGTCGCACAACGCCATCGCGGAGGGCGACACACGCATCCTTACGCCGCGCGTCATCGGCTACACCGCCGTTCTGACACTGATCGTGGGCGTCCTGGTCTTCCTTTTCATCGCGCGCGCCGACGTGGAGACCACGATTCTGCGCGCCCCGGGCACGCTGTACCAGATGCAGGACGACGGCGACGTGCGCAATCTCTTCACGATCAGGGTCGTCAACAAGACCCGCGAGTCGCTGCCCATCGAATTGCGCCTTCTCAGCCACGAGGGCGAGATCAGCATCGTCGGCAGCAGCGACGTGGTCGCCGAGCCGACCAGTCTCGCGGAGACCGCATTTTTCATCGAACTGCCGGAGTCGGCGCTGAGCGGTGTCAAGACGCCGATCACTATCGGCGTGTTCTCCGACGGCCGCCTCCTCGAGGAGGTGGACACGGGTTTCATGGGTCCGGCACAATAGAAAGGCGCTGTTATGGCTCGAAAAATACATCCCTGGGCGCTCGGCATCTCCATCGTCATCGTGGTGTTCCTGATCGTCTCGATCGGTCTGACCATCATCGTCAGCCAGGAGGAATATCACCTGGTGCAGGAGGATTATTACGAGAAGGACCAGGGCTATCAAGAGGAAATCGATTCACGGAAGCGCACCGAGCAGCTCGATGCGAAGCCCGAAATTTCCGTCGACCGGAAGGCGAAAAGCTGCACCATCCGTTTCCCCGAGCGCGAACGCTATGACGGCATCGGCGGTGATGTGACGTTTTTCCGCATCGACGACGCCGCACATGACACCGAGCACGAGCTGCGGCTCAACGACGAGGGCGAGCAGTACATTTCCGTCAGCGGCATGCGGGCGGGGCAGTGGATCGTGAAGCTGCGCTGGAACGAGGGCGGCGAAGAGTATTATCTCGAGCGACGGGTGTATCTGCAACAATGACTGCTGCCCCGTCATGCTGAGCCTGTCGCAGCATGGCGGATCCGGTGTCGGAAAAAATTTCGCCACCCTTCAACAGGCTCAGGGTGACGGCGAGTGAGTATCGTATGATCTGGTCAGCATTTGTCATCGGACTTGTGGGAAGCGTGCACTGCCTCGGCATGTGTGGTCCCATCGTACTCGTACTTCCGGGCAGCGTCTCGGAGCGGTGGTCATTTTTCTTCAGCCGCGTACTCTACAACCTCGGACGCGCCGTCACCTATGCCTTCATGGGACTGGTGATTGGATTCATCGGACAGAGCATCGCCCTTGCGGGATTCCAGCAATGGCTGGGCATCGCGGCGGGCGTGTTGATGATACTGTACGTGCTCATCCCGGCGGGCGCGGCGAAGAAGGTGCTGCCCTCGAAGCTCTTCGATAAAACGCTTGACCGTCTCAAAAAACGCCTCGGACGATTGCTCAACAGCAGCTCGCAGTCCTCGCTGTTCACCATCGGACTGCTTAACGGTTTCCTGCCCTGCGGGCTGGTATACATGGCGCTGGCGGGCTCGATCGCCATGGGCAGCGCGCTCGGCGGCGCGGCCTATATGTTTCTGTTCGGACTGGGGACACTGCCGCTGATGTTTGCGGCCTCGTATGCGGGAGGGATGATTACGGGTGAAATGCGGCGCAAGATCACGCGCCTGATTCCGGTTGGGATATTCATTCTCGGTGTGCTCTTCATTCTGCGTGGACTCTCGCTCGGGATTCCATTCATCAGTCCCGACATGGAGATGATGAAAAAGAAGGGCAGCATGGCACCGAAAGAGGCGCAGGTGGAGCTGCAGTCCGGCACCACACCTCCCTGCTGCGAATAAGTTCTATCCCCGCATGGCATCCAGCGCAGCATTGACCTGCCGCGCCTGCTCCTCCGGCAGCCTCGCGATCACCTCATCCATCACATCCTCGAAATTCCCGATGTGCTCAAGCACGGCGAGTCCCTCGTCTGTGATACGCACCGCGACGCGGCGTCGATCTTCGGGATCGGTCGCGCGTTCGGCGAGTCCTTTCGCGCGCAGCCGTTCCACCAGCCGCGAAGCGTCGGACATCTTGTCGAGCATGCGCTCGCGCAGCATCGTGACGGTGGTGGGTGCGGGGTGCTGTCCGCGCAGGATGCGGAGGATATTGAACTGCGCGATGGTCAGATCGTGCAGTTTCAGCTCGGAGGAAAGAAGAGTCACAAGCCAGCCGTGCGTATACAGGATATTCACGACCAGCTTGTGATACTCATCGGCAAATACGGATTGCCGTATTTCGTCTTCCAGGCGCATCAGGCCTGCTTCATCAGCTGCACGTCGATGTCGAGGCGCACTTCCTTGCCGACCACGGCGCCGCCGAGTTCGGTCATCTTGTTCCATTTCAGTCCGTAGTCGAAGCGGTTGAGTTCGCCCGAAATCCGGAACCCGGCCTTGGTATTGCCCCAGGGATCCTTGACCGTGCCGTTGTGCGTGACATCCAGCTCGATCGGCTTCGTTGTGCCGCGGATGGTCAGGTTGCCCTTGAGCTTGTAGGTATTCTCACCGGTCTTCTTCATCGACGTGCTCTTGAACGTCATCTTCGGATGCTTCTCCGCATTGAAGAAATCGTCGGACTTCAGATGCGCGTCGCGTTTTTCATTCTCGGTGTCGATGCTGTTGATATCGATGGTAAATGCGATGTCGGCGTTCTCGAAGCCGTCACCCTTCGTTGAGACCGTGCCTTCGTAATCCTTGAAGGATCCTTCGACATCGGTGATCACCAGGTGCGTCACCTCAAAACCGATATCGGTATGCGACTGGTCGAACGACCAGGTTGTCTGTGCGGACGCGGTGAGCGTGAATGCGAACGCAAGAACGGGAATCAGCAGATAGCGCTTCATGAAAAGTACTCCTTGTATGTGAATAATGGATAAACGCTGAGTTCTTCAAGTTTGAACTAATGTGATAACATGCGTGGATGCGCAGAGAGTTCCCGGAGGGGAGCGTGAGGATCGGGAGGAGCGTGAGGATCGGGAGGAGCGCGAGGATCGGGAGGAGCGCGAGGATCGGGAGGAGCGCGAGGATCGGGAGGAGCGCGAGGATCGGGAGGAGCGCGAGGA